>Ga0255049_10001948_pt1 | contig 11105 bp, 8 predicted proteins | sample JV7_2_3_MG_FD_183615 | JGI IMG/M metagenome (GOLD analysis project Ga0255049, IMG submission 183615) | Seawater microbial communities from Jervis Inlet, British Columbia, Canada - JV7_2_3 | ecosystem: Environmental > Aquatic > Marine > Inlet | place: Canada: British Columbia | collected 2016-10-06
GAATGGTGCGGATTGATCTTTAGTGGCTCGGTCAACAATGGTCGCGATTGGTCGCTCGCTGGGGCGAGTTCCTACAGGCGAGCTCCTACGAGACCTTGCGACAATTTTTGTTGTCCGGATAAGAGAAAATACGTACAAAATGCTATTGCGAATCATTCGCATTTGTGTAGACTTGATTACCTGAGCTGGTTTTCGGGATAAGTAAAGAAATGACACTCGCATCGCTAGAACGTGGACGTAAGTATTTGATTAATAACGTAAATACGTCTGATCCCGACATCCAGCGGCTCATGGTCCTGGGCCTGGTCGAAGGTGCCGAGGTAGAACTCGCGAGTGCCGCCATTGGCGGCGATCCCATGGAATTCCGCATGTTTGGCAACGCTATTTCGCTGCGGCGCGAGCAGGCGCTGCAATTCGATGTCACTACTGCTGGCGCAGGTGAGTAGCGAGCAGTTCACCCGGGTTTCAGCTGACCAGATTTCAGTACGCCGACATCCGTCGGCCGCTATTGCCGTCGTAGGTAACCCGAATTCCGGCAAGAGCACACTTTTTAACCGCCTCACCGGACTTCGTCAAAAGACCGGCAACTATCCTGGCGTCACGGTCGAAAAGCATGTCGGCGTCGTCAAGTTGGAAAACGCAGCATTCGAGCTGATCGATCTTCCCGGGATGTTTGCATTGAGCGCGCACTCGCTCGAAGAACGAATCGCATGCGACGTAGTGATGGGTCGAATACCCGACATGGAACGGCCGGTCGGGATTATCGCGGTCGTTGACACCACGCACTTGTACCAGGGCCTGTACCTGGTGCAGCAATTGATGGAGCTCGAACTGCCGCTGCTGGTCGCGCTGACGATGACCGACGCTGCCGAAGCCGGTGGCATACGGATCGACATCGATGCATTGCAGCGCCGCCTCGGCGGCATTACCGTTTGCCCCGTCGTCGCGACGACCGGGCAGGGAATGGATGCTCTGCGCGCTGCAATCGCAACGCTTCCCGATGCAGCGAAACCTGAGTTGCCGACTTTTTGGGAAGAACTGCAGGCCGCCTCCGAAGAGCTTGCACGCGACATGCCGGCAACCGTGCCGCGGGTTGAAATCGAACGCGCGTTGATCGAACGCAACAGTGATCTCGCCGAAGAGGTAACGAACTATCTCGGCGACGATGGCGCGCAAAGGATGGAGGCAATCCGACAACGCATATTTGGATCGGTGCCGCCGTTGGCAAACGAGGCACGTCTCCGATACGCGTGGGTCAGGGATGTTCTCGACGAGGTGCAACACTCTGCGCCGACAATTACGACCTGGGGTTCACATCTGGCCGCTTTCATGAATCGGCCGGTGCCGGGGACGATCGGGCTTTTCGTCGTCATGGCAGTCGTCTTCCAGGCCGTATTCGCCTGGGCCACACCATTAATGGACGCAATTGAGACTGGTACCGCGTTCATCGGCGTGCTCGTGGCGTCAAGTCTCCCGGATGGCGCAGTCAGCAGTTTTCTTAGCGACGGTATTATTGCCGGAGTCGGTAGCGTCATCGTCTTCCTGCCGCAAATCATGATCCTGTTCCTTTTTATTATTGTCCTCGAGGACTCGGGATACCTGGCAAGGGCAGCCTATCTGATGGACCGTGTAATGCGCTCCGTGGGCCTCTCGGGACAATCGATCATTCCGATGGTGTCGAGCTTTGCCTGCGCCGTGCCGGGCATCATGGCAACGCGCGTTATTCCCAACCGCCGCGACCGCATCGCGACCATTCTTGCGGCGCCATTCATGACCTGTTCGGCGAGGCTTCCCGTATACGCACTATTGATTGCAGCGTTTGTACCGGCACAGAGCGTTGGCTTGTTCAATCTGCAGGGCATCGTCCTGTTCGGACTTTACATGCTGGGCATCGTGACGGGGCTCCTGACGGCATTGATGCTCAGGAAGACCGCATTGCACGGACCCAAGCCTACATTTGCGCTGATGTTGCCGGAATTCAGGCGACCGAACATGCAGACGGTACTGATCCAGTTGCTGGGGCGCGCGATGATTTTCCTCAAGCGTGCCGGCACCGTCATTTTCGCGGTTGCTGTCGTTGTCTGGGCGCTGGCTTACTACCCGCGTTCGGATGACATTGCCGCCACGCTCACGCAGCAACAATCGCTCGCGGCGGCAAGCCTGTCGGATGACGCGCTCAGTGAGGCGTTGTCACGCTTCGAGAATGAAGCCGCGGCGGCGCAGCTCGAACAAAGCTGGCTCGGCCGCGCCGGTAAAGTGGTCGAGCCCGCGTTCAAGCCGCTCGGCTGGGACTGGAAAATCTCGGCAGCCGTAATCGCCGGGTTTCCTGCCCGGGAAGTCGTCATTGCAGTTCTCGGTACGGTTTACGCGGTGGGTGGTGAGGCAGATGAGTCGACGCTTGCAGGACGTCTCCAATCGGCAAGCTGGCCCGACGGTCGTGCAGTATTTACCTTACCGATGGTTATCGGCCTGCTGATTTTCTACGCCTGTTGCCTGCAGTGTGCCGCAACGCTTGCGGTGATCCGTCGCGAGACCAACAGCTGGCGGTGGCCACTGTTTGCCTGGGGTTACATGACGAGCCTGGGTTATCTTGGCGCGCTGCTGGTTTACCAGCTCGGCACAAACTCGTAGGAGCGGCGTCCCCGCCGCGATTTGGGAATCGCGGCGGGGACGCCGCTCCTACGAATTGCTCGCGTCAAACTCCTCGAGCGTATCTTCACCGCCGGCGCTCTTTAATAGAATTTCGACCTTTTGTTCCGCTTCTTTCAGCGCCGCCTGGCAGCCGCGGGTCAGCTTGATGCCTTCCTCGAATTTCTTCATGGCCTTGTCGAGCGGCAGGTCGCCGCTCTCGAGTTCCTCGACGATTGCTTCGAGGTCGGCCAGCGACTTTTCGAGGTTGATGCTTTTCTTTGCGGTCATTCCGTATTTCGCCCGCTACGACTGTGGATACACTTACCTACCTGAAGCTACGCTACATGGGCGCTCTTGCAGCGTCAATTGAATTGACATCCGCGGCCATCGAGCTTAGAGTAAGTCTTAGACTCAGTCTAAACTACAATAATTCGCATCAAGAGGAACAACCATGTCATTGAAAGGCAGCAAGACCGAGACCAATCTGAAAGACGCATTCGCTGGAGAATCCATGGCAAATCGCCGCTACTTGTACTTCGCGGCGAAAGCCGACGTCGAGGGATACAACGATGTGTCCGCTGTTTTCCGTTCGACCGCGGAGGGCGAAACCGGACACGCACACGGTCACCTGGAGTACCTGGAAGAGGTTGGTGATCCGGCAACCGGCTTGCCGATCGGTTCAACATCGGCAAATCTTGCTGCGGCTATCGCCGGCGAGACACACGAATACACGGATATGTATCCGGGTATGGCGAAGGAGGCCCGGGAAGAGAATTTCGAGGAAATCGCAGACTGGTTTGAGACCCTGGCAAAGGCCGAGCGGTCGCACGCCAATCGATTCCAGAAAGCTCTGGACACTCTCGACGCCTAAGCATCCGTACCAGGCCGGACCATCGTCCGGCCTGATTCTCAACGTATGACGGAACCCACCAACAAACGCGAGGGCAGTCTCGAAGCGCCTGTGCGCCATCCGGTCGACTGGCAGTCGGAAGATTATTATGACGAGACTTCGCTGATGACGGAGCTCGAGCGCGTGTTCGACATCTGTCATGGATGTCGTCGCTGCTTCAACCTGTGCAATGCGTTTCCGACCTTGTTCGATGCGGTCGATGAATCGGAAAGCATGGAACTCGATACTGTTCCAAAAGAGGTTTACTGGGACGTCGTGGACCACTGTTACCTGTGTGACATGTGCTACATGACCAAGTGCCCCTACGTGCCGCCGCATGAGTGGAATGTCGACTTTCCGCACCTCATGCTGCGCGCGAAGGCGCAGCGATTCAGGAACAAGGGTGCGAGCAAGCGCGACCGCATCCTGACCTCGACGGATATGCTGGGCAAACTGGCTGGTATTCCCGTGGTCGTGCAGGCGGTAAATGCGGCCAACCGCAGCAAGCCAGTCCGCGCGGTCTTGCAAAAGACGCTTGGCGTACATGCCGATGCCCCGGTGCCGCCGTTTCACTCGAAGACCGCCAGGAAACGGCTCGATGTGCTCCGTCATGAGAAAGGCGAGCGAGCTGCACCCGCTGCGGGCACGCAGGGCAAGGTCATTCTCTTTACGACCTGCTATGGCAACTACAACATGCCGTCCCTGGCGGAGGACCTGGTCGCCATATTCGAGCACAACGACATTCCCGTAGCGCTTGCCGCGAAAGAAGTGTGTTGCGGCATGCCGAAACTCGATTTAGGCGATCTCGAAGCTGTGCAGCGGGCACGGGATGCCAATATCCCGGAACTTGCTTACCGGGTCGACATGGGCTGGGACATCGTGACGCCCGTTCCGTCCTGCACACTGATGTTCAAACAGGAACTGCCGCTGATGTTTCCCGACGACGAGGACGTCAGGAAAGTTCGCGACGCGATGTTCGATCCGTTCGAGTACCTGATGCTGCGGCACAAGGACGGCCTGCTCAAGACGGATTTCGAAAACGCGCTCGGCAAGGTTGCCTACCAGGTGCCCTGCCATCTGCGGGTGCAGAATATCGGCCTGAAGACCCGGGATATTCTCGCACTCGCACCGGATACCGAGGTCGAGGCCATCGAAAGGTGTTCCGGCCATGACGGGACCTACGCAGTCAAAGAAGAGTGTCATGACATATCGAAAAAAATCGCCCGGCCGGTGGTTGGAAAAGTCAACAAGTCCGGTGCAGACCACTTCATCAGCGACTGTCCCATGGCAGCGGAGCAGATCGCACAGGGACTTGAGGATCACGGCCCAGGACACCCACTGGCTCTGTTGCGCCGAGCCTACGGAATCTAAAAGCAGCATGGAAAAACTGACACGAGAGAAACTTTTGAGCCTGGAGGCTTACGACGGATTACGCGATCAGTTCCGGGCGGACGTGATGGAACACAAGAAGAACCGGCGACTCGAACTGGGCACCAACGCAACGCTCTATTTTGAAGACACGCTGACCATGCAATACCAGGTGCAGGAGATGCTGCGCATCGAGCGTATATTCGAGGCTGCCGGCATCCGCGAGGAACTCGACGCGTATAACCCGCTGATCCCGGATGGCACTAACTGGAAGGCGACCTTCATGCTCGAGTTTCCCGATATCGACGAGCGCCGGGCGATGCTGACGCAATTGATCGGGGTTGAAGAAAAGGTCTGGATGCAGGTAGGGGATCTGGACAGAACCCGGCCGATCGCCGACGAAGACCTCGAGCGAACGGATGAAGAGAAAACTTCGGCCGTACATTTCCTGCGTTTCGAATTGTCACCGCAGCAAATCGACGCACTTAAGGGTGGCGCCGAACTCGCCGCCGGCATCGACCACGAAAATTACCAGGTTGATATCAGGCCGGTCGCCGAAAATATTCGCCAGTCTTTGGTTGGCGATCTCGAGTAGGAGCCTAAAAAAGGGGTCGGATCCCTTTTTTCGTTCATTGGCTGCTTACCCCGTCTGACGAAAAAAGGGATCCGACCCCTTTTTTACGAAACCTTTCTACGGTTCCTGCCTTCATATAGAATCCAGCCCCGACAACTCTGCTTTCGCTTGGGGCAAACGAGTAGATGAGCAAACGTTACGATGCGGCGGACATCGAGGTCCTCAGTGGTCTCGAGCCTGTCCGGCGGCGGCCGGGCATGTATACGGATACCTCGCGGCCGAATCACCTCGCTCACGAGGTCGTTGACAACAGCGTCGACGAGGCACTTTCCGGCCACTGCAAGAAGATAGAAGTCAAGATCCACACCGACGGCTCCGTCGAAGTCAGCGACGATGGTCGTGGCATGCCCGTCGATATCCATCCGAAAGAAAAAATTCCGGGCGTTGAGCTGATCCTGACCCGCCTGCATGCCGGCGGTAAATTCAACAAGGACAACTATCAGTACTCCGGTGGCTTGCACGGCGTCGGCGTTTCAGTCGTCAATGCGCTCTCGAAAAACCTCGAAGTCTGGATTCGCCGCGGTGGCGTCGAATACAACCTGAGTTTCGCTGGCGGCAAGAAGCGCGGGAAGCTCGAAAAAGTCGGCAAGGTCGGTAAGGCCAACACGGGCACGACGATTCGCTTCTGGCCCGACAAACAATACTTTGATACCGAAAAAATTTCAGTCAAACGGCTAAAACACGTCTTGCGCGCGAAAGCGGTGCTGTGTCCGGGACTTACCGTGCGGTTAATTGTTGCCAAGCCGAAAGAAAAGGTCGAGTGGTGTTATTCCGGCGGACTGGAGGAATACCTGCTCGAGGCGATGGGCAAGGTCGAACATCTGCCGGCTGAACCGTTCGCGGGCAGCATGAGTGGCAAGCACGAGGCGGTTGACTGGGCGTTGGCGTGGCAAACGGATTCCGGCCAGGCCGTGGTGGAAAGCTACGTGAATCTCGTGCCGACGCCGCAAGGTGGCACCCACGTCAATGGCTTGCGTACCGGGCTGACGAACGCCATGCGCGAATTCTGCGAATTCCGCAGCCTGCTGCCCCGCGGCATCACGCTGGCGCCTGAAGACATCTGGGACGGACTGAACTTCGTCCTGAGTGCCAAGCTCGAGGACCCGCAGTTTTCCGGGCAGACTAAGGAACGCCTATCGTCACGCGAATCGGCCGCATTTGTCGCCGGCGTACTGAAGGACAGCTTTGCCTTGTGGCTCAATCAGCACCCGGAAACCGGCGACGCAATTGCTCAGCTGGCCATCTCCAAGGCACAGGCGCGGCACAAGGCGGCAAAGAAAGTCGTCCGTAAGAAAATCGTCTCGGGCCCGGCATTGCCCGGCAAACTCGCGGACTGCACGTCACAGGAGCCCGAGCTGTGTGAAATATTCCTGGTCGAGGGCGACTCCGCCGGCGGGTCCGCAAAACAGGCGCGAGATCGAAACACGCAGGCGATCATGCCGCTGCGCGGGAAGATACTGAATACCTGGGAAGTCGAAGCAGCAGAGATCCTGGGATCACAGGAAGTGCACGACATCAGCGTCGCGCTGGGGGTTGACCCGGCGAATCCCGACATCAGCAACCTGCGGTATCACAAGATCTGCATCCTCGCCGACGCGGACTCCGACGGTCTGCATATCGCAACGCTGATTTGCGCGCTGTTCCTGCGCCACTTCCGTGAACTGGTTCTGGCCGGTCATGTGTATGTCGCGATGCCGCCGCTTTATCGAATCGACGTCGGCAAGGAAGTCTTTTACGCACTCGATGATAGTGAGCAGCAGGGCATCATGGATCGTATCGATGCGGAAAAGATAAAAGGCAAGGTCACGGTGACGCGCTTCAAGGGACTGGGTGAGATGAATCCGCCACAACTGCGCGAAACGACGATGAATCGCGACACGCGCCGTTTGGTGCAACTTACCATCAAGGCCAGCGACAAGACTGATCAGCTCATGGACATGTTGCTGTCGAAGAAGCGCTCGGGCGACCGGCGTAAATGGCTCGAGACCAAGGGCAACCTGGCCGAGGTCTGAGGAATCTCAAGATGCAAAACAATCTGAACCTGGAAGGCGTAGAGCAGCTAGCGTTAAAGGAATATACCGAGAAGGCCTATCTCGACTATTCGATGTACGTGATTCTCGACCGTGCGCTGCCGCAAATCGGCGATGGCCTGAAACCGGTGCAGCGGCGCATCATCTACGCGATGAGCGAACTCGGTCTTTCCGCCGGCCAGAAACCCAAGAAATCCGCGCGCACCGTCGGCGATGTCATCGGCAAATTCCACCCGCACGGTGACTCGGCCTGCTACGAGGCCATGGTGCTGATGGCGCAGGATTTCTCCTATCGTTATCCGATCATCGACGGGCAGGGCAACTGGGGCTCGACCGACGATCCCAAGTCCTTCGCCGCGATGCGTTACACAGAATCGCGGCTGCGACCCTACGCAAAATCGCTGTTGTCCGAACTCGGACAGGGCACGGTCGACTGGTTGCCGAATTTTGACGGCACGATCGACGAACCGGTGGTTTTGCCCGCACGCTTGCCGAACCTGTTGCTCAACGGCACGACCGGTATCGCGGTCGGATTGTCCACCGATGTGCCGCCACACAATCTGCGTGAGGTAGCCAGCGCACTCGTGCACCTGATCGACCAGCCGAAAGCGACCGTTGCGCATCTCATGAAGCACATCAAAGGTCCGGATTTCCCGACCGGCGGTGAGCTCGTGTCGCCGCGGGCCGATATCAAGCAGATTTACAATACGGGCAACGGCACCTTGCGCCTGCGCGCCACCTACCGGCAAGAAAACGGCGATATCGTCATCAACACCCTGCCGTACCAGATATCGGGCGGCAAAGTGCTGGAGCAGATTGCGACGCAGATGCGCAACAAGAAGTTGCCGCTGGTCGAGGATCTGCGTGACGAGTCGGATCACGAGGAGCCGATTCGGCTGGTGATTACGCCGAAGTCGAAGAAAGTCGATATCGACGAACTCATGTCGCACCTGTTTTCGACGACCTCACTCGAACGAACGGTGCGCGTCAACATGAACATCGTCGCACTCGATGGTCGGCCGAAGCCGTTCGGCCTGATCGGCCTCCTTTCGGAGTGGCTCAAGTTCCGCCGCGAAACCGTCAAACGCCGCCTGAAGCATCGGCTCGAGATCGTTACGGATCGGCTGCACATACTCGATGGCCTGTTGATTGCGTATCTGAACATAGACGAAGTCATCAAGATCATTCGCAAGGAAGACAAGCCGAAGCCGGTCCTGATGAAGAAGTTCAAGCTGTCGGATATCCAGGCCGAGTCAATCCTGAATCTTCGTCTGAGAAATCTCGCCAGGCTCGAGGAAATAAAAATCAAGGGCGAGCAGGAAGAGCTCGACGATGAACGGAAACAGCTCGAGCAGACGCTGAAAAGTGCATCGCGCCTGAAAACCCTGATGAAAACGGAAATACTCGCCGACGCGGAAGATTACGGCGATAAGCGGCGTACCTTGATCGTCGTGCGGGAAGCGGCACAGGCGATGGACGAATCTCAACTTGTTGCAAGCGAGCCGGTTACGGTCGTGCTGTCACAGCGTGGCTGGGCGCGGGCGGCCAAAGGCCATGAAATCGATCCATTTGCGCTTAGCTACAAGTCGGGCGACGGTTTTCTCGCTGCCGCGTGCGGGCGAAGTAACCAGCTCGCGATGTTTATCGACAGCACCGGCCGCGTGTATAGCGTTATCGCGCAATCGCTGCCTTCCGCGCGCGGCCAGGGCGAACCGCTTTCCGGCAAGTTCAAGCCGCCCGACGGCGCCGAATTCTGCGGCACCATGATCGGTGAAGCCGCAGAACAATGGCTGCTGGCGAGTGATGCCGGCTATGGCTTCATCGCGACGCTCGGGGATCTCGTGTCGCGGAACAAGGCCGGCAAGTCGATCCTGCGGGTGCCGCCCGGTGGTAGAGCGGTGGTCCCATCGCCGGTTCCAGCGGACGCCGAGTGCCTGATTGCGGCGGTGTCGTCCATTGGGCGACTGTTGTGCTTCGAGATGGAAGAGCTGCCCGAGCTTGCCAAGGGGAAAGGCATGAAGCTCATCAATATTCCGACAAAACAATACAAAGCTGGCGAAGAACAGCTGGTCGCGATGGCGGTCATTGCGGAAAACGGGAATCTCCAGGTGCACACCGCCACCCGCATGATGACGATCAAATGGGACGACCTGGATGATTACTACGGCGAGCGTGCGCTGCGTGGCAGGATGCTGCCGAAAGGATGGAGGTCCGTTGTTCGCCTGACTGCCGAATCCCTCGAAGAGGAATAGCTCAGGAGGCTTCTTTCTTTTCGGTCTCGACCGGCACCGACTCGACATCGAGTGTCGCGTCGTTATCCGCAATCGGCATTTCGACCATCAGGTCCGGAATGGAGCCGCCGTCAAAATCCTCGTTCTGCGCGACACCTGGTGCCTCTATATTCGCCGTCAGTTCGGCTGTCATATCCGGGTCCTGCGGGGTCGGCATCTCCCTGGTCCCGGCGGTGCCTTCAGGTTCGTCCATTTGTTCCGCCAAAGCCCGGGCAGCGTCCTCGATCTCTTTGTTCAGCACCTGCGTCGCAGTCAACTCGTCTTCATAATCCTGCTCAAGAATCTGGTAGTCGGTTTCCTTGCTTATCGTGTATGCGCTGGTGTCGCCATCCGAGTCGACGACGTCGGTATCGACGAGTACCGCCTGCAGATCTCTCGTGGTCGAGGCATCCTCCTTGAGCATATGCTTGGTGACATCAACGTTCATCGAGACGTCGTAATCTTCCTCGTCATCGTCGCTCGGCATTATCTCTTCGTGCAGAACTGTTGAATCGTCGTGTCTTTCCTGCGGGATGGGCGGGATGATGTCGGTTGACCGCAAATCCTCTTCCTTGGCGGCGTACTCGGTGACTTCTATATCAACCGCCGTGTCAGTTGAGAAGCCGAAGTCCTGGGCAACGTACAATTCGGCGGAGTCCCGCAGGCCAGTGCCGTCGTCGAGGTCGGCATCGAGCGAAACTTGAACGTTAGTCAGGGTTTCGGCATCAAAATTAAAATCGATATCCGCTACAGCCGGCCGCGCGGCAGGCACGTCCGCGGCAGGCACGTCTTCGCGGCGTCGCGACGGGAATGCCGGTGCATCGACGGCAACCGATCCAAAACGGTCTCGCAACTGACGGCCGAACATAAACAGACCGAGAATCATCGCCAGACCGGCGCCGCCAAGCCACAGCAGCCATGACCATGAACCGCTGATTCCGGTGTCGCCTGTTTCCCCGCTGCGGACGACGGGAACCGGTGGTGCCACCTGCGGTGCCTCGAGTTCGGTATCCGGGATGTCTATTACTGCATCGTTGCTGCCGAGTGGCACGACAAAGGGGTTATCCGTGCCAATTATCACATCGCCCGGGCGCAGTTCGTGTACGGCCGTGTCCGCTTGAGGTGCAACGGCCGGCTCGGCAATCGCTGCAGGTTCCGCAGTTACCACAGTTACCACGGGTTCTGCGGGTTCTGTGGGTTCTGTGGCCTGGTTGGAATCAGGTAATGTCTCGGGAACCGCAACGCCTGTGTAGGCAGCAGCTGTGGCGGCGGGTTCGGCGTCT
>Ga0255049_10001950_pt1 | contig 11100 bp, 10 predicted proteins | sample JV7_2_3_MG_FD_183615 | JGI IMG/M metagenome (GOLD analysis project Ga0255049, IMG submission 183615) | Seawater microbial communities from Jervis Inlet, British Columbia, Canada - JV7_2_3 | ecosystem: Environmental > Aquatic > Marine > Inlet | place: Canada: British Columbia | collected 2016-10-06
ACCCGGGCGAGTGCTGGATCGCTTCCGTGCGGCGGGCCTGCCCTTGGGCCGGGTGGTGGTCTCAGGCTCATCCATCGTGATGGCCTCGAGCTGGCCCCGGTTGTTGAGCACGAGCTTCTTGCGCTCGATGCGCGCGACCGTGACGTCCGCCGAGTCGCCGATCTCGTCGCCCACTCGCACGTGGAGATGCTCTCGGGTTGTTTCATCCTCCAGGGTGGCGATGGAGAGATCCGGACGGGTGCCGGCAATGGTTCCGAGCAGACGCAGCCGGAGCGCGCTCTGCGCGAGCTCCTCCTCGGGAGGAGGAGCAGGAAGGGGCTCCGGCAGGGCCGTTTCCCGGCTCTCGAAGAGGTTGCGTTCTCCGACGATCTCGTAGGGCGCGAAGGCGGACTGGGCCGGGGGTAGCTCCTCGATGACCGCGATCTGTATCTCCTCGGGCGGCCGCGTCCCCGAAAACGAGGATACGACGTTGTAGAGCAGGTAGATGCACGTGACAGCCAGCGTGATGTGGAAAAGCCTCAATCCGTATCGGAGCAACGCGCGGTCCTCGGTGCGGGGATGGCGAGTCTGGCAATCCCTGCGAAAATCCTAAACGATTCCGCTCAAGTCTACGCGGGGCCTCCGAGGGTCGCAACGCGGGCCCTGCGCATCCTGAATCGGTCGGTCTGAGCCACCAGTTAAGGTGTGGGATGGGAAAACGCCCTGGAATATTCGGGTTCTCGCTGCTTGCCTTGGGTCTGATGGTAGCGGCCGGGGGGCTTTGGCTCGCACAGGATGCGGTGCTGCGTCGCACCGTCGCGAGGTTCCTGTTGCTGGGCGGGCCCTTGCTCGAGTTCCGCGCCCCCGAGGCCGGCCAGCTGATGCCGATGGGGAGCGTCGAGGTCATTGTGGCTTTTTCGTCCTCAGACCGCGTCGCGCCCGAGACCTTTCGTTGCCTGCTGAACGACCAGGATGTGACCCGGCACCTGACGCTGGGCCGGAACGGCGCGGGTGGATCGCTCCACGGCCTGCTCGAGGGCGAGAATCGGCTGCGGGTCGAGGTCTTCGGGCGGGGCTGGTGGCCGGGCCGCTTTCTCGAGGATGCCCGAGAGCTCACCTTTCACGTGCGGCCGCTGCCCACGCTCGATCGCGCCGGGTTGCCCGGCATGCTTGACAGCGCGAGCAGCGGCCTTAGCTTGCCGTCGGCGGCGGGCGCCCCTCTAAGCGCCCGAACGAAAAGAGTTTTCTTATCCGTGGGGGTAGGCGCAGCATGCCGAAAGTGATCGGAATCGACCTGGGAACGACCAACTCGGTGGTCGCTGTCATGGAGGGCGGCGAGGCGAAAGTGATCGCGAACGAGGAGGGCGCACGCACAACTCCCTCCGTGGTGGCGTTTACCAAGGACGGCCAGCGGCTCGTGGGCCAGATCGCCCGTCGGCAGGCGATCACCAACCCCGAGAACACCATCTTCTCGATCAAGCGCCTGATGGGGCGACGCTTCGAAGAGGTGACCTCCGAGATCAAGCTCGTGCCCTACAAGGTGACGAAGGGCAAGAACGAGCTGGCCCAGGTGGAGGCGCAGGGGAAGCAGTTCATGCCGCCCGAGATCTCCGCCATGGTGCTGCAGAAGCTCAAGAGCGCGGCGGAGGCCTACCTCGGAGAGCCGGTCCAGCAGGCCGTCATCACGGTCCCTGCCTACTTCAACGACGCGCAACGCCAGGCTACGAAGGATGCGGGCGTGATCGCCGGGCTCGAGGTGCTGCGGCTCGTGAACGAGCCCACCGCGGCCTCGCTTGCCTACTCGCTCGACAAGAAGGAGGACGAGAAGATCGCCGTGTACGATCTCGGCGGTGGCACCTTCGACATCTCGATTCTAGAGGTGGGCGGAAACACGGTAGAGGTCCATTCCACCAGCGGAGACACCCACCTGGGCGGCGATGACTTCGATGACCGCGTCATTCACCACCTGGTGGATGAGTTCAAGAAGGACCAGGGCCTCGACCTCAGCAAGGACCCGATGGCCATGCAGCGCCTCAAGGAGGCCGCCGAGAAGGCCAAGATCGAGCTCTCGAGCGTGACCGAGACCGAGATCAACCTGCCCTACATCACCGCGGATCAGAGCGGGCCCAAGCATCTCAATCTGCGGCTTACACGGGCGAAGCTCGAGCAGCTCATCGATGACTTGCTGCGACGGACGCTCGGCCCGGTCGAGCAGGCCTGTCGCGACGCCAGCGTGCAGCCCGATCAGATCGACGAAGTCGTTCTGGTAGGCGGCTCCACGCGCATGCCCAAGGTGCAGGAGCTCGTGAAGGAGTTCTTCGGGAAGGACCCGCATCGCGGGGTAAACCCAGACGAGGTCGTCGCGGTCGGTGCGGCGATTCAGGCCGGGGTGCTCGCGGGCGATGTGAAGGACGTGCTGCTGCTCGACGTTACGCCGCTCTCGCTCGGCATCGAGACGCTCGGGGGCGTGAGCACCAAGCTGATCGAGCGGAACACCACGATTCCGACCAAGCGCAGCCAGGTCTTCTCGACCGCCGCCGACAACCAGGCGCAGGTGGAGATCCACGTCTTGCAGGGCGAGCGGGAGATGGCGACCGACAACCGCAGTCTCGGGCGCTTCATCCTCGACGGCATCCCGCCGGCGCCGCGAGGTGTGCCCCAGGTCGAGGTGACCTTCGACATCGATGCGAACGGAATTCTGTCGGCCTCTGCCAAGGATAAGGCAACCTCCAAGGAGCAGTCGATCCGTATTGAGGGATCGAGCGGCCTGGGGAAGGACGAGATCGAGCAGCTGGTGAGAGACGCCGAGGCCCACGGTGCCGAGGACGTGGAGCGGCGCGGGCGGGTGGACGCGCGCAATGCGCTGGACAGCATGGTCTACGAGGCGGGGAAGACGGTGAACGAGCACCGCGACAAGATTCCGATTGGCGATCTGAACGCCCTGGAGTCAACGATCTCCAACGCCACATCGCTGCTCGCGAAGGAGGATGCGCCCCAGGCAGATCTCCAGAGCCAGATGGAGCAGCTCCAGAGCGCCCTGCACAAGGTGAGCCAGGCCCTGTACGAGCGCGAGACGCAGCAGGATGCTTCCGCAGCAGAGGCCTCGAAGGGCGACCCGGACCCGAGCGGGAACGCCGAGGGCGAGGGCGAGGTCGTGGACGCCGAGTTTACCGAAGAAAAGTAACTAGATCGGGCGGGCCCCAGTTCTTTGGATGTCCTGATCGGGAAAGTCGCACGTGAGCTGGCAGCGCTCGAGGAGCAGCTGGATCGCGCGTTTGAGCGCGCGCTCGGCGCAACGATGCGCATCCCGGGGCGTGCAGCCTCCTTTCGCCCGACGATCGATGCCTATGAGACGCAAGAAGGCACGGTCGTCCACGTCGACCTGGCGGGTGTCGAGAGCAAGGACGTACGCTTGGTTGTCGATGGCGAGTACCTGCAGATCAGCGGACGCCGTACGACGACCTACGAGCGGCGCCCCGAGCACCATCTCCAGATGGAGATCCCGCGTGGGAACTTCAAACGCGTGATTCGACTGCCTCATCCTTACGCCCCCGAGCGCGTCAAGGCCGTGCTGCAGGCCGGAATCTTGACGATCGAGCTTCCGAACGAACCTCTGACGTCGCGCAAGATTCCGGTGAGGCCAGCATGACGCCCGAAGAAAGCGCTGGCGAGGCGCAGGAAGAAGCGGAGCTCGAGGCGCGCGCGAGCAGCGCGCAGGAGGCGGATGAGCTGCTTCCCGAGATCCTGCCCGTTCTACCGCTGCGCAACACCGTATTGTTTCCAGCTCTCGTTACGCCCATGGTCGCGACGACGGAACGAGCCCAACGCCTGATCGATCACGCGCTCGCCGGAGACCGTCTGTTGGTGGCGGTGGCTGCGTTGGACCCGGAGCTCGAAGAGCCTGGCCCGTCGGACCTGTATAGCGTCGGAACCGCGATTCGCATCCTCCGCATGCTGAAGACCGACGAGGGGACACAGCGGCTCTGGGTGCAGGGTATTCGTCGCATGCGGATCCTGGCCTACGAGCCCGGCATGCCCTACCTGCGTGCGCGCGTGGAGGGGCTCGAGGAGCATGTACAGGCCAGTCTCGAGGTGGAAGCGCTCATGCGCAACGTGAGCACGCAGTTCAACCAGATCGCCGAAGACTCGCCCAATATCCCGGAGGCGGTGCGAGCGCTGGTGATGGGGCTGGAGGACGCGGCGGCGCTCAGCGATGTGGTGGCCGCCAACCTGGGTCTCTCTCTCCAGGACCGGCAGGAGCTGCTCGAGATGACCAGCGTGCGCGAGCGTCTTGAAAGACTCTCGGAGCACCTCGCGCGCGAGCAGGAGGTGCGTCGCCTGGAGGAGGAGATCCGCGGCGAGGTGCAGGAGGAGCTCTCGCGCAGCCAGCGCGAGTACGTACTGCGAGAGCAGGCGCGCGCGATCCGACGTCAGCTCGGCGAGGCAGAAAGCCCTACGGAGCAGGTGGACGAGCTCCGCCGCCGGCTGGACGAGCTTGTCCTGCCGGATGAGGTCCGGGAGCAGGCAGAGCGCGAGTTGGACCGGCTGGCCGCCCTGCCTCCGGGGGCCGTGGAGGCGGGAACGCTACGTACCTATCTGGAGTGGATCGTCGAGCTCCCCTGGGGGGCCGAGTCCGAGGATGCACTCGATGTTGCGCAGGCACGCGAGATCCTGGACGAGGATCACTACGACATCGACAAGGTCAAGGAACGCATCCTCGAGTTCATCGCGGTCTTGAAGCTTAAGCGCGACATGCGCGGACCCATTCTCTGCTTCGTGGGTCCACCGGGGACGGGGAAGACCTCGCTCGGCCGATCCATCGCGCGCGCCATGGGACGCAAGTTCGCGCGCATGGCGCTCGGAGGCGTCCGGGACGAGGCCGAGATCCGCGGGCACCGCCGTACCTACGTCGCCTCCCAGCCGGGGAGGATCATCCAGACTTTGCGTCGCGTGGGTAGTAGTAACCCCGTATTTATGCTGGACGAGGTGGACAAGCTCGGTACGGACTTCCGAGGCGACCCAGCCTCGGCGCTGCTCGAGGTGCTCGACCCGGAGCAGAATCACACCTTCAGCGATCACTATCTTGAGGTGCCCTTCGATCTCTCCAAGGTCCTCTTCATAGCTACGGCCAACCTGCTCGAACCGATACCGCCGGCCCTTCGGGATCGCATGGAGGTGATCGAGGTCGTTGGCTACACCGAAGAAGACAAGCTCGAAATCGCCAGGCGCTATCTGCTGCCTCGACAGCTCGAGCGCAACGGCCTGGCGAACCGCAAACTCGACGTCAGCGATGAGGCGCTGCAGACGGTGATCCGTGGCTACACGCGAGAGGCGGGCCTGCGCAACCTGGAACGGGAGCTCGGCAAGATCGCGCGCAAGCTGGCTCGCCGTGTGGTCGAGGAGGACCGGCTTCCTGAGAGCATCAGTGCCCAGGGTCTGCACGAGCTTCTGGGTCCGGTTCGCTTCGAGCCCGAGGTGGCGGGGAGGCTGCAGATCCCGGGCGTGTGCGTGGGACTGGCCGTCACGGGCGCGGGTGGGGAGATCCTCTTCGTCGAAGCGACACGCATGCCCGGGAAGGGCCAGCTCAAGATCACGGGCTCTGTTGGAGACGTGATGAACGAGTCGGCGCAGATCGCGGTCGCGCTGGTGCGCTCGCGCGCCCGCGAGATTGGAATCGATCCCATGCTCTTCTCGACGAGCAAGCTGCATATTCACGTTCCGGCGGGAGCGACCCCCAAGGACGGACCGAGCGCGGGCGTGGCGATCGTGGTGGCGCTCACCAGCCTGCTCCTTGATCGGCCCGTACCTCCGGACCTGGCCATGACGGGTGAAATCACGTTACGCGGGAAGGTGCTGCCCGTGGGCGGCATTAAGGAGAAGACCCTGGCCGCGAAGCGGGCGGGGATCACACACGTATTGCTTCCAGCCCAAAATGAGAAGGATCTGGTGGAGATTCCCACGGATCGCCTGGCCGACTTGAAGATCGATCGCATCGAGCGCATCGATGAGGTGTTGAACATCGTATTCGGAAAGGAGGTCTTTGTTTGAGACCTCGACGCCTGACGCTGGTACTGCTGCTGGCGCTCACAGGATGTGTGGTACGGGCTTCCACCTACCAGGCGGAGGTCCAGCGTGCGCAAGAACTCTCGCAGCAGCTCGAGGAGCGAAGCAAGAAAATCCGGGGGCTGGAGCAAGGGATCCAGGATCTTGAAAAAGTGAAGGAGACGCTCACCCTCGAGCACGGGTCCCTTTCCGAGGAGCGGCTGGCCCTGCTGAACGAGCTTGAGGACCTGCGGGAGGGCAACGAGACCCTCCTCATCGAGGTCGAGCGGGAGCGCGGGGTGCGCGAGGGCCGCGAGGCGGAGATTGCGGAGATCACGGGGACCTACCAGAGCCTGGTCGAGCAGCTCGAGGGGGAGCTCGAAAGTGGCAAACTCGAGATCCATCGGCTGCGGGGCCAGCTTCACGTACGTGCGCTCGACCAGATCCTGTTCGATTCGGGCAGTACGAATATCAAGACCGAAGGGCAGAAGGTGCTGGCCAAGGTGGCGGCACAGCTCAAGCAGTTCTCCGGTCACCGCATTCGCGTGGAGGGGCATACCGACAACGTTCCGATCGCCACTGAACACTACCCCTCGAACTGGGAGCTTTCGAGCGCGCGAGCGTCACGCGTGGTGCGCTTTCTAATCGAGCAGGGCCTGGATGCCCGGAAGCTTTCGGCGGCGGGCTTTGGCTCACGTCAACCCATCGCGAAGAACACGACCCGGCGCGGGCGCGCGAGCAACCGTCGTATCGAGATCGTGTTGGTGCCCGAAGACACGGATTGACCGACGCCACCCTCCTCGTCGAGGTCTACCGCAGCGCGCTGGCCGCGGTGGACGCCGAGACCTGCGTGCGATGCTCACTCGAGCGTGACGATCCCGGGGCTGGTCCCTTCCTCGTGCTGGCCGCGGGCAAGGCAGCCTGTGCGATGGCGCGCGGCGCGCAAACCGCCCTGGGGTCACGCAGCGCCGGGGGCCGGGTGGTGACCAAGGACGGACACGCGTTCGCAGTGAGCGGACTGGAGGTCCGCGAGGCGGGCCACCCACTGCCCGACGAGCGCAGTGTTTGCGCGGCCGGCGAGGCGCTTGACCTTGCGCGCGTCTGCGGCGGGTCCAGGCGTCTGCTCGTGCTGCTCTCGGGCGGGGCGTCCGCCCTCTGGAGCGCTCCGGCAGCGTCGCTTGGCCTCGGGGAGAAGCGTCTCACGAGCGAGCTTCTGCTGCGGGCGGGAGCCGACATCCGTGCACTCAACACGGTTCGTAAGCACCTCTCGCGCATCAAAGGCGGCGGACTCGCCCGCGCCGCTCAGCCCGCGGCGCTGCTCACGCTCGCGCTCTCGGATGTTGAGGGCGACGCCCCCGACCTGATCGGCTCCGGCCCCACGGCAGCCGATCCCAGCAGCTATGCGCAGGCGCTGGCCGTGCTGCGCAGCAGCGGGGTCGAGCGCGAGGTGCCTTGCGCAGTGCGCGCCCACCTCGAAGCCGGCGCGGCCGGAGACCGAGCCGAGACCCTGAAGCCAGGCGATCCCCTGCTGGAACGGTTGGAGTATCGCCTGGTCGCATCACTCGACGACGCGCTGGCAGCAGCGGCGCGCTGCGCGAAGGAGCGAGGCCTGCGTGTACGAAACCTGGGGCCGGTGCTCTACGGTGAGGCGCGGGAGCTCGCGCGTATGCTCGCACGCGAGGTGCGCCGGGCTCGAGCAGGGGGAGCGGAGCTGCTGATTGCCGGAGGCGAGCCCACCGTGCGCGTGCGCGGGGATGGACGGGGAGGGCGTGCACAGGAGCTGGCTCTGGCCCTGGCGCTCGAGACGCGGAGCGAGGGCGGGCTCACCGCGCTCTGCGCGGGAACCGATGGGACCGATGGTCCCACCGACGCGGCTGGCGCACTCATCGACGAGGGCAGCCTGGCCCGTGCTCAGGCACTGGGACTCGACGCACGGGCCCACCTCGAGCACAACGACTCCTACTCCTTCCTGAGGGCGACCGGCGACCTGTTCGTCACCGGTCCAACCCAGACCAATGTCACGGATCTGGCGCTCATCCGGATCCGCTGTCAAAGCACCCGCTCCGTACGTTAGGATGGCCCGCGCGGCGCCGCAGAGCGTGCGCGAGCCGGGGGACGAGTCCGTGCCCGTAGACGTCGATGCTTTCAAACGTGCACTCGCGAGCTGGGCGAGCGGGGTCACCGTGGTGACCGCACGCCGCGGAGAGCACGTACACGGCATGACCGTTTCGGCCTTCTGCTCGGTGAGCCTCACACCCCCGCTCGTCATGGTGTGTCTCGACAAGTCCTCCAACACCTTAGAGCTGGTCGAGGCGGAAAAGGTATTCACCGTGAACGTGCTTGCGCAGGGGCAGGAAGAGCTGTCGCAGCGCTTCGCCAGCAAGGAGCACGAGGATCGCCGTTTCGAGGGCCTGGCCTGGCAGCCCGGCGCCAACGGCTGTCCCCGGATCCCGGGTGCGGTAAGCGCCATGGACTGTCGCGTGATCGACACCGTGGATGCCGGGGACCACTTGATCTACATCGGTCAGGTCGACGCCGCGCACGCCACCGATGCTCAGCCGCTTGTTTATCTGCGCGGCGGCTACCGCGCCTTATCCTGAGTTCCTCCTACGGGCGTCTACCCTCGGCTGCGCTGGTAGGCTCGGTGGTCCCTGACCCGGACACGGTTGTCGACCCCTTGCTGTCGGCACGCCTCGCAGAACGAGCGGCGGCCCACGCTGGAACGTCGCCTGGGCACATGCGAGCGCCCGCAGCCGTCGCAGAAGGAAGATCCCCCCTCACTGGCGGTCACGGCGTAGAGTAGCTGCGTGGCGAGACCGGCCTTCAGCGTGCCGCCGCCTATCTCCAAGCGGAGCCGGCTGCGCGACTCTGGGTCCAGGACCAGGATCGGCGCCGCGCCCGCCGTTCGCAGGAGGCTCTGCGTTGCGACTTTGAGGACGTGCCGGGTCGTGTCGAGCCAATCGGCCCGCTCCCGGCCCAGCGACCTTTCGCGCCGCGACGGGGTAGGAGAGAGAGCAGCAGAGCCCCCCGTTCGTACCCGGCGCGCGTAGGGGTCGTAGGTACCGCGCGGAAGGAGGCGCATGGCGAGTCGCAGGTCGTGAGTGGCCGGTGCGCGACCGGTCCTCAGAGCTTCGGAGAGCCCCAGAATTCCGCGGAAGCCACCGATCACGTGAACCCAGCGGGTGAGGCTGTCCCGGCCCTTTGCCCCGGGCCCTCGCTGACCCTGGTGGTGGAACACCCCCCAGCGCCGCGCGAAGTCTTCGATGTGGCGCGCAGAGTAGCGGCCGGTCCCTGCGGAATCGGAAAGGTCGATGAACTCCCCCAAGAGCAGACCGAAGGGCTTGCGGCGCCCGGCCATCCGCTCCGGCTCCCTCTTACGCGGATAGCTCCATTCCAGCCACATGCCATCGGAGGAGACCCGGGCCCTCCGCGGCAGGGGCCACGATCGCAGGTCGTAGCGGCGCTCCAGCCGGCCAAGCTCGCGGCGCGAATAGGCCATGTAATGGTATGTAATGCTAACGCCGGCGCGCCGGATCACAACGGCCCGCGGGGGAGCTGAGTCGCATTAGAGCAGGAGCACGTCATTGGCCCCTCACCTCACAGGGCCTCTCGCCTTCAAGCTGCGGTGGGGGATTCCGATGCTGGCAGTGGGAGATCCTTAGCATGAGCGTTTCTGAGACCCCACACGAGCCCAAACACCCGAGGAACAAGGATCGGCGCAGGTCGTATCGGATCGATCCTAAGTTTCAGAACCGGATCCGCGCGGCGATGTTGGCCTTCGCGATCGCGATCCTGATGCTTGCAAAGCTAACCGTGCTGGGGGTCGCCTACGTGGTTGGGCGTCCCATCGAGTACTTCCAGATGCTCTCGCTGCCCGTCGGGTGGGTGCTACTCAGCGTTCCCGGAGCGATTTTCATCTTCTACCTGAGTGACAGACTCTCTCACCGCCTCTGCGGTCCCGTCTTTATCATGATGCGGACCCTTGAGGCCGTCCAGCGCGGAGAGCGCCCGCAGCCGATCCAGCTGAGGCAAAAGGACGAGCTCCGCGACCTGGCGGACACGCTGAACACCACACTCGTTGCGCTGGACGCGATGGACGAGAAGGCTTCGCCCCGGTCATAGCAGCGCTCTTCGCTATCGATGACGCCCGGTTCCAGCACTTCGGACGTATCGTTATGGGTGGTGCCCAGGACTGGACTCGAACCAGCACCCGCAAATATGCGGACAAGGCCCTCAACCTTGCGTGTCTACCAATTCCACCACCTGGGCAGGGGCACCGCCCTAGTCTAGACCAGCGTCTGGCTCCTCGGTCCCGTCCTCGGTCGGCGCAGCCAGCTCCTCGAAGCCGCTCGGCACGCCCGTCGTGGGCTCGGCGGGGGGCGGGGCGGGCACCGCGAAAGGGTCGGCGGGGGCCTCCGCCGGCACCGTGCTCCGGATACGCTCCGTCACCGTGGAGGGTGCCGCGAAGTAGGAGAGAAAGAGGCTCGTGCCCATGAAGAGGACGGCGGCGCTGGTCGTGAGCTTGGTCAGAAAGTTCCCAGCGCCACGGGAGCCGAAGACGGTCTGGCTCGCGCCCCCTCCGAGCACCACGCCGATGTCGGCACCTTTCCCGTGCTGGAGGAGCACGATCGCTACCAGCAACACACACAGGAAGATGTGAAGGACTGTGATGAAGAGCGTCACGGGGTCGCCTCCTCAGGGGGGTTGTATAAGCGGATAATGGCGAACAAGCTCGCAGGGTCAAGGCTGGCCCCACCGACCAGCGCCCCATCGATGTCGGGCTGCTCCATGAGCCCGAAGATGTTCCCCGGCTTAACCGAGCCCCCATACAGTATGCGAATGCTCGCGGCGGCGTCTCCGAAGCGCTTGCCCAGCTGCTCTCGCACAAAGCCGTGCACCTCCTGGGCCTGCTCGGGAGTGGCGTTGCGGCCGGTCCCGATCGCCCAGACCGGCTCGTAGGCCAGCACGAGCTCCGCCGCACCGGCCGCCTGGATTCTCTCGAGCGAGCGCTCGACCTGCTCGCCCACCACCGCGATGGTGCGCCCTGCGTCTCGCTCCTCTAGCGCCTCCCCGAAGCAC
>Ga0255049_10001951_pt1 | contig 11097 bp, 9 predicted proteins | sample JV7_2_3_MG_FD_183615 | JGI IMG/M metagenome (GOLD analysis project Ga0255049, IMG submission 183615) | Seawater microbial communities from Jervis Inlet, British Columbia, Canada - JV7_2_3 | ecosystem: Environmental > Aquatic > Marine > Inlet | place: Canada: British Columbia | collected 2016-10-06
CGCACCGGACTTCGCGACCTCGCGGCTTTTTCATGTCAGCTATACACGCGCGGGAGGGGCTTTCGGTGCCGGGGTCACGACGCTGGCCACGTTCGAGCAAAACCCGACCAAGCCGAGTGAGGCGATTCCGGCGCCGGTCAGCATTTTCTTCGGCCTGGACCAGACGGAGACCAACCACAACGGCGGCAATATCCAGGTCGGAAGCGACGGCTACCTGTATCTCGGGCTCGGAGACGGCGGCGGCGGCGGCGACAATCACGGATCCTGCGGGAACGGGCAGGACCTGTCCGAGCTGCTGGGCAAGATCATTCGAATCGACCCCACCGGGAACTCGCCCAACCCACCGGATTGCGGCACCGGTTCCTACACGATCCCCGACGGCAATCCCCTGGCGGACGGTCCCGGTGGTGTCTGTGACGAAATCTGGGCCAGCGGTGTGCGTAACCCCTGGCGCTGGACGTTCGATCCGGTCAACGACGATCTGTACATCGCGGACGTCGGCCAGAGTTGTTGGGAAGAGATCAACTGGGTTCCGGGGACGAGCACGGGCGGAGAGAACTACGGTTGGCGTTCGATGGAGGCCGCGCACTGTTTCAATCCCGGCAACCCCTTGGACTGCAACCCTCTACCCACGATCTGTCTGGGCGCGCCGGCGTGCAACGCACCCAGCTTGACCCTTCCTGTCAAGGAAATCTCGCGGTCCGGTGGTGTTTGCTCCATCACCGGAGGTTACCCGTACCGCGGGTGCCGGATCTCGAACTTCCAGGGACACTATTTCTGGAGCGATTTCTGTCTCGGGAACGTCAGCAGCTTTTTGATGGACGCCGGCGCGGTGACGCTCGAGGCCGATTGGACGTCGACCGTCGATCCCGGTTTGATCCTGGACACGACCAGCTTCGGCTTGGATGGCGAAGGCGAGCTCTACGTCGTGGATCAAGGCGGGACGATCCTCAAGATCGTGCCACCGTTGAGCGACTTCGAAGTTTCGGGACAGGGCGTCCTCGGTCCGGACATGTTCCGGCTCAGCGCCGATGCACTGTGGACGTGGGAAGACCTCGAGGCCAGCTCGTCTCATCCGATCGACTACTACTGCGTCTATCGCGGTTTGCCCAACGGTCGATTCGACATGCAAGCTGCATCGTCGACGACGCAGTATGCCGGGGACACGGACATCCCGAACTCCAGCGAAATGTTCGCCTACTTGGTGACCGCGATCAGCGATGGCGGAGTGGAGAGTGGCGGCGGGGCCGGCCGGTTGTTGATCGATCCTTGCATCGACCCGACACCCTGATCTAGCCGCGCGCTACCTCGCAATCCAGGAGAAGTCTGTGTTGCCGCCGGTGAGGATCGCGCCGACGCGTTTCCCGCGCCATACCGTCGACTGAGTGCGAAGCGCTGCGAGCACCGTCGCCGCGGATGGTTCGACGACCAACTTGAGGCGTCTCGCCAACGTCCAGGCCGCATCGAGCATCGCTTCTTCCTCGACGGTCACGACGCGTACTCCGCATGACCTCAAGATCGCAAACGGGTTCTTGCCGAGCCCGGTCAACAACCCGTCGGCCCAGGATTCCGGGTTCTCCAGCCCGGGTTGGAGTGTGCCCGATTCGAGCGAGCGCTGCGCGTCATCCACGGCCTTGGGCTCGGTCCCCCAGACCGCTGCTCCCGGGGCCAGTGCGGAAACGGTCAGCGCGGTGCCCGACAGCAGGCCCCCACCGCCGACCGGCGCGAGCACCAGATCGAGGCGCTCGACCTGAGCGAGCAACTCCAGGGCAACGGTGCCCTGCCCCGCGATCACGCGCGGATCCTCGTACGGGTGGATCAGCGTCATCCCACGCTCGTCGATCTCCCGGCGGCATGCGGCCTCGCGCTCGGAGCGCGCGCACGGAACGATCTCCGCGCCGTATCCGCGCACCGCGGCAACCTTGATCGGCGGAGCGTCGTCGGGCATCACGACGACACAGGGGATCCCACGTTCCGCCGCGGCGTAGGCCAACGCGGCACCGTGATTCCCCGAGGAATGCGTGACCACCCCTCGCGCCGCGGCAACTTCGTCCAGGCTCATGACCGCGTTTACGGCGCCACGCGCCTTGAACGCACCGACCTTCTGCAAGTTTTCGCACTTGAAGAACGCCTCGATCCCGAGTTCCTCGTTGAGTAGGGTCGAGGACATGACCGGCGTTAGATGCGTGTAGGGTTCGATGCGTCGCGCCGCGGCCCGAACGTCATCAAGTGTCGGAAGCGTCACAATGGGGCGGACGATACCATGCAGCCCAATGTGGGACTAAACTCGTCGCATGCCCGAGCTACCCGACATCGAGGTCTACCTAGACGCACTCCGCGAACGGATCGAGGGCCACGAACTCTTGCGCGTCCGGTTGGGCAGCCCGTTCCTGTTACGTTCCGTCGACCCGCCGATCGCCGACGTCGAGGGTCGCCGTGTCCGCGGTCTGAGCCGGCTGGGGAAGCGAATCGTCCTCGAGCTCGACGGCGATCTGTACCTCGTGTTGCACCTGATGATTGCCGGACGGCTGCGCTGGACCGAATCCGGGGCCAAGTTGCCGGGAAAGCTCGGGCTCGCGGCGTTCGACTTCGAGGCCGGCTCGTTGATCTTGACCGAAGCGAGCAAGAAAAAACGCGCCTCGCTTCACGTCGTCCGCGGCGTGGCAGGTGTCGAGGAACACGATTCCGGCGGTATCGACGCCCTGACGTCGGGCCCAGATGAGTTCGCCGCGGCGCTGCGTGCCAGGACGCACACCCTCAAGCGCGCCCTGACCGACCCGAGCATCCTGAGCGGTGTCGGAAACGCGTACTCGGACGAGATTCTTCACGCGGCGAGGCTGTCGCCGTTCAAACGCACTGACAAGATCGACGATGACGAACTCGAGCGACTTCGGCTGGCGACCCTCCAGGTCATGCGCGACTGGCTCGCCCGCCTACGTGAAGAGCGCGGTGGAGAGTTCCCCCGGAAGGTTACCGCCTTCCGCGAAGAAATGGCGGTCCACGGCCGCTACGGGAAACCCTGCCCCGTTTGCGCGAGCCCCGTGCAACGTGTCGTGTACGCCGCAAACGAAGCGAATTACTGCGCAACGTGCCAGACCGGCGGCAAGTTGCTCGCCGATCGCGCGCTTTCGCGCCTGCTCAAGAAGGACTGGCCGCGGAGTCTCGAGGAACTCGAGCAGCGCAAGAATCGGGATCGCTCGGACTGACGCGGTTCTCGGAGGTCAGAGGTCGCACCCCTGGCGCGTCTCTTCGATGATCTGATCGACGACCGCCTGGAGGCTACCGGTCTCGTGGTAAGTGGCGAGCTGCCGGTCCGCACCCGTGCCGTGCTCGAGGATCGTGTGCACGTACTCGATGTCCTTGCGTACATCGAGCTCGTCGACCACGTCGTCGACGAGTTCGAGGATTTCGTGAACCAGCGACTTCAGAGTCACTTCCTCGCGTCGACCGAAATCGATCAGCACACCGTCCTTGCCGTGACGAACGGCGCGCCACTTGTTCTCGGTGATCAGGTTACGCCGGTACTGCCGCCACGCGATGTTGCTACGACGCAACTTGATCAACTTGGCGACGAGTGCCTGAAACAACGCCGTGAGGCATACGGCCTCGTCGATCCTGGTGCAGATATCGGTAAAACGGAACTCGATGGTCGGGAACTTCGGATGCGGCCGGATATCCCACCAGATCTTGGTTGGTTCGTCGATGCAGTTCGTCTTGATCAACGTGTCGACGAAACGCTCGAACCCCGTATACGAGAGGAAGTGCGGCGGCAACCCGGCTCGCGGCAGATCGTTCATGATGATCGTGCGATACGATTTCAGACCGGTCTCCCGGCCGTGCCAGAACGGTGACGAGGTCGACAACGCCAGGAAGTGCGGGACGAAGTAACGTGCCTGGTTCATCACATCGATACGCAGATCAGGATCGTCGACGCCGATGTGCACGTGCATCCCGAACACCAGCATGCGCCGCGCGATATCGGCCATGTTTTTTTCGTGTTTCGTGTAGCGCTCGCCCGCGGTGATCTTCTGGTCGCTCCACTTGGAAAACGGATGCGTCCCCGCCGCCGCGACGGCCATACCCTTTTCCTCTGCGAGTTTGCAGACCGTGCTACGCAGCCGTACGAATTCGGCACGTGCTTCGTGGATGTCCTTGCAAATCTTGCTGCCGACTTCGACCTGCGATTGCAAGAACTCCGGTTTGATCTGATCCTGCAGAATCACGCGACCCTCGTCGAGGAACTCCTGGATAAAGGAGTGCAGCTCGCGCGTCTCGGGATGCACGATCTGGTACTCTTCCTCGACTCCGATGGTCAGCTTGGGCTTGCTCATCGGCGATCGCCTCCGCTTGGGAAAGCGGGAGTCTAGCATGCGGCGCGTAACGCAAACCCGCGGCCACACCGCACACCGGGGCCTAGAGTCCAGCACATTCAGGGGCTTTCGTCGCCGGTGAAACGAAAATCCGGAGCCGGACGTATCGGGTGGGACGGGGGCCGGCGACGATGAGCGACACCGATCTCAGGTTGGCTCGCAAGGCCCGGCGTGGGGACCGTCAGGCGTTGGAGGCGTTGTATGACCGGCACAGGGACAGGTTGCTGGGCTACTTACACAAGATGCTTGGCCAGCGGCAGATTGCCGAGGACGTCTTCCAGGACGTGTGGATCAAGGTGATGCAGGCTCTACCGAACTATCGCCCGACACCGGGTTCGTTTCGCCCCTGGCTGTTTCGCGTAGCGGCCAACGCGTCGGTCGATCGGATGCGCAGGGAAAAACGTCGAGTGGGTCCGGCGCTCGACGCTCCGGCGGGCGCGGACACGAGCGAGCGTGTCGTCGATAGGATCGCCGCCGAACAACCGTCCCCCGAGTCTGAATCGGTCGGGATCGAGATTGCCCGCGACCTCGACCTTGCCCTTGCGCAATTACCGGAACGGCAACGCAACGCGGTCTTGCTGCGACACCAGCAGGGCATGAGCTACAAGGAAATCAGCGCGACGTTGCGGGTGCCCGAGGGGACCGCAAAGACGCTGGTTCATCGCGGCGCGCAGGCGTTGCGTGTGAGACTCTCGAACTGGAGCGATGATGAGCTTTGAGATCAACCCGGCACTGGCGGCACGACTCCGCAAGAGCGCCGAGTTTCCGGTGTCGGAGGCGTTGGATCACCGCGTGCGCACCGCGTTGCGTACGTTGCCCCTGGCGACGCAGGCCTTCATGCTCCCCGTGATGGCGCTGGGTCTGGCGGTCGCCGCGACACTGGCGATGACGGTAAGCATGGCGCTGTCCCTGGCCTCGGCCGGTGCGGGTGAAGACGGCGTGCTGATCGCGACGATCGTGGTCGTGGCCTATCTCGGCCTGTCCACCGTCGTCGTGCTGCCGCTACTCCTGAAGCTAAAGGCGGCGCGGCATCATCCGAGAACCGCGGCATGAGAAACCAGAGCGGACGCATCAACCCCGGTTTGGCGATCGTGCTTGCGATCTGCGCGCTCGGTTTTCTCCTGATCAACTCGCGCGGGTGCTACTGGGTGCCAGGCTTCCACGACACACGCTGGTTCACGATGCCCTGGGGTTTCCTCGGGTTCTCCGGCTTGCTGCAACTGATCCTCGGCGTGTGGGTCGGCGTCGATGCGCAAAAACGAGGTAGCAACGGATACTTCTGGGGCCTGCTGGTGTTTTTTACCTCGATCGTCGGTCTTCTGGTGTATTTGCTGTGGGTCACCGACGCGATGGAAAAAATCAGTCGCGAGGTAAACCAGGTGAGGGCGCAGGCTTCACCGGTTGTCGAGTCCGGCCCGGTGGTCGACGTCGTCTTGCCCAGCTGCCCGGCCTGTGGCGGCGAGATCGAGGACGACTTCAAGGCTTGCCCGACCTGCGGCGTCTCGCTGCGTTGCCCCGGCTGCGACAAGACGATCCGCAAGGGCTGGAAGGTGTGCCCCTGGTGCACCACGCGGCTCGACGTCGGCTAGTCCGTCGCCAGGACGTCGAACGCGTGAAACTGCATGCTGAATGCCGCGCGGGCCCGAGTCAGCGATCGAAGGTCCGTGGCGTAGCCGAACATGCGGCGTAGCGGGACCTGAGCCCGGATCACGCTCGTGTCCCCGCGATGGCCGATGTCCTGGATCAACGAGCGGCGCTGCTTGAGGTCGCCGATGATGCCGCCGAGGTAGTCCTCCGGCGTGGTGACCTCGATTTCCATGATCGGCTCGAGGCGCTGGGGCTTGGCCGCGGTGACCGCCTTGCGCAGCGCTTCGCCCGCGGCGACCTTGACGCCGACCTCGGGTTGCGCGTCGCCGCGAAATTCCACCGACACCAGCGTGGCCCGGATATCGACCAGCGGGAAACCGCCGGGACCGGATTCCGCACCCTCGTTGAGCCCCGCGATGGCCGCCTCGAGGACCGCCCGGGGGACCTTTCCGATCCTGGGCCCATCGGCCTCGACCTGCACACCGGCACCGCGTTCGAGCGGGGCGACCTTGCAGGCGACCTTACCGTAGAGCTCGGCCTCCTTGAGCTCGCGTTCGAAGACCGCTTCGGCGCGCGCCTCGTTGAGGATGGTTTCGCGATAAACGACGTGCGGTTTGCCGACCGACGCCTCGGCTCCGTACTCGCGCCGCAACCGGTCGACGACGACCTCGAGGTGCAACTCGCCCATCCCGGAGATCAGCGTTTGCCCGGTGTCCTCGTCGACCCTCACACGGAAGGTCGGATCTTCCTGGACCATTTTCTCGAGGGACAGGTCGAGCTTCTCCTTGACCGCCTGGCTCTTGGGCTCGATCGCGACAGAGATGACCGGTTCGTACGTGTCGATTCGTTCGAGCAGGATCGGTTCGTCGGCGTCGCAGATCGTGTCGCCCGTCGTCGCCAGTTTGAGACCTGCAGCGGCGACGATGCTACCCGGCCCGGCCTCGTCCAATCTCCGGCGTTTGTGCGAGTGGACGGAAAAAAGCCGCGCGACTTTTTCGGTTTTCTCGATGCGCGGGTTCCACACGTCGTCGCCCGATCGGATCCGGCCGCTGAAGACGCGCAGGTAGATCACCTTGCGGCCATCGAACATCGCGATCTTGAATACCAGCGCTGCAAACGGAGCCTTGATCTCGGGCGGGCGAATCAACGTTGTGGAGCGATCGCTGGGGTCGACGCCGCTCACCGGTGGTACGTCGGCGGGCGACGGGAGATAGTCGACCACGGCATCGAGCAACAGGTTGACGCCCTTGTTGCGTAGCGCGGTGCCGCAGAACACAGGGACGATTTTCCGCCCCAGGCAGCCCTTCCTCAAAGCGGCCAGCAGTTCCTCTTCATCGGGTTCCTGCTCCTCGAGGAATCTCTCGGCGATGGCGTCGTCGAAGTCCGCGACGGCCTCGATCAATCGCTCGCGAGCGACACGGGCCGGCTCGAGGACATCGGCGGGGATCTCACCGCGGCGGTCCTCCTTGTCCAGATCGCCGCTCATCAGAATCGACTCCATCCGCACGAGATCGATTACTCCTCGGAAACCATCCTCGGCTCCGAGTGGAAACTGGAACGGCACCGCGGGTGCCCCGAGTTGCTCGCGTATCTGCTGCACGACACCGTCGAAGTCGGTCCCGACACGATCCATCTTGTTGACGAAGACGATTCGTGGAACGTCGAACTTATCCGCCTGGCGCCACACCGTCTCCGACTGCGGCTCGACTCCACCGACCCCGCAAAAAACGATCACCGCGCCGTCGAGGATGCGCAGGCTACGCTCGACCTCGATGGTGAAGTCGACGTGTCCGGGGGTGTCGATCAGGTGGATCTCGTGATCGCGCCACGGCAGGGTCGTCGCCGCGGCGGTGATCGTGATGCCGCGTTCCTTTTCCTGCGGCATCCAGTCCATCTGCGCTTGCCCGTCGTGGACTTCGCCGACGCGGTGAATCCTTCCCGAGTGGTGCAGGAAGCGCTCGGTGACGGTCGTCTTCCCCGCATCAATGTGCGCGACGACGCCGATGTTGCGCAATTTTTCCAGCTTGGCCATGGCGGCCATCAGGATAGCCGAGGCGACGGCAGGCGGGCTACTGGGTCAGCTCGATCTCGATCAGGTGACGCACGGCCAATTCGCCCGCCCACGACGGATCGGTCCAGGCTTTGCCCATCCGCGTCTTCCACTCGCCATTCTGATACATGGAAACCGCCATCACGTTGTCGGCGCCTTTCCAGTCGATCCACATCATGCCGGAGCGGACGTGGATGATCGGATCCAACCGCTCGGTTCGCGTCGACGCTGCGACGGTCACGGGCGGGATGAACTCGCCGATGGTGCCCATTACGGTGCGCGCGAAGATGACCTCCTGGCCTGCGCCGTCAGCTCTATCGCGTTCGTAGGCAAAGACCAGCTCACCATCCCAGACGGCCACCGATGGGCGCCGGCCCGTGCCGACATGGATCGGAGCGTCAAAGCCGTTCCCGGTGCGCTTGGCCACCATGATGCGACTGCCTGGATCGTTTTCCCACCACGTCACGTACAGATCGTTGTATTGATTGACGTAGAGCCTCGGATCGACCTCGTCCACGGTCGATGAGGTGACAAACTCGATTCTCCGATGCCATTTGTTCTTGTTCCAGGTGTTGAACGCGATGTCGTGATCGCCCCCTGCGTCATACGCCCAGGCCAGGAACGGGTCCTCGTTGACGCGATCGAATTCGAACACGGGACGGCCGTCGTCGCGGTGGCCGGTGGCGCGGGTATCGGGGGAATCCGGATCGGCGAACAGGGGTATATAGTGAACCTGCGGGATCGGATCGGGGTTCTCGATGATCCCCATGATCAGATCGAAGATATCCAACTCGCCGTAGTATTCAGAGCCATCGGCCCACAACACGTGGGCCGTCGACAGGGCGAGGACCATGACGATGGCGATTAGAGTCCGCTTCATGACGTCTTCCTATCTTGGCTCTCGGTAGCCCGCATGACCGTCTGTTTGAATTCCAGAACTTCCTCGATGCCTTCGTGCCGGTCCAGCAATAGAAACAATTTGCGCACGTAGGCCAGGCGGTGCCGGTCGTTCTGGTCGGGATTTGTGAGTTTCACCAGCCGGTGCCGCAACCACTCCGCGCGGAACACGGTGATCCGGTGCTCCAGCGGCTTCGCCAGGCGCAGGGCCGCCTGGGCGTAGTTGTCGGCTTCGTCATATCGTTTTTCTTGCGCGGCGATCTTGCCCAACTCGACGAGCCAACTGGCCTCGAGCGCCGGCTGACCTTCCTGACGGGCAAGTTCGACCGCACGACGGACCCACGTTCGCGCTTCGGCGACCTGCCCAAGCCCCAACCAGCACGCGCCGATGTTGCCCTCGATGTGGGTTTGGTGCTTGCGGTCGTCGCTCTCCACCGCGCGCTTTCGCGCCTCCAGGTAGGCCTGGCGAGCCTCTTCGTAGTTGCCGGCCAGGTACAAGGAACTGGCCTTCACGACCCAGGCCCACCCCTGCGTCTTGAGATCGGCCTGCGCCGACAATTCGATCGCGCGGTCCGCCGCATCGTGGGCCAGCGGGAGAAGACCGCGATCGCACTGCAGCCCGGCGAGCACGATGTAGCCCTCGGCCTGAATCGCCGGTTCGTCCTTCGCCAGACCGATCGCGCGCTCCGCGGTCGCGGTCGCCGCCGACAGCGCTCCCGTTCTTCGCAGTGCGGCCGACCGCTGGACTTCCAGCCGGGCCAGGTTGGCCTGCGTCGTGGCGTCTTGTTCTTGTTCCAGTGCGATCATTTCGAGTAATGCGTCGTAAACCGAAAGGGCCTCGCGGAACTCGCCGTTCCAGAAATGCCCGGCGGCTTTCTTTTCCAACTCCGCAAACGACAATCCGGTCACATCGATCGGTACGATTGTCGCCAATCGAACCCGTTCGATCAGCTCTCTCGGGTCCACGTACAAAACGTTGGATAGCGCCAGCATGGCCTCCATCCCTGGAAAGTTTTGCCCGCGTTCGATCGCGCTGATCGCCGCTCGCGACAACTGCCACGGCGAGTCCTTCGTCATCGCCGCGACCTGCTCTTGCGTCAGCCGCTGAGCGGTACGCGTCGCGCGAAGGAAACTGCCGATGGCTTGCTGAGCGGCGAAGGCCGTTTCCGTTGCACCTGTATTGTGGGTAGGACTGTCCGTCTTGCCCGTGGACTCGGGAGGATTCACGCCAGTTTTCTGGCGTTCACGCGCAGCATCCCCCGCGGACGCACCTTCACGATCGGTGGGCCGATCTTGGCTCAACTAGGAATCCCCCAGGCGCCGGCTCAACCCCCCGATAAGCCCGGCTTCGTATGAGGCAACTGCCGTCTGCAACCGTTAATTCCAGACGTGCCCCTACGAATGATACTGTGAAGTACTTGACTACGACGGGTTTTTCTCAATCCGGACCGGGTGTTCAAATGGTTTGGCTGCGTGATCGACCGGTGGTTGGAACCGGCCTGGCGGCTGGCTTCGTCCTGTTTGTGCTCGGATGTTCGAGCGTCGACGATCCAGAAAAACCCGAAAATGGCGGGAATCTTGACACTCCCCGGCCCGACACGGCATTCACGCCGGCCCCGCCGGCGGCCGCCGTCCAGACGGTTGCAGAACTCGAGCGTCGCGTCGGGGCGGCCGAAAAAAAACTCGCCCCGCTCCGCCGCGAGGTCGAGTCCGACCCCGCGAACGCCGACAGGCAGCACGCCCTCGGACGCGCCCTCTACGAGGCCAACCTGAAGGACGAGGCCATCGTGCACCTCGAACGCGCCGCGGAGTTGAAACCCAGCGTGCGCACGTTGCTCGACCTGGCCGTCGGCTACGGAGGCAGTGCACGCCTCGACGAAGCCGCACGCACTTACGAACGCTTGCTGGTGCTGTCCCCCGGTTTCTCCGTTGCTCTCCACAACCTTGGAGCGCTGGCGCACCGACGCGGCGATTTCGACGACGCTGTTCGCTACTTCAACCGCGCACTCGAAAAGGAGCCGGTCTACCTTCTGGCTCGTCTCCACCTCGGCGACTCGCTCGCCGCGGCGGGGCGAGGGCAGGAAGCGTATCGGAATTATGAACTGGTTCTCGAGGGCGAACCGCGCAACGCCCAGGAAGCACACGGTTATGTCGAAGCGCTCTACAAACTGGCCGCTCTCGACTTGAAGATGG
>Ga0255049_10001958_pt1 | contig 11057 bp, 8 predicted proteins | sample JV7_2_3_MG_FD_183615 | JGI IMG/M metagenome (GOLD analysis project Ga0255049, IMG submission 183615) | Seawater microbial communities from Jervis Inlet, British Columbia, Canada - JV7_2_3 | ecosystem: Environmental > Aquatic > Marine > Inlet | place: Canada: British Columbia | collected 2016-10-06
TCTACCGTAGGAACCGGGAGTTCGACAGCGCGCGCGAGATCCTCAAAGCTGCACCCGACTACGCCGATGAGCCCGCGCTGATCGTGGGGCTTGTGCGAATCGAGGAGGACCGAGGTGATTTCCGGCGCGCGATCGCGATACTCGATGAGGCGATCGAGCGAACTCCCGACGAGCCCGAGCTCTACGAGATGCGGGGCCGCGTGTATGGTCGACTCGGGGGCGATGGAGATCTGGTCCATGCCAAGCATGCGGAGCGGGACCTCAAGACCGCAACCGAGAAGGGCCCAGCTCGGGTCCAGCCACACCTCTTGCTGGCGGGGCTGTACCGCAGGACGGCCCGCCCCCAGGACGCCGTCGCTAGCTATCAGCGAGCGCTCCGCGTCGATCCCGAGAACGCCGAGGTCTACGTTCTCCTCGGTTCCCAGTATGAAGCCATGGAGCGGCTCGAGCTGGCACGAGAGAACTACGAGTTGGCGCTCGCCCTCGACCAGAATCAGCCCCTCGCTAAGAACAATCTGGCCTGGCTGCTCGCGGACGCCAAGAGCCCGAGCCCGGAGGATCTCGACCGGGCACTGGAGCTGGCCCAGGATGCGAAAGAGAAGCTGCCCCTAAACCCGAATATCGCGGACACGCTGGGTTGGGTGATGTTCAAGAAGCGGCTGCCCACCGCCGCCGTCTCTCTATTTCAGGAGGCCATCCAAGGCTACGCGAAGGGCTCCGAGCTCCGCGCTCTCGCCCGCTACCACCTCGCGCAGACCTACCAGCTCACGGGTGAGCGTGAGCGCGCGATCGCGGAGCTCGAGCGGGCGCTCGATGAGGCGGCCAGCTTCCCCGAGCGCAGCGGAGCCAAAGCTCTGCTGGCGCGTCTCCAGTCGAGCTTATAGCCGTCGCAGCTCCTCGGACCGGGTCCCACGGCTCTAATGCTGGGGCTCCACGCCGCCGATGCACGGAGAGAGGAGAAGGGGCTTCGGGATGGCTAGGATCCGCCTTTTAGTTGCAGTGCTGTGCGTGCTCCTGCTGCCGGTGTCGGCGCTGGCTCAGCAGGCGGGCGTGACGCCGGATGGCGAACAGGGTCAGCTACACGTCGTCGTTGTGGGTGACACGCTCTGGGATATCACCACCCATTACATCGAGACTCCGTGGATCTGGCCTTCCATCTGGAAGGAGAATGCCAACGTCCAGAACCCTCACCTGATTTATCCGGGCGATCTGATCTGGATCATCGACAAAGCCATGTGGAGGATCTCGCCCGAGGAAGCCGCTCGGCTCCGCGCGATGGGGCAACGCTCACCGGCCGCCTTCGGCTACGGCGATCCCCAGGGGTACATGGCCGGCACCGGCCTCACGCCGGGGACCGGGCCCATGGCGGGCACCGGACCCATGGCCGGGACCGGGCAGCGGGGTCCCGATCCCTTCGCCGCGCTCGATCAGGGCCCAGTCGACGTCCAGCGCATGCTCGATTTACCGGTCGTGGAGCGCTTCGGGTTCCTGGCGCGCGAGCAGGTCATAGGCGCCGGTGCGGTGCTCGGAAGCCACGAGGAGCACTACTGGGCTGCCCAGGGCCAGAAGACGATCGTGAGTCTGGGCGAGGGTCAGGTCCATGTCGGCGATCGCTTCACCGTCTTTCGGACGCGGCGGCGCGTGCTCCACCCCAAGACCCGACGTGTGCTTGGCTACTTCACGCAGGTGCTCGGCCACGTGGAGGTGATCGACATCCATCCCGAGACGTCCTTCGTGAAGGTGGTCGACTCGTACGCGGAGATCGAGCCGGGTGACCGGCTCCTACCCTTCGAGGAAGAGCCAACCCAGTTCGTGGAGACGCGCGTCGAAGAGAAGCTCAAGGGCACGATCGTGGCGCACCAGCCGTACCGTATCTACTCGGCCTATAACGACTTCGTGATCCTGGACCGTGGTAGCACGCACGGCGTGACGCTCGGAAATCGCTTCTCAATCTATCGCGAGGGCAAGGAGGTCCGGGACCCGCTGACGAAGACGAGGGTGCTGGTTCCTGACGACGTGATCGGCCAGCTCTTTGTAGTGAAGGTGACCCCCACCGCGTCGCTGGCCCTGATCACACGGTCTCACCGGAAGATCCGCGAGGGCGATCGCTTCAGGAATCTGTAGCGGGGTCCGGCTGCAGCTCTACCTGGACGCTGAAGCGTTCGCCGTCGGGGCTGGAGCCTTCGGTCAGATGATGCGCACCCTGGTTGACGTTGCCCGCGTGCAAGACGTCAGCGAGTACGGGGAGTAGCGCGGCACGTTCTGCCTCGGCGCCGATGATCTCCAGGCGGGTTACGGGCCAGCGCAGACTCTTCTTCGCCCGGGTCTTGCTCGCGCGGATCTTGCGCAGCACCTCGGCGGCGCAGTCCAGGACCGGGCCCTCGGCCGGGGCGGGGACTCTCGCCAGTTCCTCCAGCGAGGGCCAGAGGGCGGTGTGGATGGAGCGCGCCCCGGTTGCAGCAGCCAGTCGCCACGACCAGACCTCTTCGGTGACGAACGGGAGAAACGGAGCAAAGAGCTTGAGGAACGTGTGCAGTGCGAGCTGCAAGGTGGCGGCCGCGGAGCGGCGGCCGGGCGTGTCTTCCTCCTGGTAGGAGCGAACCTTCACCAGCTCGAGATAGTCATCGCAGAACTCCCAGAAGAGCTCTTCGGTGGCCTGCAACGCGCTGGCGTACTCGAAGCCCTCGAGTGCTTCGGTCGCGCGCGCGACCGTGCTCCGTAGACGCTCCACCAGGGCCCGATCGAGCGACTGCCCGATCTGATCGAGGGGGAGTAGCTCCTCCGCAGCGCCGACGCGGTCGAGCTGCATGAAGCTGAAGCGGCTGGCGTTGAAGAGCTTGGTGCAGAGTCGGCGGCCGACCTTGAAGACCTTCGGGTCAAAGGTGGTATCGGTACCCAGGCGCGCGCGTGCGGCCCAGTAACGCACAGCATCGGACGAGTACTCGTCAAGCGATTGCTCGGGCGTCACGACGTTGCCCTTCGCTTTGCTCATCTTCTTGCGATCGGGGTCGAGGATCCAGCCGCTGATTACGACGTGGCGCCACGGGATCTCGCGCTCGTGCATCCAGGCCTTCACGATGGTGTAGAAGGCCCAGGTGCGGATGATCTCGTGCGATTGAGGCCGCACGTCCATGGGGAAGAGCTTGCGGTGGCGATCCGGGTCGATCTGCCAGTGGCTCATGATCTGGGGCGTGAGCGAGGAGGTGGCCCAGGTGTCCATCACGTCGGGATCGCCGCGAAAACCGCCCGGCTGGTCGCGCTGCTCCTCGCGATAGCCCGGAGGCGGTAGCGCGCTTGGATCGACCGGGAGTGACGGCTCGGGAGCGAAAACGGGGTTCGTGTAGTCCGTCTCGCCGTCCTTGCCCACGGGATACCAGACCGGAAAGGGAACTCCGGCATAGCGCTGGCGGCTCACGCACCAATCCTGATTGAGACCCTCCACCCAGTTCTCGTAGCGGCTGCGCATGTATGGCGGGTGCCATTCTATCTTGCGGCCTTGTTCGAGCAGGGCCTGCTTGTGATCGAGCAGCCGGATAAACCACTGCCGCGTGGGCACGAACTCGAGCGGACGCTCCCCCCGCTCGTAGAACTTGACGGGGTGACGGATGGCCTGCGGCTCGCCGACGAGCGCGGGGCCCTCGCCCGCGACGGCTGAGCCGTCCCGCGCTAGCAGCTCCACCACCTTCTTGCGAGCCTGCACGACGCTGAGCCCTTCGAGCTCCGCGTAGGCGGCGCGGGCGCACTCCGGTGCGCGGCTCTCGAGCTGCCCCTCGCCATAGCGAAGCCGCAGCAGGCGGCCGTCCAGACCGATGAGCTGCTTGAGAGGGAGGCCCGAGCCCTTCCAGAACTCCACGTCCATAATGTCGCCGAAGGTACAGACCATGAGGATGCCCGTTCCCTTCTCGGGGTCCGCATGCGACGCGGCCAGGATCGGCACGGGCGCGTGGAAGAGCGGAGTGAGCGCCGTCTTGCCGAAAAGCCCGTGGTAACGCTTGTCCTCCGGGTGGGCCACGACCGCGATGCACGCGCCCAGCAGCTCGGGTCGCGTCGTGGAAATCACGAACTCCCCGCCGTCCTCGAGAGCGAAGCGGATGTCTTGCGTGGTGCCGGGCCGCTCGCGGTCCTCGATCTCGGCCTGGGCCACCGCGGTCCGGTAGTCGACATCCCAGAGCGTGGGGGCCAGCGTCTGGTAGGCCTCTCCCTGTTTGACCAGGTCGAGGAACGAGAGCTGTGCAAGGCGACGGCAGTGCGCGTCGATCGTGGCGTATTGCTGTCCCCAGTCGACGGAGAGCCCGAGCTTACGCCAGAGCTGCTCGAAGGCCGCCTCGTCCTCCTGGGTGATGATTTCGCAGGCCTCGATGAAGTTGAGTCGCGACACCTCCTGAAACGACTTGTCCTTGGCGGCGGCGCGCTGCGGCTTCCACTCGGGGTCGTAGGGCACCTGTGGATCGGGGCGGATCCCGAACACGTTTTGTACCCGGCGCTCCGTGGGAAGGCCGTTGTCGTCCCAGCCCATCGGGTACGCGATGTTCCTGCCTTGCATGCGCTGGTAGCGCACCAGCACGTCCTGATGCGTGTAGCTGAAGACGTGGCCTACATGCAGCGAGCCCGACACGGTCGGGGGCGGTGTGTCGACCACGAAGGTCTCCTCGCGACCCCGCGTCGGATCCCAACGATGCAGGCCCTGCTCCTCCCAGCGCGCCGCCCAGGCTGCGGTGACCGCGCCGTGATCGTATTTCTCAGGGATTGCGCCCATCGGCACCCTCCAGCTCGCTCGACCGTCGCGCGAGGCTCACCAGAGCTCCCACTGGCCGGTGGCTCGCACGTAGAAGGCCAGGCTGATGTTCGTGGCCGCGTGTGCGGCCAGGCAGGATAGGAGGTCCTTGCGCAGGATCCACAGTGCGCCCATCAGCAAGCCATAGGCGCCGGCCGCCACCCACTCGGTGGGAGTGTGGCCCAGCGCGAAGATGCCGCTGGTGATCACGAGTGCGAGCGGGGTCCAGGCGCCCGGCTCGATCTCGTCGATCGAGGAGCGTTCCAGGGTCTGTTCGAAGGCGTCCCGAAGGCCGGCGTGGCGCGCGCGTTCCCACTGGACGGCCACACGCAGGATGTAGCCGCGCATGAGCAGCTCTTCGAAGACCGGCACCACGGCGCCGGCGCTTACCAGGCGCAGCCAGAAGGCGAGTGCGCTCCACGCCTCGCCGCCGCCCGCAACGAACGGGCGTAGCAGCGCGACCCAGAGCGCCGCCCCCGCGACACCCACGCCGACGCCGATTAGAACAGAACCGGTGGGAGCAAACGGCCCGCGTAGCGGGGTGTAGCGCCGCCAGGCCCAGACGAGTGCCGCAGCGGTGGCGACCAGGCGCGCGCCGTAGTTGAGCTCGCGGCCCAGCCACGCGTCCGGAAGCGAGGCGATTCCCGTATAGAGAAAGTACGGCAACAGATAGGGAAGAAGCAGTGCGCGGTTCGTGCGCTCCGGCGGACCGTGCATTTCGTTCGCTAATCTTACCGGACCTCACCCGGTCCCGCTGGGTACGGCACGTGGACGATCCCCTGCTCTGGCTCGCTCTTCGGGACACGCCCGGACTCCAGCGCTTTCGGGCCAGGGAGCTCCTGGCTCGCTATGGCTCGCCGGAGGCGATCTACGGCCGGCCCCCGAGCGAGCTCCGCGCCCTGTGCAGTCATCGGAGCGCGCGCGCGCTCGCGCACGGGCCGGATCTGACTTCGGCGCGCACCGAGCTCGCGCGGGCGCGCAAGCTCGGGCTGCGCATCCTTCTCCCGTGCCAGCGCGACTTCCCACCCCTCTTGCGGGAGATCCCGGATCCGCCGCTTGTCCTGTATCAACGGGGAGAGTTTCCGGCGGGTCCGGTCCTGTCGGTGGTAGGCTCGCGGCGCCCCACGGCGCGTGGGCGGGAGACGGCGCGCGCCTTCGCCGAGCATCTGGCGGACTCGGGCGTGGTCATCGTGAGCGGCCTTGCTTACGGGATCGATGCCGCCGCGCACCAGGGCGCGCTCGACGCGGGGGGCGCAACGCTGGCCGTGCTCGCATCTGGCCTCGATCGAGCCTCGCCGGCGGGCAATCGCCGGCTGGCCGCGCGCATTCTCGGGCAGGGCGGCGGCTGGCTGTCCGAGTACCCGCCGGGGGAGACGGCGCGCGCCCACCACTTTCCCGAACGCAACCGGCTGATCAGCGGGCTCTCTCCCATGAGCCTGATCGTGGAGGCGCGCGAGCGCAGTGGCTCGCTCTGGACCGCGCGTCACGCGGCTGAGCAGGGCCGAGATGTGGCCGTGATCCCGGGACCGATTGATACGGACCACTGCCGCGGCTCCAACCGCCTGCTGTATGACGGGGCCATTCCGATCCTGGATGCGGACGAGCTGCTCTGGCACGTGCTGCCTGCCGCGCTGCGAGCGCCTATACCGCGCCCGGTTGCCCCTCGCGTCGCGGGCGATGCCGGGCGCGTGCTGCGCCTGCTGCACGAGGGGACACAGGACCCGGATCGGCTCTCGCGCGAGCTCGCGCTCCCGGCCGCGCGTCTGGCCTCGATCCTGCTCGAGCTCGAGCTCGAGGGTCTCGTGGTGCGGGAGGGGACGCGGGTTGCCCTCAACCCCCGCGCGCGCAACGCGAGGGGAGCAGAGTGAGCTAGGTTGTGGCCATGGGACCTGTCACGGTGATCGGGGGCGGCCTGGCGGGGTGCGAGGCGGCCTGGCAGCTCGCGCGCAGGGGCGTGCCGGTGCGGCTCTTCGAGATGAAGCCGGTTCGCTTCTCGCCGGCGCACTCGAGTGCGTCCATGGCGGAGCTGGTGTGCTCCAATAGCCTGCGTTCAGATCAGATCCACAACGCGGTGGGGCTGCTGCACGCGGAGCTACGCCGGCTCGAGTCGCTGGTGCTGTGGGCGGCGGACCTCCATCGCGTGCCGGCCGGGAAGGCCCTGGCCGTCGACCGCGTGCTCTTCGCACGCAGCATCACGGAGCGCGTGGAGGCGCAGCCCGAGATCGAGATCGTGCGGGAAGAGGTGAGCACGCTGCCCGAGGGCCTGGTGGTCGTGGCGACCGGCCCGCTCACCTCGGACGGGCTGGCCGAGTCCATCGCGGCGCTGTGCGGCGACGCGCTCTACTTCTACGACTCGATCGCTCCCACCGTTTACTGCGATAGCTTGGATCTGGAGAAGATCTTCCGCGCCTCGCGCTATGATGACGGTGATGGACCGGGCGATTATCTGAACATCCCTCTCGACCGGGAGCAGTACTACGCGTTCGTTGATGAGGTGGCGCGCGCGGAAAAGGTTCCCCTGCACCGCTTTGAGGCCCCGCAGTACTTCGAAGGCTGTCTGCCGATCGAGGTGATGGCGCGACGGGGCCCCGACACGCTCGCTTTTGGCCCCATGAAGCCCGTCGGGTTACGGGATCCTCGCACGGGCAGCAGCGCGTTCGCCGTGGTGCAGCTGCGACAGGAGGACAAGCTCGGAACGCTCTACAACATGGTCGGGTTCCAGACGCGCATGCGAATCGGCGAGCAGAAGCGGATCCTGCGTAGCCTGCCGGGCATGGAGAAGGCGGTGTTCGCACGCTTAGGCTCGGTGCACCGCAACACCTTCATCCGCTCGCCCAGCCTGCTCACGCCCCACCTCGAGCATCGTCAGCGCTCGGGGCTCTACTTCGCGGGTCAGATCGCGGGGGTCGAGGGTTACGTCGAATCCGCGGCGCTCGGTCTCCTGGCCGGGATCCACGTGGCATTTCGCAGCCGCGATGAGGTCGCGCCCCTGCCGCCCGCGGCCACCGCACTTGGCTCTCTGCTGCGCTACCTGGCGGAGGCATCCCCCAAAAACTTTCAGCCCATGAACATGAACTATGGACTGCTGCCGCCGCTGGAAGAGGTCGGCCGGCGCACGCCCAAGCGCGAACGCAACCTCAGGCTCAGCGAGCATGCGCTGGGCGAGCTCGAGGGGTATGCCGGCGCGGTGCGCCCAGCCGTGGGATGACGCGCCCGGATCAAAGCGCGATCGCGGAGTTCCGGAGCTACCTCGCCAGCGAGCGCGAGTTCTCCCCCCACACCGTGCGTGCGTACGTGAGCGAGGTCGAGCGGCTGGCGCAGGCCGCAGAGTGTCGGCGGGCGGGGGGTCTGGATCGCCTGGAGCCACTCGCGCTGCGCTCCTACCTGGCCGCCTTCCACGGCCGGCATCGCCCCTCCACGCGCAACCGGCGCCTGGCGGCGCTCCGGGCCTTCTTCCGCTTCCGGCTGCGGCGGGGCGCGATGCAGCGCGATCCAACCGAGGGGCTCCCCGGTCCCAAGCCCGAGCGGCGCCTGCCCACCCCGCTGAGCGCCGAAGCGTGCGAGCGCCTGATCGAGGCCCCCAGCGTGCGCCGAAACCCGCAGCTCGTGTGCCGGGATCGGGCGCTCTTCGACCTGCTGTATGGGACCGGGCTGCGGGTGGGTGAGGTGGTGGGCCTGAATGTGCGCGACTTCAGCCGCGAACTCCGCGAGCTCCGCGTGCGGGGCAAGGGCGACAAGGAGCGCGTGGTGCCGATACCGGGGCGGGCCTACGCATCGCTCCTGGGATACCTGGACCGGCGCGAGCAGCCCGGGATCCTGAGCCAGCCCCTCTTTCTCAACGTACGTCATGGGCGCCTCTCCGAACGGGGTGTGCGCAAGGTGCTGCGCCGCAGGCTGAGCGAGGCCGGCATCACCCGGCACGCTACACCCCACACGCTTCGTCACAGCTTTGCGACTCATCTCCTGGATGCCGACGTCGACCTGCGGGCGATCCAGGAGCTGCTGGGGCACGAGCGCCTGTCGACCACGCAGCGCTATACCCATGTGTCCGCGGAGCGACTGGCGAGGGTGTACCGGCAGGCTCATCCACGGGCACGAGGAGAATGAGGAAGATGGAGGTTCGGGGAACCACGGTGATCGCGGTGCGGCGCGGGCCAAAGGTCGCGATCGCGGCAGATGGCCAGGTTACGTTCGGCCAGACCGTCATGAAGACCCGGGCCCGGAAGATCCTGCGTCTGCGCGGCGGGCAGGTGCTGGTGGGCTTCGCGGGCTCCACGGCGGACGCCCTGGCGCTCTCGGAGCGCTTCGAGACCAAGCTGGAGGAGTATGGCGGGGCGCTGCGTCGCGCGGCGGTCGAGCTGGCCAAGGACTGGCGCACCGACCGCATGCTGCGCCGACTCGAGGCGCTCCTGATCGTGGTGAACAGCAGCGAAACCCTGCTTGTGTCCGGTACCGGCGACGTGATCGAGCCCGATGACGGCATCGCGGCCATCGGCTCGGGGGGGAGCTACGCTCTCGCCGCGGCCCGCGCGCTCATGGGCGGGACCGAGCTCTCGGCGCGCGAGATCGCCGAGGCGGCCATGCGCATCGCCGCCGGCATCTGTCTCTACACGAACGATGAGATCATCGTAGAGGAGCTGGGTGCGTGAGGATCCTGACACCGCGAGAGATTGTCTCGGAGCTCGACCGCTACATCGTGTCGCAGCACGCGGCTAAGCGAGCCGTTGCGATTGCGCTCCGGAACCGCTGGCGCCGCCAGCAGGTTGCGGGCGACCTGCGCGACGAGATACAGCCCAAGAACATCCTGATGATCGGACCCACGGGGGTGGGCAAGACCGAGATCGCCCGCCGGGTGGCGCGGCTGGCGCAGGCGCCCTTCCTCAAGGTGGAGGCCTCCAAGTTTACGGAGGTGGGCTACGTGGGACGGGACGTGGAGTCGATCATCCGGGACCTCACCGAGCTCGCCGTTAAGATGGTGCGCGAGGAAGAGGCCGAGAAAGTGCGCGAAGCCGCGGCGCGGGTCGCTGAGGAGCGGCTACTCGATGCGCTGTACCCGCGCCCTGCGGACGCGCCTAAGCCGGAGCAGGATCCCACGCGGGAGCGTCTGCGGCAGAAGCTCGAGAGCGGGGAGCTGGACGAGCGCGAGGTCGAGATCGAGCTGAGCGAGCGCTCGTCGCCCACGCTCGAGATCGTCTCGCCCCAGGGGATCGAGGAGATCGGGTTCTCGCTGCGGGATCTGATGGGCAATCTCATGCCTCGCAAGTCGCGCCAGCGGCGCATGTCCGTGAGCCAGGCGCGGGAGCTGCTGCGCGAAGAGGAAGCGCAACGCTTGATCGACCCCGAGCTGGCGCGCGAGGTGGCGGTCCAGCGGGTCGAGCAGTCGGGCATCGTGTTTCTGGATGAGATCGACAAGATCGCGCGTCGCGATCTGTCCGGCGCCGACGTCTCCCGGGAGGGCGTCCAGCGCGACCTGCTGCCCATCATCGAGGGCTGCAGCGTGCAGACCAAGCACGGCAGCGTGCGCAGCGATCACGTGCTCTTCATCGCGGCGGGCGCCTTCCACGTCTCGCGGCCCTCGGATCTGATCCCAGAGCTGCAGGGCCGCTTCCCGATTCGGGTGGAGCTCGAGGACCTGGACGAGGCGGCATTTGTGCGAATCCTACAAGAACCGCACAATGCGCTTTCGAAGCAGTACCAGGCACTGCTGGAGACAGAGGGCGTGAAGCTGGAGTTCAAGCCTGATGCCATAGGCGAGATCGCGCGGATCGCCGCGGAGGTGAACCGCACGACCGAGAACATCGGAGCGCGGCGTCTCCACACCGTGCTCGAGCGCTTGCTGGACGAAGTCCTATTCGATGCATCGGAAATGGCAGGGCAGACGGTCGTGTTCGACGGCGAGAAGGTGAGGACGAGCCTGGCCGAGATCGCAGGCGACCGGGATCTCTCCCGCTACGTCCTGTAGACAGACATGGAACGAATCATCGACAAAGCTCGCACGCTCGTCGAAGCGCTGCCCTACATGCGCGCGTTCTACGACAAGACGATCGTGATCAAGTACGGCGGCGCAGCGATGGCGGACGAGAAGCTCAAGCAGTCGTTCGCCATCGATGTGACGCTGCTGCGCTACATCGGGCTTCGGCCCGTGATCGTGCACGGTGGAGGACCTCAGATCGCCCAGATGCTGCAGCGGCTCGGCAAGGAGAGCAGATTCGTCGATGGCATGCGCGTGACGGATGACGATACGATGGAGATCGTCGAGATGGTGCTGGGCGGCCAGGTCAAT
>Ga0255049_10001959_pt1 | contig 11050 bp, 8 predicted proteins | sample JV7_2_3_MG_FD_183615 | JGI IMG/M metagenome (GOLD analysis project Ga0255049, IMG submission 183615) | Seawater microbial communities from Jervis Inlet, British Columbia, Canada - JV7_2_3 | ecosystem: Environmental > Aquatic > Marine > Inlet | place: Canada: British Columbia | collected 2016-10-06
CGTAACCATTGCGGCGAAAATTGTCCAACGTATTGTGATCGAACGACTAGCCTGTCTTGATGGCAGGTGGCGAATAGGTACTTAGAAAACTGGGGCGATTCAAATTCAACGATTGCCACTAACTGATAGGGTTTCGACTTGGTAGCTTGCCCTAGATGTTGATCGACTTGTCACTGTCAAGAACGACAGGAATGACACCTATAGTTGCTTTGGCGCCACACGAAAGAACTGTGTAGAAGACTAGCTCGAGCTCGTCCGGCCGTTTGGGCGCTCGTCTGCAACGCTTGATTCGACTTTATCAAAGTTTGCATTACAGACTGCACGTCTTGCGCCCAAAGCCTGCTCTCCTCAACCCTTTTCACTGTGAACTCATGGATGGTATCCATCGATAATATTCGGGCCTCCTCAAAGAGCTTAGTTGTTAACTCTGCTGACGATTTCGCCAAGAATCGCTCGCTAAAAGCCGCGCGAAATTCAGCTTTCTCGGCCAGAAGGTCAAACATAGTTACATTCCAATTCATGTGCTTTCGGGTAAAGCCAAACGCGAAATCCATAGTGAGCACCCCACCCGCTGTGATGGCGACGATGCCCGCCCAAAGCACTGAATCTGAGCCGTCCAGAGAGCTAGCCACCGCCTCAGGTGCGAGGCCTAGCGCCAAGGGATTCAACAGCATCAGACCGATAACACCGGCAAGGACAGCGACGAATCTCGCGAAAATCGAGCCCACACGGTACAGTCTTCTTCGCGAATCATAGTAGTTGATGAAAGTTGCGAGAGCGTTACACGTGGCCTCGGGTTTCAATACGTCAAACCTCGCATCGATGATTGCACGTCCCTCTTCTTTGCAGTGGTGTTGTGCCCACCGATAAATCACGGCCCGGCCACCTAGATTCTTTTGCACGGCACACCACCCGTTACTCGCCAAACAATCGGGCGAGTTGACTGATATTGGTGCTAATGCCCACTTCAAAGGCTTTCTCCGACTGCAGGTCGAACGGAAGTTGCCCGGTCGTGTACGTGAAATAAAACTCGTAGTCGTCCGTATCAATGATCGGGATTAACCGCGCTGGAAATCTAAGAGACATCGCAACGTAGTCGAATGAATCCATATTCGCTGCCTTAATCTCGTTTGGCGCAGAAAATTCGTAAAAATATCGGTATGACACATTGAATCGAACTGGGTCACCTTTGAAGTTTGCCAAAATCGTCTGAAACGCCACTTCGCCTGTCGCGCGCGTGAATTTCAATTCACTCGTCAAGGCTTCACGCATTTCGTTGTTGCTCGCATCAACGCTGTCGATGTCGATTTTGACGGAAGGCCAAGGAGCCACGTAGCTGCTGTCGTTACTGAAACTCTCTCGCATTAGTCGAAACGGGAAGTCGAAAATATTGCGCTTTTTGTTTTTAGAGCTCGTTTGCATTGCGAGTGCAGCTGATAAACCAAACACAAGGTTTTTGTCACTATAGTCTTGGTTTCCTTCCAAATTCGCATGAAAGTCCATAGCGTAAACGTAGGTTGCGTCGTAAGATTTGGCGATTTCATCAATTCCGTAATCGGTCCAACACGCTTTCCCACGCGGAGAATAGTTTTCGTCGTAAAGCGCCCAACCATCAACATCATTTGAATCGGTTGGTTGGGGAACAAGTTTTTGCAGGTCTACGAGGCAGCTCATGAATGCTTCTGCATTGACTATCGGCCTAAGCTTGCCAAAGTCCCCTCGTTCCAACGAAAACTTTGCAGAGATTGTCGACAAGTCGTTATTATTGAGAGTGTCATTGAAGGCATACTTGCCGTCAATGTCCAAGCCGTACGATTTCCGCCGCATCAGATAGCGACCGTTTTCTAAGTCAACCTCTTGATCGCTCGACTCCGCATTCCACTTGTAAGTGACCGAGAAGCCACCTTTGTCGCTCGTGTTATCCGGATCCAGGTAGCTTATGTCCAGGAAGTCGATGTTCTTTGATGCGTACTCTGCAGCGATTGTTCTCAGTGCATTCTTATCGCCTTCCAGGAATAATTCGACAATACACGCTGCCGGTTCATTGACTACTGTGTCGTCGAATTTACATTCCGTTTCTTTACCGTCGTCTGTGACGGCTGCGACGAATTCATCTTCCTGTGAATCCATGGGCTGCGCGTAGGCCACAATAGGTATCGCAATCATCAAGATTACGATTCCGCGTGACGCGATTCCCATTGATCGCCAGAAGATACTGCTCATTGTCAACCCTCGTCTTGAAATCGATAATATTTATCAATCGCCGCTACCATTTTGGAGGACGGCGAATTTTCTGTAGACATCTCCGTGACTAGCTCATCCAACGCCTCGTCATCTTTCGCCCCATCCTCCAAGGGTACCGCTAAGTCCGTAAGAAATTTGAGCAGCGGTCCGGCGAACTGCTGGAGTTCGAATTTGCGCATGTCAGGTGTTGCGCTGTTGTTGAAAAATGGCATGGCACCCATTGGTGGATCAAAACGTCGGATTGTAATGGCGTCCATGTCAAATCTACGGGCGATAAAGCCAGAAATAAGTTTTGCAGCAAGCGTATCGGGCCAAGGCATTTTGTCGATCTCCTCAATTTGGGTGATTGCCGGCCTCGTATTTGGAACTGTCTGATTTCGAGCACATCAAGCTGCCCGCGGTTCCACGATGCCATATACGGTAAGAATAGAACAAAATTCTGTGTTTGCTAGGATTTCTTGAAATTGACTTTTGCGCACCATAAGTGGGGCTTGAATTTCTGATTTAGGAAATATGGGCCAAATAGAGACTCAGATCCGTGCGTTTACCTAGAGAATAGAGAGCAATCAATGGCGACTGGGGCGCTGATATCCCTTGATCCGGCAAGCAGGATTTAAACCGGTCGCCGGGTATAAGACGAATAAAGAGCCTTTTCCATCACACTCACCGGCATTGAAACGCTGTTGAGCCCACTTTGCATCCCGAGCACCCTGGGAATCTTCTCCGAATCCGACTCTGGAAGTGGCATTCAGGATTGCTAGCGTCCTCTGTACGTCGATAGAGGACGTGTTCTACTACGAACGTGATATCGAAGGTGAACACGAATTTGCGGACAGAGTAATCGTGGAAGTGCGGTAGGGTGACATGGTCTCAATCACCGCACGCCGCAGAAGATAAAACCACACAAAAATAGGGTGACTAATGCCAATCGTTCGCTTTGGGAAAAAAATTACACACGTACTTGGCGTGCTTCTAATTTTGTTGGACGTCGGCGCCGCACACGCCGATAAGCTTCCGAACATTGTCTTCATCATGGCGGATGATCTGGGCTACGGTGACCTGTCGTCCTATGGTGCGACGGATGCACGGACGCCGCACATCGACAGTATTGCCGAAAGAGGTGTGCGGTTGACCCATTACTACGCGAATTCAACCGTCTGCTCGCCGACACGCGCGGCGTTGATGACGGGTAGGTTTTCCGATCTCGCGGGCGTGCCAGGTGTGGTACGGCCCGATACCGATGACTCGTACGGTTACTTAAATCCGGCGCTGGACTTGATGCCGCTCTATCTGAAGAAGAAAGGGTACACGACAGCGTTGATCGGCAAGTGGCACCTGGGGCTGTCATCCCCGAACCTGCCTAACGAACGCGGCTTCGATCTGTTTCGAGGTCACCTGAGCGGCATGATGGACTACTACAGCCATGAGCATAACGGCGTCAGCTATATGCGTCACGACAAGGCACCCATCGCCGTGGAGGGTCATGCGACGGATCTGTTCTCAGACTGGGCCGTCGAGTATGTGCGTGAGAGCCAAGGGTCGGATATGCCGTTTTTCCTATACCTTGCCTACACTGCACCCCATGATCCCATTCAACCGCCCGATGATTCTGTCGCGCGAGTAAAAGCCCGTGATCCGGATTTGGACGACACGCGCGCTACGTTCGCGGCGCTCGTCGAGCACATGGATGACGGCGTCGGGAGGGTGCTGGATGCGCTTGCACAAACCGGGCAGACGAAAGACACGCTGGTCGTGTTTGTCTCCGACAATGGTGGTTTGGAGCGGTTTGGCTCAAATAACGGCCCTTTGCGTGGCGGCAAACAGGACTTGTTCGAAGGGGGCATCCGGGTGCCGGGCATGGCCATGTGGCCCGGGCGAATCGAGCCGGGTACGACCCGCGACGATGTGCTTCTCACAATGGACTGGTTGCCGACATTCGCCTCGCTTGCCGGCCTGGAAGTCGCACACGAGATGGACGGGCGAAACATGTCGGCGGTTCTGCTTGGATGGGATGCACCTGCCAATGACCGAGCTCTCGTCTGGGTGCGTCGAGAAGGGGGGGGCATGATGGGCATGCCTCATTACGCTGTCCGACAGGGTGACCACAAGCTCGTCGTCAATCACCCATTCGAGCGACCGCTGCTGTTCAATGTGGCCAGGGATCCTGGCGAGGAAAGCCCGCTCGAGATGAAAAATAATCCGATCGCAAGACAACTCGAGGACCTGCTGCAGGTCCATATCATCGAAAGCGGACGTATTCCGTGGCGAGACCCGGAATCTCGAGACCACGGCTTGCCCGACTAGCGTGATTCTTGGCTTTTGTTTGGTTTGGCGATACTATACGCCAGATAAATGCTACCGGTAGCAAACCGAAGGAAAACAAGACATGAAAAGCAAAACTCTGATTCAGCTAGCGATCGTTTGTCTGACCGGGGTACTGGTCGGATCAGTGCAGGCCGCAGAGTGGCAGACCTTGATCAACGGCGCCGACCTGTCCGACTGGCAGCAAGAAGGCGGTGATGCCCGCTACGAAATTCACAATGGCGAGATCGTCGGTCAAACCGTGGCAAATACGCCCAATAGTTTCCTGGTGACCAGGAAGAGCTATTCCGATTTCATCCTGGAATACGAGACGCGCCTCGACGCACCGACCAATTCGGGCATGCAGATCCGCAGTAGTGTCAGCGACAAAGGAATCGTGCAGGGATACCAGATCGAGGTTGATCCGACGGACCGTCGCTTTAGCGGCGGCATCTACGACGAAAAGCGTCGCAAGTGGATGTATCCCCTGACGCGTAATGAGAAGGGTCGCGACGCATTTCAAAATGGCGACTGGAATCACTTCCGCGTCGAAGCGATCGGCAATTCGCTACGCGTGTGGGTGAATGGCATACAGACGGCTGACATGGTTGACGACTTGACAGCCAAGGGCTTCTTTGGACTGCAAGTGCACAGCATCAGGGATGCCGAACATGCGGGCATAAAAGTACGTTGGCGGAACATCCGTATCCTCACCGACAATCTCGAGGCCAACCGGATGAAGCGCGATCCCGATGTTACGCAAATCAGTTATCTGCAAAACCAGTTGACGGACTACGAGGAACGGCAGGGCTGGCGGCTGTTGTGGGACGGCAAGACCAGCGCGGGCTGGCGAGGCGCCAAGTTGGATCACTATCCTGAGTCGGGCTGGAATATGTCGGACGGTGTTTTGTCGGTCGACGAGACCGAAGGCCTCGAATCCGCGGGCCCCGGCGATATTGTCACCCTGGACAGCTTCAGCAATTTCGAACTGCAGTTCGAATTTCTAGTCAGCGAGGGCGCGAACAGCGGCGTGAAGTACTTCGTCGATCCGGATCTCAACCTGGGACCGGGATCAGCGATCGGCTGCGAATTCCAGATCCTCGACGATGCGGTACACCCGGATGCCAAACTAGGCGTGAGCGGGAATCGGACCATGGGGTCGTTGTACGACATGATCACGGCCGAAAATCTCCAGACCGAGGGGCGCGCCAAACAATTCAAGGGCATTGGGCAATGGAACCAGGGCCGTATCGTGTCAAATAACGGGCATGTGGAGCACTGGCTGAATAATGAGAGAGTGGTCGAGTTCGATCGATTCAGCCAAACGTTCCGGGCGCTGGTCGCCTATAGCAAATACGAACAGTGGGACGGTTTTTGCCAGTGGCCGGACGGGCACATCCTGTTGCAGGACCACGGAAACGCGGTGAGCTATCGGAGCATCAAAGTTCGAGAGTGGTGAGCGCACGAGTTAAGGATTAAACAATGGCAAAGAATAATCGTTTTATCGACCGACGAACATTCATAAAGTCTGCGTCCGGTGCAACAGCTACCGCTATGATCGGATTTCCACATATCGTATCCGGGCAGTCGGGAGGACTCTCGCCCAATGACAAGCTCAACCTTGCTTTCGTGGGAGTCGGTGGGAAAGGCACTACTTCGATCTTGCCGATTAACGATCTGGGCCATAACATTATCGGTCTGTGCGATGTGGACGAGCGTCGCATCGCAAGGTCTATCGAACGACGTGGTAGTGAGTTCTCGGACATTTTGGACAATGCTGTGTCCAGAGGAGGCCGATGGTACAAGGACTACCGCACAATGATCGAAGACCTGGGCGAAAAGCTGGACGGCATCGTGATCTCCACTCCGGACCACATGCATTTTCCAATTGCGATGTCCGCACTAAATCTCGGCATCAATGTTTACTGCGAAAAACCATTGACGCACACGGTCGATGAAGCTCGCCGTCTTGCAGCTGCAGCAAAAGCACAGAATGTAGTTACGCAAATGGGTAACCAGGGTCACTCAAACGATGGCGTTCGCCAGGTGAAAGAGTGGATTGCGGCGGGTGTGATCGGTCAGGTACGCGAAGTCTATTCGTGGACGAATCGACCGATATGGCCGCAAGGACTCAAGAAGCCGAAACACGACGAGTTTATGCCGGTCATCCCCGATGAGTTGGACTGGGAACTGTGGCAGGGCATAGCGCCACGCAGGGAATATGACCCGGCTTATCTTCCGTTTAGCTGGCGAAACTGGTGGGACTACGGCTGCGGTGCTGTTGGCGACATGGCATGCCACGTGATGGATGCCGCCTACTATAGCCTCGACCTGGGGCTTCCGGATTCCGTCGAGGCGATAGCCACGAATGTGAACAGCCAGAGCGCACCCACTGCCTCAGCGATTACGTATCAATTCCCTGCACGAGGCAAGTTCGCAGCGGTAACTTATCATTGGCTCGATGGCGGTTTGTTGCCACCGATACCCGAAGGCATGACCAAAGAGGACATGTTTGGGGGCGATCACAGCGGTACGCTATTCGTCGGAGACGACGGCCAATTGCTGACAGATACCTATACAGAGACAGTCCGGGTTTTCCCGGAATCCCGAGCTGAGGCGATCCGGCTGAACCCGCCAGCACAAACCATTGAGCGTGTCGTCGGTACTCACCAGGCTGATTGGACACGAGCCATATCAGAGGGCCGAAAAGCATGCTCCGACTGGGATTACGCAGCTGGACTTACTGAGGTTGGATTGCTGGGGAATGTAGCGATTCGCGCGGGGACTCGTATTGACTACGATTCGCAAAAAATGCAGGTACGGAACTTTCCCGAGGCGAATAAGTTTCTGAGTAAAGAGTATCCGAAGGGCTGGATATTGTCGTAATTCTCTGGAGTGCAACATCGAACAAGCCGGCAAGCGCTTTGATCGTGCATACGTTACGAATCACGAGTAGGATTTTTTCATATCGATTGTCGCCTCGCGAATGGTGCGGGCTCGTGCAGGGCTCGTCGCTATTTTCTCATTCAAAGCTGATTCGTAAGCCGCACTGTCCAAAGGCAGATTTATCTCACTGCTGGTCCAGGCTGAATACACCATCGCGTTGGCCAGTTCGACCGACTTCAGTCCTTCCCGGGCGTCTGTGAGCAACGCCGCCTTGCCTTTTATTGCGTCGGCAAAGTTACTTAGGACTCCTGAGTGCGAAGGGTTCTCTTCACCCGCAGGAAATGCTTCCTGCGTTGCTTCCGGAGTGCCAAATGCATTGTCCGTAGAAGCTGAGTATTCTCTTGAATCAACTTCGTTCCGATGCACGGTCAGGGTATCGGCTTCCAGAACGATAAGACCTTTGGTCCCGGCAATCTCGAGGCGATTGACGCCTGGTGCTTCGCCCGTCGAGGTTGAAAACACTCCGCTGGCACCGTTAGGGAACTCGAGGCAAGATGTTACGCGGTCCTCGACCTCGATGTCGTGATCGTTACCGAAATGGCAGAAGGCCCGTAGACTTTTCGGCATCCCACAAAACCATTGCAACAGATCGAGATTATGCAGCGCCTGATTAATGAGGACTCCGCCGCCTTCACCTTTCCAGGTTGCCCGCCACTCGCTTGACGCGTAGTAGGCTTCACTGCGAAACCAGTTGGTGATTGTCCACTGTAACCGCTGGATTTCACCCAGTTGGCCGCCGTCTAACAAGCCCTTGATTCGCTGCACTTGCGGGCGAACGCGAAGGTTCATCATCACACCAAATTGCTGCCCGTCTTGTAGCGGTATTGCAAGCAGCCGTTCAGCGTCCTGCTTGGTTGCCGTCAGTGGTTTTTCCATCATCAGATGAAGTCCCCGCCCTAATACCTTCTCGCCGATTTCCCGGTGTGAAAAATGTGGGGTAGCCACAATAACAGCGTCGACTTCGCCGGAATCAAGCATCGCATCAACGTCGTCGAAAACGCGCACGTCGTCCGGGAGTTCAATCGAAGGAGGCCGTCTGCTGCAGACTGCCGTCAGACACCCACCGCGCACCTTGCCCGCAGAAAGGTTACGGACATGGACTCTGCCGATATTGCCGAGTCCAACGAGTCCAAAACGAATCAGTTTGTTATTCAGTTCTCGTTCTCTATGACTCAATTCGACTAATTTCATAAGTCATGCCACCGGAACTATTGCCGAGCGAACCGCGTTGCGAGCTGAAGTACAATCTTTGAAAACTCGGGTCGAAAGCGGGTCCGGTTATTTCAGATCTCTCGTGACCGACGATCTGCAAAAAAGGAATGACTTTGTCATCCGGCGTTAGTACAACCAGCTGCATATCACCATGATCTTCAGCGACCATTACGTCACCCGATGGTGTGATCGTGAGGTTATCAACCCCTTTCAAGATCGGATTGTAACTGCTTGCAACGTCGTAAATTATTTCCAGTTGTTGACTGTTGGTGTTGTATTGCCAGACGCGGTTATCGTGCTTCGTGGAAAAATATACTTTGTCATCATGGATCGCTATTCCTTCACCGCCAGCAAATTTCTCATAGCCGGCTACCTGGCGTCTGGTTGCAACGTTTTGAGCCAGGGGGTCGGGGACAACCTGCCACTCAACCAGTTTCTTTCCGTCTTTTTCGATTACCGAGGCGATCTCCAACTGGCCTTCGCTTAGATCAGGCAGGCCGTGAGTGGGACGGAATCGATACCATCCGCCGTCGGGGGCGTCTTCAGTCAGGTACACGCACTGATTTACAGTATCGACTGCCGCAGCTTCATGTATGAAGGTACCGAGAGCCGGTCTTACTTTTGCCGGTTGGATACCCAAAGGGTCGCATTCATACACCTGTCCCGTTGGTACCTCTTCGCACGATAGCCAGGTGCCCCAGGGAGTCGCCCCTCCGGCACAGTTATTCATGGTGTTATCCAGAATACGATAGGCGTCCACGATTTCAGCATTCGCGTTAAATCGTAGTGCACCAACGCCGCCCTTGTTCTCTCTTACTTCAGAATTGGATACATAAATCCATCCGCCGTCATCGGCAGCAAAGGTGGCCCCACCATCCGGTGCGGGGTGCCAAGTATATTCTGAACTGGCAATGGGTGATTCACCGGTTCGGGCAATTACGCGAGACTTGAAACCCGCTGGCAGCATTACGCCATTCTCATCGGCCGGTAGGAGTTCGCCGATAGTATTCAGTGAGTGAGAAACTTCAGCAGGGGACAGATTCTTTCGCAGCAGATAGCCGGCAGCAAAAAGACCGATGCCTGCAATCCCCATAGTGAGGAAATTACGTCGATTCAACGTCTTCCGACCTGGGTCTTTCCGCCCGCAATTCGTAATCTCCGATCGCACCAAGCACGCCATTGTGGACGATCGATTCAAGTGACGCAACGAGGCTGTTCCGAAAGACAGAACTGCTTGCCGCTCTCGGTTCGAAAATATCGGCAAGGCCGAGTGCGGCGTCGACCACGTCACTGGCACTGTTCGTCGTCGATGACGGCAGATTAGCCAATTGATAGCCCATCGGATCATCAAGCACACGCCGCAGACCGTGTTCATCTTCACCGCTGACGTAACGAATCCATGCGGCGATCGCCAGTGAAATGGCACTAACGGACTGACCGGCGTCCATCCGATCTATAGCTGACGCGATCAATCGCTGCGGCAGTTTCTGCGATCCGTCCATCGCGACCTGCGCTGTGCGATAAGGCATTGACGCGTTCCTGAATCTTGCGAGAATACTCCCTATGTACTCGGCGATATCGAAACCGTCGGGCACAGACAAAGTTGACAGGACTTCCTTTTTCATGAGGTGTCTGATGAACGCCGCAACGCTGTCATCGCTCAACGCTTCATGGATGAATTCATGGCCTTCCAGGCAACCGATGTAGGCTAACGCCGAGTGGCTGCCGTTTAAAAGGCGCAGTTTTGCCGTTTCATAAGGAGCGACATCCGTGACCATCTCGGCCCCAACATCTTCCCACTGTGGTCGGCCGTTGCAAAACTCATCCTCTATAACCCATTGACTGAATGGTTCGGCGACGACCAGTCCCAAGTCGTTCAGACCGAGCACATTGGCGGCTTTTTCACGATCAGCTGCTGTGGTGGCTGGACAGATTCGATCGACCATTGACGATGGAAACGTCACGTTGTTTTCAATCCACCGGGACAAGTCCTTGTCCAGCAATGCAGAATACTCGAGGACTACCTGACGTGCGGCCGCACCATTGTTCGGGAGATTGTCACAACTCAAGACGGTAAATCCTCCGAGACCGCATTCATGACGTCTTCTGAGTGCCTCAACAATGTAGCCGACGGCGGTTCCCGGACTCCGCGGATCATTCAGGTCCGCCTTGATTCCCGGATGTTCAATCGCGAGGTGCCCGGTTGACGCATCGCGGCAATAGCCTTTTTCGGTAATTGTTAACGAGACAATTTTCGTTGCCGAAGTCGCCATTAGTTCGATAGCCTCATGCGGGTCCGCTGCAGCTGCAATCACCAGTTCGATGCCCGCGATAACACGATATTCAG
>Ga0255049_10001960_pt1 | contig 11049 bp, 6 predicted proteins | sample JV7_2_3_MG_FD_183615 | JGI IMG/M metagenome (GOLD analysis project Ga0255049, IMG submission 183615) | Seawater microbial communities from Jervis Inlet, British Columbia, Canada - JV7_2_3 | ecosystem: Environmental > Aquatic > Marine > Inlet | place: Canada: British Columbia | collected 2016-10-06
CCCCTTCAACCTGCCCTTGAGCGCCTTCGGCTATGAGCGCTTCGACGCCGTGATTCTCAGCGACGTTGACGCCCGAATGATCGACCGCGGCGCGATGATCTCGCTGGAAAGCTGGGTGTCGGTCTTCGGCGGAGGCCTGGTGGTGGTCGGCGGCGAATCGGTCTTCGGTGAAGACGGCTACCAGGACACCGCGATCGAACGGGCGATGCCGGTCTGGTTCAAGGCTGAGCGCGAGCCGAAGGATCTGGCCCTGGTCATCGCGCTCGACAAGTCGTACAGCATGGTGGGCGACAAGATGGCGATGGCGAAGGAGGCCAGCAAGGCGGCCGTCGAACTGCTCGAAGACGAGCAGCAATTCGGTCTGCTCGCTTTCGATTATCACTTCTACTGGCCGGTTCCGATTCAGCTGGCTGTTCGGAGAGACCGCATTGCGGAGCGCATCTCCAGCATCGAAGCCAGTTCGCCGACGAACATCTATCCGGCACTCGAGGACGTGTACCTGTCGCTGCAGACGACCGACGCGGAGGTGAAGCACGTCATTCTCTTGTCGGACGGCAAGACCTACGAGGACGACTACGAGACTCTGGTCGCGCAGATGCGTGAGGACGAGATCACGGTGTCGGCAGTCGCGGTGGGGGACAAGGCGGATCGCGAGTTGCTGGGCGCCATCGCCGAGTGGGGAGGCGGACGCTTCTACTTCATCGCGGATCCCAGTCGTGTTCCGGAGATCTTCGTCGACGAGACTCAGCTGGCGCAGGGGATCACGCTGGAGGAGGGCGAGCCGTTCGTGCCGCAGTGGGTGAAATCCGTCGAGGCGCTCACTGGGATCGAACCCGTGGACATGCCCGAACTCTCCGGCTACGTGCGCACGCTGCCGAAGGACAACGCCGAGATCGTGCTCGATAGCGGCGGCGATGAGCCCGATCCGATTCTCGCTCGCTGGCAATACGGGCTGGGCAGGACGGTATTCTTCGCCTCCGATGCGAAGAACCGCTGGGCCGCAGAATGGCTGGAGTGGGATGGCTTCGGCAAGCTCTGGACTCAGCTCATCCGCGAGACTGCGCGGATCGACGACTTCCGCGATCCGGAACTCGCGGTGAGCCGCGAGGATGGGCGGGCGCTCGTCGAACTCGGTCTGTTGGACGATCGCGGCAGGTTCCGCAACGCCGAGCGACCGATCGTCACAGTCGATGTCGGCGGCGAGGAACGCGAACTGAGCTTGAATCAGGTCGCCCCCGGCGCCTACGAGGCGAGCACTCCTTTGGCCGCCGAGGACGAGATGTCCGTTCGGTGGAGTGGCGACGACGCCGCGCTCGAGCGCCATCTCCTGCCCGCCCCGAACGCCGAGGACCGCTACTTACCGCCCGACATCGCGCGCTTGCAGTGGCTCTCGGAGACCACTGGCGGCATCTTCGATCCGTCCGTCCAGCAACTGCTGGACCCCGCGGGGCAAACGGTCGTACGGCCGACGCGGCTGTGGCCGATCCTTGCCGCGATAGCCTTGCTGCTCTACCTGCTGAACATGCTGCTGCGGCGCGTCCGCGTCATCCGCGCCGCCAGTTAGGAGCCCGTGGTAGAAGTCTGATGGGCCTCGCGACAGGGTCTTGCGAGGTGGAGGCAAGGAGCGAGGAGGAGGCGATGATGGGATCATCGTTGACGAGGAGCGACGCAGCATACGACCGCAACCCCCTGTCGCCCGGAGGGTTACGGCGATTTGTGGGCATCTGCGGCGTTAGCTTTCCTCTCCGATGCCCCAAGGATCGCCTTCGTCAGGCTGCCTTGCATCTGCCCACAACTCGACGTAACGAGACCCATCAGACTTCTGCCACGGGTTCCTAGCCAGCCCTCGGACCCGTCCCGTCGCGCTCCTGGCTCGGGCTCATCCCGGACTACCGCTTGCGGATGGTCACCGAGCCCTGGAGCGTTTCGACCTGGATCTCGGCCGCGCCGCTGCCGTTCGTGAAGCTGAGTTCCTGCGAGGGTATCCAACGACTTTCCTGCCGCGGTTCCTGGCCGAACGCGTTGTCGATGTTTCCCATCATCGTTTCGACGCTGAAGTTGGCGGAGATATCGGTGGGCACGTTCAACTCGATCGAGCCGTTGACGTTCTCGAGGCTGAGTTCACCGCCTGCGCTCACATCACCGGTGAATGTGATGCTGCCGTTGACACTCTCGAAATCGGCCTCCATCACGCGCGCTACGCTCGCCGTGATCGAGCCGGTGACGTTTGTCAGGTCGAGCATGGTGGCGCTGCCGGAATAGGTGATGTCGCCGGTTACCGATTCGATCTCGATGGTGCCGTCTACTCCCTCGACCACGAACGTCGCGGTGACACCCTCGATCTCGAGGCTGGCACCGGAGGGCACGTGAATCTCGAGGTTGACGTCGACGTCGTGGTTCTCGCGGCCTCGCCAACGACGCCGGCCGCGCCCTTCGTCATCGTCGTTGTCCCAGCTGCGGAGCTCCGCATAGATCTCGACCACGTCGGGGCCACCTTCGATCACGAAGTCGTCGACGTCGGCGCCGATGGTGCCCGTAACGGTCAGTTCACTGCCCGCACCTCCGATCACGCGGATGTGCCCGACGATGATGTCCTCGATTTCCACGCGGACCGTCGGCGAGACCGCCCGGGTGTCATCGATCTGCTGCTGGGCGAGCGCGGCACCGGGGAACGCGAGGATCCCCGCGGCGACCAGGCCGGCGATTGGAGTTCTCTGAAGTGCTTTCATGGTCTTGCTCCCTTCTTGTTTGTTGGCTACCTGGTGATGAGCCTCTATAGGCGGCTCATTCCCTCCAGGAAGTTCACCCTCGTTCGATACATGTCAGTCAGCTTGCCAACGAGCTTGCGGTTGGCCGGATCCCGCTCCAGCGCAGCTCGCGCCTCGCTGATCGCCTCATCGATGAGGCGCAGGTTGTGCTCGACAATCTCGACAGTCTCCGGTGCCAGCTCATCGCGCTGCGCCTCCAGTGAGGCCAACAGGCCGTCGGTGATGCTCTGGTACGAGCGCTCGGCCTCCAGGAAGCCTTCCCAGGCGACCGTCTCGAACTCTGTGAGGCCGGGCTCGGGGATCCCGCCGGCGGGCGCGACGGGTGTGCGCACCAGGTAGGCGGTGATTCCCGACGAAAACGCCACCAGCAGCATCGCCGCTGCGGCGATCAGACCCACGCGGCGCCAGTTGACGATCGCCCGTGCCGGCGTGGGAACGCGGCTTTCCGCGGCGAAGTCGGGCCTCACGATCTTGCTGTCGCTGATCGCGCTCTCGATTCCCCGCCACAGATCGTGCTCGGGGTGGATTTCGCGCGCGAGCGCGTCGATGCGGTTCTTCATTTCCAGACTCAGTTCGTCGTTGGTTTCGTCAGGCGTCATTGCTCAAAGCCTCCCGCAGTAATTTCCTTGCTCGATGCAGTTGCGCCTTGCAGGTGCCCGGCGCGATGCCCATGAGATCCGCGATCTCCTGATGCTGGTATCCCTCGATGTCGTAGAGGACGAAGACCTCGCGCGCCCGTTCGGGCAGTTGCGCGATGGCCGCCTCCAAGTCGACGGTCGGCCCGCGGTTGGTGCGGTCGCCGGTGGAGGAGTGGTACGACATGTCCTCCTGGTGAACGGTGCGCTCACGTTCGCGCGCCAGCTTTCGTCGGCGGCTGAGCACGACGTTCGCCGCGACCCGATGCATCCATGTCGAGAAGCTCGCCGCGCCGCGAAAGGTGTCGAGCTTCTGCCAGGCGCGGATGAATGCCTCCTGGGTCAGCTCTTCGGCTTCAGCGACGTTGGCGGTCATGCGCAGGCACAGAGCGTAGATGCGTCCGAGATTCGCGGAGTACAGCTCCTCGAAGGCGCTCGTGTCGCCGCTGGCGGCGCGTGAGACCAATTCGGCGGCTTCGCTGCGGTTCAAAGCGATGCTGCCCTGGAGAGTTGCCTGCATTGCGATCCCTGAGAAGTCGTTTGGGGTTTCGCGTACTTAGACAGCAGACAGCGGGCTAGGGTTTGAACGCGCGGTGGCGAGCCTGAGTGGCGACCCGGGCGACCCGAGAGCCCCGGAGTCGGTGCGGGCGGTCCCAGCAACGGAGTGCTAGCCAAGGATATCCTCGAGCGCCGCTCCGAGTTCGGGGAACCGGAACTCGTAGCCACTGGCGCGGGTGGCCTCCGGCAGCACCCGCTTGCTGGAGAGCAACTCGACTGCGAATCCGCCGAGGACCAACTTCAGCGCGAAGGCCGGCGCCGGCGCGAAGGCCGGCCTGTGCAGAACGCGGCCGAGCGCCTTGGCGAACTCGATCTGTCGCACCGGTACCGGCGCCGTGTTGTTCAGCGCGGTGCTGAACTTCATGCTCAGCGCGTGCTCGATGATCCCGACAGCATCGTCGAGGTGGATCCACGACCACCACTGCTTGCCGGATCCGAGCGGCCCGCCGAGGCCCAGCTTCGCCGGCAGCAGCATCTCCTTGAGCGCCCCGCCACCGCGGCCGAGTACGATTCCCGTGCGCAAGCGCACCACAGTGAGGCCGAGTCCCTCGGCGTCGCGTGCCGCAGCTTCCCAAGCCTGGCTGACGTGGGCGAGGAAGTCATCACCGCTCGCCGAATCCTCGGTGAGAGGCTCCTCGCCGCGATCACCGTAGAAGCCAATGGCGCTGGATGACACCAGGACCCTGGGGCGTTGCGACAGCTCCGCGATGGCGGCCACCAGGTTGGCCGTGCCCACGACCCGACTTTGCTCGATGGCTTCGCGCTTCCGAGCGCTCCAGCGTCCGGCCACCGATTCTCCCGCCAGGTGCACCACGGCCTCTACACCCTCGAGAGCTTCCGTCGGTGCGGGTCCGGCCATGGGATCCCATGTGAAGGCGCGGCTGATGGCCGGTACGTGCCTCGCGGCGGAGTCCCCGTCCCGCGAAAGCGCCCAGACCTCATGGCCCTTTTGCCGCAATCGGTGGCTGAGCGCGCTGCCGATAAAACCGGTGGCGCCGGTGATCAAGGCTCGCATATTGCCCTCCTGCTGGAAGATTCGGGCGACGTTGCGCGTTGGAGGCGTTTGACCTCAGGGGCGCTGCTGATCAATGTTAGGCGCATGCCGGTCTCAGCACAGCCCCACCGAGATACCTTTGCGGAGGCTTTGCGTAAGCTTGGTGGCCGGACTCAGCAGGTGCGGGGCGGCCCGGCCGCCGCCGCCGCCATCGAGGGGATCACGCGGGAACATGCAGATTCCGCCGAGATCCTCTACGAACCTGGCGCGTTGATCGATGATCTCGGCCTGCACCTCGCGCTGCGCGCGCGCGGTGTGAAGCTGGTGAGCGTCGAGAGCGCCGGGGACCGGACAGCGGAATTCGAAATAGGCCTGACCTGCGTGGAATTGGCGATCGCGCAGTCCGGGACCTTGCTGATTGGCGGCGACATCGGCGGCTGGGGGCTGGCTGCGGCGCTGCCCCGGGTTCATATCGCGCTGCTCCGCGCGTCCGATATCGAGCCGGATCTGGCCGCTGCGTTCCCCCGCTTTCAGCGCGCATTCTCGGACGGACGGCGCAATTGGGTATGGGTGAGCGGCCCCTCCAAAACGGCTGATATCGCGATGCGGCTGGTAACCGGCGTGCACGGTCCCAACATGCTCGAGGTGTTGATTGTGGACGAGCACGCCGCGGTGGGGGCCGGATGAGCGCCCCGCGTCGCGACCTCGACGCCGAGATCCGCGCGGCGCTGACCAACCCCTCGATTCAGCAGGCGGTCGGACCGGCTACGCGGACGGTCGCCATGATGCGGCAACACGCCGTGGAGAGTTTCGCCGCCTACGACGTCTCGCGCGACAGGGCGCGGGCGATCAAGGAGCGGGCGGTGGAGGAACTCCCGCGGCTGATTGCGATGGCGGAGGAGGCCGTGACGGGCGCCGGAGGCACCGTGCACCACGCCGAGGATGCCGATGCGGCGTGCCGGATCATCGTTGACATCGCCCACCGGGAGAACTGTCGAGCTGCGGTGAAATCGAAGTCGATGACCACCGAGGAAGTGCACCTCAATGCCGCACTGGAGCGCGCGGGAATCCACGTGCGCGAGACCGACCTGGGCGAGTACATCGGTCAACTCGACGGCGATCGGCCGTCGCACATCGTCGCGCCGATCCTGCACAAGAGCCTCGAAGACGTTCGGCAGGCGTTCCGGGACGGGCTGGGTCTCGATGACGTCCCGGCAAGTCCCGAGGGGTTGACCCAACTCGCGCGGCGTCGCCTTCGCGAGGAGTTCCTGGCCGCCGACCTCGGCATCACGGGAGCCAACTTCGTGATCGCCGAGAGCGGCACGATCATCGTGGTTGAGAACGAGGGCAACGCTCGTCTCTGCACCCAGGTGCCGCGCGTTCACGTTGCGCTTGCCGGGGTGGAGAAGCTGATTCCCGCGATGGCGGATCTGCAGCCGTTTCTCGAACTGCTTCCCCGCTCGGCAACGGGGCAGCTGTTGAGCGTCTACCTGTCGGTCATCACCGGACCCGGCTGGGGTCGGTCGCCGCTGGTCGAGGGCGATCGGAGCTTTCACCTGGTGTTGCTCGACAACGGCCGGATGGCGATGCGCGACGACCCCGTGTTGCGCGAGGCTCTCTACTGCATCCGCTGCGGCGCGTGCTTGAACGTCTGTGCTCCCTACCAGGCTGTCGGGGGGCACGTATACGGCGGCCCGACCTACCACTCGGGCATCGGCGCGGCATGGGAAGCCGGCGTGCGTGACCTCGATACCGCCGCCGAGTTCGCTCACCTGTGCTCCACGTGTACCCGCTGCCGGGACGTGTGCCCCGTGCGCATCGATATTCCGTGGATGAATTCGTCGCTGCGCGGGCGCGTCGGGACTCGAGGGGGCCCTGACGGTGGTAGGTTCGGGGCATTGCTACGCGAGCCACGACGCCTGTATGAGCGCATTCGCCGCACGCCGCAGGCATCGTTGCTGGGCGAACTGCCGGCCGTGCGCTGGTACCTCGAGAAGTCGGCCGGGATTGATCGTCGTCGGCCGCTGCCCGAACTGCCGTCGCTCGTCCTGACCGATTGGCATGAGCAGCGCGGAGGGTCAGTCGTGCGTGAAGGGGATGGTGGGTCACGGGTGGATCCGTCCGCGGGGATGGTGGTCCTTTGGGCTGATTGCCATACCGAGCACGTCGAGGTGCGGGCCGGGCAGGCGGCCGTACGGGTACTGGAACGGCTGGGACACGATGTCGTCGTAGCCACGGGGCCGTGCTGCGGGCGCGCGGCTCTATCGCAGGGTGACATCCCTGCGGCGCAGCGGCAGGCGGAGGACCTTCTCGCGTTGCTCGAAGCGTTCGCCGAGGCGGGAGTGCCGATTCTCGGGCTGGAACCGTCATGTGTCTCCAGTGTGGTTTGCGAGCACGAGCACCTTCTCCCGGATGAACCCAACGCCATGATCCTCGCCGTTCGCGTGCAGGAGATCTTCGAGTTCCTGAGCGACAACGCCTCCGCGGTCGACGACATCCTCGCCGACGGGGCACTGGCCGCGTGCACGGTTCTGGTGCATGGCCATTGCCAGCAGAAGACCGCCGGCTGGTATCCGGCGGTGCTCGAGGTGCTTGGCCGCGTTCCCGGTTTGCAGGTGCAGAGCACCACGGCCGAGTGTTGCGGCATGGCGGGATCCTACGGCTACAAGACCGACACCTACGAGATCAGCCGCGAACTCGGCCGCCGACTGGTCGGTGAGATCGACGACATGGTCGCCGCTGCGGACGGCCAGGGCCTGCACGAGGTTCTTGCGTGCGGCACTTCGTGTCGTGCGCAACTGCGTGAACTGGGCCGCACTGCGCCGCGTCACCCGATCGAACTCATGGAGGAGGCCAGCCGTTGAGAGGCGACCACGAGGTGGAATCCGAAACCACGGGCATGGGGTCCCTGCGCGCGCTGCTCGTGACCCAGTTCTTCGGCGCTTTCAACGACAACGCGTGGCGGCTGATCGTCACGTTCCTGGCCATCCGGGCCCTCGGCAGCGGCGCGGGCGAAGCGGCCGCCCAGGCGCAAACGACGATGGCGACCCTGGTGCTCACCGTGCCGTTGATCATCTTCTCGATTCCGGCGGGGGCGCTCTGCGATCGATTGAGCAAGCGCACGGTGATTGTCTCGATGAAGCTGCTGGAGGTGTCGCTCATGGCAGCCGCCACGTTCGCACTCCTGCGCGACCCTGGCGGCGGCGTGCTGGCGTGGTGCGTGCTCGGAGCCATGGGGGCGCAGAGTGCACTGTTTTCGCCGGCCAAGTACGGCATTCTGCCGGAGCTCCTGCCCCATGAACGCCTGTCGATGGGCAACGGCCTGCTCGAGATGTTCTCGACGCTCGCGATCATCGGTGGGACGGTCGCGGGCGGGTTGATGCTCTCCGCCTCCGGTGACAACACCTGGATTGCGGCGGCGGTGCTGTTCGCTCTGTCCCTGGTCGGCGTCGTGGCCGCGTTCCAGGTGCCGGCGGTCCCGGCGGCGCGCGCGAAGGGCGGCGTTCTTACGACCCTCGGGGCTGGTTGGCGCGCGGCGCGAGCCAACCGGGTGCTCTGGCTATCGGTCGTTGGCTCCGCCGCCTTCTGGCTCGTGGCGAGCGTTCTGTTCCAGGTTGTCATCGTGTATGTGACGACCCGCCTCGGGCTCGGCGAACGCATGGCAAGCGTTGCGCTGGGAGTGATGATGGTGGGGATTGCCGCTGGCAGCATCGCCGCAGGAAGGCTCTCGCGCGGGCGGGTGGAGTACGGGTTGTTGCCACTGGGCGCGTTGATGATGGCCGTGCTCACGGTACTGTTCGGTGTGTTCGCGCCCGGGTTCGGTGCGACGGTCGTGCTGCTCGCACTACTCGGTTTTGCCGCCGGTATGTTGAACGTGCCGCTCAATGCGCTCAAGCAGTGGCACTCCCCGGCGGATCGTCGCGGCGCTGTGCTCGCGGTCGGCAACATCATCAGTTACACGGGGATTCTGGCCGGGTCGCTCGGGGCCGGCGCGGCGGCGGCGGCCGGCCTGTCGAGCCAGGCGATCATTCTCATTGTGGCGCTGGCAGTGATCGGCGGATCCGCCTGGGCGCTGTACCTGTTGCCCGACGCCCTGCTGCGGTTCGTACTGTTGCTGTCGACCAACACGTTCTACCGGCTGACGATCGTGGCCGGGGAGAACATCCCCCAGCGCGGCGGAGCCCTACTCGTTCCCAACCATGTGTCCTTCGTCGACGCGTTTCTGCTGCTCGCTTGCACCGACCGGCCTGTGCGTTTTCTCGCCGACGTCAGCTACTACGACCATTGGCTGCTGCGGCCGTTCATGCGCTCGCTCGGAGCGATCCCCATCTCCTCATCGGGTGGTCCGAAGCTCATCCTTCAGGCCATGCGGGATGCCGGTGACGCTATTGAGCGCGGTGAGATCGTCTGCATTTTCCCTGAAGGGCAGATCACTCGACTGGGGATGATGCTGCCCTTCCAAAGGGGCTTTGCGCGCATCGTGAAAGGGCGCGACGTGCCGATCATCCCGATCTTCCTGGATCGCGTCTGGGGGAGCATTTTTTCGCGGGCGGGCGGCCGCTTCTTCACCAAGGTGCCAACGAAATTGCCGTATCCGGTGACCATCTCGGTAGGCGAGCCGTTACCGGCCGACACGCCTCTCCATGATGTACGGCGACATGTCCGCGAGCTGGGCACGGAGGCCTGGATCAACCGGTCGCACGAGAGCCGGCCGTTGCACCACACGCTGGTGCGCTGTTTCCGTCGACGCCCCTGGAGGCTTGCCTTCGCCGATGCCACGCGCGGCGAGCTGAGCCGTTTCAAGGCGCTCGTCGGCGCGGTCGCCCTGGGGCGTGCGCTGCGGCCGCACTGGGAGGGGCAGAGGAACGTGGGCATTTTGCTGCCCTCGACCGTGGTCGGCGCCTTGATGAACATCGCGACGGCGCTGGCTGGCCGAGTGGCCGTGAACCTGAACTTCTCCACCGGCAAGCGGGGAATGGAGGCGGCGGCTCGCCAGGCGGGGCTGAAGACGGTGGTCACGAGCGCGCTGTTCGTGACCAAGGCAGAGCTCGAGTTGCCCGAGGGAGTGGAGCCGATCTTCCTCGAGGAACTGGGCAAGGAGATCGGTGCGGGTGGTCGCATCGTAGCGATGGTCCTGGCGCTGCTGGCGCCCGTTCGGCTTCTGGAGCGCGCATGTGGTGCAGAACAGCCGGTACGCGCCACCGATCTGGCGACGATCATCTTCTCGTCGGGCAGTACGGGAGAACCGAAGGGCGTGCCGCTCACGCACTTCAACGTGGACGCCAATCTCCGCGCCTGTCTGCAGATCGTGCCGATTACTACGCGCGATCGTCTGATGGGCATGTTGCCGTTCTTTCACTCGTTCGGCTACACGGCGACGCTGTGGATGGTGGGTAGTGTCGGTGTGCCGGCCATCTACCATCCGAACCCGCTCGATGCGGCTTCGATTGGTGAGCTGGTGCGCAAGTACCGAGCGACGATCATGTTCGCCACCCCCACGTTGCTGCAGCTGTACATGCGTCGGATTACGGCGGGTCAGTTCGGATCGCTGCGTCTGGTGATCGCCGGGGCGGAGAAACTCCGACCCGCGGTTGCGGACGCCTTCCGCGACCATTTTGGCGTTGATCCCATGGAAGGCTACGGGGTCACCGAGACCGCGCCCGTGCTCGCTGTCAACGTGCCCGATTTCCGTGCCCCCGGCCTCTATCAGCCGGGCTGGCGCCGCGGCACGGTCGGGCAGGTCCTGCCCGGCGTCTCCGTGCGCGCCGTCGATCCGGAAACCTATGAGGTCCTGCCGCCCGGCGACGAAGGCATGATCATCGTGCGCGGTCCGAACGTCATGAAGGAGTACCTCGATCGGCCCGACCTCACGGTCGCCGCTTTCCACGACGGCTGGTACATCACGGGGGACATCGGGGTCTTCGACGAGGACGGATTCCTCCGCATTACCGATCGGTACTCGCGTTTCTCGAAGATCGGCGGAGAGATGGTGCCGCACGGAGTGATTGAAGAGGCACTGGAGGCCAGCCATGGCGGCGACGAGCGGGCCTTTGCTGTCACCGCCGTCGAAGACGTCAAGAAGGGCGAGCGGATC
>Ga0255049_10001963_pt1 | contig 11045 bp, 7 predicted proteins | sample JV7_2_3_MG_FD_183615 | JGI IMG/M metagenome (GOLD analysis project Ga0255049, IMG submission 183615) | Seawater microbial communities from Jervis Inlet, British Columbia, Canada - JV7_2_3 | ecosystem: Environmental > Aquatic > Marine > Inlet | place: Canada: British Columbia | collected 2016-10-06
CCACTGCTTGAAACCACCCGGGGTCTCAGCCCTGGGTTCGCGGAGGTGACGTACAATCGGGAGCCGAGCGGGTGAGGAGATAGCGTGACCACGACCGAGACGAAGCCAGAGGACGAGCTGGGCAACAAGATCACCATCTCGAAGGCACTCGGAATCCTCGCTTTCCTGTCGGTCGTCGGAACACTTGGTCTGTGGTGGCTCGGGTCGCTCCCCGACGAGCCGCACGTTGACATCGGGCGGGAAGTCTTCGGCAACATCCCGTCGATGGTCGTGGCGATGTTCTATATCATGGTTGCGACGTTCCTCGGCCTCTCTCTTGGGCTCTTTGCCATGCGGGCAAGGAACTGGGAGCGGGGAGCCAGCGAGACGCGATCGGGCGATCTGAAGCGACGCCTCCACAGATTCCGAGAAGGCGTCTCGATGAAGACCGTCATGGAGGATCCCGGCGCGGGCGTCATGCACGCGATGATCTACTACGGCTTCATCTTCCTGTTCGTTGGGACCGTCATCCTCGAGATCGATCACCTCGCCCCGACGTCACTCAAATTCCTCCACGGCGACCTCTATCAGTGGTACTCGCTCATCCTCGACGCTGCCGCCATCATCTTCCTTGGTGGAGTCGCGTGGGCCGCAATACGCCGTTACATCGCCCCGCCGCAGCGAATCAAGTCAAAGACAAGGCCTGAGGACGCATGGATCCTGATTCTCCTCGCCTCGATTGGTGTGTCCGGTCTGCTCACCGAGGCGGCTCGCATTGCGTGGATGGGCCGTCCAGCTTTCGAGCAGTGGTCTTTCGTCGGATACCCGTTGTCGAACCTCGTCTCGACGGCTTCTGCCAGCGGCATCCATCAACTGATGTGGATTCTTCACGCCGTCGCGTTCCTTGCCTTCCTCGTCGTGCTTCCAACCACCAAGCTCCGTCACATGGTCACGACACCGGCAAACCTTGCGCTCCAACCGAGGGAACGCCCCAAGGGCGCGATGCGCGAGATGCCAAACCTCATGGAGGCAACCGACATCGAGTCTGTCGGTGCATCGACCACTGCAGAGTTCACCTGGAAGCAGCTTCTCGATACCGATGCGTGCACGATTTGTGGAAGGTGCACATCTGTGTGCCCAGCGAACCAGACAGGCAAGTCGCTCGATCCACGCGAGATCGTCCTGAAGCTCGGTACCGTTGCGTCGGCCACCGCGACGCCTCCCCAGTCGCCACCAGTTGGGGTCGATGCGAGTCTCACCGTCAGCTCAGACAACGTGTTCGAACTGATCACAGCGGATGAGGTTTGGGCGTGCACGACCTGTCGCGCCTGTGACGATGCGTGCCCTGCGGGGCTCGAGATCGTTGACAAGATCCTTGACATGCGCCGCTACCTCTCACTCATGGAGGCCGACTTCCCTTCGGAACTCGGCAAGGCGTACGTATCAATGGAGAACTCATCCAATCCGTACGGCATGGATCAAAGCACGAGGGACGATTGGACCGCTCAGCTCGATTTCGAGGTCAAACGTCTCGGCGAGCCGGGTGTCACAGCCGAGTACCTGATGTGGGTCGGCTGCGCGGGCAGCTACGACGATCGCAACAGGAATGTGACGATCTCAACCGCACGGTTGTTGCACAAGGCCGGTGTCGATTACGCCATCCTGGGATCCAAGGAGCTATGTACAGGCGATCCAGCGCGCCGCACAGGCAATGAGTACGTGTTCCAGGGTCTTGCGCTACAGAACATTGAGACATTGAACGACCTCGGCATCGACAAGATCATCACGCAGTGTCCCCATTGCTTCAACACGCTCGGCAACGAGTATCCCCAATTCGGCGGCGACTATCAGGTGATTCACCACTCTGAGATGCTCAGCCAACTCGTAGAGGACGGCCGCCTCATCCCGACATCAACAGGCGAATCGATCGTGTTCCACGATCCCTGCTATCTGGGGAGGCACAACGACACCTTCCTCGCACCGAGAACGATCGTCGATGCAGCCGGCATACGAGTCGAGATGCCGCGCAACGGGACGAAGTCTTTCTGCTGTGGCGCTGGCGGAGGGAAGTTCTGGTTTGAGGAGCAGGCAGGCAAGAAGATCAACATCGAGCGGACTGAAGAGGCGGTCGCGACTGATGCGGACATCATCGCCACTGGATGTCCGTTCTGCTACGTCATGATGGATGACGGTATAAAGGAGCTCGGCAGCGACGAATCTGTCGTCGTGCAGGACATCGCGATGTTGCTGGACGACCGCACATAGGAAGGCACCGACATCGGCACCGTTGAGGTCACACTTCTGATTCTGCTGGCGGTGATTATCGCCGGTCCGATCATTGCTGAGCGATTCGGGTTCCCCGGACTCATCGGCCTCATATTCCTCGGCATGGCCGTTGGTCCATTCGTCCTGGGCTGGGTTCGCTCGGTTGGTCTTGTATCAGACCTCGGGGACATTGGGCTGCTGTATCTGATGTTCCTCGCCGGTCTCTCGTTCAACATCAGGGCCTTCATGCAGAACCGGACCAACGCCCTTGTCTATGGGCTGCTCGGGTTCTTCATTCCGTTCGGTCTCAGCTACTACTTCGCGATCTCGTTCGTCGATCTGGAGATCCTCGGAGCACTGCTTGTCGGTGCGATGTGGGCATCGAACACGTTGGTTGCCTATCCCGACGTGCTCGCTGCCGGCCTCCAGAACAACAGGGCGGTGAGCGCTGCTGTGTCGGCAGGTGTCGTCGCAGATCTGCTGTCCCTCACGGTGCTCGGAGTTGTGACTTCAACGGCCGTTATCGAGCTGGAGGCTGTCCCATATTCGGTACCGACGACTCCTGATCCGACGCTTCCGATCTGGCTCGGACTGCCATTGCTAGCCGGGTTCTGTCTGTGGTTGCTTCCGAAGATCACCGAGTGGTTCTTCGTCAAGGTCGGACACACTCGGAGCCAACGGTTCGTGTTCGCGCTTGCAGGAATGGCGGCTGGATCCGCAGTCGCCCTTCTTGGTGGAGTCGAGGGCCTCATCGGAGCGTTTCTCGCTGGCCTCGGTATGAACTCCCTGATTCCCCAACGCAGCGCCCTGATGGAGCGCATCGATTTTGTTGGCGGAGCGATCTTCGTACCAGCTTTTCTCGTCTCCATCGGATTGTCGATCGACCCGCGGGCCATGTTCGACGCCGACACGATCCTGCTCGCGATCGCGTTCACGGCACTCGTCGTGGTTGGCAAGACGGTCGCGGCGATCATCACAGGTGTCATCTTCAAACTGTCATCGATGGATATCGGGCTGATGGCTTCGCTGAGCACGGGTCAGGCTGCGTCGACGCTGGCTATCGCGCAGGTCGGCGTATCGCTGAATCTCTTCAGCCAGGAGATAGTGAACGCGGCGATTTTGACCGTCGTAATCACAGCGTTCATCACGTCCTATGGAACAAGGTTCTTCAGTCATCGAGTCGATCGGCCAGCCCTCATCGAAGCGCCCTTGGGAGATACCGTGCTCGTCGACGTTCGCGCATCGGCTTCAGATCTGCAGAGCGTTATGGATGTCGCCGGCGCGATCGCTCGTGTGGACCGCGGCGTGGTCACACCGTATATGGTCCCGATTCCCGGCCAACTCGACATCGCGCGAGAACGCGTAGAAGAGGCAACCGCCGCTGCGGCAGCGACCGGTCACGATGCGTCGGGTGAGATTCGAGTGGATGACAGTTTCAGCTCGGGGACTCTCAGCTTGGTGGAAGAGGTAGGAGCGAGCTTCACGATTCTCGACTGGCGAATATCGCGAGCACCGACGGAGCTTGTCTTCGGGAGTGAGATCGACCTTGTGGGCGAGCGTTCGTCTGTGCCAACCGCCGCGGTCCGAGTCCTGCGACCGTGGAACTGTGTCGTTGTGCTCACCGGAGATGTAGCCGATGACTGGAGCGTCGAGGACGCGTGGCTCGCGATGGAGGTTGCACGCCGGCTCAGCGCCCGACGCGAACTCCCGTTGGTGATCTTCACACCTGACCCCGGAGTCGTGAAGCCTCGGATCTCAGATGCGCCGCTGACTGAAGTCGTCGCGGGTCATTCGTCCGTGGGAGATGTCGTTCACGGGCTAGCCGACGACGATATCGTCATCGTACCTGCGCACGTCGTGTCATCCGCCAGCACGCTCGGAAAGTGGCGCGCCGCCAAGGCCCTCAGAAACATATCGGTGATGGTGGTTGCCGGACCGCACAGGCTCTCCGTAGATGGAACCTCTGTCCAACGGAACCTTCATGGGATTGTCGACTCCACCGAGCCCACGACGGTGTAGATCTTCACGGCCCTGGACCGAAGGACACGGTCCCTAGTATCTCGGTATGCCGCATCCCGTTCGTGCAACAATCGCATTTCTATCGGCTGAGCGGCTCGTAATGAACACGGCCTATCGGTTCGTGTATCCGTTCCTTCCGGTCATTGCACGTGGCCTCGGAGTGCCGCTTGAACAAGCAGCACTCCTCGTGAGTGTTCGCCATATTTCGGGCCTTGCGACACCGGCTGTTGCGCGGGCAATGGGGCACGGAGAGCTGCGCCGACGGCTGATCACCACGGGACTTCTTCTGTTCGTTGCAGGATCGGCCGTGACGGCCGTTACGAGTCTGTATGTGGGCGCCCTTCTGGGATTTGCTTTGCTTGGTCTGGCCAAGCCGGTCTTCGATATCTCAGCACAGGCCTACATCTCCGACAGGGTTCCCTACGACCAACGCGCAAGACACCTTGCCGTATTCGAGTTCACGTGGGCAGGTGCCCTCTTGGTTGGAGCGCCTGCGACAGGGTGGCTGATCTCAAAGACGGACTGGGCAACTCCCTTCTGGGTATTCGGAGTGTTGACCGTTGTGGCGATTCTGTTGGTTCCGCGATTCGTGGACGCCGACCATCTGACGCCTCACACTTCGTTGGTCAGCCGTCGCTTCGGGCGCACAGGAATCGCATTCCTCGCCGTTGCCGGGTTCTTCTCCTTGGCCTCTGAGATGATCATCGTGGTGTTCGGGGCGTGGCTCGAGAACTCGTTCGGGTTGTCGCTCGCGGCCCTCGGAGGAGCCGCCTTCCTGATCGGCGCTTCCGAGCTCGCCGGTGAAGGCGCAACCTTCGGCTTCACGGATCGAATCGGGAAGCGACGGGCCGTGATTGTTGGACTGACGGTCTCTGCGATAGCATTCGCGCTCCTGATCCCTGTTCGCAACGAAATGGCGCTGGGGCTGGCGATGCTCGGCATCGCGCTGTTCGGTTTCGAGTTCACGATTGTGTCCTCGATACCTCTGGCGTCAGAACTCGTTCCGCAGGCCAGAGCCAAGTACTTGGCATGGATGGTTGTGGCGATGAGCCTTGCTCGCGGTATAGGCGCAGCCGTTGGTCCGATCCTGTTTCGATCCTTCGGTCTCTCCGGGCCGGCACTGGCTGCCGTCGTCGCAGACATACTCGCCATGGTCCTATTGGTGGCCTTCGTGACCGAGCGGCACATCGGCAGCGACAATCTCGACCGCCAGCCGAGGCCCGATTCCTGAAGCCGGACGCCTGATAGGGTCTCCCCCTATGAAGATCGGGTATCAGGGAGAGCAGCACAGCTACAGCTATCGGGCAGCCACCGAGCTGTATCCCGACGGCGAATTCATTGGGCACCGCGGTTTCGCCGCGGCTTTCGATGCGCTCGAAGCTGGTGAACTCGACCGACTGGTGGTTCCGGTGGAGAACTCAACCACTGGATCCGTCTTGCCCGTGCTCGACCGATTGCCAGGCGACGCGAGCCATGTTCGTTTCTCGATCCTTGCCGAGCATCTCGTTGAGGTGCGCCACACGCTTCACGGCGTTCCCGGATCGACCATTGCCGATGTGCGCGAGGTCAGGTCCCACCCCCAGGCACTGGCCCAGGCCGAACACGCGTTGCTTGATCTCGGAATCGATCCCGTGCCAACGCATGACACGGCAGGAGCGGTCCGCCAAGTGGCCGAAGCCGGAGACCCTTCGGTTGCGGCGCTCGCACCTCCTCGTGCCGGTGCCGCACATGGTCTCGAGGTGCTGCTTGACGATGTCCTCGACAGGGACCACAACACGACACGCTTCGTCGTCCTTGCAGTAGGTGACCCGGTTGTCAACGAAGGTGACGACAAGACGACGATTGTTGTGACGGGTTCCCACACGCCCGGCTCTCTTGCTCTCGTGCTCACGGAACTCGGACTTCGCGGCGCCAACCTCACTCGCATCGAGTCTCGACCTGCCGGCGTGGCATGGAACTACCGATTCTTCATCGACCTCGTCCACGCGCCCGGGCCAGAAGGACTCGCTCGTGTGCTCGAACCACCACCCGCGAACGCCGCCAGCGTGCTCAATCTCGGTAGCTACAAGGCCGAAGTCATCTGACCATACGCCATGAGGTCGACATGGTGTGTGAGCGCTGGGTATCTTCCGGCACGGAGGGCGCAGATGATTGAGTATCCAACAGGCACAGCCACCTTTCTGTTCACCGATGTGGTCGACAGTTCAGGCCTGTGGGAACGCCATCACGACGCCATGGAGGCTGCTATGGCGAACCATGATGCGATAGTTAACCACCTGGTCCCCACCCACAACGGTCGGGTCGTGAAACAGACCGGGGACGGTGCATTTGCTGTCTTCACCTCGGCTGTTGATGCGGCAGCGGCGGCCATTGCACTCAATGAAGTCCTGCTTGAACGCGAATGGGGTCTCAACGAGTCGTTCGGTGTCCGCTTGGGGATGCATACGGGCGAGGGAGTGTTTCGCGATGACGACTACTTCGGATCTGCCGTCAACCGCGCTGCCCGCGTCATGAGCCTTGCCGATGGCGGAGAGGTGGTCGTCTCTCTGGCAACCCAGCAAGTCGTGAAGGATCGGCTACCCAACGAAGTGATGTTGGAGGATCTGGGTGAGAGGGATCTGCGTGGCATGTCGGGGCGGGAGCATGTCTACAAGCTGGCGACGACCCGGACCGTGACAGCACCTGACACGTCCGTATCTGAGCTGCCTCATACCTCTCGGAGTCGCAGAGCCGCGTGGATAGCAGTCTTGCCGTTCGAGAACATGAGCGGCGATCCGGATCAGAACTACTTCGCCGATGGGATTTCCGAAGACGTCCTCACCGGACTCGCCGCGTTCAGAGGTCTGCGGGTTATCGCGCGGTCATCTTCGTTCGCCTTCCGCGGTTCCACTCTTTCGATGCCCGAGATCGGTCGATCGCTCGGTGTTCAGTATCTCCTCGAGGGAGGCGTCAGGAAGGCGGGCAGCAGAATTCGCGTGACCGCCCAGCTCATCAGCGTGAACTCGGGCGATCACCTGTGGGCCGAGCGATACGATGGCGAACTTGACGACATATTCGCTGTTCAGGACCAAATTACTAATGACATCGTCAGAGCGATCGATCCAGCTATTCGCGCTGCCGCTGTGCAGCGCTCGAGGCCAGGCACTCTTGATGCGTGGGAGCACATCCAGCACGGCTGGATGGAGATAGACCGGGTTCGAGCGGCAAGCAGTCTTGAGGCGAGGCGGCATTTCGAGGCGGCCATTGAGTTGGACCCGACGTATGCAGGGGCGTATGCGGGGTTGAGTCGAGCACACTTCGGAGACGCATGGCTGAACTGGACCGATGACAAGGATGCATCGATTGCGCTCGCCTACGAGGCGGCCAAGTCAGCCGTCCTTCTTGACGATTCTGACGCGCGCGGTCATGGTGCGTTGGCGGCTGCAAACTATGCGATGGGTCGAATGGATAGGGTCCTCGCCGAAGGTCAACGTGCCGTCCAATTGAACCCAAGCCTTGTGTGGGGTCACTTGATGGTTGCATCTGCAACCGTGCATGGCGGTGATCCTGAGAGAGGAATCCCGATTGCGCAGCGCGCCATCGACTTGAGTCCACACGACCCCATGGTTACGTGGTCCTACGGGCTGCTCGCGATGGCGTACTTCCTGATGAAGCGACCGACAGAGGCGATTGCTTCGGCTCGGACTGCCATCGGTGTCAGGTATGGATACCTCCTTGGTCGCGTCCTGCTCACGGTGTCACTTGCTGAAGCGGGGGATCTCGAGGAGGCTCGCACTGAAGCAGCGACGATCCTCGAGATCAATCCCGACTTCAATACGAAGATGCTCGACCCGTACCACTGGAGCGCTGCCGACAGGAAGCGGGTTGTTGACGGGCTCGTCAGGGTTGGCGTTCTTCTGGACGATTCATCTCCATAGGGGCGAGATGGTTCCGGAGGCTGAGACTTTCGATTGTTGGCTTCCTATTCGTCCTTGCGATCAGGGCACTAACCGGTGTCCGGTGTTTCGAGAGCATGAGCACCACCTTCGATGATCGTAGGTCGATGTCGCAGCTTTCAACGAAACGGGATGGGCGACAACCGAGTCCCAGGTCGTAGGGCAGTGGGAATGGCCGTTCTCGCATACACCGACGGCGAAGACGAGCCGCTCGATAGATCCGGCACCACGTTTTCTCGGACATTGTGGGAACTTCTTGGGTTGATCACAGCCATCAGCTGACTGGATTGGACCTGCCACCACCGACGGTGTCCACCGATGTGGGGGAGCTCCATAGGTACCGAAGCCCAGCTTCGTTCGCTGTTACCCTGCGCGCCCTGGAGGCATTGTGGCAACAAGCACGGCCAGTTTCGGCACTGGTAAGCGTGAGGGACATGACTCTTCTGGTTACTACGGCCGGAAGATGCATGCAGATACCGGCGATCGCGAGATCGGTGAAATCGCTGATCCCCCTACCTCAGTTGTTGATCAACTCTTCCAAGCCTCCTCAGAGACGATGCGCCAGATTCCTGACAATTGCGTCGCTCTCATGGTCACGTCACCGCCGTATAACGTTGGCAAGGAGTACGACGAGGACCTCGATATCGATGAGTACCTCCAACTGCTTCGGGACGTATTCACAGAGACGTACAGGGTGCTCGAACCCGGAGGACGTGTTGCGGTGAATGTCGCGAACCTCGGACGCAAGCCATACACACCGCTCAATCAGTATGTGTCAGCTCTGCTCACGGAGATCGGATTCGACCTGAGGGGCGAGATCATCTGGCAGAAGGCGAAAGGTGCTGGAGGATCCTGCGCGTGGGGATCGTGGCAGTCGGCGAAGAACCCGACGTTGCGCGACATTCATGAGTACGTCGTCGTCGCGTCAAAGGGCTCCTATGCACGTGTCCGAAGAGGTGAGGACACGATCACGAAGGAGGAGTTCCTCGAAGCGACAGTGTCCATATGGAACATCCTCCCCGAGTCCGCCCGTAGAGTCGGCCATCCAGCTCCATTCCCCGTCGAGCTGCCTCGACGACTGATCGAGCTCTACACGTTCGAGGGCGATCTGATTCTCGATCCATTCCTCGGGTCAGGCACAACAGCGGTTGCTGCGGTGGAGACCGGTAGGCATTACGTCGGCTATGAACTCGACGCGAGTTACATCGAGATCGCCGAGAGGCGGATCAAAGAGGGACGAACCGGCACTCGCTCGGTGCATGTCTGACGCTTCCTGAAGTCCAACCCCAGGTGGGAGACGCGCACCGTTAGGAGCGCAGAGAGGGTGTCGCTTCGTGTTCGTCCTCTGGTGTCTTGGCCGTCCTGAGCACGGAGTACCCGATGACGCCCGCCACGAACGATCCGAGCAGAATCCCGAGCTTCGCCTCATCGGCAAGGAGTTCGTGATTGAACGCAAGCTCTGTCACGAAGAGTGACACAGTGAATCCGATACCTGCGAGCATGCCAAGGCCGGCGATCGTCATCATGTTTGCGCGCCGCGGCAGCACGCCCAGCTTCAGCTTGACACCGATCCATGTAGCAACGGTCACGCCGAGCGGCTTGCCGACCATCAACCCCACGGCGACGCCCAGGGCGACGGGGCTGGTCAGTTGTTCACCGAGTCCAGTGTCGGAACCGACGACGCGCACCCCTGCGTTGGCCAGGGCGAAGAGCGGCACGATCACGAACGAAGACCACGGGTGAAGAGCATGCTCGAGACGGTTCAGCGGGGGAACAGACGACTTTGCGACTTCTGCAAGTTCGAGGGCGTCATGGTCGAGTCTCTCTGCTGCATGGGGCGACGCTCTGTTGATGTCCCACCGCTCCAGGACACGGACCGCCTTCTGACGGAACGTTTCGTCAGAGTATTTGGCGTAGACCGGTGTCATGAGCCCGAGGATCACACCAGCGATCGTCGCGTGCACGCCGGATTCGAGGAAGCCGTACCAGACGGCGATTGCCATAGGGACATAGAACAGCAAGCTTGAGATGCCGATCTTCTTCCCGATGTGAATGGCCACGAGTAGCAACGCGGCGAATGCGAGGTAACCGAGGACAAGCTCCTCGGTGTAGAACACCGCTATGACAAGGATCGCCCCGATGTCATCGACGATGGCGAGGGCAAGAAGAAAGAGCTTCGCACTTACTGACACGCGAGATCCGAGGAGGGCAACGACACCTACGGAGAACGCTATGTCCGTCGCCATCGGGATACCCCAGCCACGGATGGCCTCTGGGTCCCCCGTCGGTACGACGAACGCGAGGTAGATGAGGGCAGGCACAACCATTCCGCCGAGAGCTGCCATTGCCGGGAGGGAGGCCTTCTTGACCGAGTTGAGTTCGCCGACGACCAGTTCACGCTTGATCTCGAGGCCGACGACGAAGAAGAACACGACCATGAGGCCGTCGTTGATGATGTGCTTGAGCGACTCTTCGATGTGAATGACGCCAAACGAGATCGTGATGTGCACATTGAACAGTTCGAAATACGCCTCGCTCCACGCCGAGTTGGCCCAGATGATCGCGATCAGAGCTGCGATGAGGAGAACGATTCCACCAGCGGCTTCGACACGCGTGAACTCGATCACAGGCCGAATGAATCGGTTCGGAACTAGTCGGTCGGACGAGAGCCAGGTTTCGTGGATGGGATCATGAGAATCTGTCATGAAATCGCAAGCGTAGTGTGCACAACGGCGCTCGCGATGTTCGCTCGTCAACTCTTGTCAGTGTGGCAAGACGAGTACCATCGCCGCCCATTGGAGGTTCCTGAGTGGGCATCGACATTTTGCGGATCATCGCCGGTCTGGT
>Ga0255049_10001964_pt1 | contig 11035 bp, 3 predicted proteins | sample JV7_2_3_MG_FD_183615 | JGI IMG/M metagenome (GOLD analysis project Ga0255049, IMG submission 183615) | Seawater microbial communities from Jervis Inlet, British Columbia, Canada - JV7_2_3 | ecosystem: Environmental > Aquatic > Marine > Inlet | place: Canada: British Columbia | collected 2016-10-06
ACGCAACAATCACTCCTCCCAAGGAGGGGGATGCGGAGTCACTGGCTCCAAGGCTTAGAGAGGCAGACAAGCAGGAGATATATGCGTTACTGGGGATAGAACCTGAGCCAGCTCTGGAGACTTGTATCAGGAGTTCGAGGGAATGTTATAGCGTGAGGGACTTGGAGACAGATGAACCGTTAGCTGTGTTCGGAACTTCTCCCAATGGGGAGGATACAGGCTATGGTATGATATGGTTTCTTGGGTCGGGGGATTTGTTCAAGAAGAACCGAGTTTCCTTCCTAAGGAACTCAGAGTTTTGGGTACAAAAATTGTTCGAGAAGTATGATTTATTATATAATGTGGTAGATGCCCGTAATGCCCTGCATATTAGATGGTTGAAATGGTTGAAGTTTAAGTTTATAGCAGACATACCTGAGTTTGGTTTTGAGAAGAGAACCTTCAGGCAGTTCTATAGGAGAAAGGAAGACAGCGATGATTGATATGGTAATGTTAGCTTGTCCGGTTAGTGCTTTGTCAGCCATGAAGATGTCCATGGTTATGTCAGCCTTGGGATCAGTGGTTACATACATAGGGCAGGCACAGGCAGCAAGTCGGAAGAAGGCATATCAGGATAATTTAGCTAAGATGCAGCGTGAAGCTGGATATCGTAAGGAAGCTGCTGCTATAGCTAAGAACATTCAGATAAAAGAGTCTACTGCTAGAAAAGGTCAAAACATAAAGCAACAAGCTGCAAAAGTTCAGGCAAAAGGTAGGTTATCTGCTATTGAGGGAGGTGTAACAGGCCTTTCTGTTCATTATTTATTGGAGGATTACGAAGCACAGGAGGGTGCTTACCTGTATTCTCTGGCAGAAGAGTCGAGAATGAGAAATGTAGAGCTTGGTAGACATCTGAAGGACGTACACTTAAGCACAGAACAGCAGATGTTCGCTACGAATGCTCCTATAAATACCCCCAGCCCCTTTGCAGCAGCCTTTGGAGCTGCTAATAGTTTCTATAGTAAGTGGGGAGAAATGAGAGATTATGAGGAAAAGGCTAAGGATTTTAAAGATCCGATGCCTAGGAGTGAGTGGCTACCTGCTTAAGGTATTGATATGGCAAATAAGCGTTTACAAGTAAAAACTTTGTTTGATATGGGTGGTATGCCCGTTCCCACTCCTCAGGCTGGTTTAAATGTCACGGGGGTACAGCCTCCTGCAAGGGATACTACTCCGACTCAGATGGAGCAGTTTGGTAAAATGCTTGAGATGGGTTCAAAGCAAGCTGCTGAAAGATTCAGGTCTCTTACAGGAACAGAACAAAAGACAGGGATGGCCGAAGGAAAGGCTATAGCAGAACGCATTTTCCTTCAAAGAAAGGACATGGCTGAAGGTCTCAGGGAGGCTGAGAGACAGGGATATCTTCATAATGGTAGGAACCCTTTTGTAAAAAAAGCTACCATGATCCGTACAGGGCAGCTTTTTGGCGGCAGTCGGGAGTTTCTTGGGATGATGGAAGATGGGATGGAAGACTTTATAACCGAGCAGTTAAGTACTGACGGGGATTTTGATAATTTTGAGGCGGCGCTGAATGCACGAATGGGACAGGCTTTTCAGAAAGCTATAGATATGCTGCCCGATAGCAACGCTGCCCGTAGTATAGGGTTCACAGACACAGCAGCTCCGGTAATGGCTGCAGTAGGAAAGAAGTGGGCTGGTTATTACAAGGAGGCTGTCTCTATAAAGAACGAAGAGCTGAATGCAAACAGGTTGCAGCAGTTTTATAAGGATGGCAAGTATGGCGATGCTGTGTATTGGCATAGTACAGGCGTAAACCTAGTCGAGGTTCCTGAAGTGTACGATGAACATGGTATTCACGTAGAAACTACACGCCAAGAAACATACAAAGAAGTTATACCCCCTTACAACACTTACCGGCCTCATATAAAACCAAAGATGTTTCTGTATGACAGCATGGTTAATCATGTGTTTGGGGATGTAGTTAAGCCTTCAAATTCTATAGGTTACGCCCAGTCTCTTAGGAAAGCTTTAAACATAGTGACCGGCTTCCGTGGGATTAAGGAACCTAATTCCAAAACTAGATTGGATGCTGGGGAAATGGGAAAGCACTATGGAGATCTTACCCAGAACCTTACTGGTTTACTTGTTGCTGCTGAAAGCGGGGAAGGTAGGAAAATAAAAGCAGCTCAGGAGAAAACTCACATTTACATTAAGAATCTAGCTATCGCTCATTTTCTTAGGAATGCTGAAGGTCTGGATGTTAATAAGGATATGTCAGAACCTGAGCGGGATGCAAATGCAGGCTTGAAGAGATTTATGTCTGATCCTGCCAAGCACTTTAGAGTATTCATGGAGCGCCTTAGGATGGGGGATGCCCACCCAGAGGGTGCTCTGCGGGATTCGAAGGGAGATGTTATTCAATTTATACCTAGAGGTCAGGAAGGTGCTCACCCCCTCTATGCTCCTGATCTGGATGTGTTTGAGTATATGTCAGATCAACGGATGGATGTTCCCGGTATGCAGGCTTCTATTACAGAAATTGAGAGGCAATTAAAGAACCAACGTACAAACCTTTCTGACTTAGAAAGCATAAATAAAGCCGCATTTGCCGGTGATAAAGCTAAGTTCGCAAACAAGGTGTTTAAAAGTCAACTAAACTATATAAAAAAGCTAAAGAAAGAAAAACATAAAGAAATAGATCCTCAAACTGGAAAGTTTAAAACAGAAATCCGTGATATTGGGTGGGACGACACTTGGATAAATCGGCATATGACTGAATTAACTGCGTTGCAGACTCGGCACAATACGCTATTTGATTATGAGATGGATCTGTTCTCACTTGTTAATGATATCAGGGGCTTACTGAATACTAACTTTAAGGACTCCAGAGTAGAGCGACCCGCACCTAATGTAGCTGAAGTTTACCGAAGAATCTTTGCTACATCTGGGCCAAGAAAGGGGATGTTAAAGTGGTTAATAGATGGTGGACAAGCTAGGCAACGTCAGGTGTTCGGAAGTGATACGTATGACCATGGAGAGCTTAGGGGAATACCCGGTTGGAATCTCTCGGAAGAATTTCAGACTAGGCTAATATCTATGCTAGAGAAGAAGGCAGAGGACGTTTCTGATTTACTTACGTTTGATAAGGGAACCACTGCCAATCAACATACTAGGGATTTAGTATCGAGGCTTCAGCCCTTGCAGCCAGATTTGGGGCCATTTCTAATGTCTCAGTTTGCTCCTCAGTTTAATATGAAAATAGTTAATCTGTACGAGAGAAATAAATTTCATAATGTAATGAGTTTATTAGCCATAAGATTTATGGAAACAGATTATATTCCATTGGTAGAGGAGCTACTGAAGATTCATAATTATGATATGACAAAAGTTAAGACAGATTTACATAGAAAGGGCGGGCCTCTGTGGAGTAACTCCAGTAATCCAATTGATATTAAGGATGAGAATGGGAGAGTTATCCATACATTCCCACAAAGCTTACTATATAAATTTCATCTAATGGGTTATGACTCTGATTTTGATAAGGGTCAGCCGGGTGTGGCAAATCCTGATCCCAATGATTATATCGGTGGCTACCACGAGCGTCTCGTAAGGATAACGAAAGACGCTGCAGGTCTTACAAAATTAAACCCAAACCATCCAAGGACTCTCGCTGGACGACCGGGGCAATAAAATGGCTGAAGAATTACCAAACCCAACTGAATCTTCTTCCCCTACGGAAGCCCCTCTGGATTTTAGGCAGACCTTTATACTGCCCCAGATTCAGAAACATTTTCCTAAAGATATAACAGTACACCAAGAGCTACAGTGGTTCAGGGATCAGCAATCTAAGCATCGCCAGATAGGGCATGGATCTAATCATCGTTTTTATGGGTCTAGGTATTGGGATTCTTTCAATAGCCTCCGTGAAACGGAGAGTCAACTGGAGTTAAAGGCTTCCCAGTTTCTTCAGCATGAGGATTTGGACATAGTGACACCTCTGTATCTCTCCACTAGGGGGAGTGGCTCAGGGTTTGAACTGAAGAATCTTATCAGGGCTTCAGATAAAAAAGAAAAGAACAGATATTCTGACTACTTTGCTGATGTAAATCCTTCATCAATTCTGTCGGAAAATCCAGACAGAGGTAGAGTAGAGAGAGTGGGCGTTAACTGGCATGAGTTTCCTTTTCAGGATAAGCAGAACCCCTCCAAGTGGACTAGAAAGCCTATTTCCTACAGAAATGCTAATGATGGTTCTGGTAATACGGGGGTACTCTTTTTTAGGAGCCCCAATGATTACAATAACCAGACAGCTTTATACAGGGAACTACATACGAACCTTAATAGTAAGACTCCAACAGAGTTAGCTACAATTTTAAATGGATTCTCCGGTTGGGAAAATAAAATTAAATTAGATCTCTTGCCGAATCTAGGAGATGAAGCAGATCCTCCAATTATCAGGAGGATTGTTACTAGGGATATATCCATAGCTCAACGTATGCAAGAAGAGCATGAAAAGGGGGAAGAGCTATTTAGTTATAAAAATCCCAAGCTGGCTGACCCTTTTTCATTACTTTTCAGAGGCAACCCTGAAGGTAAAAAGGATATAGCTATGATGGAGAAGGATCTCCTTGATAAAGCAAGAGAGAAGGAGGTAGATGATTATTGGGGTGGTGTTGATCCATACTGGAAGGATAGAGGTGGTGCAGATTATTGGCCTATGAAATTCTGGTTAGCCAATAAGATACGTGAGTACCGCTGGACTCAGCCTGAGGAGGCTGGAGGGCTCTCAGATTCTGAAAAGCAGGGACTAAAGACCTTAGGGGGTGCTGCTGCATTCTTCATGAATGGAAAGATTAAGACGGATATAGAGGGGTATGCTCTGGATAACTTCGGTGCAGACATAGAATCAAGGGAATTAGCTAGAGAGCATATAGATTATTTTTTAACAGGTCAGTTCGAGTTACTGAACGACAAGTTTCCAGCTAAATACGGAGCAGCCGAAGACTCTGCCTATAGCACAGATATTGATGCTTCAATAGAGAACATTAAAAGAATTGCTCAAGGAATGGTGAGTCATAAAGGTGCTAATGTGCTGGGTGTAAACCGAGCCACAGAGGAAACTGATTTTGCTACGGGAGAATCTAAGGGAGAAGGAGTTTCTTTTAGAGAAGGTGTAGATCCTGAGATGATCTATGGAATACTTCAGAGACAGGGGGCTGTTCTACAGGGGAGAGGTATGGCGGGAGCTGCTCCAGAAGAGATGAACAATCTTGCTCAAGTTTTAATACAGCACGCTGAACTTGTAAATGCTGCTGCACGTGCCGGTGAGACTCATAAGCCTTGGGCTGCTCGCGCCAAGCGTTCTTATGTGGATGAAACTGGGAAAAACCGTCTGTACGACTTTAGGTTCAGGGATCAGGGGTTGGATTTTATTGGAGGTGCTGGGCAACCAAGGCCTGATATGTCCAACCAGCCGCATGATATAAAATCTGCAAGGAAAGAAAACATAGATCCTAACTGGAGAATGATTCGTGATTTCATCAAGTCGATGGAAGACTATGCGGTAGTCTCAGGAAGAAACGGACAGAGAATCACTCCCATGCTTGAGTGGTTTGGAAAAGAGGCCTTCCATGGTAAAAAACTATGGCCGTTGCGCCTCTCAAACATGAAGCTAGTGAATACGGATGTAGAAACGGAGCTGGATTGGAGAGATCTTGGTAATGTATTTGATCCTTCAATATTCGGAGTACACCTAAAGATGCTCCATGCGGGTCAGAAGACTGTTAGTGAGCAGGGAATCCGAAATAAGGGAGAAGGGTATAAGGCTCCTAAAAAAGATACTGAGTTTGAAAAATTAGCAAGACAACAAGAGGAAGCTAAGGTATATCCAAAGCGGGATACAAACAAGGATGGTAAAGTCTCGGATAAGGAGAGTAAGAAAGCTAGAGGAGATCAATAATGGAACCCCCTATTAGTCCAAGCCCATTTCCAGAAGATAAAGAGGAGATTACAACTCCTAAGCAACTCAATAGCATGGCTTTTGAGCGTACTAGGCTTAGTCAATCTCGGTCTTTATCCAGACTTGCTACTCGACAAGCGCAGGATAAGTTAGCGGAGGGGCAGGAGCAGAGGCAGAAAGAAGCTGACCAATACAGAGAATACAAAAGCACTCCTTGGCTGATGAGTGGAACCTACGATCCCGGTAGAGGTGTTCTAAATGGAGCTAATAACTTAGCTGTTTCGGTTCATGATTTTGCATTTCACGCAATGCTGGGATTACCTCCAGCTAAATCCCATAATTGGGGGCTTAATGCGTTTGGAGAACAGGATACAATCCTTGGGCCAATCATCAGGGATTTTACTCAGTTTGGACTTGGGTTTGGTAAAGTAAAAATGGCCCACAGTGGTCTTAAGAGAAGCGGTAGAGTCGCAGCTTTTCTTAAAAAACGGGGTGTAAAAAAGGGGGAGCAGCCTTGGGTGCTGGACTCCCCAGTAACTGTTGGATCAAGGGCACAGAAGTGGACTGCAATCTTCCTTGAGGGAGCTTTCTTGGGCGGCATGGCTGACTTCATAGCTTGGGATCCTAGGCAACCTAATCTTACTGGTACTATTCTATCCTCTGCTGACAAGTTTGGCTGGGACAACAAGATGCCAGGATTTTCTGACATGGTTAAAGCCATGAGTGCTGTTCCCATTGAAGATTGGGAAAAAGATAACATGACTTTGGAGAAGCAGTTCTCTTATCGCTTTGCCACCATGGCTGAAGGTGTCCTCATGGGCGGGGTTATAAATTCTGTTTGGAAAGGGCTTAAATTCGCATGGTTACAACGTGCTGTTAAAAATGCCACAAACAGGTACATGGATGCAACGGATCTTCTTGAGAATTTTGATTCGGAGCTTGCCAAAAAATATCCAGATGAGCTTAAAAAAGTGCAAGCTGCAGTAAAGACAGCAAACAAAGACTTTAACAAAGCTTATGATGCTTATGCCCTTACTGGAAAGGAGTACAAGGAAGGGAAGCATCTCTTAACTAAAGTTTATTCTAACTCTTCCTCTTGGATTGGGCCTAATCCTTCCAAGACTTTAGGCCCAGATGTGGCCCGACCAAAGCGTACAGCGTCTGACATACACGCAGAAGATGCTGAGTTTTCAGTGCCGTTGGGGCCTGAATCCCCTAAGTTTGAAACTATCGGACAGGCCGGCCTCACTAAGGCAAATGAAGCTGTAAAGAGTGTTGAAGCTGAGATAGTGGGAATAAGCAAACTAAACAAAAAGAAGTATAAAAACGTACTGTTACGTGCTGGATTATCGCCCAAGACTACCAAGAAACAGTACAAAAAATTCCTAGAGGATAAACTTTCAAAAGCTCGGGGTGGTGCACTTTCAGCTCAGAGTGAGATAGATATGCTTGATGTCAAGTTTCCTGCTGCGAATGTTTCAAAGCTAGAAGCTAAACTTAAAAAACTTAAGGATTCCCCTGAAGCTGGGGGGAACCAAGCTGCTGAGATAAAAATACTAGAAGCTCAGATTGCTGACACATTGGCTGGGCCAGTCGTTCGGGATGTACCGCTATCCGGTGGTACGATGGGGGGAGACTCTCTAGCTATCCTATCTGATGATGGAAAAGTACTTGCCATGGATTACGCCGCAATTCGTAACGATTGGATTGAAAATAAGGGAGGAGCCCTCAGGGGGCAGAGGCCAGATTCTACTGGTAAGAGTACCAAAGCAAACCTAGAGGAAATTCAGATCTGGAATGATATAGGTGTCGACCCTGATAAGGTTATAGATGAAATAATTTCTATTTCTAAGCGCATGGACACAGATCCAGAAACTCAGTTGGAACTTCAGGTAGGGATGTATGAAAAGTTCCTAGAGTTACGCCTTAAGTGGGCGCACAGGTTGATGAAGAATGCTGACATGGATCTGGAGTATCTTAGCCCCCACTTTGACAGTACTAATAATATTATGATGGAGGCCCAGCATAGCGCCTTGTTCAGTAAAACCTCTGAAGGTGGGCTGGGCCTTAATCCTAATAGGATTAAAGCTGATGGAGTAGAAAGCGTACGTTCCAGTCACCCTGATGTGACAATAGATGCCCTAAAGGACAGACTTCTTGCAAAAGATGAACAAGGAAACCCTGTAGCTTTAGAAAAAATAATGTCAACCATAGCTGCTGTAAAAAAAGGAACTATGAATGCTGATGATATTCTTGATTTATTTGAGAATGGTCAGCTCATTAATTTTGAAACAATGGATATGAGTAAGGATATGCGTAGCGTCATGGCAGGGATAGCTACGGTTTGGGATGATATTCTTAAGTTAGAGTTTCCCAAGAAATCTGATGAAACATCTCTGGCTAGGTTGTATGGGTGGAAGGGTTTAAAAAAGAGTGAAGTAACTGCTAGAAGACACATTGAAAATACCATCCTCAGTGATATAGATATAATTGCTAAAGCTACCAACCAAGAGGCTGCTGAAGTAGAACATCTATTTATAACCGGGGAAGCAGCTACATTCAAACAAGGGCAGAATTTAACCAATCTAAAGGTAGGAGGTAAGGAGATAGAGGACTTAAAACATTCTGAGCTTCTTCCGGTTGCAGCTAAAGTAATGGCTTGGCGACAAAATATTCATGCTAGGCTTAATATAATGCACAAGTGGCATGATGAGATGATGAAGAAAACTGCCGGCCTGACAGATCTCTCTAAGATGACTAGAGAAGATAAGATGGATCTACTTACTCAACTGGAACCTATGTTTGCAGAGATGCACGGAGTAGCTGAAGCTGGTCACCACGCCTCTCAAACAATGCGGGCACTACGGGACTGGAAATACCTTAACCGTCATAATCTCCCTGACGTACACGGTGTAAAGCCTCTTGATGAAGAGGAGATAGCTAAGGTAGCTGATCTTATTTTGGAATCCAGATTAGGTGGCGAGGAGGAAATAGGGCGAATCATGACTGTTATCCAGCAGGTTAAGGCTGATGGCAAACAACTTACATCCGATGCTTTTGAAGCTGGCATGAGGGAAGTCACTCTCATGAGGAACATACAAAAGAGAGATGCGGTAGGAGCAGCCGTAGAAGCTGGTATAATAGCCCTGCTTAGTGGCCTTGATACTCAGTCAGTTAACTTAATGTCAGGTGTTATGATGTCTTTCCTTCATAGTTTTGAATCCTATGTAGGTAGTTACACACCGCTGTGGTGGAAACGGCGTATGGGGGTTGTCCCTAAGGGGTTTAAGAGTGCAAGTTCTCTGAAAGAGACAGCTCTTCAGGACATGGAACGAAAAAACTTAGCTGGAAAGTACGCGAATGTGACTGGTCGCGTTACTGCTTTACAGGCCGATCAACTCTTTGCAAGACACAAAGCTCTTAAAAATATGATGTTCCAGACTCGTATCATGGTGGACATGGCACGAATGATGATTCGCACTTCTGATGCACCTCATGCAGTAATGACTAAGAGTGACCTGAGATTTTCTCAGCAGCAACGAGCTAAAACTGATGTAAATACTGCGGCTAAATCCATAGTTGATTCCCAACAAGCACAGGCTTTAGGTGGTGATAAGTTTAGGGAGCTTAATCGTCATGGTACTGAGGGCTACAATTCAGAAGCGTGGGGAGGGATAGCCAAACGAACAGTCTATGATATTTTTGGGGATAACGCTTATCAATGGATTAGAAAACAAGGGAAAGGGCCGGCTGCAGAGCAGGCAGCGGAAATGTTTGACGCTATCTACCGTGTTGCTAAAACTCCCTTAAACTTTCTGGTAGCAAATGACCAAGCTTTAAAATATGCAATATTAAATGCGGATACCCATGCTACCTTAGCAGCATTTGCTCATATCCAGTTGGATATGCCACAAGAGTTGATAGGCGACTGGGTACAAAGAGCTGGTCGAGGTATGATCCGAGAAAATGGATCTTTCTTTTCTGAAGCATCCCTGCGGGCTGAAGCCTTGGATATAATGGATAAAGTCCACCCTAATCGTAAATGGGCTGAGGGAGAGCAGACAGATTTTATAAATAAACACGTTGAAGATAACTGGGATTTACACGATCCGGATACGGGTGAGTTTCTTCTAAGTGGAGAAGTTCGAGCTAAGTATGCTGCAGACAGCTTTGATAAGGCCCAGCGTGGTACTTATATGTCAGACTTAAGCGGTGATAAGCAACGTCTCTACCAGTCAAAAAAAGACGCACTGAAGGGTCAAGAAGGACATATAGCCCCAGAACCAAGAGAACCCGGCCCTACAATGGTTGAAGCTATTGCAGCACAGGCTGTTGAGAACCCTCTGTATAAAGCTCCGTTTACTTTTGTAACAATTCCATGGAATATTCTAAAAGCTGCTTTCGATAGAGCGCCCGGTATCGCTCAATTTACCCATAGGAATCAGGCTGATATGTTGTCCAGTAATTCTGACGCATTCCACGGTGCTAAAGGAAGAAAAGTTATGTCTGCCGTTGTCCTTGGATTAGCCTACCAAACAGCTACCAAGGGTAGATTTACAGGTAGCGGTGCTAGGGATCCTCGGCAAAGGGATGTACAAACAGGAGCAGGATATAAGAAATATACTTGGACTTCGGAAAATGGAATACAATACGATATGAGTAGGCTGGAGCCTTTCAATATTCCATTTAAAATAGCTTCAAATGTTAAAGAAAACTTGGAGTTTGCTGAGAATGATCCTGAAGCACAGCTAATGATTGACCAGTACGCTTCTGCATTGATCGGGGCTTTTGCAGAAGCACTTACTGATTCTACATATGCAGCGGGAGTAATGAAGCTAGGTTTATTATTCCATGATCTTTCAGATGAAGATGACCGTAACAAAGCTTTATCTAAGTTTGTAGACCAGACTATGATGAGCTTTACAAAGGTCAGAGCTATCTCCCAATTTGGGGAGGCTGCTGATGATGTGGTTCGTATTTTTAGTAGTGAGGCCGGCCCTCTGGAAAGACAGTTTCGGCTAACCATATTTCCTTATGGAGCCCCTCCCAGAAGGGATCCTATTTTTGGGTATCCAA
>Ga0255049_10001966_pt1 | contig 11028 bp, 8 predicted proteins | sample JV7_2_3_MG_FD_183615 | JGI IMG/M metagenome (GOLD analysis project Ga0255049, IMG submission 183615) | Seawater microbial communities from Jervis Inlet, British Columbia, Canada - JV7_2_3 | ecosystem: Environmental > Aquatic > Marine > Inlet | place: Canada: British Columbia | collected 2016-10-06
GATGCCGAGCGTCTCGGCGCTGAGGAACTTGTCTGCGGCGAGCTTGGAGCCGACCGCGAGACCGAGAAAAATAGTGACGATGTTGATCAATTCGTTCTGCGCGGTATTGCTCAGGCGATCGACCACACCGCATTCGCGCAGCAGGTTACCGAAACAGAGCATGCCCACCAGCGGGGTCGCCGACGGCAGCAAAAGGATGGTGACCAGCAACAGGATCAGCGGGAACAGGATTTTTTCGAGTTTGGAGACCTTGCGCAACTGCGTCATCCTGGTCTTGCGTTCTTCCTCGGTCGTCAGCGCCTTCATGATCGGCGGCTGGATGATCGGTACCAGCGCCATGTAGGAATAGGCCGCCACGGCGATGGCGCCGAGCAGGTCAGGCGCGAGCCGTGAGGCGACGTAAATTGCGGTCGGTCCGTCGGCGCCGCCGATGATGGCGATCGCGGCGGCGTCGGCCATGCTGAATTCCATGCCCGGTATCAGGTTCATCGCGATCGCGCCGAACAACGTAAAAAAGATGCCGAACTGTGCCGCGGCGCCTAGAATCATCAGGCTCGGTCTTGCCAGCAAGGGGCCGAAGTCGGTCATCGCGCCAACGCCCATGAAGATGAGCAATGGGAATACGCCGGTTTCGATACCGGCGTGGTAAAGAATTCCGAGCAAACCGTCGGGTCCGGCAATCCCGGCGATCGGGATGTTGGCGAGAATGCCGCCGAAGCCGATCGGAATCAACAGCAGCGGTTCAAAGCCCTTGCTGATAGCGAGGTAGATCAGCAAACCACCGACCGCGATCATGACCAGTTGACCGGGCGTGAAGTTGTAGAGCCCGGTCGACGCCCAGAGCTGCAGCAAACCCTGTTCCATGCGGTTTAGCCGATAACCATGAGGGATTGATCGGACTGGATGGAGTCACCCTTGTTGATGGCGATCGACTGAATCGTGCCGCTGGCGTTGGCGCGAATCTCGGTTTCCATTTTCATCGCCTCGAGAATCATGACCGGGTCGCCATCGTTCACCTTCTGCCCGACCGCTACCAGGATTTCGATGACGCTGCCGGACAGCGGCGCCCTGATCTCGGTGCCAGGGCCTGCAGGCGCCGGCGCGGCGGCTGCCGGGGTCGCCGTTGCGGCAGGCGCCGCCACCGCCGTGACCTGGCTGATATCGGCGTTACCCGGCCCTACGACGACGTCGTACTCGCTGCCGTTGACACTGACGCGATAGCTCTCCACCTGTCCCGGCGTAGCCTGGGGCGGCGCAGCCGCCTCAGCCGAAGCCGGACTTTCATCCGCTTCCTTGCCAGGCGCCGGTTCGAACGCGTCCGGGTTACCACGGTTTTTCAGGAATTTGATGCCGACCTGGGAAAACAGCGCGTAGATCAGCACGTCGTCTATCTCATTGTCGGCCAGCTTGATGTTTTCCTCTTTCGCGAGCGCTTTTAGCTCGGCGGTCAGCTTGTTTACTTCGGGCTCGATCAGGTCGGCCGGGCGGCAAGTCACCGGCTCGTCACCGGCGAGCACGCGCGCCTGCAATTCGGCGTTGACGGGCGCGGCCGTGGCGCCGTACTCGCCGCGCAGGACGCCCCCCGTTTCCTTGCTGATGGATTTGTAACGCTCGCCGCTGAGCACGTTGATGACCGATTGCGATCCGACGATCTGCGAAGTCGGGGTTACCAGCGGTACGTAACCCAGGTCCTTGCGCACCGACGGAATTTCCTTCAACACCTCGTCCAGCCTGTCGCTTGCATTCTGGTCGCGCAGCTGGTTTTCGAGGTTGGTGAGCATGCCGCCGGGCACCTGCGCGGTGAGGATGCGGGGATCGACGCCCCTCAGGGCGCCTTCGAATTTCGCGTACTTTTTGCGCATGTCACGGAAGTAGAGCGAGATCTCTTCGAGCAGGTCGAGGTCAAGCCCGGTCGCTCGCTCGCTTTCCTCCATGATCGCGACAAAGGTTTCAGTTGGCGAATGCCCGTAGGTCAGGCTCATCGACGAGATCGAGGTATCGATCATGTCGATGCCGGCGTCGATGGCTTTCATCAGCGTCGCGGTGGAAAGGCCGGTGGTCGCGTGGCAGTGAATGCCGAGTGGCACCGCGCAGCTTTCCTTGATGCGGCTGACTATTTCCTCGGCGGTATAGGGTTTGAGCAGCCCGGCCATGTCCTTGATGCAGATCGAATGGCAGCCCATGTCTTCCAGGTTCTTCGCCATGTCGACCCACAGGTCGACGTTGTGTACCGGACTCAGTGTATAGGAGAGCGCACCCTGGGCGTGCTTGCCGACGGCAATGGTCGCCTTGACCGCGGTTTCAAAATTGCGCATGTCGTTCATCGCATCGAAGATGCGAAACACGTCCATGCCGTTTGTGGCGCAGCGCTCGACAAACTTTTCGATGACGTCATCGGCGTAGTGGCGATAACCGAGCGCGTTCTGTCCGCGCAGCAGCATTTGCATGGGTGTGTTCGGCATCGCCTTCTTGAGCTGGCGTAGTCGTTCCCAGGGATCTTCACCGAGGTAGCGAATACAGGCGTCGAAGGTGGCGCCGCCCCAGGTCTCGAGCGACCAGAAGCCGACCTGGTCGAGCTTCTGCGCGATCGGCAGCATGTCTTCGATACGTACACGGGTCGCCAGTAACGACTGCGAGGCATCGCGCAGTACCAGGTCGGTAATCAACAACGGATTCGGCATATTCGGTTACCTGTTTTTTCGATATTGATGGACAGCCGCGGATATCGCCGCGATGTGCGCGGGATCGATCCCCTGCGCCGGTAATGCGGGTGACGCGCTCACTTCCGCCGGGACGATTTTCGATACGACCGAAATGATCACGATCAACAAGGTCAGGATAATGAAGACCGCGCCCATTCCGAGGCCCAGTAGCTGCAAACTCTGCATTAAAAGCGCATCTATATCCATCGTTTTTCAACCAGCCTGCAAAGACGGCGAATTATACTACAAGCCTGCATAATTTTAAGTCCCGCCAATCAGTGAGCAGGCGCCGAAGCGACCTGCATGTAACCGCAAACGCCGGTTACCCGGATTGCGCGCGCAGGCTGTCGACAGTAGCGTTCGGCGCCAGTATGTTTGCATCGAGCTGTATCTCGATCAGCGCCGGCCTGTCGGCGCCGAGACAGCGCGTAAACGCCGCTTCGAATTGCCCGGTCTCGAGCACGCGTTCGGCGTGCGCACCGTAGGCTTGCGCGAGCGCGACAAAATCGGGATTGACCATGTCGGTGCCGATCACGCGGTGCGGATACTCGCGTTCCTGGTGCATGCGGATGGTCGCGTAGATGCCGTTATTGACGACGATGACGATGATGTTTGCCTGGTACTGCATCGCGGTCGCGAGTTCCTGGCCGTTCATCATGAAATCGCCATCACCGGTCATGGCGATCACGCAGCGTTCGGGGTGGCGTAATTTCGCCGCGATCGCGGCGGGCAGGCCGTAACCCATGGTGCCGTTGGTTGGCGCCAGCTGGGTGCGATACTGGCGATAGCGAAAAAATCGGTGCAGCCAACCGGTATTGTTGCCGGCGCCGTTGCAGAGGATGGCGTCGCTGTCGGTCTGCGCGCGAATGTTGTGGATGATGTCGGAAAACTGGACTTCGCCCGGCACCGTTACCGAGCGGTTCCAGTCGAGATATCCCTGGTGTGCCCGGGCCACCTGTTCGCCCTTAGCATCGGCAGGTTGCAAACCCGGGCTTGCTTCGACCAGGGCGGCAACGAACTGTCCCGAGCTCGCATTGATCGCAAGATCGGCTTGATAGACGTGCCCGAGCTCTTCGCTGCCGGCGTGCACGTGAATCAGGCGCTGTTTCGGGCAGGGGATATCGAGCAAACTGAATCCGCCCGTGGTCATTTCGCCGAGGCGGGCGCCGATGACCAGCAGGCAATCGGATTCATCGATGCGCCGGCACAGATCAGGATTGACGCCGATGCCAAGATCGCCGGCATAGTTGGGGTGTTCGTTGTCGATGTAATCCTGGCAGCGAAATGAATTGATCAACGGAATACCGCTGGTGGCGGCGAAGTCCTGCAGTTGCTCGCGTGTGACATCGCTCCAGCCGCTGCCACCGACGATGATCAACGGCCGCTCGGCGGCGGCAAGCCACTCGATCGTCTGTTCGACGTCGACCGGCGCCGGGCTGATCGCGACCGTCTGCGTCGCACGCGCATCGCGCGCGCCGCTGCAGTCGATCAGCATGTCTTCGGGCAAAGCCAGCACCACCGGCCCCGGCCGGCCGCTGGTGGCGACGCTGAAAGCGCGATTCAGATACTCGGGTATACGATCGGCGTCGTCGATTTGCGCGACCCACTTGGCGACCTCGGGAAACATGCGCCGATAGTCGATTTCCTGGAATGCTTCGCGGTCGAGATCCTTGCGCGCGATCTGCCCGATCAGCAGGATCATCGGCGTCGAATCCTGCATCGCGACATGCAGGCCGCCGCTGGCGTTGGTGGCGCCGGGCCCACGCGTGACGAAACAGACCCCGGGCCTGCCGCTGAGCTTGCCCTCGGCCTCGGCCATGTAAGCCGCGCCGCCTTCGTTGCGGCACACGATCAGCTCAATTTCGCTACGATCGTAGAGCGCATCAAGCGCCGCCAGGAAGCTTTCACCCGGGATGCAGAAAATACGCTCTACCGCGTTGATTTTGAGCGCGTCGATGAGGACTTCGGCGCCGCTGCGGGTTTCGGATTGTGAGGTCATTTAGCCTGCGTATGTGAGTTGCCGTTGATCGATGTCGGTGGCTGCCGCGGATTTTGCCATACCGGCGGCGCCATTCCCGTTTTGCCGGTATCTTTACCGTGATCGCGGCAAAAAGCAATGCCCGCGGGCGGCGATTATCGTTCTCATGCGCCGATTGCAAAAAGAGCGGGTGCCGGGCTTACAAAAACCCTAGAATCCGCGCATGTTATCGAACCATGCAAAAGGTTTGTTGATTACCGCGAGCGGGGTATTGATCATATCCCCGGACGGTTTGTTGACGCGCCTGATCGAAACCGATCACTGGACCCTGGTTTTCTGGCGTGCGCTGCTGCTGTCTTTCGGCATGTGGTTGGTGATCAGTCTCAGTAATCCCAACCGCGTCTGGCAGCAGTACAAAACGGTGCGCGGCCCCGGCCTGTTGATGGTTGCCGCCTTTTCGCTGGGCACCATTTCATTCGTCTTCTCGATTACGCATACCAGCGTCGCCAACACGCTCATCATATTAAGTTCGACGCCCCTGTTTGCCGCATTGATCAGTCGCGTCATGCTGCATGAGAAGATTCAACCGCGCACCATGGTCGCGATCCTGCTGGTCGCCGTCGGCATCGCGGTCATCGCTTCGGGTAGCGTTGGCGACGATGCTGGTGGCGATGTTGGCGCGCAAAACGGATTGATCGGCGACCTGGTTGCTATCGTCGGTTCGTTTTCTCTTGCCTGTGGCTTCACATTCGTACGCCGCTTTCCGCGTATCTCGTCATCTTCCGCGATTTCCTGTAGTGGAATATTGACCGCGCTGTTGATACTGCCGCTGGCTTCACCGCTTGCTATCTCGCAGGCGGACCTGGGTTACCTGTTGATCATGGGTCTCTACGTGGTGCCGATCGGCACCGCGTTGATGTTTATCGGCCCGCGCTACATCCCGGCGGCGGAAGTTGGCCTGCTGGTGTTGCTGGAGTCGATTCTGGGGCCGATCTGGGTGTGGCTGGTGCTCGCCGAGGAACCCGGCGTCAATACCCTGGCGGGCGGCGCGATCGTATTATCGACCCTCGCCATCAATACCGTCTGGTCGCTGCGGCATCCGCGACGAAAAGTGGTTGTTTAGCTGCTGCGCAACCGGCTAAGGCCGGGATTCAGCGTTGCTTGGAGCGACGATTGAAGGTCAGCGCGCCGCGGGCGCGCAGTTCGAGTGACCGCAGGCTGTAAAGAAAGAAGCGATTGATCGGCGTATCGATACCGGTTTCCCAGGCAAGCCGAACCACGGCGCCGTTCTGGGCATCCAGTTCCGAGGGGCGTCCACGCACCAGGTCGCGCTGCATCGAGGTTGTCGAATTGGGTGGAATGTCGTGCAGCGTGGCCATGGTTCGCTCGACGCTGTCGGCCGGAATATTGACGCCCAGGGCGAGGCCGACCTGGCGGATTTCCTCGATCCCCTGGGCCAACAGGTCGCGGGTTTCCGGCTGTTCCAGCAACACGCCGATGGGAGCGCGTGAAACCGCGCCCAGCCCGCTCCACGGCGTGATCAGCATGAACTTCTGCCACATCGCGACCACGACATCATCGGGAATGCTCGATTTGACGCCGCTGCAATGGTTAAAAATTTCCGATAGCGCATTGACGCGCGGGTCGGCGTGATTGTCCAGATGACCAAAGCGTATCAGCGGGTTTGCGCCGCTGTGCTTGACGTGGCCCGGGCTCGCGAGGAAGGCGATGATGGCGCAGAGTCCGCCCAGTACGTTGCCGGGATCGAGAATACTGGCCAGTTGAGCCGGCGCCTCGACCCCGTTTTGCAGCGGCACTACCAGCGTGTCGGGTCCGACCATGGGTAGCATGGCGCGCGCGGCCGCGGTTACCTGCCAGCTTTTGACGCAACACAGCACATAGTCGACGGTGCCGACCTCGGCGGGATCATTGCTGACCTGGACCCGGTCGATTATGAAATCACCGGCAATGCTGCCAACCTTGAGGCCCCGCGAACGCAATACCGAGAGGTTTTCGTTGCGCGCAATGAAGGTGACGTCCTGGCCAATTTGCGCCAGCCGTCCGCCGAAGTATGCGCCAACACCACCACTGCCAAATACCGCTATTCGCATCCTGTCTCCGCTCATCAAGGCTCTAACCTGACATTATGGCTCAATGTCATTGAATTGTAAGAAAAATTCTCGAATGTAAGTCACATAACACCGGCATTGGGGCGCAACGATAATTTTCCGGCAGAAATGCTTGCCGGGTACCCGAATAATGGGTTAGACTTCGAATTAATAAAATTTTGGAAAAATTTACCATATAGCGGAAATAACTGAATATGATAAATAAATGTTGTTAATTCAATTAGATATATTATATATGATCGTTAATAGTTGTTTATTGGAATATGTTATTAAAACAAAACATGTCGTTTTTGAGCATGTTTCGGGATCGCCGTACTGATAAATTTTACGCCATGACAAATCCAGTAACCCCAATTGCGCGTAAACGCGGCCGCCCCCCGGGCCCTAACAGTCGCGCCGGCGATGGCAAAAATCAGTCATTGACCCGCGCCCTGACTTTGCTCGAACGGCTGTCCGAGACCCCGACCGGCGTGAGCCTGACCGATCTGACTTACCAGTTGGGAATACCGACGGCGACGGTGCATCGCTTGCTCAGCACTTTCGAGGAGCTCGGTTTTGTCGAGCAGGATTCCGGGCAGGGGCTCTGGTTTGTCGGTCTGAAGGCGTTTACGGTCGGTAACGCCTTTCTCAGTCGGCGCGATTTTGTCGCCAGTGCGCGCCCGCATATGCATGCGCTGGTCGATCAATGCGGCGAAACCGTCAACCTGGGTGTCATCGATGATGGTGAGGTCGTCTTTATCGGCCAGGTCGAGTCGCGCGAAGTCATGCGCATGATCGTAAGGCTGGGGAGCCGTTCGCCGATTCACGCTTCGGGCGTCGGCAAGGCCCTGCTGGCGAACCTGTCGGAACAACGGCTTGCGCGGATATTGCAGCAGCGTGGCCTGGCCCATTATACCGAGCGCACGATCGTCAATCCGGGCCAGTTACGCGAAGAACTCGAGCACATACGGCAACTGGGCTACGCCCTCGATGACGAAGAACACGCGATCGGCCTGCGTTGTGTCGCGGCTCCGATATTTGATGAAAATCGTCAGGCGCTGGCGGCGATATCGCTGTCGGGGCCGAAGGCGCGCATGACCGATGCCCGGCTCGACGAACTGGGCGTGGCGATACGCCAGACCGCCGATGAAATTACCCAGGCCCTGGGGGGCCATAAACCGGGCTAGCCCGAAAACAACGCGCGGCCAGTCCGTCGCAATAGATTATTTATTACAGGAGAAACAACCCGATGTCAGCACAACCCGATTTTTCACAGAACCCGGCAGAGGCTTCCACAATGTTCCCACAGTTAGAAATTCCACACACGCTGGCGGCGGGTCCCGGACCCGGTAATACCGACCCGCGCGTACTCGAGAGATTTGCCGCGGCAGGCGTTGCCGATCACATGCAGGCCGACGTCGTGCGCGGTATGAAAGAATCCAAGCTCATGCTGCGCGAAGTTTTCGGTACCCGTAATGTTCACAGCTTCGCGGTCTGTGGTACCGGCTGGGATGGCCTTGATTGCGCCTTTTCACCGATCCTGCCCGGCGACAGCGTGGTCAGCTTTGTCAACGGCACCTTCAGCGGTCTCGACGATTTCAACATTCGCCTGAAAGCATCCAGTACTGAAGACCTGGCGAAAGATCCGCTGAATCCGAAGCCGGCCAACGTCGTCACCGTCAATGTCGCCCACGGCGAATCGGTAACGGGTGACGTGGTAGAAGCGGCGCTGGCCGAGCACAAGCCGATGTGGGCCTTCATGGCGCACTGGGAAACCGGCAGTGGTCGCATCAACGACCTCCGGGGCTTCAACGATGCCTGCGCCAGACACGGTGTCATGGGAATTGTCGATGCGGTTTCCAGCCTCGGCATCGAATACTTCAACATCGACGACTACCCGGCCGTCACCACCTGGGCCTCGTGCCCGCAGAAAGGGATCCTCGGCTTGCCGTTGACCTATGCGCCGGTCAGCTTCAACGACAAGGTCATCGACCTGCTCAGGCAGCGCGGTTGTCACAGCTACGTCCATCATCCGATCCTGGAAGCGCGCCACTGGTGTATCGCCGATGGCAAGGACGTCGAAACCGCGGCCTATCATCGCACCCATTCGGGCTACGCGGTCGCGTCTTTCCACGAAGCGCTGCGCTTGTTGCTGGCGCATGGGCGCAAGCAAAAGGCGGAAGATTACGCGTTCTACGAAACCGGCCTGAGCAACGCGATCAAGGCCATGGACTGCAAGGTGACCTCGAACATGACCAGCCTGGTGGTTTTCGACCTGCCGGCCGAGTTCGAAGGCAAGGAAAAAGAACTGGTGACCGGTTGTCGCGCTGCCGGATTCGCGATCTGGAACACGCTATCCGAACCCGCGCAGATCCGCATCGGTATCCTCAACCAGCTGACCGTGCCGACCCTGAACGACATCGTTGGCCGCTTTGCCGACGCGATGATCGAGATGGGCGCGCCAGTCGACAAGGCTAAAGTACTGGGTGATCTCAACCGCTACCTGGCATCGCGCCAGTAAACTGACTAAGTAACAAGTTCTCCTCCAGTGTTAGCGCCGGCTCCGTGCCGGCGTTTTTTTTCGCCCCAATCAGGCTGGCCTGCGGGTTTCCGCGAGAACCTTTTCTAGAAGTCTAGCAATGGTCAGGCTAGCTGCCGCCGAGTTGCGGGCAGCCGGGGCAGGCCTGCAGCTCGACGTTACCGCCGGTGATAATGACGCCGACGCGTTGACCCTGAAACTGCTCGCGGTGTTTCAGAATTGCGGCCAGCGGCACTGCCGAAGAGGGTTCGATGATGATTTTCATGCGCTGCCAGGTGAGGTACATCGCGTCGAGAATCTCCGTTTCACTGACGAGGAGAATATCTTCGACGAAGTTGCGGACGAAATGCCAGGTGAGCGGTTTGAGGTTGGTGTTGAGCCCGTCGGCGACCGAATGCTGGCCGTCACGCAGTACGATTTCGCCTGCCCGCAGCGAGCGATGGGCGTCGTCCGCGCTGGCGGGTTCGCCGGCATAGACTCGGGTTTGCGGTGATTGTTGCGCCAGCGTCAGGCAGGTCCCGGACATCAGCCCGCCGCCGCCGATCGGGGCCACGACCGCGTCGAGTCCGTCGATTTCCTGCAACAGTTCGAGCGCGCAGGTTGCCTGTCCAGCGATTACGCGCGCATCGTCGTAAGGATGCACCATGTCGGCGCCGGTCTCGGCGATGACTTCGTCGAGCATGGCTTCGCGCGCGGCCTGTGTCGGCTCGCATTCTAGAATTTTGCCACCGTAGCTGCGTACCGCGGCCTTCTTGGTTTCGGGCGCGGTGCGCGGCATCACCACGGTCGCTTCGATACCGCGCCGCGCCGCAGCATAGCTGAGCGCGCCGGCGTGATTACCCGAGGAATGGGTAGCGACCCCTCTGGCGGCGCTGGCATCGTCGAGACCGAAGACCGCGTTGCAGGCACCGCGCGCCTTGAAGGCGCCGACCTTCTGCAGGTTTTCGCATTTGAAGAATATCTCTGCACCACACAGACCGTTCAGGTAGCTCGAGGTCATCACAGGCGTTTTATGAACGTACGGCGCTATGCGTTCGCGCGCGGCGAGTACGTCGTCGAAGGTTGGAATGTCCATGCTGCTGCCTCATTTTCCACGGTTATTGCAGGGCGCAATAATGCCACATTTTATCCGGTCGTCGATGCTCGCGGCGTTTGCAATATCGATAGTTCAGCAAAAAGTTTCAACATCTGTGGATTATCGATGAAGGAAATATTGTAGGGGTGCTCGCATACTAGCTTCCGATAGTTCGAACTTGCCGGCATCGCTTCAACCAGTTTGGCGATCTTGCCCCACAGCAGCAAGGTCAACTGCGCTGGTGCCTGTTGCGCGATCAGCTCCAGCAGGCGTTCGAGGAAGGCCTGCCAGTAGCGCGCTTCCTGTACCGGTTTACGCTGCGGGTGTAGCACCGGGGTCGCGTTCAGCATCAGGAAGCCGGCGCGTTGCAGGTTTTCGAACAGTTCCCCGAGGGTTTCGACCAGGCCGCTTCTGTCGACTGTGGCGATTGCATGTTGACTGATTTTGCCTTCGCTATCGCGGCGCAAATGGCCCTCGGCGAGCAGCGCGGTCTTGACGATGTTGCGCAGCGAGGTGGCGCGGTTTACCGCTTTGCTCAAGCCCTGTTCACTCCACAGGCTGCCGACCGCGGCGTCGTAGAAGGCGATACCGTTAGCCGATTCACGCCGTGGGTAGGGCGACTCGCC
>Ga0255049_10001967_pt1 | contig 11020 bp, 10 predicted proteins | sample JV7_2_3_MG_FD_183615 | JGI IMG/M metagenome (GOLD analysis project Ga0255049, IMG submission 183615) | Seawater microbial communities from Jervis Inlet, British Columbia, Canada - JV7_2_3 | ecosystem: Environmental > Aquatic > Marine > Inlet | place: Canada: British Columbia | collected 2016-10-06
ATGATCACACGCGATGAGTCTGGACGGCCGTTTTTCTCAAGTTCCTTGAGAGCCGTACGTATGCCGGCGGCGAGATTTGTCCTGCCGGCCTTGCTCGCCCGCGTCAACGCACGGACGACCTTGTCAGGTCCGATGTCATCGGCTGGGCGAGCTCAGCCTCGTCATCAAAAAAGACGACACCAATCTTGGTATCACTTTTTGGCGAAAGGTTTTTAATGAGGCCGATGGCACCTGACAAGCGAAACTCTTTCGGATCAGTGCCGCGGAGGCTGCTTGAAGTATCCATCACCAGCATCATGTCGAGATAACGGACACCGCCGATGGTTGACGCAACGCCCTCCAATTCGATGGTGGTTTCTCCGTCGATCAGGATCAGGTCGCCGGATGGTGACTGGATCTCAATCTGCAGCTCACCCCGGGGTATCGATGATGAATTCGAGTACTGGTCGGGCGCGCCCATTACGGCCGTCGCGCAACCGCACGCAAGGATGGAGAGTAAAACGGATATAGAATTTCGCATGACAACACCTATGTCGATCTCTCTCGCAGCATAGAGCCCCCCGCGGACAGAATCTGGGACATAGCCCACACTTTCAGTGCCTTAAATAACAGCCCCAGCCCTCCTCTTGATCATCCCTAGTTTCCCGCCCGTCATTGCTCTACTGTAGCCGGTAGATGAACAACGTAATCGCGATCATCCCAATCGCTGCAGGCGCGTACGTCGCGACCAACCTGGATAACTTCCTCCTGCTGGTTTCGCTGTTGGCACGATACGGAAAGCACACCTCGAGCGTTGTCGCCGGATATTTCGCCTGCATGCTGATTCTCGGGTTCGTCGGTTTCTGGATCGGCGCGGCCGCCGACAACGCGCCTGTTGAATACCTGGGCTTGCTCGGCTTCGTGCCCATTTTAATTGGCGCCGTTGAGCTTTATCGAATGCGCCGTGGCAAAGAGACAGACACAGTGGCCAACGAAGTCTTGGTCGACGGGGCACAAACAGTGTTCATGGCCACACTGTTGAGCCAGCTCGGCAATGGAGCCGACACAATCGTCGTGTTTGGTGTCATATTTACCGATTCCATGCCGTACGCCGATATTCTGATAGCTCTCACAATGGCTGCGATGGCTGTAATTTTCGTGCTTGTCGGAATCTACGCCGTACGACATCCGGCATTAAGTGAATGGATCGAACGCTATGCGTCCCGTGCCATGCCGTTCGTCCTGATCTTGGTTGGCATTTACATCCTTGCCAACACCGCGACGGATCTTTTGCCCGGATAGCTAGCGGTTTTCCAAACGACTGTAATCCAGCACGCCGAACTCCAGCGGAGATAGTCGCTGGTACGCAAGATGAAAGGTGTCGCCATTGACCCAGAAGTCCGGGTTCGTTCGTCTGATGCCATATGCGTCGAGCAGTTGCGCGTAATCGTCTTCCGTCGCTAGCGACGAAATCGCATCGACGAAGGTCGTCAGATCAGACTCATCGACGACAAAAAACATATTCGGGTAGCTTCCGATAAACCCCGGAATAATACTTAGCGTATCTTCCTCCGGAACTCGCAGTTTTTGTTCACCGAACATCGACGTGATACTCAGATGCGCATTGTTGTGCAAGAGTGTGACGTATTGGTCGCCTACTGCAGCATTGATTCTGACGAACGCTGTCTGCGGCAGCAAGTTCACTGGAGTGCCGACCAAATGATTCAAACGATTTAACTCATCTCGAATTCGGGAGTTCGGTATCGCCGCCAACGTATGCCGTGGCGGCAAAACCTTTTTCAATCGTTGCTGCAGCATACCGAACAGCTCCAGTTTCTCGTCATCCGTCTGGTACTCGACCGCTGGCACCGATTGGTCCTCGAAACTCGGTAGAGTCATATACTCGAGTACCTGTTCTTCAGCACCACGATACCAAAGCGCACGCTCGCGATTCCGGGCGGACTCGGGCAACAGCAACAGGAAATTCGCCTCACTTTCCATGCGCAGAAAATCCATGTACAAGCGGGTCACCATTTGATGTCCGACATTCCCGTACACGTCGTAACCGGCGACCAACAGGTAATGGATACGCTCCAGCACCGAATAGCCAATCAGCCAGGCCGTTTTCGGCGATGACCCCAGCAGTCCTTTTTCGACCGTCGCCGTGTCGAAATGGCGAAATACCGTTAACGCGGCATTGCTGTTTGTCCCGTTGCCGTCCCAGACCACGTCGAGACCGGCCCTGTCATTTCCGCCCAGGCGCTCGGACAAGAACCGGTCTTTTTCCGCCAGCAACGCCTTCTGCTGGGCCGCGTATCTGCGCCAGTGGCCGTACGGGTTATAAATGTTTTCCGTACTCGCGGGCAACGAAAGCTTGTCGCTGTGAGACGAGTAAAATTCATCGGTTTCGTCCATCGCCGGATCGTCCGGGTTGACGAAATACACCCAGAAATGATCGTTGATGACATTGAGCGCAACCTGTCCGCGGCAGACCGGTCCTTTAATAAAGCCCATGACCGTGAACTGTGCCTCGTCAAGCATGAACTTGTAGCGAGAGCGGACCGGAAGATCCTTGAACGTCAGGAACGGATTGGATGCAGAGCTCTCTTCGTACGACGGCAATTCATTAATTTCATACGGCAGATCGATAAACAGCGACTGCCAGCGCCGCATGCGTTCGTCGTCGAGCCGGTAAGGCATATGCGTTTTCGAGACGATGGTTTCGAGATACGGCTGGAATCGATAATAAACTCGCGAAACGCCAGGATCGGTATAAGGACGGCGAGTCGCGATCAGATCGATCGGTTCTCCCGGAGGCGTCGCGGAGCGCACTATCCGGAAGAAAGTCGTCTCGTCGATCTCTGCAAAATACAGGTGCGCAACCGCCAAATGTTCGAAGATATAGCGGTTGACAAGTTGCTCTTTCAGCGAGTCACCGTTGAAAAATCGCTCCCAGCGCTCGATAGTCGGTTGAAAAACCGGATCGAGTGGTGATCGCGGCAAGTAAGTTGCGCCTTGCTCTATCCAGTTCATCAAGACACTTTGTTCCGGCGCCGACAATGCGGGTAACGCGTACGGCATTCCCCACAGCGGATACTTGCGCGCGAACGTATCGAACGATTCGGGTTTGGGGCAAGACTGTTTGCGATTAAGCGACAGCCCGAAGCTGGCCGGCAGTTGTTTAACATCCGGCAATGGATAATCCTGCTTGAGTTTGAGTATTCGGTACATGACGCCGGCTTCGCGATTCGCAATAGCGGTAGCGTCGTGTTCGTTCAACACCGGGAAAAACCCTTTGCCACGCCACTCCGCGGTGGACTGTGCGTCCTCGAATAATCGCGTCATCGGAGCATGGTTGATGCGCGTCGAGTTATAGACCTTCGTCTTGGATGCGCCGCGCTCGATGCCCTCAATCGAACTCATCTTCAGCTGGCATTGGGCATCGTAGCAGGCGTGGCAAACGACGCAGCGCTGCTCGATGATGGGCTTGACGTCAGACCAGTAGTCGATCGCTTGCGATGGCAGTTCCTGGACCACCCGTTCGCGAGGTTCAGCTTTGCCGAAGCGCTGCTCCATCTGGTTGGCTCCCATCGCAGCGCAACCACCGACGAAAGCAATAATGCTCAGCTTGTAAATTCGATTTAGTTTCATTGATTTGTCTACTCCGTCTGCACGTGTCTTCAGGGCATCACGTAGGCAAGGTCTGTCTATTCCATGCATCTGGCATTAGAATAGAACCAATGGTCGAGTGAAGATACTCGACATTGGCGAAGGATTATACGAAATGAAAAAAATTCTAATAGTGTTAGCAACCTTGGCAATCGCTGGCTGCAGCAGCGCACCACCGACAATCCAGCAAGGACCGGATGCGGAGGTGTCGTATGACGGATTGCATGTCGTCGACAATTCGATATTCAGACAGGCGTGGGCGGATCCTGATATCGACTTTTCGCGATATCACCGGATCATGCCCGGCGGTGCATTTTTCGAGTACCGTGCGGTAAAGAAAACTTCGAGCAGCTCGGCCAGACGCGGATCGTCAACGGAATTCTATATCGATGAAGATGCCAGAGAGAAATTGAAGGCAATTACTGAAGAAATATTCGCGGAAGAACTTGGGAAGAGCGCTCGCTTCACGGTAGCGGAAGCGCCTGACGCGGACGTGTTGGTCATTCGCGGTGGCTTGCACGATATCGTTTCGAATGTACCGCCCAATATTGTTGGTCGAGGCGACATTTACCTATCATCGGTCGGGGAAATCACATTGATTCTTGAGGCCGTCGATTCCCGGAGTGGCGAAGTCATTTTTCGCGCTGTCGAACGCCGCGCCCTGGACAGCTCTGGCAGCATGGCCATACGTGCCAGCAGTGTGACCTCCATTGCCGAGGTTCGACGTGTAATTCGTCGCTGGGCGACCATGCTGCGCGAAGGTCTGGATTCGATTCCCGTAGAGTAATCCAGTAAATACGATTCACTGGATAGTGCCGGCAGCAATGCCGGCCCGATGGTATTTCGTGCGGTAAACAGAAATCGAATCCGGAAAAAATGCGATGCCCCAATTTAGGATAGCCACAACCACGGCTCTGGTCTTCCTGATTGGCGCGACGACTGCCTTCTGCCAGGACGAGCCGGACGACCCCTGGCCGAAGGAAATCCAGGTGGCAAATGGCACTGTGTTCATATACCAGCCGCAGCCGGAAAAGCTGGAGGGCAATCACGTCAAAGCCCGCGCGGCGATCGCCCTGGAATCTGACGGTTCTGAAGCGCCGGTATTTGGCGCCATCTGGTTTTCTACACGCCTCGAGACCGATCGAGCAAATCGTACGGCCACCCTTGCGGACATTTCGGTAACTCAAACTAGATTTCCGGATCAGGACGAGGCGAAGACGGCGCAGCTAAAAAATCTGCTGGAAACAGAGATACCCAAGTGGGACATCGTTATCTCGATGGACCGACTACTCGCGACACTGGAACTCCGCGAACAGCGGATCGAGGCGGCCGGCCAGATCAATAATGACCCACCGATCATCCTGTTCGTATCAGAACCTGCGGTTCTGATCGTGATCGACGGCGAGGCGCGGCTAAAAAAAGAAGACAGCAGCGATCTCATGCGTGTGATCAATACGCCCTATACCCTGTTGTTAGATCCGAAAAAGAAAACCTATTTCCTCAATGCCGACGCCGAGACCTGGTACACCGCCACGGACATAAAGAGTGACTGGTCGGTAGCGGATTCGGTGCCGAAAGAAGTTGCCGCGTTGGCGCCGGAACCCGAGCCTGTGGACGAGGGCGAAATTGAGGAAGAAGACACCGAACCCGGTCCGCCACCAAAAATCTACGTTGCAACGGAGCCTACAGAACTAATCTCGACAGACGACGAGCCAGAATACAGCCCAATCGCCGGTACCGAACTTTTATATATGAGCAATACTGACAGTGACTTGTTTCTGCATCTCTCAGACCTGCAACACTACGTGTTGTTAGCGGGTCGATGGTTTACGGCCGATGCATTGGATGGTCCGTGGCGATATGTACCCGGAGAGGAATTGCCTGAAGACTTCGCAAAAATTCCGGAGGATGACCCGAACGGCACAGTCCTGTATGCCGTGCCAGGTACTGCCCTGGCAGAGTCAGCCGTGCTGGACGCGCAGATCCCTCAAACGGCCACCATCGAACGCGATAACGCCAGCCTGGACGTGGAATACGACGGCGATCCCCAATACAAAGACATCGAGGACACGACGCTGACTTACATTGTCAATTCACCGACACCGGTCATTCAGGCGGGCGCCACATTTTACGCCGTGGATGAAGCCGTATGGTTTGTTGCCAGTAGTCCCACCGGACCGTGGGTAGTCGCGACAGCAGTTCCTGACGTTATCTATACGATTCCGCCATCCTCGCCGATGTATCACGTTACATACGTCCACATATATAGCCACACCGATGAGGTTGTTTACATTGGCTACTTGCCGGGCTACACCGGTACGTATGTCTACAACACAACCATCGTTTATGGCACGGGATACTATTATCCGTACTGGTACGGAGCTCGTTATTATCCCCGCCATTCCACCTGGGGTTTTCATGTGCGTTACAACCCGTGGGGGGGATGGAGCTTTGGCTTAAGTTACTCTTCCGGGCCATTCACTTTCTATATTGGCCGCGGCAGCTGGTATGGCGGCGGCTGGTGGGGCCCCCATCGTTACCGCGGTTACCGGCACGGCTATCGTCGTGGCTACCGGCACGGACGCCGGTCTGGTTATCGGGCGGGTTATCGTGCCGGACAACGGAACGCCAACCAGCGGAACATGTATAACAGTAATCGTAACCAGTCCCGATCGACGGCCCAGAGCCGGGCTCGCAACCAAACCCCGTCCACAAGCCAGAGCCAAATCAGCAACCAGGCCCGGTCGACCGCTGGCAGCAACCGAGCCAACAATGTCTATGCAGACCGGAACGGCGATGTGCATCGCCGGACTGACCAGGGCTGGGAACAAAGATCGGGTAACAGCTGGCAGAACGCTGACGGCCAACGGTCCCAGCCGTCGTCCCAACTGTCATCCCAACCGTCATCCCAACCGTCGTCCCAACCGTCATCTCAGTCGTATTCGGGACGTAGCAATACGTCCACAAGGCAACAAATGGACCGCAGCTACAGCTCCCGGCAGCAAGGGAACCAGCGGGCCAACAGTTACAATCGATCGAGTGGTCGCTCGCAGAGTGGAGCGCGGCGTAGACGCTAGAATATCCACCAGCCGTCATCGAGGTCTTCCTCGCAGCGTTGCAGCTGCGCGCCCCATTCCTTGGCCCGGTAATCGACCTTGCGGGCTATCTCCTTGAGCCCGCTTTTTCGCTTGTACGTCCCGCGACGCCAACCGGACTGACCTTCATGGTAGGCGAGATATTGATTATAAGGATCCCATTTTGAGATCCCCTCGGTCTTGTTGGACATGTTCGTGTACCAGCCAACGAAATCGATGGCGTCGTCGAAGTCATCTCGATCCGCGAATCGTCCACCGGCGTCATCCTTGTACCAGTCCCAGGTGCTGTCCAGCGCCTGAGCGTAACCGTATGCATTCGACGGACGCTTCCACGGTATGAATCCGAATAGTTTAGTTCGCGGCGGTTTCGCATCGAATACAAACGACGACTCCTGGCGAATGATCGACATTTGCACGTGTTTCGGAGTACCCCATTTTTTCTCCGATTTCTTGGCAGCTTTGTACCAGTCGCCCTTTTCTTCGAAGATCGCACAAATGTTTTCGACATTCTCCGGCGGGGCCGTCGCACAGGCAGTGATAAAGGTCGTCAAGACGACGCCTAACACCAGCGAGCATGCTCGCACACGTGCCGAACCGTTCCTAAAGTTTGTTTTCAATAATCCGCGCATACCGCTGATAGTATTGATGATATTGCAGGCCCAAGGCCTCCAGTATAGCGCTGTCGCGCCGACAACGCATAATTCAGACCCGTACCCTTGATTAGCACCCGGTATCGTTCACACTGGAATCCGGAGTAAAGACCTGTGGCACGCGGAGAACGCTATGAAAACCTGGGGCCTGTATGTAGTAATCGCGTTGGGATTTGTCATCTACAGCGCGGCAACAAAAGTCGACCGTGACAGTACCGGTGCAATCGTTGGCGAAGGCAATATCGATGCATTCCAGATCAGGGTAGGTGACTGCTTTGACGATACCAGCTCGTTCGACGATGAAGTCAGTGACCTGCCAGGCGTTCCCTGTTCCGAACCTCACGACAATGAAGCGTTTGCCGTGTTCGATCTCACCATCTCGAACTATCCCGAAGGCGATGCTATGGGCGAGCTGGCGCATGTTTCCTGCCTGGAACACTTCGAATCGTTTGTCGGCAAAGACTATGATTCATCGACGCTGGATATCATCACGTTGTTTCCATCGACGGAGAGCTGGAAGCAAGACGATCGTGAAGTGATATGCGCAGCCTACGACATGGAAGCCAACAAGCTGGTGGGCAGCGTAAAAGGTCGGGCACTGTAGTAAGCGGTATAATCGGATGCCATGCTGTCCGAATCACAGATTGACCAGTATCACGAAAACGGCTACCTGATACCCGATTTTCGCGTAAGCGATCAGACGCTGGACGACATCAAGTCCGCGCACGCCAAGCTTGTAAAAGGACTCCCGGAGTACGTCGATTACTGCCCGGCAATTCTTCCGCACGACCCGAGCTTCGTGAGGTTTGCCTGCAACGACGACATTCTTAGTATGGTGGCGCAAGTCATCGGCGACGATATCGCGCTGTGGAACTCAAGCTTTTTCGCGAAGCCGGCGAGAGTCGGCAGCACCACTCCCTGGCACCAGGATGGCGAATACTGGCCCATGCGTCCGTTGGCCACCTGCACGGTATGGATCGCCGTTGATGATTCCACGACAAATAACGGATGTCTGCGCGTCATCCCGGGGTCACACAAAGAAAAGCGCGTACGAAAACACGTAACCAACGACGCACCGGGGCTCGCGCTTAATGAAGAACTTCCGGCCAGCGAATTCGACCAGGACGAGGCCATTGACCTGGTTCTCAAAGCAGGTCAAATCTCCCTGCACGACGTTTTCCTCGTGCACGGTTCGGAGCCAAATCATTCCGCTCATTCGCGACGCGGTATGACACTTCGCTTTATGCCCACCACTTCGCACTACGATCGGGATATCGAGCACGAGCAAAACACCAAACTCGGTCTCGACCGCGGTCTGCGGCGCCCGGTATTTCTAATGCGCGGAGTTGATCAATGTGGCCGTAACGAGTTTGAAAACGAAACGCCGCAATGTCCATGACGATTCGGCTCGTTTCAGTGCTGATGGGATTCTGTTTCAGCCTGATCACGCTCACTGCAATTGCAGAGCCTGTTACGGTCGCCGTCGCGAGTAACTTCACGACAACGATGCACGATCTCATCACGCGTTTCGAAGCGGAGTCTGGCCATTCCGTTCGCGTGAGTTCGGCGTCAACCGGGGTGCTGTACGCGCAGATTACGAACGGCGCACCGTTCGATGTATTACTGGCGGCCGACGCCGAGCGTCCGCGATTGCTTGAGACTTCCGGCCACGGCGTTACGGGCAGCCGGTTCACCTATGCGATCGGCCACCTCGTGCTGTGGTCCCGGAACCCGGCGCTGACGGGAGGCAATTGTCAGGGTCGACTGGAAGATCTCGGCCAACAACGATTGGCGATTGCCAATCCCGACACGGCACCTTATGGTGCCGCTGCCCGGGAAACGCTGATGGACCTTAATTTGTGGGAGCGCGTCCAATCACAACTTGTCGTCGGCAGAAATATCACCCAGACCCTGCAATTCGTTGCGTCGGGCAATGCAAGCCTGGGATTCATCGCGGCAAATCAGACGCTTGATAAGCGACTTCCCGACGCAAGCTGCAGCTGGCAGGTGCCGTCGGAAATGCATCACGCAATCGAGCAACAAGCAATCCTGTTGCGCCGCGCGGCGGACAATACGGTCGCATCCGACTTTCTGTCGTTTCTGCGTAATGCGGCTGGCCGCGCGATCATCGAACAAAACGGCTATACAGTTCCGGACGTCGTCGTACCATGAGTGAAATGGACGCAATGAATTTTTCCGGTCTGGGCCCATTGTGGTTATCGGTGCAACTGGCCGCAGTGACGACCGTGGTACTACTACTGATCGGCACGCCGCTCGCATGGTGGCTGGCCCAGACGAAAACCCGGTGGAAATCTGCTATCGAGGCCGCGGTTGCGCTACCGATTGTGCTGCCACCGACGGTTATGGGGTTCTATTTACTCATCCTGCTTGGACCGTACGGTGCCATCGGCCGCTGGTGGGTCGAGCTGACGGGTAGCACGCTGACGTTTTCATTCTCCGGTCTCGTCATTGCGTCTTGTCTGTATAGCCTGCCGTTCGCGGTCCAGCCATTACAAAATGCGTTTGAGGCGCACGGTCGCCTCGAACTTGAAGCCGCGTGGACATTGGGTGCATCGCGTCTGGATGCGTTTTTCACGGTGGTCGTTCCGCAATCCGCACGGGGATTTTTGAATGCGATCGTCATGGCCTTCGCACATACGCTGGGCGAATTCGGGGTCGTGCTGATGGTCGGTGGCAACATTCCAGGCGAGACCCAGGTCATTTCGATCGCGATTTATGACCAGGTCGAATCGATGAACTACGCAAGTGCACATCGCTTGTCTGCAATTTTGCTGGTGTTCGCCTTCACAGCACTGTTCGCGATGTATTTCATTAATCGACGGTGGCAGCGCCGATGAACGCGGCAGTCGATCTTCATTATGTGCTCAGGCGCACCGAGTTTTCGCTTGATGTCGATTTGAAAATTCCGATGGAAGGCATCACCGGGATATTCGGTGAATCGGGATCGGGCAAGACGACATTGCTGCGCTGTATCGCCGGGCTTGAGGTACCCTCGACCGGACAGTTTTCGATTAATGGCGATGTCTGGCAGGACACGCCGAAAAAAATATCACGCGCGATTCATGAGAGGCAGATCGGGTATGTGTTCCAGGAACCACGTCTGTTTGCTCATCTGAATGTACGCAGAAACCTTGAGTACGGCTGGCGCCGTCGGGGCGATGCAGACGACGGCGTCGACTTCGATCAGATCGTCAACTTGCTTGATCTCGAACAGCTGATTGACCGCACACCCGATGAGCTATCCGGCGGCGAGGCACAACGCGTCGCAATCGCTCGCGCGTTACTTTCCGCACCGCGTCTCGTGCTCATGGACGAACCACTGGCCGCGCTGGATCGCGCCCGCAAGGACGAAATCCTGCCGTTTCTTGACCGGCTGCACACGGAGCTATCCTTGCCAATCCTGTATGTCAGCCACAACATCGACGAAGTTTGCCGCCTCTGCGACCACCTGGTGGTTCTGGACCGCGGTCGCGTTCTGGCCGCCGGTGAAATCCAGTCCGTGCTCGTGGATCTTGACCTGCCGCTGCTCGGCGGCGACGAGGCAGGCTCTGTAATCTCGGGCACGGTCGAAGCCTATGACGCAGACTACGACCTGACCCGGCTGAA
>Ga0255049_10001969_pt1 | contig 11016 bp, 9 predicted proteins | sample JV7_2_3_MG_FD_183615 | JGI IMG/M metagenome (GOLD analysis project Ga0255049, IMG submission 183615) | Seawater microbial communities from Jervis Inlet, British Columbia, Canada - JV7_2_3 | ecosystem: Environmental > Aquatic > Marine > Inlet | place: Canada: British Columbia | collected 2016-10-06
GTCGAGACTGGCGATCGTTCAAGTGGTTTGGTCCGGATTCCCTGCTGCCAAACTGGCAGGATTTCAGGGACATCGCGGGGATGTTCAGGTGGTTCTTCGGACGAGGGCCGCGACCGCGCTTCGATCGCTGGACCTACTATGAGAAATTTGATTACTGGGCGCCATTCTGGGGTATGTTCATCATCGGCGTCAGTGGGGTGATGATGTGGTTCCCTGCCGTAACGGCTTCTATTTTACCGGGATGGGTGTTCAACGTGGCGACCATAATTCACAGCGAAGAGGCATTTCTCGCCGCCGTATTCCTGTTTACGGTGCACTTTTTCAACTGCCACTTCAGGCCGGACAAGTTTCCGCTGGACATTGTCATGTTCACCGGCGTTGCCCCGTTGGAGGAATTCAGGCGAGATCATCCTCTGGAGTACAGGCGTTTATTGAATGACGGCCGCCTCGAGCAGTATCTTGTTGACGCTCCATCGGCGCCGATGACGCGTAATTCCACGATACTCGGCGGGACGTTGATTTTCGTCGGCTTGTTTCTGCTGGTTCTGGTTCTGGCCGGTTTTCTTGGGCATCTGATGTAGCCATCGAGGTCGCTATGCGAAACTTTCTATTAATATTGGTATTTCCTTTCCTGTTGCTGGCTTGTTCGGATAGATCCTCGGCCCCGACAGAGTCGCCGGCTGATCTGCTCGCCGGCAAAACACTCGCGGAAACCAATTGCGCAGGTTGCCACGGTCTGCAGGGCCGGGGCGCCGCCCCCGGAATCCCGCACCTGGCGGCGCAAGCGGAGGAGTATCTGCTCGATTCTCTGCGCGCTTATAGAGAGGGGAGGCGGTTTCATGCCGCCCTGCAGGACATGACAGCACACATGAGTGCTGCAGAGATCCGCAACGTTGCCGCCTATTACGCGAGCCTCGCGCCCGTTCAGGACGCGAGCCGATCAGGGGCGGGGAGTATGTTATCGCCCTATCAGCAAGGCGAAATCGCCGCCCAGGCCTGCGCCGCGTGTCATGGCGCAGATGGCAACAGTGTGATTCCGGGCACGCCCGGTTTGGCCGGGCAGCAACCGCTGTACTTTGTCGCCGCCGTGCGGGCCTACCTGACCGGCAAACGCGATGTTTCGACGATGGAGTCGACGTTACGCGGGCTAAGCAAGATTGAAATGGAAAACATGGCGCTTTTTTACGCTTCTCAGACGCCGGCGAAGCGCGAGCCGTCCGCGGTTGGCGATGCCATTGCCGGCGAGCCGTTAAGCGCACAATGCGGCGGCTGTCACGGCGCACACGGGATCAGCCATGATGCTGCGACGCCAAGCCTGGCAGGCCAGGACGCCCAATACCTGATCAGCGCAACCAGGGCATATCGAGATCACTCTCGTCATCACGACGTCATGCTGGCCGACAGCAGTGACCAGGAAATCGAAAACATAGCTGCTTTTTACGCGGTGCAGGAATCGCGGGCAGCAGAAGACGGGCGGACGACCGTGCAGGACCTGATCGACAAATGCGACCGTTGCCATGGCAGCGAGATTGATAATGTCGCAATGGTGACGCCGCAAATTAGCGGTCAGGACCAGGAATACCTGGCCAGGGCGTTGCGAGCGTATCGGGACGACAGGCGCGAGAGCTCAATGATGCATAAGATGACCTTGCCGTACAGCGATACGATGATAGAGGCCATCTCATCTATCTATGCAAGCAGGCCGCCGAAGTAATACGCTTCGAACATTGCGCTATCCACAAGTGAGATTAGATACGATGCACGAACAACCGATTCACCAATTGTACCTGCACTGTCAGGAATTGCCGATGAGCCGGCGCGTGCTCTACACGGGCGTGCTGCTGGTGCTCGGGATGGGCTATATGTTTGCCTTGCTGTACGTTTACACGGCACACGGTAATCTTGATGGCAAGGCATCGTTGTCGGTGGACGATATCGTCATCGCGTACAGTGGCTCGACCGAAGGCACACGTCTGGAAGCGGCGCTGCGCGGACCGATGGGTAACATGGTCGGGCTGGACGACCGGGCGAGTATCCTCGGCTGGGTGCAGGCGGGCGCCGCGCGTGGCAGTTACGAGGCGCAGATACGGCCGATCATTGAAGCCAACTGCCTGACCTGTCATGACGGCAGCAATCCGCATTTGTCGAATCTGGACGGCTTCGACAACATCCAGTCCGTGGTCGAACACGACACGGGTGCGGATCTGTTCACACTGGTACGGGTATCGCACATCCACCTGTTTGGACTGACGTTTATATTCTTTCTAATGGGACTCATTTTCAGTCACACGTTCATGCGCCCGGTATGGCTCAAATGCACGATTATGGCGACACCGTTCGTGTGTATTGCGAGCGACGTTAGCTCGTGGTATTTCACCAAGCTTTACAGCGGTTTCGCCTGGGTGGTGTTGATTGCCGGCGCGCTGATGGGGCTGTCCTTCGCGATCATGTGGATCGTGTCGATGTGGCAGATCTGGTTTTACAAAGTGCCCGACTGGGTCGCCACCAGACAGACAAGCGGTCAACCAACAATCGGCTGAGAAAATCGTCACATTATTCGTACAGGCACTTGTCAGCCTGACAGAGCGCTTTGATTGCAACTGCGACGACAGTCAGTTCGTCTGGCAAGTTGTCGATGCCGTAAATGCGTTGCAGCAGTGCGGGCTGGAACGACAGCGACGAAATCAAAGGCATCTCCTGCCCGACATCGGCATTCGGAATCAACATGAAAAAGTCGCCGTTTGCACCAACAACAACGAAGCCATCGTCCTGCCGTTTCAAGTTCACTAGCATGGCATCACCCGCAACCATAACCAGCTTGGCGAGCGACGCTGGCACATTGTCATCCGCCCACGGTGTCTTGCGCAATACGGTGATGTTGCTATAGAAGACCTGGTCGCCGGGTTTCACACCGATTGTTCCAAGGTCACGTGGATCGCGTAGCTCAACCACATCCAGCCGGTTTTCGTTCAGGCGCCGATACAGCGCTGCGGACATGTGGTAGATGCCGTGATACGGGTCACGGCGCATCGGACTGTCAGCCATATAAACAAAGCTAAGATTACGCGTAAATACGGTCTTTCCGTCGCCGTCCGGAGCGGATATGAAGCGGTCAATGTCTATGCCGCCTGTCGAACTAAGTTGTGCAGCGGAAACAGTCAGGCCGCGGTACTGGTCGAACAGGATGACTAACAACAGCACACCGGCGGCAGCCCGGTGCCGGATGAGCAACTGAATAGCGGGGACAATCAGGATTGCGGTCAGAGGTGCGAGAAATGCGAGGTAGCGAACTTCGCGGAAACTGACCAACTGCAGTGCGACGACACTGACCAGCCAGCAAATCGCGACGATGCGCAGTCGGGCATCGTCGCCACGCAAGGCAAGTACCACCCCTGGTAGAGCCAGTAACATCGCTGCAATGCCATAGTTGTGGATGTTTCGCAGGTAGAGGTCGGTCGTAAAAATGGCTTCAAAATCCTTGCCGTATTGCACAGATACGGCTGCCATGAGGTCGAGGGGGCCACGGAGAATCGAGGCATCCGGCAGTTCGGGCGCAATAAATAATCCGTAGCCGAACCAACTGATAATTGCACTGCAAGCTGCGAGTCCGATCAGGGTCAACGCCTGCCGCCCGCTTACGCGTTGCTCGTCCCACTTGAAAATGTAGGCGGCGATGGTGTACACGACCAGTGCGAACCAGAATATTGCATAGGTTTGCTTGATGAAAGTTACTGCGGTGCCCAATAAGACCAGTTGCAGCGCCAGCATCTTGCTCGGCGTGCTTAACCAGCGATTGCAGAGAAAAATCAGCAGCAGAAAAATCAGGCCTGGAATGATGTCATGACTCAAATGCGGTGCGTTCGCGTAAAAGACAACGCTCAGGATCGCCGCAACGAAGGCAATAACTTGAGCGACTCGATCGCCACTACTGCGTTTCATCAGGTGCCAGCAGCCCAGCAGATACAGGCTGTGCAACAGCCCGCTGTATATGTGATACGGACGTACGTCGATCGCGCTCCAGTCGAACCAGGACCTGAACATTTCGACCGGGAACATCGCGAACGCCGCCAGCGGACCGCGTTGGACATAGTAGTTGGACGCGTCACCGAAGAAAAACCGGCCATTGGCCATGGTCTGGTAGCCGTCGCCGTATTCGCCTTTCACCAGCAGGGCACAAGCGAGTATCCACAGCGATATCAATATCCAGACAAGCAGGAACCAGCGCTCGGCTTTCGCCTCGGAGCTCATTCAGTGAGTCTTGTCGCTGATATTGACCAACTCACGAACCGTATACGTGCTCTTGTCCTGCGACTCGTGATAGGTCCGCACGGTGAGTTCCGCGATCAACCCCATTAGCATCGAGATGACGCCCATCAATATGAATAACGCGGCCAGCAAGGGTAACGGGGTCGCGATGAAAGATTTTCCGCCCCAGAATTTGAAATAGATCATTACGCCGAACGTCACCAGTGCCAGGAAGTGATTGAGCAATCCAAATCCGCCGAATACATAGATCGGTTTTTGCGAGTAGCTGCTGAGGAACTTAACGACCATCAGATCGAGCGGAACTTTCAGAACTCGCTCGAGACCATATTTCGATTCGCCCGCCATCCGGGGATTGTGATTGACCGGGATTTCAACTGTCCTGGCACCGGCCCAGGACGCGTAAATTGGCAGGAAACGATGCATCTCTCCATACAGTTTCACATCCGCAATGATCGACCGACGATACGCCTTGAGCGTACAACCGTAATCGGAGAGCTTGACGCCCGATATTTTCGAAATCAGTTTATTGGCAACCCAGCTTGGAAAATTTCGTGTCAATCTGGCGTCCTGGCGATCTTTGCGCCACCCCGAAACCAGGTCGTAGCCTTCCGCAAGTTTTTCCAGTAGCCGAGGAATGTCGGCAGGGTCATTTTGCATATCGGCATCGATCGGAATGATTACGTCACCGCTGGAAAAATCCATGCCCGCCATCAGGGCAGCTGTTTGACCAAAGTTGCGTCGAAAATGCACCACTTTGCAGCGCTGATTATCGCTGGCTAACGAATCGAGTAATTCGCTCGAGCGATCAACTGATCCGTCATTAACGAATATTATCTCGTAGTCGTAGTTTTCCTGTTGCAGGACGTTCAGCAGGCTCTCGGAAAAAGCGACAAGATTGTCCTGCTCGTTGTAAACAGGAACGACGATGCTCAATAATCCAAAGTTCTCTGCAGACATCTGCTTGTCGGTCTCCATCCTGGCCATACGGCTACGCGAGTATGTTACACGAATAGTTTCTTTAGCCGGCCAATCCTGGACGGCGCCGCGAGATCGATCTCATGGGCGGCCAATTCATCGCGATCGTCCTGTAGATAATCAGACAATTGCACGGCTAGCTCAGCAACCTGTGGCGCGTAGTTTTTCCAGCGCATTCTTGAGCTTTGGTAGATAGGCTGGCGTACCTGCCACAAGCTTGCCGTCTTTACGATTTTTTCGTTCTTGTAGTGATCCAGGCCATCGCCGCGCCATTCGAGGCCACAACTTTCCAACATGTATTTGCCGTGCGTTTCCGGTTCTTCCACCAGTCGTTCGTACTGTATCTCTACAACCTTTCCTTGCGGTAGTACGCTCTTCCAGTACTCCATGACAGCGCGATGAAAGCGATAAACCTCACCGATCAGCTGCAAGTCATCGGCCCAGAGAATCGTAGAGAAATTCTGGAAGTAACACGACAGGCAGGTGTCTAGCGGATGCCGCATCGCAAAAATAATCGTTGCATTGGGGAACAGAATCGAAATGAGCCAGAGGTGAAAATAATTTCCTGGCAATTTGTCCACAATGCGATCCGCGTCTGGCCCTGCCTGGCGTAGTACATGCAGGTAATCCTCGGAGTATTTCCTGATGTTTTCAGCAGTCAGGTTGGCGCGTGCTGTAGCGGAAAATTTCCGCGGCGCATCGGTTGGGGCAATGAGTTCGGCGATACGCGGAATTTCCGGTAACTCGCCGGCGCCGGCCGCCCGATCACTGCTGGCGATCATTCTTTCCATCAGCGTGGTGCCGGATCTTGGCATGCCGACAATGAACACAGGCAGCGCTGACGAATTACCCATCGTTTGAAATTGCTGCAGCGTCTTTGGGTTGAAGGTCTTCCTGATCTGATCGAAGAGCTTCTGCTCCAGGCGGATGTCGTAGTCCTTCTTCTTTAACAAGTTCGCCTGACGATAATGTTCGAAGGACTGGTCCCAGTCCTGGCAATCGTCGTACATCTTGCCAAGTGCGAAGTGCAGGCACAGGCGGTCCTGCGCAGGCATGCCTGCCTGTAAAACCTTCTCTGCTTTATCGACGAACGGGCGATCAGCGGCCGTAAACTTCTTGAGTCGTGCCAGGTGATCGTAGGCGCCACCGAATTTTCTGTGCTGGCGTATGGTCTTCTCAAAATGCCGCATCGCATCTTCAACCCGGCCCGACTCGGCCAGGATTTTCCCATAGGTGTTATGTGCATTCAGGTTGTCCGGGTTTAGCTTCAGCCCTTTTTCGGCATGCTTCAGCGCGGCCTGGTGTTCATTGATGCGTGCCAGGGTCATCGCAAGATTGGTTTGTATTGCGCCGTCGCTCGGTTTCGCTTGCTGTGCCTTGCTGAGCAAGTCTTTGGCCTTCTCGTAGTCGCCACGGTTCAGGTAAATGACGCCTAGCCCGTTGAGTACGGCAGGGATATTGTCGTCGCCCAGCATGGCTCGCTCGAAGGCGTCCACGGCCTCGTCCATGCGTTGCTCGGCCTGCAATGCGATGCCAAGGTAGCCGAGGTATTGCGAATTGTCTGGCTCGCTTTCGACCGCATGCTGAAAATGTGTGACGGCCTGAAAGGATCCGTCGAGTGACAAACTGAGGCGTCCTAAAGCGGCATTTACAACGGCATCAACATCAGTACGCTTTGCCACTTCTTCATAGATGAGTACGGCTTCGATGCGGCGACCGCTGCGCAATTCGCGGTTGGCCCTTTCGATATCCGTGATCAGCTGGCGACTGGTGTTGGCGTCCACTGTCAAAGGTTACGGAATACGATGGTTTCAACCAGCTTGTTGGTCACGGCTTCATCGTAGCCGAGCTCAAGCAGCCGGTCGCTGAAACTCTTTTGTAGTCGCGCCTTACCGTAAATTCCCAGCGAGTGCGTGCTGCCAAATTCATGCATTTGGCCAACCAGGGCGTGAATTCGTTGCTCGATCTTGCGCTGTTTCTTCTTGTTATCCTGGGTCGTTCCGGTGAAATGCTGCTGAGCCGTGTCTGGCTGTACGTGGCTGAACAGGTCCTCGGCGAGCGCGACGCCAAAGGCATCAATTCTGCCGTTGTTTTTCCAGAAGAATAAGCCCATTGGTCCCCATACCCATCGAGTAGCATCACCAGATGGGGGGAGTATAAAGCATAGCGCGCTATCCGGCCCGGCGTCCCCGTCTTGCTTTGGCCGGGGCGCCGCCGCGACGACTTCTGGGCGTTTTGTTTCGGTTGCCGGACGAGCGATTGCCGCGTCCCTGTTGCACGGGCTCTGCCTTGATGCGCTTGTCCGGCGCATAGCCAGGCAATACTCGTTGCTCGATCTTGTTGCCGAGCAGGGTTTCGATATCGGCGAGCAGATTCAGTTCGTCAACACACACCAGGGAAACAGCGTGGCCTTTTTGACCCGCGCGAGCGGTTCGGCCAATACGATGTACGTAGTCTTCCGGCACGAACGGTAGCTCGTAATTGACTACGTGCGGCAACTTGTCGATATCGAGTCCACGGGCAGCAATATCTGTCGCCACAAGAACCCGGACTTTGTTCGCCTTGAAGTCCGCGAGCGCACGCGTGCGTGCGCCTTGCGACTTGTTGCCGTGAATTGCAGCCGATTCAATACCGTCGCCTGACAATTGCTCGGCGAGGCGATTGGCCCCGCGCTTGGTACGCGTAAATACGAGTACCTGGCGCCAGTTCTCTTTGCGAATGCGCTCAGACAAGAGTTGCCGTTTGCGGCGCTTGTCTACTGGGTGCACAACCTGCTTTACGAGGTCGGCGGGCTTGTTGCGCTGCGCGACTTCGATTTCAACCGGAGAGTCGAGCAAATCATTCGCAAGTCGCCTGATGTCATTCGAACATGTCGCGGAGAACAACAGGTTCTGCCGCTGCTCCGGAAGTGCTTTGATCACTTTGCGAATATCGCGGATAAAGCCCATGTCGAGCATGCGATCCGCTTCATCGAGTACCAGGAACTCAACTTTCGAAAGGTCAATCGTTCTTTGTTGCATATGATCGAGAAGTCGACCCGGCGTGGCGACAACCACATCGACGCCTTTTCGTAGCTTGGCGATCTGGGTGTTGATGTTGACACCACCAAAGATAACAGCGGTTTTGAACGGCAGATGACTGCCGTAGTCACGCACGCTTTCCGCAACCTGTGCTGCAAGCTCACGCGTCGGTGTCAGGATTAGCGCGCGAATGCTGCGCCGATTATTGCTGGAGTGCTGTAAGCGCTGCAACAGGGGTAAGGTGAAGCCGGCGGTCTTGCCAGTTCCCGTTTGGGCGCCGGCGAGAATATCGCGGCCTTCGAGAATAAGTGGGATTGCCTGCTGCTGGATCGGGGTAGCCTCGCGGTAACCTTTTTCTTCGACCGCACGCAGCAGTTCGGCCGACAGGCCGAGCTGTTCAAATAACATTGGATTGTTTACTCCAGGACGCCTGACTCGAGGGCAGCAAAATGGCCGCGCAAGATTCGGTCCAGGCTGGTGTATCTAAGTGATTCCGGGGGCCGCAAAATCGCGGCTCGGACGGTGGCGCAGACCGATGTGCGCCAAGACGCCGCGGACTATAACAGGATTTCGCGCCATTAAAAGGGCGAGCAGCCCGTATTGGCGAAGGATTTGGTCCGCTGGGGCCTCTAACAGTCTGTGAGGCGGCAGTATAATAGACCTAGGTATGAGTACTTTTCAGCTAAGAACTGACAGGAAATTGGCCAAAAGCGTTGCTGCTGGTGACGTGCAGGCGTTTGATGCGTTCTTCAAGGAGTATTTCCCCCGCCTTTTTCGCTTCACGATGACCCGCACTGATGGGGATGCGGACCTCGCCGAAGAAGTCGTACAGAGGACGATGTGCATTGTGGTCCGTAAAATGGGCAGTTACCGCGGTGAGGCCCTGTTGTTTACCTGGCTTTGTCAGATTTGCCGCAACGAATTGGTCACGGTGTTTCGGGAGCGCGGCGTGGTAGGCCGAAATTCGGTGCCGTTCGAAGACATTCCGGAGATTCGAGCGGCGCTTGAATCGATGACTGGTGATCCTGACAACCCGGAAAACGAACGCGCATCGAACGAGTTGGCCAGGTTTGTTCGCGTGACCCTGGCACATCTGCCGCTACGATACGCGACAGCACTCGATCTTAAATACATAAGAGGGTGCAGCGTTGCCGAGATTGCAGACGAGATGAATATGAGTACCAAAGCGGCGGAGTCCGTTTTGAGCCGCGCTCGGGCGGCATTTAAGGAAGGATTTCGCTCACTATGGGACTTCGAGCCCGACTTCGTGCTCGATTAAACCGGTTGAGGACATGGCTCATTAATTGAGTTGAAAAAACTATGAATGACAAACCACAAAGCAAGATCGATGATGAAAGCGACTCGACGCTGTCAGCACTGCTTAATCTGGCCGGTCCGACGGCCGAGATTCCAGATCAGCTTGAGCAGCGCGTTTATGCCAGTGTCAGGAGTGAATGGACTCAAAGCACAAGCCGACCGCGAGTGATGCGTTGGGCGGTACCCGCCGCTCTGGCTGCTACTGTCCTGATCGCGATTTCGATGAATACGTCGAACGTCGATGTGCCATCGCTGCCTGTCGGCACTGTTGTGGCGAACGGCAACGGTGTTTTTGTTGGTGACGTCATTGACACAGGTAGTGGCGGCATCAGCCTGGTGCTGGACGGCGACATTTCTCTTCGGGTGGACAGCAATACGATTCTTGCGGTGGACTCGGCTCGCAGCTTTACATTGATGGCAGGCCAGATATACGTCGACACAGGGGACCGGATTTATGCTGACCGGCACATCACCATCGTTACCCAGAGCGGCAAGGCAACCGACATCGGCACACAATTTTCCGTGCGTTATGAAAATGCCGACATGAGTGTGGCGGTCCGCGAGGGTCAGGTTGACCTGTCCGACAATCGTCAAACGTATAGTGCTGTCAGAGGCGAGAAAGTGACTATACGTCCAGGACAGGAAGTACAGATTGAGAGTGTCCCGATTGCCGGTCCGGAGTGGGAGTGGGCGATCGCACTGGCGCCGGGATTTGAGCTCGACGGACATTCACTGCTTGATTTCCTGAAGTGGGTCTCGCGGGAGACAGGCATGGAGCTTGTGTTTGATAGCGATGAAGTCAGGGCAGCCGCCAGAAGGTCGAGATCGTACGGTTCCATCGAAGGCTTGACGCCGCTCGAGGCCGTCGAGGCAGTTCTCGCTACGACCCAGTTCGACTATTCGATTGATGGCGATACGATTCATATCCGATAGTCAAAAACCGTCATAGAACGAAGCATCGGTGATGCTCTAGAATTCACCTATGCGTCACGGGTCTAAACTCACCGTACTACTCATCGCTTTGCTTGCTGTGCAGGCATTTGCGGCCGAACCCGTATGGCGTGGAACATCACTGGCCGATTACATTGAGCATCTCGCCGATCTTGGCGTACGCGTCATATACAGCGACGACCTGGTTACAGACGACCTGCAGGTGGTCGCCGAGCCGGCTGCCGGGGATCCGGTCGAGTCGCTACGCCTGGCGCTGCGGCCACACGGACTGAAACTGTCAGCTGGGCCTGGCGGGAACTGGCTCGTGGTTCGCGATCCCGAGGCCAGGGATTCTCTTACTGATGTTGATGTGTGGCCGGACGCCGACGCCCCGAAATTGCTTCCCGAAGTGATTGTCAGTTCGAGCCGATACAGCATCCGCTACCAGCAACCGGGGTCGCACACGTTTCTTGATCGGGACTTCGCGTCAAATCTGCCGGACGTCGGT
>Ga0255049_10001971_pt1 | contig 11003 bp, 12 predicted proteins | sample JV7_2_3_MG_FD_183615 | JGI IMG/M metagenome (GOLD analysis project Ga0255049, IMG submission 183615) | Seawater microbial communities from Jervis Inlet, British Columbia, Canada - JV7_2_3 | ecosystem: Environmental > Aquatic > Marine > Inlet | place: Canada: British Columbia | collected 2016-10-06
ACGGTACGACAATGCAATCGTCGCCTACCGTCTCAACGTCGCTTAGAACGTCTCCCAGGCCGTAGGATGGGAATCCCTCAACGCCGAGTCCCTTCACGTCTGGAATGAAATAGATCAATCCGCTCATCAGTCACCTTTCGATTCGGGTTCCTCGTCATCTGGTTCAAGTGCCAACTTCATCTGCCCATCTTCTGGTTCACATTGCATCGATGCCAATTGGTCCGCTGTCGGATGCATTCGGCCAGCCGCCATTTCGTTTGCAGCGGCGGCAGAGACACCGAGGATGGCTTTGTATTGATCAGCGGAATATGACATGACAAGTCCTGTTAGGTAATCGCAACGGCCGTCGAGGTGATGACCAGTGGCGCGGTTGTGGCATCCGGTTTGAGTAGATCGATTTCAATCGACACCATCGACTCTGGAACACCAGATATTTCTCTCGCACGAATCACACCGGCAGTTGCGTTCAGTTTGATGTGTCCGGCCGTTACATCCGCAACCACGTTTCCGTTTGCGTTCAACTTGCGAAAGTAAAAATCACTCGCGGTCAATGCAGTACCGGCAACGCCATAAGTTCCCAGTAGCGTCGTGTCACGAGTCGTTATCGTTACCCGTGGCGCGAATCGTCTGATCGCACCGTAACTGATGTACGGTTCACCGGAATCTTGGACCTCTTCCATCTCGACCTGGTAATCGATCGACAGACTTTGCACGGCACCAATGTCTGTACCATTCAGATCGACCTTTCCAAGCGTGAAGAATTCACTTGCCGCGGATGTTCCAGACAATGCCAATGATCCAGTAAAAACCATCGGGACAGTCGAGCCATCCCAGATTGGCAGCAATCGAGTTCGCACGGTTGCGACGGCACCCTGAGACGCCTCAAGGCTGCCCAGGATCATCATCGCATTGGTTGTCAGTCGATACCGTTCGTGAGCCAATGTCGCAGTTGCAGTCCTACTGCCACTGGCCGCACCTTTGCGATACCACAGATCAACATTGGCGGCCGACAGATCCTTTGACACGCCTTCGGTGTCGATCAGATCGAGAATGGTTTTGATCTGAGGCGTCGTGAAATTGATATCGGGAATCGCACCGAAACTACCACCATACATTGGTGCCGTTTCAGCGGCCGAGTATTCGACAATATCCTGCGAGTTGATCGCTGGCGTAACGTCTGTCAACTCGCTGATCACATTCGTCCCAGCGTCCAGATCGATTGCGTGAGGGTAAAATACCGAGGCAGTGGTCATATCTATTTAATCCTTCGACGACGTGTTGGTTTGTAGTTATCGATCAGTTTTTGCAGTTCCTGATCGTGGATTTTGGTCAGCTCGTCTTGGTCTTTTGTGTTGACCCGCGTTGCCTCTTCACCCAGATTCGGCCGATTGCCCTTTGGCCGCATCGACATGTACGAAGGACCTGGAATTGATATCGAAACACGAGTTGGGAATGCCCTAACGACCTGCTTGCGCCGCATCAGTAATTCCATCATGCCAGTAAACACTAAAGGTGCACGGCCGCCCTTTCTGGCAATCTTGCGTTTCCGCGATTGATACTTTCGGCCGCGACGTTTCATTGAGTATTCGGTGCTGGCCGTCTGCGTGAAGTGTTTTGGCAATTGTCTTTGTTGCCAATACGCACCTGTACGTTTCATTGCCTCGCGGCGCATTTGTCGTAATGCCCTGGCTGATATCTCGCCTGTGATCTCAATGTCAAAACCAAGCCAAATCGTCATTACGAAAGACCATGATCAAGTACGTATTTACAACTCCACACATCCTCGACTTTTGTTCTCGACTGCAATTGTGTGCGTTCGATCGGTTCAACCATTTCAATCGATGCCCAGCCAAAATCAACCGCGGTTCCACTACCCAATTCGTCGGTCAGTTCGTCCATCACCGCACCGATAAAATCACATGCCGCATAGTATTTGTCGTTGCCGTTTTTCTTCAGCGGATCGTCGTCAATGTAGATCCGAATTGCGATCGAACCCGATGCCTGCATTGACGGTCCAGAGGCAACAGGAACGAACCTTTGTGATTCGTAGCCGACAACAATAATCGGCCGTTCGTGTTTCAGAACCGACAGATCGTCAACGCTACTGTCTTGATACAGGAAGATGTTTTCCTGCTTTACAACTGCCTCTGCTTCACCCGCTTCGGCCTGCAACGTTGCTGATTTGGATAGTGCGACATGGACGATGTCGATTGCTTCGGATATTGAGCCCGTAGGCATTAAACCGCACCATGAGTTACTCGGCCTTGCCGTTTGAATGTTAGCGTCCAGCGGTCGCGTGTTTTGGCGAGTGCTGAACCTTCGAAGGCATACGGCCGTTGATCTGGCTCGATGCCCGCAGCTCGGACGATCGTGTCACCGAACTGCGGGTTATCGATACCAGTTGTTGCACTGCGATTGCAGACGATTCGGATTTCCTCGTCGATCCACGTTGCAGCGTTATCATTCATCGGTTGTTCATCGTTAAACACGATGACAACAATCGATCGGTCGATGGCATCCATCGGATAGTACGTTACGGTTTCGCCAAGCTCACTCGCGTTAAGAATGAGCCCGTCAAGATCGCTCGATACTAAATCCTGGAATCCCATCAGTTACCGATCTAGCGAGTTCCCCAGACCTTGACGTAATCGATTTCGACCGTATCAGCGTTCGTGTCAGCGGTTTTCTGAATCTGGAAAAACGGCTGTAGACCACCAGTATGATTAGCCATCGTTGCCGTAACACCAGAACCGACACGAACCAACGATCCGTTAGCATCGTCCATGTAAAACTTCACATCCGTTTTGAGAGAGCAGTCGATCTTGAAACGCTTCCAGGCATTGGTCAAAACCAATCCACCGGTCGTCTGATCATCTGCCGTATTGGATGCGTCGTCGTATTCCCAGACAACGGTATTGGATGCCGTAATCTTGAACATCATTGCAACGGCGATTGTGTCCAATGCATCGTTGCGATCACCGATCAATCCCCATGCGATTGACGAGGTAGTATCAACGGTTGCCTGACCCTGCCGAATGCGGCATTCGAAGGCAGATGTATTGTCGATATCGAATGCCAGCTTATCACCAAATGACAAACAAACGTTCTGTACTTCCGAGGTTGCCTCTAGTGCCAACTCGGCAACACCCGGCGCAAACGTACCAGTCGCTTCACCGTGGTCTAAACGGGTATATGTCGGTGTCCCAGCGGCGGATGTGTCAGTAACAACCCACGGATCATTCTCTGATGCCGTTGTGCCGAACGTTCCACCACCGAGGAAGTCATCTGAGAATTCCCAAAAGTCTTGAATTCCAGCCATGATCAAATCTCCAAACCCGGTCTTTCTCAACGTGCCGGTGACGTGTCTAACAGAAAAAGAAAACGCAGCCAGCGACAGCGGGCAGAACGGCCGCTGACTGCGCTATCGAAAGGTATTAGGTATTGCCTTGGTACAAACCTCGGAAGTCGATCGCCTTCGGCGCGAACGACTGACGAATCTTGTATTTGATCGCATCAACTTCGAAGCCATCTTCACGAGTCAATGAAGGCGACTCTTCACCTTGTAGGAAAGTGAGTTCAACCGTATCGACCTGGCTGGACGATGCCGCCATATACCATGCGGTTGTGGAGTCGGCATCGAGTTGTCCTTCGACAACCGGGATCAGTCGTCGCGTCTGTCCAGGTCCGTAGATATTGACCACACCGGACGAACCGGTAACGTCACCACCAACAGTCGGATCAGCCGTGCTGTTGACGATCGTCAACGCAGTTGCAGCCAACGCAGCCGGAACAATCAGGAATCGTGGCATGATGTTCAGGATGGTGTTACTGTCCAAACCTGATTGGGTCATCATCACCGTAAATCCAGTGCCGATCGACGTGGCGGAAAGTGCCACGGTATCGAGGTTGGCGTTATGACTGGTCGCATGGAACAACGCGATCGAATCAGATACCAACGTGTCGTTCGCGGTTAAGATCGCGTAGACAGATCGGTTGATCTTCCGTCGCATCGCCGCACCCTGCATCATTGGGATACGACTGATGGCATTCAGGTCGTCGTTGACAACCGCTTCCAGACTGATCGAGAAGATCGAACCGTGCTTTTCGATTGCGTAACTTTCGTTCGCATCCGACACGGCTTTTTCTTTGTACTCGGCATTCTCCGGCACGATTTCAGGATCGGGGATTTCACCGAAACGAATTCTATTGAGAGTCTTGAAGTCGGCCGCACTCGGTGCGGTTCGAACCCAAAGCGGATAGGTCACGTCGGCTTCGTCGTAACCGGCCAACAGGGTTTTGTTACTGGCATCCAATAGCAGATTCGTAAAGCTCGAACGATCGTGATAGGCCGAACCCATCCGAATGACCGGTTGCATCGCCATCGCCTGTCGGACGATTTCGTGCTTGGGAACGTTGAAGGTTTTTCCACCGGCACGTTCGACAAACTTACGTGCGATATCAGACAAACTGGCGTAGCGGAAATCCTCCGCACCGACAGCAGGCTTCTCGAAGATTTGCACCAGTTCCTGACTACGGGCAATCGCATCAGGATCAGACGAACCAGAACTGACAGCCTGATCACCTTCACCGAATACACCGCGTGCACGTTGTAGTGCCATGTGCGGATTAAGTCGAGCGTTGCGAAGGCAATTGATCGTCAGTCCGTGACTGATGGCGTCAAAGAATTTGTCATCGGCCGAATCAACAGGTTGCACCTGGCCAACTGGTTTTCCGGTCGGTTGGAGTTCGTCGAGGATCTGGCGTGACACCTGATCGATCGTGGTATTGTCGTCAGCGATCCAGGCATTGGCACGTTCGATCGTGATGCCATGTTTTTCGCACAGATCACGAATGGCCAATGCACGAGTCACGGCGTCATGTGCCGTTGGTCCGCTTGCCGGTTGTGGAGTCACAACCGGTTTTACAGGGACTACAGGATCTGCCACGGGTGCCGGTTCTGGTTTCGGCGCAGGCTTGCGTTGGACGTTATCGTCAAGCCATCGTTGAACATCACCTTCGTGATCTTCGGGCATTCCATGTTTGATTGCCAATTCGCGCAATACGGTCATTTCAAACTCCTCAAGTAAAACGTTTGGTTCCACATATGCACGCATTGCATGTGTTACTTTTGCGTTTGGGTCAGCACCAACGGCGACAACTGACCCGTCAATTGCTCTGGCTGCCGAAACCAACTTCAGTGGTCCGGTAAAGTTTCTATCTCGAACTGTTGTTGTTTCGCCTTCTTCGACAAACTGAACATTCGTTGGTTGTGCCGTGATACTGAAATCCGTTACGTGTCCATCCTGGATGTCACGAAAGGTTTCAACGGCCGATTCCTTACGACTGAAAAAGGCTCGACCAACAAACGATCCGTTTTTGACTTCAAGCTCCCTGATCGAACCGAGAATGTTTCGAACGGTTGAACGGTCGTGACTGTCAACGATTGGAATCTGTGAAGGGAATTCCAAACCGTCCATCAGCATGACTTCGTTGACCACCGCGCCTCGCTGCCAATCGAATATTTCAACTGGTGTTTCGGTGGCAATCGTTACAGGTACGGATTGATCGTCTTCCCTGGCTTGATCACCAAAGGTTGCAGCACGATAGATCACCGTCACCGATGGATCAGACCGTCGCAATTTGTTCAGTTTCTTCGGCATCATTTTCCTCGTCGGATAGTCCGGCTTCCGCGAGCCGTAGTTGATCTCGTTTACGTTGGTCAACCACTGAGGCAAACGACTTGCCCTGGATCGACAGTTCATCGGTGTGACTGGTCAAACCGGATTGCAGAGCCAACTGGGCGGCCTCTGCCTGTCGTTTCGGGTCAACCCATTCCCAACCAGGCGGTTGCCATTCGTGCTTTGTGTACGTGTCCTGATCGGCCAGGAATTGGGTTACCGACGGGAATCCCTTTTTGCCGGCGATCACGCAGGCGGTGATGAACTTCACCCAAGTCGGTTTGAGCCAACGACTGATCAACCAACGTTGATCCATTCGGAACTCGCGGCGGTCTTCCAGGTCGGATGCACGGTTGCTGCTGAAGTTCGTTTGGCTGTAGTCTCGTGCGATCCGTTCGTAACTGACGCCCATTCCAGAACCCATCGAGCGAATCATCAGGCTGATCCAGGCGCCGGCGTCAACGTTGGGTCGTGATGGATTGATCGAATCGATCGTTTCGCCCGGTAATAGTCGCGCGACCATTCCAGGTTGCAGGTATTCGAATGTGTTGGAGTCGCTGTCGGTGGCGTCGTCATCGGTGGCATCACCGAGTGATCCATCAGCCGGACCTGCAAGGGTGGTAACAGCGGCCGTGAAACAGGAAGCTACGGCCGATGCCTGAAGTTCGTTGTCGGTGTAGTAGCCAAGCGACTTGATCCAGGAAACGACCGGCGCAAACGTCGATATGCCACGGGTCTGGCCAACTCTGGTTTGTTTGAACAGATGAACGAATGATTCAGACGATATCCGTTGTGGTCGTGCCGCGTAGGTGTTCACATCGTTCGGATGCGTGTTGTACAGCCAGAATGCCACTGTTCGGCCAAGTGCATCGGTTTCGACACCTCGGCGTACCGCGTTGCCCGTGTCGTTGTTGATCGACCTGGGAAACATGTGATCACCGGCGATTCGATCAGCGTCGATCAGTTCGATTGCAAATGGCAGAACTCGGCCGCGGTCGTTGGGAAGCTCGACATGGTTGATCAGAACCTCGCCAGCTTCGTGTGTTTCGCTGTAGGCCAGTTGTTGCATCTCGTAGAAGGACCGACGACCGGCAGCGTCGGCCTCTTCGTTCCACGCGTTCCACAGATCCTCGCAGCGACGATTGAAATCCTCGACGGCCGTCAGCGGTTGTGGTTTGATTCCGACACCCACGACGTTGCGAAGCAATGCCCGCAAGATGCCTTTGGCGTATGCGTTGTTTCGGATCAGGTCACGAACTCTGGCTCGAGTCGTGTCGGCATCGCCCTGGAGTTCCAGATCCGGATGTCGGTTCTGTGTGGACCAGCGGCTATTGGTTCGATCGGTTTTGGCCGCATCGTATCCACGTTGCAGGATGGCCCGCGCGTGCATCCGTTTGGCAGCCCAACCGGGACTGAATACACCAATCGTTTTGTCTATGACTTGACCGAGCATTACGACTTTGGATTGGTTGGTTTGCCGAGTCGGAAGAGTCCGGTCGATCGTCTCGCGGCCAAGCCTTCGGCCAATGCGGTTGCCTTGACCTGATCGAGGACGTTGCCACGTTTGATCCGCTGGCTCGTTTCGGTGATCTCGTATTCCTCGACCAGACCACCGTCGAGCGAATTGTTCAACGCGGTTTCTGCATTGGTCGCAGCAGTCGAGTAATCAGCCATGAGAAGATCCCTGGAGTCGTGTAACGCCAGGGATCATAGGCTAGGTAAGATGGGCAAAAGAATAACAGATTACCAAAGTCGTCTCATTTTGAGACTCAGTTCGAACTCATACCGTCGACACGGTAAATCACTACATGTGGGAGTCGAGTATGAGTTCGAACTCATACCAAACTCATACCGAACAGGGCCTTCTGTGTGCCCCTGTGTGGCACTTTATTGGCTTGTACGCCTGATATGTCGTGCTGGAATGCCGGTCGTTAGGATCAGCCCTAGTACCCTGGTATTAAATCCCACCTGAGATTCTTCTAACATTCAGCCAGGCACATGTGCCACAGGGATCACCGCTGTCAGATCCCACCGTTGCGACGACAAGGCTGACAGGACAAATCCGAGATCCAGTGCTGGGATGGCCGCAAGGCCCAGAGCGATGTACATGGCAGATGCCAACTGGACGGCGGCCAGAAAAAGAGACGGTCGTTAATACCATCGGTGCCGAGGGCTCGACGCTATTGGGCGTGAGTGATGCGAGGCTTTGTATCGCGGTGCGGTGGGGGTTTTCGTGTCATCAACCGGGTTTTCCGGGAGACTTACGGATTCGTTTTTTCTTCGCCCATGTGAATCCACATCGGTTGCATTTGAAATAATGTTTTCCGTTGGATGTGTTGTAACACCAGGTATTTTCTGACCTACAAACAGTGCAATCTGTTGCCACCCAATAATCAGATGCTGGCACACCAGTCACCGGTGTAACACGTTCACCATTCGCTTTTGTCTTTGGACGATTGGCCGCCCGTTTGGTTGCTTTCTTCTTTGCCATCATTTTCTACCTTTCGTTCGCACGTTTTCTAACAATTCCTGGCATCGATAACACAAATATTCAGGATAGTCACCGTTATCACAACCAAAAAACGGATGGTTGAACAACACTGCTGAAGTATGAACATCACAAAGATCATTTTCACAGCCCCAACAGCGATGAACTGCTCTGTCTAAACACTCATCACAGCGATACCAAGTTTTTATTACAGGCACTGTTGATTGTTGCTTCATTTCATTCCTTGTACCCATCCACCTGGCCGAGTTGCGAATCGACCAGATGCCGGTGGTTTACCTTTCGATCGTTTACGCGCCGCGTGTGCCGGAACCTGAATCAGTCTGATCCCTTTTTCCATCGCGGCCAATGCTGCCATGTAAGTCGCATCGAACCAGTGATTGTCACGGGTCCGCTTGTTCCAACGTTTCTTCAATCCCTTGCCTTGCACGAAGGTCGATTCCTCCACCTCCGATACCAAGTGTTGCGAATAACTGATATGTGATTTCCGGTCGTTGCCAAACAGGGTCAACGAACCGGGACGGCCGACCGGTGTTAAAAACCGTTCGTGTGTCCAGCTCTTGAACCAATCGGCGTTGCCCATCATCAACCACATTCCGTCCGGCTGTCTGTACCATTGCCATTCTTTACCTTCCGCTGATCGTAGTTTCGCTTTCGTATCGCCCACCTCACCGACGCCCTGATACGGTGCAGCTCCAACTCCACCGATGTCCTTGACGAATCCGTAAACGCCATCCGTCGCATAACCAGCATCGACCAACGCAAGATTAATCGCAACCGGTTTTCCGTCTGCGTTGGTGTATGGATTCGATAGAACATCATCGCGCCATCGATGCAATGCCTGACGTACCGCGATATCAACCGCCTGGTTGCTTTGCATATCTCGCGGGAAAACATCGAGCGTTCCGTAGTCCACAACCGTTCCACGTGCACCCTGTTCCCACGCTGTGACCGCATAGTGAATCATACGCTTGCCGATATCCAGTCCCGCTGTGAGGACACTGGCCGCACCAGGAACGATACCTCGAGGTAGACCAGATAACCGAGTACGAATCAGATCGGCTGTCAGTCCCGATGTCTGTGGACCTTCCTCGGCCGGTGGATCGTTCTGGTATTCCGTTTCAAAATGCCGCCATCCATCCTTTCCGTCTTTCATTCCGTTTGCGATCAAATTGTAAATGTGTTGCAACGCGGAATGCTCGAGCGGTTTACTGTCGCTGCCAAGATCGGATATGTACCTCGCTGGATTGCTGACCTCGGCTCCCTGATCCATTTGCTGCCGGTTGTCCAGGTAGAACTGGTTCGCTGCGATGCCTTCGATGTCGTCACCTGTGGCCATACCATCGAGCCGCAACCGGATGTATTCATCCCACATTTCAGGATGATCTGGTTTCTCGTTCAACATCCGATAACGCTTGCCACGCCATGCTGGCTTACTCACCGGATCGGTGTATTCAAACGCCAGACACTTCCGGTTTATCACCGTGCACAACATCGCCAATGCGATCTTCTTACCCGGTCCACCAAGTCCGGCAATGTCCTGTTCGATCGTATCTCGTCGCTTGTTCGTCTGTTCCTCCGAGTCCGCGGATTCCCTCGTATCCACGTCATCCAGGATTACTAGATCCGGTCGTTTACCTCTGACGTTCATGCCACGAAACGCGGCGGTGATACCTCTCGTGCGAACGACAGCACCGTTAGGCAATCGGATTCGATCGGCTTTCCATGCGATCGCAACTCGCTCACCGTTTACCGTTGCCGACATGGCTTTCTGTGGTGCCGATTCAACGTACCTGGCAACGCGACAGCAAAGTGGAAAGTCCTCCAGCAAACGATCGTTGCTGACCAACTCATCCTTGATGGAATCAAGTATCTCGGTGGCATGATCACCAGTGGCCGCAACGATCAACGGGAACTCCAACAGACCATGTAGGATCGCAAGGATCGTCATGTGCACCACGATCGTTGTCTTACCTTCCCCGCGCGGACCGGCAATTCCCTGTGCACCACCGTACCTGGCACGCTCGATGAACGCACCAATCATCGATTGTTGATCGATCGTAAACTCATTCGTGAACTTGTGCGGGAAGTATTCACGCAGACCAAACAGGTAATCAGATTCTGCCCTTACCCGTCGTTCGCTCGGTTCACCCTCAACGATCTGCATGTCACGTTCAGACGCCCGTTTGTCTGACATGTAATCACGCATGTACTGCGTGTTGGATTGCTTCGGTCGATCAGACTTGGGTGGATGTACCGTCGATTGCATCTGTCGCAAGATCGCTACTGCCTTGTCCCTCGGCATCCTCGATAAGATCGCTTCCAAGTCCGAGTCGTTCAGCGAGAGCAGCGATTCGATCTTCGTTTGGCTTAACTGCGACGTGAGCATGCAATACCTGCTTTGCCGGTTTCTCGTCTTCCTGATTCATTTTTTCCATTGCAATCAGGTTTCTCACCGCACCGTTACTGACTCGTGCGTTCTCAGATTTCATGTTACGCGCCGTTGCCGCGATTGCAATTTGTTTCAACGTCTGTCGGTCCTTTGCGGCCTTATCTTTTTCGGCATCGGTGATCGCCTTGTTCGTTGCCTCGGTGTTCCACCTGGCCGCTTGTCGGATCAACAGATTTTGTGCACGAGGTGTCATTCCCCAATCGTCATTCGCCTCGGTGGTTTCAACGACCGGCTTTTTCTTTCGTGGTGCACGTTTGCGTTTCGTCTTCGGTGATGATGTTTTTCGTTTTGCCATCGCTCGGCCTCATGTGTCCCAAATGACAAAAAAACAAATTAACAAAGTGTCAAATAGCTGCGATTTGCAAAC
>Ga0255049_10001972_pt1 | contig 11002 bp, 8 predicted proteins | sample JV7_2_3_MG_FD_183615 | JGI IMG/M metagenome (GOLD analysis project Ga0255049, IMG submission 183615) | Seawater microbial communities from Jervis Inlet, British Columbia, Canada - JV7_2_3 | ecosystem: Environmental > Aquatic > Marine > Inlet | place: Canada: British Columbia | collected 2016-10-06
GGTTCATCACCAACCCCCGACTCTCGTCCTACCTGATCCCCGGCATCGGCGACATCCCGACCGTCGTCGATTCCCAGATCCTCGAATTCGCCGATCCACTCGGCCCATTCGGTGCGAGAGGCATGGCCGAGATGCCATACATCACCTACGCACCGGCGGTGATCGCCGCGGTGCACGACGCCATCGGCGTGTGGTTCGACGAGTTTCCCCTCACCCCGAGTCGGGTGCTGGCCGCTTTGTCGCCCGACACCTAGGAGGGTTGGGCCGGCTGGAACCGGCGGGCGACCTTGCGGTGCAGGGTGAGCATCTCGTCGAGCCGGGAGCTGACCAACAGGCCGTTCTCCACCACCAACTCACCGGCCACGATCGTGTGCCGCGCAGCAGTGGGCCCGCAGCGCAACCAGCCCTCGATCGGGTCGTCGAGCACTCCGGCGAAGATCGGACCGTCGAGGCCCCACACAGCCACATCGCCTACCGAACCAACCGACAACTCGCCGAGTTCGCCCTCGCGGCCGAGACACCCGGCGCCTCCCCTGGTTGCGATCTCCAGCGCCAGTCGGGCGCTCATCATGTCGGCTCCGGACTTGAGCTTGCCCTGCAGCATCGACAAGCGGGCCTCCTGCCAGAGCGAACCCGCGTCAGCCGACGACGACCCGTCGCAGCCAAGACCCACCGGACACCCGGCAGCCACCAGATCGACCACCGGCGAAATGCCCGACGACAGGATCATGTTGGAGCTCGGGCAATGAGCCACCCCTACCCCGGCGGCACCGAGACGCGCCACCTCTTCAGGATTGGGCATCACCACATGAGCTCCCCACGTGCGGTCGGTGAGCCAGCCCACCGACTCGTAGTAGTCGACCGGCCGCAGACCGAATCGGGACAGGGAAAAGGCGTCGTCCTCGGCGTTTTCCGCCAGGTGGGTATGGAGCCTCACATCGAGCTTCTCGGCCAACTCCGCTGAACGCCGCATGAGATCCGGTGTGACCGAGAACGGCGAGCAGGGGGCGAGAGCGATCTGCACCATCGATCCGTGACTCGGATCGTGATGCAAGGCCACGTAGCGTTCTGATTCGGCGAGGATCTCGTCCTCGTCGCGCACCGCGCCGTCGGGGGGCAGGCCGCCATCCTTGGTGGACAGACTCATCGACCCGTAGGTGGGATGGAACCTCATGCCCAGATCGCCTGCCGCTTCGATCTCGGCTCCGAGGAGATCGCCTGCCCGCGGGGGCTGGAGGTAATGGTGATCGCTCGAGGTGGTGCAGCCGCTGAGCGCCAGTTCGGCCAGACCCACCCAAGCCGCCACGTTCTCGGCCTCTTCGTCGATGTTGTCGGTCCATGTGTCGTACAGGCTCTGCAGCCAACCGAACAGGGGTTTTGAGGTCATCGGCCCGTATGCACGCGTGAGGTTTTGGTAGAGGTGGTGGTGGGTATTGATCAGCCCGGGGGTGACGAGACATCCGCGAGCATCGATCTTGCGCGCCGCATCGGGATGGGGGTCTGTCGACGCGCCGACACCGGCCACCAGTCCTTCACGAATGGCCACCCAACCGCCCGCCAACTCTCGGCGGTGATCATCGACTGTAGCGATCAGCTCAGCGTCGTGAATGAGGAGATCCATGGTCTCGCTCATGATGAGTTGTCCGTTCGCTCGATGGCGTTGAGGTAGTTGTAGATCGTTATTCGGCTGACGCCCATCATCTCTCCCACTGTTTCGACTGCCTTTCGGAGCAGGAAGGCGCCTCGCTCATCAAGGAGGCGCACAGCCACCTGCTTCGTTTCCCTGTCGAGTTCGGCGAGGGGCCCGCCGAGCTCGGATTCGACACCCTCCACCAATCGGTCGAGGGCTATGTGAAGATCACTGAAGCGGGCCGCGGCGTCTGGGTCACCGACCCTTATCTGCACTGCGCTGGCTCCCCCATCGAGGGCGGCCTGCAACAAGGAGTCGATCGCCCCGGCGACAATCGCTGTGGGCCCTTCGATCGTGGTGGCGAAGGCACCGACGTCGGGTTCGAGCCCAGCGGTGCGAGCGGCCTCGATTGCGGCCTTCACGTGGGGACCCGGGGAGCCCTCCACGAACGGCTCGATCAAGAATTCGGCCCGGATGATCTGCATGTTCCCCGTTTCGGTGTTTATTTGACAGTTTGTTAAATTCAACCGACCATGACAAACGTGAGCGCCCAAGATCTTCGGATCGACATAGATCGACTGGTGGACAGACTCGCCGCGCTCGCCGAGACCTCCCCCATCGAAGGTACCGAAGGTTGTGCCCGACTGGCGCTCACCGACGCCGACAAAGGGGGCCGCGATCTGGTGGTTTCGTGGATGCGCGATCTCGATCTCGACATCTCCATCGACGGGATCGGCAATGTGGTGGCCACCATGCCCGGGGCCTCCGACGGGGCACCGGTGATGTGCGGATCCCACATCGACACCGTGCAGACCGGAGGCCGATACGACGGAAATCTGGGGGTGCTTGCTGGCCTGGAAGTAATCGAGACCGTGCGGTCCGCCGGCATCGAGCCCCATCGACCCCTGGCCGTAGGGTTTTTCAGCAACGAGGAAGGGGCCCGATTCGCTCCCGACATGCTGGGCAGCCTGGTCTACGTCGGTGCGATGTCTGTGGAGGAGGCCCACGGCATCGAGGGCATCGACGGCGCTGTCCTCGGCGCCGAGCTCGAACGCATCGGTTATCTCGGCAACGCCCCGCTTCCGGCTGCTCCGCCCCACTGTTTCGTCGAGCTCCACGTCGAGCAGGGGCCGGTACTCGAGTCCGAAAGCATCACCATCGGCGCCGTCACCGGCGTGCAGGGCATCAGCTGGACCGAGGTGAAGGTCACCGGCCAGGCCAATCATGCGGGCACCACCCCGATGCGATTGCGGAGAGACCCCGGCACAGTCGCTTTCCGTACCGCTGCATTCGTGCGTGATCTCGTGTTGGAGTTGGGCGGCGCCCAGGTTGGCACCGTGGGCCGTATGGAACTCCACCCGAACCTCGTCAATGTCGTGCCGGCCACCGCCACATTCACCATAGATCTGCGTCACACCGACAACGACTTGCTCATCGAGGCGGAGAAGCGGGTCGACGAGTTCCTGCGGATCGCCTCCGACGCCGAAGGAACGACGGTCGAGACGCGAGAGCTGGCGCGGTTCGATCCGGTGGCCTTCGACAGATCCCTCATCTCGCTGGTGTCCGACACGGCCACGAAATTGGGGCTTTCCACCCGCCCGATGCCTTCCGGCGCAGGCCACGACGCCCAGATGTTGGCCCGGGTGTGCCCCACCGCCATGGTTTTCGTCCCGAGCGTCGACGGCCTATCCCACAACCCGGCCGAATACACCTCGGCGGCCGATCTAGAAGCCGGCGCCAACGTGCTCCTTCAAGTGATGCTCCATCTGGCCCAGGAGGGCGCATGACCGATCTAGATCACGATGCTCCCGCCCTCAAGTCCCACACAGATGCACCGAGCCGGACGATTCGCGTCGCAGCAGGCCAACTCGGGCCCATAACCCGGCACGAGTCGCGATCGAGCGTGGTCGACCGACTCATCGCCCTGCTCGAGGAGGCCGCCGCCGACAACGTGGAGCTCATCGTCTATCCGGAACTCGCTCTCACCACCTTCTTCCCCCGCTGGTACGTGGAGAACGAGCCCGATCTCGAACTCGACAGCTTCTACGAAACCGAAATGCCAGGAGCCGACACAGGGCGTCTGTTCGCCAGGGCCAAGGAGCTGGGAGTCGGATTCACGTTGGGCTATGCGGAACTCACCCCCGACGGCCACCGCTACAACACCCAGATCCTCGTGGAGCGCGACGGCTCGGTGGTGGGTAGATATCGCAAGGTTCATCTCCCCGGCCATCGTGAATACGAACCCTGGCGTGAGTTCCAGCATCTCGAGCGGCGCTACTTCGAACTCGGCGACTCCTTCGACACCTGGCGAGCCTTCGACGGGGTGGTGGGCATGGCCACATGCAACGACCGGCGCTGGCCCGAGACCTACCGATCTCTCGCCCTCGCCGGAGCCGAGCTGATCCTCATCGGCTACAACACCCCACTCCACTACGCCCCCGACCCGAGCCAGGACCGGCTCCAGGGCTTCCACAGCCATCTCGTCATGCAGGCGGGCGCCTATCAGAACGGCTGCTACGTGGTCGGGGTGGCCAAGGGCGGCCTGGAGGAGGGCGTCGATTCGCTCGCCGAGAGCTGCGTCATCTCACCTACCGGGGAAATAATCGCCGAGTGCGTCACCAACGGCGACGAAATCGCCGCCGTCGACATCGACCTCGCCATCTGCGCGAAGTTCACCCAGACTCTCTTCCAGTTCGAGCGCTACCGTCGGCCCGAGGTCTACGGGTCACATGTTTCCCAGAAGGGGCCGATCCCGCCACCCCAGGCGGAGAAGTAGGAACGACCCATGGCTGAATTCACCGTCAACGGCCGGATCCGCGTTGTTGGCGACGATCACGACAATCTGCTGGCTGCACTGCGCGACGAGCTGAGGCTCACCTCCCCCAAGGATGGCTGTTCGCCTAGCGGGCAGTGCGGCTGCTGCACTGTTTTGATCGACGGCAAGGCCCGCATCTCGTGCCAGACCTCGCTGGAAAAGGCAGAAGGTGCATCCATCACCACCCTCGAGGGGTTGGCCCCCGCCGAACGCGATCGGATCGCATCCACCTTCGCCGCCCACGGCGCTCTCCAGTGCGGTTTCTGCACGCCAGGCATCGTGATGCGCACCATGGCCCTGCTCGAGCGCGACAAACCGCTCACCCGCGACGACGCGTCTCGTCATCTGGGTGCTCATCTCTGTCGCTGCACCGGCTACGTCAAGATCCTCGACGCAGTGGAATCGTTGGCCGGAGGCGACACTCCGGTGGCGATCAACTCCGGCGGGCTCGGCGCGCGGGGTGTCAAATATGAGGCCCCCACCCTTTCTCTGGGCGACCGCGACTTCATCGACGACATGGAGCCCGACGGCTGCTTGCACGGCGCCGTCGTCCTCACCGAACATGCCCGCGCCGACATCATCGCGATCGATGCCTCCGCCGCTCTGGCCGCGCCCGGAGTGGCCGCTGTTCTCACCGGCGACGACGTGCCCGGGGAACTCCGCTCGGGCATCATCTACAAGGATTGGCCGGTCTTCATTCCTCCCGGTGGCCGCACCTCCTATCTCGGCGATGTGCTGGCGTTGGTGGTGGCCGACACGAGGGCACTAGCCCGGGCGGCCACCGAACTGGTCGAGGTCGAGTACGAAGTGCACACGCCGATGACCAACCCCGCCTCCACGCTCGGATCCGAAGAGGATGCCGTGTGGGGGCTCGAAGGCAATCTGCTCAGCCGCTCGGCCTATTCACGCGGCGATGTCGATGCTGCCCTCGAGGACTCTACTCATGTGGTTCGCGAGACCTTCCAGACCCAGCGCATCGATCACGCCTTCCTGGAGCCCGAATCCACCCTCGCGGTGCCCACCCTCGACGACGACAACTCCACCGCATCGCTCTACGTCTACTCCGGCGGCCAGGGAGTCTGGGACGACCGCGACGACATCGCCCGCATGCTCGCCGTCGATACCGACCGTGTCACGGTGGAACTCGTCTCCAACGGCGGCGCCTTCGGCGGCAAGGAGGACATGTCCAACCAGGGCCAGACCTCGCTCGCGGCCTGGCTTCTGGGTCGCCCGGTGAAGACCACTTTCAGTCGCGAGGAGTCGTTCCTCGTCCACACAAAACGCCATCCCATCCGGATGCAATACGAGGTCGGCTGCGACGCCGACGGCAAGCTCACCGCGGTGCGGGCCAAGATGCTCGGCGACTCGGGGCCCTACGCGTCGGTGGGTATGAAGGTGCTCGAGAGGGCCGCCGGCCACGCCAGCGGGCCTTACGTCACCGAGACGATCGACATCGAGGCCATCGCGGTGCGCACCAACAACTCGGTGTGTGGCGCGTTCCGCGGATTCGGCGCCAACCAGGCCCAATTCGCGATGGAGGGAATGATGGATCGCCTCGCCTCCGAAGTCGGCATCTCCGGCTGGGAGATTCGCAGCCGCAATGTTGTCGAACCGGGCGTGGTTTGGGGGCCAGGTCAGATCATGGATGATGGCTCTCTCGGGGCCCGGGCCTGCCTCGATGCGGTGAAGCCGGCATGGGACGCCGCCGTGGCGGAAGGCCTACCGGTTGGCATGGGGCTCGGTCTCAAAAACTCCGGGCTCGGCAACGGAGCCAAGGAAGTGGCGCGGGCCACGGTTCAGTTCATGGCCGATGGCATCGTGGAGGTGCGCCACTGCTGGACCGAGATGGGTCAGGGCGTTCACACCGTCGCCCGCCAGGTCGCGGTTGAAGAGTTGGAGATCGACGCCGACCGCGTCCGGGTGATCGTCGACACATCGCGAGAGCTCGGAACCGGACAGACCACCGGCTCACGGGGCACAGTGCTGGCGGCCGGATCGGTAGCCGATGCATGCCGTAACGCACGGGCCGACGGTTGCCAGGTGGGCGTGGAGTACCAAGGCGTCTACATCATCGACTGGACCAACTCGATCAACGACGGCCTCGAAAACCCGATCATCCACTCCACGTTCGGGTACGCCGCCCAACTCGTCACCCTCGATCCTGAGACCGGAGACGTGGCCGAGGTAGTGGCCGCCCACGACGTCGGCCGCGCCGTCAATCCACTCCTGTGCGAAGGCCAGATCGAGGGTGCCGTCCACATGGGGCTCGGCTACGCCTTGAGCGAGGGGTTCCCTTGTGATGAGGACGGGATGCCCGCCAACTCAACTTTGCGTAGTCTCGGCATCATCAGGCCCAAGGACATGCCCCGCACCGAGGTGATCCTCGTCGAGAAACCCGACCCCAACTCGCCCTACGGAGTCAAGGGGGTGGGTGAGATCGGCCTCGTCCCCACCGCCGGAGCAGTGGCTGCCGCCCTCCACGCTCACGACGGCGAGTGGCGATCCGAACTTCCGATGCGCGCCGAGAAAAACCGCGAACGCGCCAGCGCATGGACGTGATCTGATGACTATTTCCACCCCCGGCCTGGTTTGCGCTCACAACCATCTCTACTCCGCCCTCGCCCGAGGGATGCCTGCTCCGCCTCGCACACCCGAGGGGTTCCTCGACATCCTCGAGTTGGTCTGGTGGCGTCTCGACCGGGCCCTCGACCTCGAGACGATCGAATGGTGTGCGAAGCTCGGCGCACTCGAAGCACTCGAGCGGGGCTGCACCGCCATCATCGACCATCACGAATCACCCAACGCGATCGAAGGCTCCCTCACGGTCATCGCCGATGCCTGCGACGAGGTGGGGATACGGGTGTCGTGTGCCTACGGCGTCACCGACCGAAACGGGCCCGAGGGGGCGGCGGCCGGGCTCGCCGAGAACGACCGCTTCCTGGGCGACGGCGACGGCGAGGGTTATGTCGGCCTCCATGCCGCATTCACCTGCTCCGACGACACCATCGCCGCCGCGGCCGAGATCGCCGCCAACCACGGCGTCGGGGTCCACGTCCACGTTGCCGAGGGCGACAACGACACGTGGGACCGCCTCGTCCCCTACAGCGACGACGACTGGCTGTTGATCCACGGCGTCCACCTTCCCGACGACCACGGCCTACGGGGCACCCTCGTTCACAATCCGCGGTCCAACATGAACAACGCGGTCGGCTACGGCAACCCGGCCCGATTCGACAATCCGGTGGCGCTCGGCACCGACGGCATCGGTGCCGACATGCTCGAGGAGTTCCGCCTCGCGTATGTGGCGAGCAGGACCACCGATGTCACCGCCACGCCCGACCTCGCCTGGTCCTGGCTCGCCACCGGCTGGGACCTCATGCCCTCGGCTCGCCAAGATTCTGTGGTCTGGGCCGCCGAGTCCGACGACCCCTGGTGGTTGGCATTCTCGCCCGGCACGTCACCACTCGAAGTGAAGATCGATGGTGAGACGGTGTGGGAGGATGGCCTCTCCACGGTCGTGGACGGTGATGAAATCCGCACCAAGGCTGCCGAGGCCGCCCACAAGATGTTTCGACGACTCGAGGAGATCGAGCCATGAGCCGCACGGCGCGGCCAAGCGCCACCAGAAGGCGAAAGGAAGCAACATGAGCCAGTCCGTTGCCATGTACATCCAGGATGCACACACCATCTCGGAATCGATGGAGCACGCCCAATACGCCGAGTCGCAGGGTTTCGACGCGATCTGGCAGGCGGATTCTCGCCTCGTACGAGATGCCATCATCCCGATGTCCGCGTTCGCGGCCACCACCGATCGAGTGAAGATCGGTAGCGGGGTGGTCGATTGCTGGACCCGCAACCCGGCCCGGTTGGCATCCACGTTCTCCACCCTCGACGACCTCGCGCCGGGCCGGATCATCCTCGGCATCGGTGCCTGGTGGGAGCCGCTGGCCACCAAGGTGGGCGTCAATCGCGTGAAGCCGTTGAGAGCGATACGAGAGATCGTCACCGCGGTGCGTGGCCTCCTCAACAACGAGACCGTCACGATGGAAGGCGACTTCGTGCATCTGGATGGAGTCGAACTCGACTACATGTACCAAGAACGCCGGCCGAAGGACGTTCCTATCTACATCGGGGCCACCGGAATGAAGATGATGGAGCTCACCGGCGAGATCGGCGACGGCGTCGTGCTCAACTATCTCGTGTCAGCGGACTACAACGAGCGGGCGATGAATGCCCTGGCCGACGGCGCAGCCAAGTCGGGTCGTTCGGTCGACGATCTCGAGCGGCCCCAATTGATTGTTTGCTCGGTCGACAACGACCGCAGCGTGGCAATCGACGGGGCCCGCATGATGGTCACCCAGTACCTCGGTCAGCAGCCTCACATCATGAAGGCGTCCGGCGTACCCCAGGAGTTACTCGACAAGGTGGGCGAGGTGCTCACGTGGCCGGCCAGCCCTGAGCAGGTCAAGGAGGCATCGAAGCTGGTGCCCGATGAGATCGTGCAGATGATCTGTGCTGCGGGCACGCCCGACGAATGCCGCGACCAGGTCACCCACTACATCCGCAGCGGCTGCACCCAACCGGTCCTCTATCCGCTCGGGCCCGACGTGCGCCTGATGGTCGACACCTTCGCTGATTGGGAGCCCTCCCTGTAGCGTCGGCGCCTGCCGCCATGACCACCGACATCACCTACGACGTCGCGCTCCGCGACCGACTCCGCCGCCACCTCGCGACCCATGAGGTACGCAGGCACCCCGCCGACGGGCGCCGACGTGCTGCGGTCAGTGTGATCGTCACCGACAGCGATGCCGACCTCCATGGCCACGACGAGCGCGTGGGGTATATGGATGCAACCGAAAGACTGCGGGTACTGAGCACCATCCCCGGCCTGGAGAATACCGACGAGTTCACCGGCACGATCGAAGGCACAGCCGGGGGCGCCGCCTTCCTCCTCACCCGCCGGGTCTCTCACCTGAGCGACCATCCGGGCCAGTGGGCCCTTCCCGGTGGACGTATAGATGAGGGTGAGTCGGCTCTGCAGGCTGCAACACGGGAGGTAGAGGAGGAGATCGGGCTGGTTCTCGATCCCGATGCCCTGCTCGGCCAACTCGACGACTACCCCACCCGATCAGGCTACGTCATCACACCGTTCGTCTTCTGGGCGGGAGCCGACGCCTCGCCCGTGGCCAATCCCGATGAGGTCGCGTCGGTTCACAGGGTCTCCATCCGAGAGCTGATTCGGGCCGACTCCCCACGATTCGTGGAGATCCCCGAGAGCGAGCGGCCCGTCATCCAGGTGCCCCTCGGAGGCGACCTGATCCACGCTCCCACCGGCGCGGTTCTCTACCAGTTCCGAACGGTGGCGTACGAGGGCGTGCCAACCAGGGTCGACCACTACGAACAACCGGTGTTCGCCTGGAAGTGACGGGCCCTAGGCTGGCACCGTGACCGAACTCGGCAACGACCAGCAGACGGTTCTGGTCCGGGTCACGGGCCGCGATCATCCTGGTATCACCGCCGGCCTCCTCGAGGTGCTCTCGGCCGCCGATGCCGACGTACACGACATCGAACAGATCGTCATCCGCAACCGCATCACCCTCGGCATGGCTGTCGAGGTTCCTCGCGGCCACGACCTCCTCAAGGAGGTTCTGCTTTGGGGATGGCAGGAAAATCTCGACGTCGACTTCGACGTGGTGTCCAACACCGCCACTCCCCGATCCTCGGGCCACGTCGTCACCCTGCTGGGGCCCGACCTCGATCCGAAGGAATTGGCCGATGCCACACGGGCGGTCGCCGACGCGGGGGCCAACATCGATCGGATCTTCCGCCTGTCGAGCTACCCGGTGATGAGCTACGAACTACTCGTTCGCGGAGGTGACGAAGCCAAGCTCCGGGCCAACCTGCTCGGCGCCGCCGCCGGCCATCCCGGTCTCGACATCGCCATACAACGCGAGGGACTCGGCCGAAGAGCGAAACGGCTGGTCGTTCTCGATGTCGACTCCACTCTCATCCAAAACGAGATGATCGACCTCCTCGCCGCGGAAGCTGATTGTCTGCCCGAGGTGCAGACCCTCACCAGCGCCGCGATGGAGGGCCGACTCGATTTCGAGACGTCGCTGCGTCGGCGCGTTCGGCTACTCGCCGGCCTCGACGAGGCCGCCGTCGAGCGGGCCTGGGCCAATCTGCACTACACCCCGGGAGCCCGCACCTTCACCCGCACCTTGCGTCGTCTCGGCTATGGCGTGGCAATCGTGTCCGGAGGATTCACGGCCTTCACCGATCGGATCCGCGACGACCTCGGCATCGACGTGGCCCACGCCAACGAGCTCGAGATCGTGGATGGTTTGTTCAGCGGAGAGTTGGTGGGGCCGGTCGTCGACCGCGAGCGCAAGGCTGCCCTCCTCATCGAGATTGCCGAACACGCCGGTGTACCCCTCGAACAAACCGTGGCGGTGGGCGACGGCGCCAACGATCTCGACATGCTCAATGCGGCAGGTCTCGGCATCGCATTCAACGCCAAGCCGGTGGTGGAAGCCGCCGCCGACACCGCTCTCTCG
>Ga0255049_10001973_pt1 | contig 10998 bp, 9 predicted proteins | sample JV7_2_3_MG_FD_183615 | JGI IMG/M metagenome (GOLD analysis project Ga0255049, IMG submission 183615) | Seawater microbial communities from Jervis Inlet, British Columbia, Canada - JV7_2_3 | ecosystem: Environmental > Aquatic > Marine > Inlet | place: Canada: British Columbia | collected 2016-10-06
TCTCTGGGTGTTGCGGGCGCCGAGGGGCAGTATAGGCCTGTTGCGGCGTGTGCGGTGCCTAGTAGGCTGCGAGCGTCTCGGCCTGCAACACCCAGAGAACGCGGTCCTTCGCGTCAACGAGTCCGTCGCGTCTGAATGCGTTGAAGGCCATGCTCGTCGTCTCCCGCGTCGAGCCCACGAGCTGACCGAGGTCGGTCTGCGTCAAGCGCAGATCCACTCGCAGTCCCCGATCGTCCTCGCTGCCGTGTTCGAGCCCCAGCCGCGCGAGGGCGTGGGCAAGGCGCGTGCGTACGTCCTCCGACAGCAGCGCGGCCGAGCAGGCCTCGGCCCGCCGGCGACGCCGGGCGATCACGCTACCCACCTGCAGGGCAACATCCGGGTGTTCGCCGAGATAGGTGGCGAACTGGTCCCGGTCGATGATGCACACGAAGGCGTCGTCGACGACTTCGGCGCTCTCCCCGCGGCGCTCCTCGCCGAGCACGGCACCCTCACCAAAGAGGTCGCCGACACCGTGGAAATCCAGGATCATGCGCTTGCCGTTGGGAAGATCTCGATAGAGCTTCACTTTCCCGGACCGGATCACGAAGAAATGGTGGGCCAGATCGCCGTCGCGGTAGACATCCGTTCCGGTCTTGATCAGTCGCAGGTCCGCAAACTTGACGAGTTGCTTCAATTCCCAATCTGCAAGGGACTTGAAGACTCCCATCTGCCTGAGGTGCCAGTACTTGGCCTGCGATACGGCCAGCGCTGTTCCCATGGTGGCTCCCTCCCTCACAAGGATCGTTGCGCCGCGAGACTTGATTTCGCGGCATGATTGTTTGCTCGGGAGTAACTTTGCGCGCGGTGCCCGTCAGGTTTCCACGTTTCTCGACGGCACTCAGTCGCGGACGGCGGTGCGGCTGTAGACGCTCCACACGTATCCCAGCAGGAAGCCAGTAAGGCCGAGTATGAAGATGCCGCCGGTGTGGCCGAGGAGGACATGACCCGGGTCCGAGTTGGGGCAGATCATGCGCCAGGATGCTTCTGCAGCGATGCCGGCGCCGGTACCGGCCAGGAAGCCGGCCAGCAACGGCCGGCAGGGCAGTGCGCGACTCACCAGCCAGGCGACGAGGACCAGAATCGGGATCCCGATCAGGCTTTCCACGCGGAAGCAGCTCATCCAGGTTTCCAGCACGCCTGTCGCCCCCGCGTTCACTGGAGTCTGCATGAATATCAGCAGGTTCACGAGAATCTGTAGCGAGTACGCGGCGAGGACCATTGCGAAGATAATCCCCGTCGAGACTCGCCAGCCGGGTACCCCTTCGCGCAGGGCGATCACCAGGAGACCGGTGGCCAGGAATACCTGCACCGCCACAGGTACCCAGCTCAGGAGAACGCCGATATCCCCGGTCTCCCGTAACTGTTGATAGATGAACGGCATCGCCAGGACACCGATGATGATCGGTGCCACGAGCGCCAGTCGCTTCCATGGCGGCAGCAACGGCCGCACGGGCGTCATGTCGCCGAGGATCGCGGCCCGATGCATATCCGACAGAGAAGGAGTCTTACTGGCCATCGTCGCCTCCCTGTCCCATGGTCTCGCGCAGACTCTGCACTCCCCGAAACGAGCGCAACTTGGCGGCGCGCTCGCTGATCCCCAGCATGTGGCCCACCTCGCGGAACGTGAACCCCCAGACATGGTGCAGGAGCAGCGCCTCACGGCGGTCCTCGGGCACCACCAGGAGCGCCTTCGCGAGCTCGTCACGGTCCGGGAACAGTTCGGCCAGCCCCTCGGTCGGCACTTCCGGAAGCTCGTCAAAGGGGGGTGTCTCGTGTTTGGAGCGACGAGCGGCGGAGCGGCGCGCCATGAGAAAGACGTTACGGGCTATGCCGAAGGCCCACGGCTTTACCGGGCGGCCCGGCAGGTACGTATGCCGGGAGCGGTGCAACTGCAGGAACGTCTCCTGCATAAGATCCTCTCCCCGTGCTCGGTCACGCGTTAGCGACGTCAAATAGTTACGCAGGGGAACCGCGATCGCGGCGAAAATCTCCTCGAACGCAGCGCCATCACCGCTCTGGTACGCCACCATCAGCTCGGCTAGGCGATCCGGCGTGGCCTCGTGTCCCACTGACGTTCCCTTTGCCCCCGGCACCGTATCGGTTACCGAGGCGGTGGGGCCGTTCCATCGAAACTGAGGCTGCTGCCGCAAAAAGGGCTAGGGAACGGCCGGTGCAGGAGATTACCATTTATCCGGTCCACCGCCCCCGCCGAGACTAGCTAAACGAATCCAACCTCGCTCTCGAACCGTGCCTCTGCAGCGCTGACGACCAGATCGGCCAGCGCTCCAGTCTCCGGAGGGTTTCCGTGAAGAGAATCGTATTCTCGACGGTGGTCATCACCGCCGCCCTGATCCTGCCCGCCGTGGCCCACGCCCAGACGGCCGATCAGGAAGCGGCTCTGTTCGTCGGCTATTCCTACCTGCGCGTGGACCAGAATGATGCCGAGAGCGGTGGTGCCCACGGGGTCGTCGCCGACTACACGTACTTCATGGATCGGCGCTTCGGCTTCGTGCTGAGCGCCGCCGCCAACTGGGGCAACGTCGACGCTGCCGAGAATGTCTTCAAGATTCCCGAAGTCACAGTGCGGCAGTCCACGTTTCTGGGCGGTCCTCACGCTACTTTGTGGCGAACGCTCACCTCCGAGCTAGGCGTGCGCGCGCTGGCGGGAGCGGCCTGGCGCAAGAGCTATGGGGTGAACAGCAGTATCGAGGTCAGCGACGAGTGGGCCTTCGCGGCCGGTGCCGAGGCGCACCTGGACTTCCGCCTGTCCGACAAGATCTGGCTGCGCGCCCTCCAGCCGGCTGCGCTTTGGACGAACTTCGGTGACCGGTGGCAGTTCAACTGGCGCGTGTCGGCAGGGTTCGTACTGCGGGCGGGACAGATCCTGCAGTAGACCGTCGTTCACGCGACGAGTGCATCGCCGGCCTCCCTCGCGTGAAGCCTTGCGAGCTAGCTGCTAGTCGCCTCTGATGCCCTGGATCGGATCGACCCGCGCGGCGCGGTATGCCGGCAAGGCGCTCGCCAGCCCGCTGATCAACAGAAAAAGGATCGCTGTCGCCGCGAAGGTAGGTGGATCGGTAGGCGCGACGGATATCAGCAGGGTCGACATGAATCGCGTAAGCCATAATGCCGCCACCAGCCCGAGTACGATGCCGGTCATGGCGGGAACGAGGGCCTGCCGCATGATCAGGCGCACGACGTTGCCGACCTGGGCGCCGAACACCATCCGCAGACCGATCTCAGCCGTCCTTTGCCTCACCACATAGGCCAGGACACTGTACAGCCCGACCGACGCGAGTAGCGCCGCGAGCACCGCGAAGACACCGATCAAGACGAGCGCGAACCGCGTCGGGGTCATTACTTCGCGCTCCACGTCTTCCATGGTCCGTAGCCCCGACACCGGTAGCGTGCCATCCATGTCCGCAACCATCTGCCGGACCTGATCGCCGAGACTCCCAGGCTCGACGCGGGTACTGATGTACCACTGAAGGGTGTTCGGATCGCCGGCATCGCGCGCGTTGAAGTAGACCGTCTCCGTGCTGTCGAACGCCGGCGACTGTGACCGCTGGTGCTGCACCACGCCGATCACTTCCATTACCTCGGGATCCGGCCCGCGGCGGATCACCAACTCCTTGCCAACGACGCGCTCACCGGGCCACATGCGTTCGGCAACCAGAGCGTCGATCACTACGGTCGCGGCACCCTCGCCAGCGAAATCGCTGGCGTCGAACGCGCGCCCGTCGAGAAGTCTCGTCTCCGTGGTACGGAAGTAGTCTGGATGGACGGTGCGATAAGCGGCCTGTCCGTACAGCGCATCGTCCTCGAGCGCTGCCCTCGTGCCGTACCTACCCATTAGCGGAGAGCCGCGCAGTGGCAGCACATCGGCAGCAGTGACTGCCTCGACGCCTGGTATCGCGCCGAGCTTGCTGCGCAGTTCGTCGTTGAACGCCACGCGTCGCTCCTGCGGAAAGGCGTTGCCCTGCAACTGCAGCTCAAAAGTCAGGACGCCCTGCGTCCGGAAGCCTGGCTCGGCGCTCTGCAGTTCGGCGAAGCTGCGCATCATGAGTCCCGCTCCGACAAGCAGCACGACGGAAAGCCCAACCTCGACTACCACTACTCCCGTTCGCAGGAGCGACTGTCCGGCCAAGCCGGCGGCGCGGCCACGCGACTTGAGAACGTCCGCCACATCGGTACGCGAGGCGTGCAACGCGGGGACTATGCCGAACACGAGCGCCGCCAGGACCGTGATTCCGAGGGTGAACCCGAGCACGCCTCTGTCGATGGCGATCGAAGTCATGCGCGGAAAGTCTGGTCCAAGCGCCACCAGGCTGTTGATCCCGAAGCGTGCGATGACCACGCCCAGTACGGCCCCAACGCCGGCAAGGAGCAGGCTCTCGACGAGGAGCTGCCGAATCAGACGGCCCCGATCGCCACCCACGGCAGAGCGCACCGCGAACTCGCCGTCGCGCGTCGTCGCCCGGACCAGGAGCAGGTTCGAGACGTTGGCGCACGCAATGAGCAGCACGAACCCGACGGCGCCGAGAAGCGCCAGGATGAGGGGTCGAACGCCAGCCGTTACCTCGCGTTGCATGGGAACGACCCGGAGGTCGTAGCCCGCGCCGCGCGACGACTCACTGATCTCGTGCAGGAACTCGACCAGGGAGGCCATCTCGCCCTGAGCCTGGGTCACTGTTGCCCCTGGCGCGAGGCGGCCGATGACCTCGAACTGGGCGGCACGGCGGTCGGCGCTGGCCAGATCGATACGCGGTGCAAACCAGGCGTCGGCCGTACCGATGAACATCGTGTCCGACGGCAGCAGTATGTCGAAGTCGGCCGGCATCACGCCAATCACCTCGGCCTCGACGCCGAAGATGTTCACGAACCCGCCAACGATGTTCGGATCGCCAGCGAGTTGGTTGCTCCAAAGAGCGTGGGCGATCATGACGGTCGGCACCGGAGCGGTGGCGGGGTCCGCATCGGGCGGCAACGGCGCGGCATCGGCTTCCTCGAAATCGCGGCCGAGGATCGGCGCCACGCCGAGCATCGAGAAGAGATTCGGCGTCAATTGGGCCACGTCGATCTGTTCGGGACGGTCCTCGCGATCGACCAGCGTCGCCCGGAACATGTTCACCCCGGCGAACTCCTCGATCCGCGAGGAACGCTCGCGCATGTCCAGCAGTATCCGTGGCGAGATGGGCCAGTTGAACACCGCCCGTGCGCTGAGTTCACCACGGACGAAGACGAGTTCCTGCGGGTCGTCGAACGGCAGCGGCTGCAGCAGCACGGCCTGGACGACGCTGAAGATCGCCGTATTCGCGCCGATTCCGAGGGCGATCGTGGTGATCGTCACCGCCGCGAAAGCAGGCGCACGGCGCAACGAGCGGAACGCGAAACGGATGTCCTGAAACAGACCGTCTAGCACGTGATCACCCGTGAACCCGTCTTCCCGCAGCAACGGGAGGGGCAGCTCGTAGACCGGCCCCTCAGGAGGAGAGCAACCCAAGTGGCTCGGCGCATGGTGGCAACCTCGGGGACGGGCAACAGGCGTGCGGCCGCCCTGGAGCGGCCCACAGGATGATAGAAGGGTGCGTCGCAGCGTAGCGCCGAAGCTCATGCCTGATCAACTCGGCCACCCTGTTCCCCTCCCCGCTCCGACGATCCGCCCTTTGCTTCTGGCACCAGCGCCGGCGAAAAGCGCTCGCGGCCAGTAACCAAGTGCGGCGGGCGGCGAATTGACAGTGAGCCCGCCAACACCCCGCATCAGGCCGGAGCACGCGCCCCATGACTTCCACGTTCGCAGTTGACCTCGAGAAGATGTCGCGCACGGCAAATGTTGGCATCGTGGTGCTCATGGGCCTTGCCGGCGCCGCTGGCCACTTCGTCTCCTTCTACTTCCACTTCCTGACCGTCGCCCTGTTCCTGCTCGTCCTGATCAACCTGTACTGGCGATATGGGCAGACGTCGCACACATTGCTCGCGAACTTCGGGTTCCTGCCGCAGCCCCGCTACGTTGTCGAGAGCGTGGGTCCCGAGTTCCGCCAGTACCTGTTCGCCTTGGACACGGAGGAGCGCCCTTTCAGTCGTGTGGAGCGCGCCGAGGTCTACCGTAAGGCGAAGGGCATCGACTCGTCGGAGGCGTTCGGCTCCCTTCTCGACTTCGATCGCACCGAACTCAAACTGCGGCACTCCTTCTATCCGGTAGACAAGGACGACCTCGAACCCTTCAACGTCGCGGTCGGCTCCGCGCGCGGGATTGACACCACCTATCAGATCCGGCGTCCGATCATGATCAGCGCGATGAGCTACGGCGCACTCGGCCAGAACGCGGTCCGCGCACTGGCCCGCGGGGCGAAGTTGGCTCGAACGGTGATGAACACCGGCGAAGGCGGCCATCCCAAGTACCACTTGATGGAGGGTTGCGACTTGATTTTCCAGATGGGTACGGCCAAGTTCGGCGTGCGCACCGAAGACGGACGTCTCGACGAGGCCAAGTTGGCCGCCGTGGCCGCGCTGGAGCAGGTCAAGATGATCGAGATCAAGCTGTCGCAGGGCGCCAAGCCCGGCAAGGGCGGCCTCCTGCCGAAGGAGAAGGTCACCAACGAGATCGCCGAGTTGCGCGGCGTCCCCCTGGGCCAGGACGTCGTTTCGCCCGCTCACCACATCGAATGTTCATGCGCGGCCTCCACGGTGGAATTCATCGGTCGCATCCAGCGCGTGAGCGGGTTGCCCACCGGCATCAAGTTCTGCCTCGGCCGCCCCGACGAATTCCGTGCCTTGCTGCAGGAGATGAAGCGCGAGGAGACGCTGCCGGACTTCATCACCGTTGACGGGGGTGAGGGAGGTACCGGCGCAGCACCGAAGAGTTTCATGGACGACCTCGGCCTGCCGCTCTTTGACGCCTTACCGCTCGTTCATCGGATTCTGCTCGAGGAGGGGATCCGCGACCGGCTCGTGATCTTTGCCTCGGGCAAGCTGATCAGCCCGGGCAAGCAGCTCAAGGCGCTATCCCTAGGGGCCGATGTGGCCTACTCGGCTCGCGGGTTTCTGTTCGCTCTGGGATGTATCCAGGCGCTGCAATGCAACCGCAACACTTGCCCCGTCGGCATCACTACGCACCAGGCGCAGCTGCAAAGGGGGCTCGACATCGCGGACAAGGCGCGTCGCGTCGCGAACTATGTCCACGCCCTGCACCATGACCATGTCGAACTGCTGGCCGCCATGGGAAGATCCTCGGCACGACAACTGACCGAGGAAAATGTGTACCTACCCGCTCGCGCCCCGTTCTCGCCGCCGACCGAGGAGGCGCCATGACCCATCCGAGGCTCACTCATGCCGCCCAGGGCATCGCCGCAGTGTTGTTGCTGATGGCCGCAACCATGAAGTTCATGGGCGACCCGGGCAGTGTCGCGGTGTTCACACGGCTCGACATGGACCCGGGCGGCCGCTACCTGATCGCGGTCATCGAGTTGACGGCGGCGATATTACTTCTGTCGCCCCTTGCCGCACTGGGTTCGGTCGTGGCGACAGGGGTCATGTGCGGGGCCATCATCGCCCACGTGACACAACTGGGTTTGGTGACCAACGACGACGGCGGCCGCCTGGTCGGACTGCTCGTGATCGTCCTCGTGTGCGTCTCCTATGTTCTCGTTTCGCGCCGCAAGGAGATTCCGTTCGTGGGATCGACGCTCTAGACGTTCCCTTCACGCCGGCCGCCATACTGGCCATGATCTTCTCGAATCGCTGCGCGACCCTCGCGCCTCCACACGGCTTACTGGAAATTGCATGAAAACCTCCGATCTTCTGGTCCGTTGCCTCGAAAACGAGGGCGTCGAGTACATCTTCGGAATCCCCGGTGAGGAGAACTTGGATTTTCTCGAGTCCCTGCGCGATTCGAAGATCAGGCTGGTACTCACACGGCACGAGCAGGCGGCGGGCTTCATGGCGGCGACGGTGGGCCGGCTGACCGGCCGCGTAGGCGTCTGCCTGTCGACCCTCGGCCCCGGCGCGACCAACTTCGTCACCAGCGCAGCGTACGCCTTGCTCGGGGGGATGCCGGTGCTGTTCCTGACGGGGCAGAAGCCGATCCGGGCAAGCAAGCAGGGTCGCTTTCAGATCGTCGACATCGTCCACATGATGGAGCCGGTCACCCAGTTCACGCGCCAGATTGTGGATGGCAACAACGTTCCCAGTCTCGTACGCGAGTGCTTTCGCGTGGCGCTCGACGAGAAGCCGGGCCCCGTGCACCTGGAGCTCCCCGAGGACATCGCGGCCGAAGAGGTCGACCGCGAGCCCTTCGCCGTTACCACGGTGCTGCCAGCGGGTGCCAGCGAGCACGCCATCCGTGATGCGGCGCGGCTGATTCGGGCAGCCAAACGCCCGCTCCTGCTGATCGCATCCGCATGCAACCGCAACAACTGCGCGCCGGCCCTGCGCGACTTCGTCGACCGCACGGGCATCTACTTCTTCTCGACCCAAATGGGCAAGGGTGCGGTCGACGAACGGCACCCGCGCTGTCTGGGCACCGCCGCGCTGTCGGATCTGGACTACCTCCACTGCGCCATCGAGCGCGCCGATCTGATCATCAACGTCGGACATGATGTCAGTGAGAAGCCGCCCTTCATCATGCAAAGAGGCGGTCAGACCGTCATCCATCTCTCCTACTTCCCCGCCCAGATGGACGACGTGTACTTTCCGCAGCACGAGGTCATCGGATGTACCGCCAGCAACATGCGTATGCTGGCCGACGCAATCGAGCCGTCCGAGAGCTGGGACTTCGATTATTTCGAGCGCGTGCAAGGCGAGATCGAGACCCATGTCTTTACCGAGAAGGCCGACGCCGAGAGCTTCCCCAACGTGCCGCAGCGAATTGTGGCCGACCTGCGACGCGCCATGCCCAGTGATGGGATCCTGTCGCTCGACAACGGGATGTACAAGATTTGGTTCGCCCGCAACTACCAGGCGCACGAGCCGAACACCGTCCTGCTGGACAACGCGCTCGCTACGATGGGAGCCGGCCTACCCGCGGCGATCGGCGCCAAGATCGTTCACCCCGAGCGCGAGGTGGTCGCTATCTGTGGTGATGGCGGCTTCATGATGAACTCCCAGGAGATGGAGACCGCTGTGCGGCTGGGTCTCGACCTGGTCGTGATCGTGCTGCGCGACGACGGCTACGGCATGATCAAGTGGAAGCAAGCGAGCGGCGGTTTTCCGATCTATGGCCTCGACTTCGGAAATCCCGATTTCATCGACTACGCCCACAGTTATGGTGCTCACGCAGTGCGGATCGAGCGGACCGGTCAGCTGGTAGAGGAGTTGGAGAGCGCCTTCGCCCGGGGCGGCGTTCACCTCATCGAGGTGCCCGTCGACTACTCCGAGAACGAGGCTGTCTTCCTCGAGGCGCTGCAGCAAAAGACGTGCATCCTCTAGAGTTGGCCACCACTGCAGGGGGTAATCATGACCAACGAGTCCATCCCGACGTTCGACGTAACGAGCCCTTTCGACGGGCAACTCGTCCGCACCCTCTCCTACACCGACGAGCAGGCGACGTTTGATTCCCTCGCCAGAGCGTACCGACTCTACGGCGACCGCGCGGGGTGGTTGGATGCGCCGCGACGCATCGAGATACTGGAGCGATTCGCATTGCTCGTCGGAGGCCAGGCAGACACGCTGGCCCGGCAGGCGGCACTGGAGGGAGGGAAGCCACTCAACGACTCCCTCGTGGAACTCGCCCGTGCCATCGATGGTGTCAAGGTGGCAGTCAGGGAGATCAGTCAGCTCCACGGCACCGAGATTCCCATGCGGCTCAACGACGCATCCACCCATCGCTTTGCCCATACGTATCGCGAGCCACGCGGCGTGGTGCTCGCGATCAGCGCATTCAACCACCCCTTCAACCTGATCATCCATCAGGTCATCACGGCGGTTGCTGCCGGCTGTCCGGTACTGGTGAAGCCCGCGCTCGACACGCCGCTCTCCTGTGTCAGCGTGGTCGAGTTGCTCACCGAGGCCGGTTTGCCGGACGGCTGGTGTCAGTTGCTGCTCTCCGCGGATTCCGTCACCGAGAAGGTCGTCGCCGATCCCCGCGTCTCGTTCATGACCTTCATCGGCTCCGCGCGAGTGGGTTGGTACCTGCGATCGAAGCTGGCTCCGGGTGCCGCATGCTCGCTCGAGCATGGTGGAGCCGCCCCTGTGATCGTCGATGCCACGGCGGACATCGACGCGGCCATTCCTCTGCTCACGAAGGGCGGCTTCTACCACGCTGGCCAGGTCTGCGTCGGGGTACAGAGAATCTACCTGCAGCGCGACATCGCGCAGGAGTTCACGGCCAAGTTCGTGGACGCAGTGGACAAACTCGTGACCGGCGACCCCCTCGACGCCGGCACCGACGTCGGCCCGCTCATCAGGAAACGCGAGGTGGAGCGCGTGGATTCGTGGGTCAGAGAAGCTGTCGAGGCGGGCGCCGAGTTGCTTTGCGGCGGGGAACGCCTGACGGAAACGACCTACGCGCCGACAACCCTCCTCGACCCGCCGGACGACGCACGCGTGTCGCAGGAGGAGATCTTCGGCCCGGTCGTCGCGCTGTACATCTACGACGATATCGACGACGCGATCACGCGAGCCAATGCCCCTGACCTGTTTTTCCAGGCCTCGGTCTTCACGAAGGATCTCGATACCGCACTCTCCGCCTCGCGGCGCCTCAACGGCATGGCGGTAATGGTGAACGATCACAGCGCCTTCCGCGTCGACTGGATGCCTTTCGGCGGCCACCGTCAGTCGGGACTCGGGATCGGCGGAATCGGTCCCACCATGCGCGACATGACCGTGGAGCGCATGGTGGTCTTCCAGTCGAAAGCGCTCTGAATGGGCGCTGGCGACGCCACCCGTGGCGCTCAGAGTCGGAGACGATCGGCCAGCTATTCGGGTGCTCGCCAGAGCAGGTTCCCGTCCGCATCGTAGTAC
>Ga0255049_10001976_pt1 | contig 10994 bp, 12 predicted proteins | sample JV7_2_3_MG_FD_183615 | JGI IMG/M metagenome (GOLD analysis project Ga0255049, IMG submission 183615) | Seawater microbial communities from Jervis Inlet, British Columbia, Canada - JV7_2_3 | ecosystem: Environmental > Aquatic > Marine > Inlet | place: Canada: British Columbia | collected 2016-10-06
CCCGTGGCCTGACAGCACCTTCGGGCCTAGGCTGCGGCTTAAAGTTACTTTGATGGGCTCCGATGAGACCAGGGCGCCCGTGGTGCGGGCGGAGATCGGTGCATGACGAGCTATGACCTCGCGATTATTGGCTCCGGCCCTGGCGGCTACGTAGCAGCGATTCGGGCCGCCCAGCTGGGGCTACAGGTGGCTATGGTCGAGGAGGACGCCCTCGGGGGTGTCTGCCTTAACTGGGGGTGTATCCCTACAAAAGCCATCCTGACGGCAGCCGAGCACTTCGAGGCGTTACGGGGAGGCAAGATTCCTGGGGTGCAGGTCGAGGGGCTCTCGGTCGACTTCGGCGCGGTGATCGATGCGAGTCGCAAGGCCGCCGATCGCCTGAGCCGGGGCGTTGCCCACCTCACGCGCAAGAACCAGATCGAGGTCGTTCGCGGCCGAGGCCGTCTCGCCGGCGGCGGACAGGTTGTGGTCACCAACGGCGAAGGTGAGAGCGGGCTCGAGGCCAAGAACATCCTGCTGGCCACCGGCTCCACGGAGCTGATCCTGCCCGGGATCGAGATCGACGGTCGTCGCGTGCTGACGAGCCGCGAGGCACTGGAGTCGCGCGAGCTGCCGGAGTCGATCGTGGTTGTGGGCGGAGGCGCGGTCGGACTGGAGTTCGCCTACACCTACGCGGCCTACGGCGCGCAGGTCACCGTCGTGGAGATGCAGGGTCAGCTGCTCCCAGGCCTCGACCGAGAGGTGGCCGAAGCGCTCGCGAACTCTTTCGCGAGGCGAGGCGTCAAGATCGCGACGAACACTGCCTATCGGGGGCTCGAGCTGAACGGGAACGGCGTGGTCGTGACGGTCGAGGGTGAGAAGGGCGAGGAGGAGCTGCGTGCCTCCCAGATGCTGCTGGCGGTGGGTCGTCGTGCACGGGTCGAGGACCTCGGTCTCGAGCAGGCCGGCGTGGAGCTCAAGAACGGTTTCATCGCCGTCGGTGAGAACTATCGCACCGCTGCCCCCGGTATCTGGGCGATTGGCGATGCGATCGGTCCGCCGCTACTGGCGCACAAGGCTTCCGAGGAGGGCAAGGCCGCCGTCGAGTTCATGGCCGGGGCGCGCAAGAAGCCCGTGGATCCGAGAACCATTCCCGCCTGCACCTACTGTCAGCCCCAGGTGGCGACCGTTGGGCTGTCGGAGGAGGCGGCCCGCGCGGCCAACTACGACGTGCGTGTCGGAAAGGTCCCCTTTGTGGCGAATGGCAAGGCGGTCGGGAGCGGACACACCGAGGGCTTTATTAAGATCGTGTCGGACGCCCGCTACGGCGAGATCCTGGGCTGTCAGGCCATCGGCGCGGGGGTCACCGAGCTCATCGCCGAGGTCACGCTGGCCATGGCGCTCGAGGCCACCGTGCGTGAAATGGGTGAGGCGTGTCACGCGCATCCGACGCTGTCCGAGGCAATGATGGAGACCGCCCTCGCTGCCGAGGGTCGCGCGATCCACTTCTGAACGGAGGAACTCGAGAAGCTGCATGGCGATCACGGTTACGATGCCGCAGATGGGTGAGAGCGTTGTCGAGGGCACGATCGAGAAGTGGTGTGTGAGCGAGGGTGATCGAGTCGAGAAGGACCAGACCCTGTGCGAGATCACAACAGACAAGGTCGACGCCGAGATCCCTGCTCCCGAGGGGGGCGTGGTCACCCGGATCCTGGTGCCAGAGGGCCAGACGGTGGAGGTTGGCGCGGAGCTCGCGGAAATCGACGCGGCGGGAGCGGCGCGTGGGGCCGCGACGCCGAAGGCGGAGCAGTCCAGCGCGGCTGTGCCGCGCGAGGCCGAGCCCGAAGCCGCCGCGGCTGCGCGCGGGCGTGGGCAGCGCAGGGTCTCACCCCTGGCGAAGCGGATTGCCGAAGAGCGGGGGATCGACCTGGAAGCGCTGACGAGCGCGGAGGGAGCCGACCGCATCAAGAAGGCCGATCTGCTGGCCTCCGTCGAGAGCGAACGCACGGAGCCGCGTGCTGCGCCGCGGACGCCACGCTCCGCAGCGGCTGCGCCGGGAACGCTGGGCGAGTGGTTGGGTGGGATCCGGATCCCCACCTATGTGCCGCGAGAGCACGACCAGGTGATCCCCTTCTCCGCAATTCGGCGTCGAGTGGCCGAGCACATGGTGGTGAGCAAGATCGTCTCGCCTCATGTCGGTACGGTGGCAGAGGTGGACCTGCACAGACTGGTTGCACTGCGCATCGCGGCAAAGGGGCAGTTCCGACGCGACCATGGCTTCAACCTGACCTACCTGCCCTTCGTAGTGGCCGCGACGGTGCGCGCGCTCAAGGACTTCCCGCGTATGAACGCCACCGTGGTCGGTGAGTCCATCGTTGAGCGGTCTGGGATCCACGTCGGGGTAGCGGTCGAGACGGAGAAGGGGCTGCTGGTGCCCGTCATCCGCGATGCGGACCGTCTGTCGCTGGTCGGGTTGGCTCAGGCGCTCGAGGATCTCTCGCGGCGCGCGCGCGAGCGCAAGATCAGTGCCGATGAGCTCGCAGGCGGAACTTTTACCGTTACCAATCCGGGCCGAGAGGGAAACCTCTACGGTTTTGCCGTGATCAACCAGCCCCAGGTGGGAATCCTACGCATGGGCGAGGTAAAGAAGCGCCCGATCGTGATGGATCAGGACGGAGACGACAGCATCGCGATCCACCCCATGATGTACCTCGCGCTCTCGTACGATCACCGCATCATCGACGGCGTGACCGGGAACGGGTTTCTCTACCGTGTGGCCCGCTACCTGGAGGCGGCCGAATTTAGCGTCTGAGTCGCCCCCGCCTCTGAGGAGGAAAAGAAATCAGATGGCTGTTCCGCTTGCGGATCAATTACAGCTCTACCGCAACATGGCGTTGATCCGGCGCTTCGAAGAGGGCGTGTCGGAGGCGTACGCGGAGGGCTTCATCGGTGGGTTCACCCACCTCTACATCGGCCAGGAGGCCGTAGCGACCGGCGCGATCAGCGCGCTCAACCACGATGATTACGTGATCGCCACCTACCGCGACCACGCCCACGCGCTGATGCGCGAGACGAGCGCCCGGGCCCTGATGGCCGAGCTCTACGGCCGCGCCACCGGGGTCTGTAAGGGCAAGGGCGGCTCCATGCACTTCCACGATCCCGAGCGCTACTTCATGGGCGGCTACGCGATTGTGGGAGGGCATCTCCCCCTCGCAGTGGGGCTCGCGATGGCCGTCCAAATGCGCAACGAGGATCGCGTGGTCATGGCGTTCCTGGGCGATGGTGCCTCGAACCAGGGCGTCTTCCATGAGTCGATGAACATGGCGAAGCTCTGGGAGCTCCCCGTGATCTTCCTGGTCGAGAACAACTTCTACGGTATCGCGACCGACGTCCGCGTCTCCTCCTCCTTCAACGAGATCCACCGCAAGGCCCAGGGCTACGGCATGCCTGGGCACGTTGTGGGCGGTATGGATGTGGTCGCGGTGCGGGAGGCCTGCGAGGAGGTGGTCAAGTACGTGCGCCACGGCTCCGGTCCGGTGCTGATCGAAGCACGTTGCTATCGCTACCAGGGCCACTCCATGACCGACCCCGGGCGCTATCGCAGTCAGGCCGAGGCCGACCTGTGGAAGAAGCGCGATCCGATTCCCCGGCTCGCGAAGCATCTCATCCAGCAGGGGGTGGATCCAGCACGCCTCGAGGCGATCCAGAGCGAGGTGAACGAGGTGGTACAGGACGCCATGCGTTTCGCCGAGTCGAGTCCAGAGCCGCGCCCCGAGGCCCTCTACGAGGACCTGTTCGTGGAGAGCTACGGTGCCTGAGCTGCGCTACTTCGAGGCCGTGAACCAGGCGCTCGAGGAGGAGTTCGCGCGCGATGATCGCGTGTTCATCCTGGGCGAGGACGTGGGGCTGGCCGGCGGGACCTTCCGGGTCACCGAGGGCCTGATGGCCGAGTTTGGGTCGCGGCGTGTGCGCGACACACCGATCGCCGAGGCCGCCATCGTGGGGATCGCGATCGGCGCCGCCATGGCCGGAATGCGTCCTATCGCGGAGCTCATGACGATGAATTTCGCGATCGTTGCGATGGACCAGATCGTAAACCATGCCTCGAAGATGCGTTACATGTTCGGAGGCAAGGTGACGCTGCCTCTGGTGATTCGAGCGCCCGGGGGCGGAGGGACGCAGAAGGCGGCCCAGCACTCCCACTGCATCGAGTCCTGGTTCGTCAATACCCCTGGGATCCGCGTGGTGATCCCCGCGACTCCCTACGATGCCAAGGGTCTGCTCAAGACGTCGATTCGGAGCGATGATCCGATTCTTTTCATCGAGCACGAGATGCTCTACTCGACTCGGGGCGAGGTGCCGGAGGAGGAGTATCTGTTGCCGCTGGGCGTGGCAGAGGTGAAGCGGCCCGGGCGCGATATCACGATTGTGGCCTGGTCCAGAATGGCGCTCGAGGCGCTCAAGGCGGCCGAGATGCTCGCCGGCGAGGGCATCGAAGCCGAGGTGGTGGACCCGCGGACACTTGACCCTCTCGATATGGACACGATCCTGACATCGGTCGCTCGGACCCGACGCGTGGTGATCGCCGAGGAGGGCTGGCGCAACGTTGGGATGGGCGCAGAGCTTGCGGCTCGGATCCAAGAGCACCTCTTCTACGATCTCGACGCCCCCGTTCAGCGCGTCGCCGCGGCAGATGTGCCCACGCCCTACGCGCGCAACCTCGAGCGGCTCGCGCTGCCGGACGCCGACCGGATCTTCGAGGCGGTCCTCAAGGTCACCCTCTAGAGGCCACTGGGGAGGGAAGGAAGCTCATGCCCAAAGAGATTCGCATGCCGAAGCTGTCCGACACGATGGAAGAGGGCGTGCTGATCGCCTGGCGCAAGCGGCCGGGCGATCCCATCAAGCGTGGCGAGATCCTCGCGGACATCGAGACGGACAAAGCCGACATGGAGTTCGAGTCCTACACCGAGGGTACGATCCAATCGCTCGTGATCGAAGCGGGTACGACCGTTCCCGTGGGCACGCTGATCTGCGTGATCCGGTTGCCGGGCGAATCGGAAGAGCAGGTTGCCTCGGCCGTGGCGAGTGCAGAGCAGGCTCCCATGCCCGCCGTCGTGCCGCCGCCGCAGCAGCAGCCGGGCACGCCGCCTGCGACCGCTCCCGTAGCGCTCCCCTCGACCCCGGTGGTGGAGCTGCCGGCGCCGGCTTCTGGTCCCCGCATCGTCGTTCCTATCACGGACGACGGACGCATTCGCGCCACGCCTCGGGCCCGGCGCATCGCCGAGGAGAAATCCTTGGATCTGACGGAGATTAGGGGCGGCGGGCCGGCCGGGGCGATCGTCGTGCGCGACGTGGAGCAGTACCTGAAGGAGCTCGAAGCGCATGAGTCCGAGGGCGAAGGTGTGCGAGCTACTCCGCTGGCGCTGCGCATGGCGGGGGAGATTGGGGTGGACCTCGAGCTGGTGAAAGGCAGTGGGCCCGGCGGGCGCATCACCAAGTCGGACCTGCTCGAGCACGTCGCGAGCGAGAGGAAGGTTGACAACGAGCGCGCGTCGGAGCTCTTCCGCGGTGCGCAACAGCTCTCGCAGAAGCGCAAGGCTCTGATTCGCAACATGGTTCGGAGCAAAGCGGAGGCTCCGCACTTCTACGTGAGCATGGGCGTGCAGACCGACTCGCTGAAGCAGCTCCGTGATCACGTCAACGAAGAGTCCGCAGATAGGCGCCCACATCTGACCTATACCCATTTCATCATCAAGGCGTCGGCGCTGGCCCTGGAGCGCTTCCCCGATGCCAACGCGACGTATCGGGCGGAGGAGCAGCAGGTCGCGCTCTACGAGGCCATCAACATCGGCCTGGCGGTCGATGTGCAAGATGAGCTCGTGGCGCCCACCGTCAAGGATTGTCAGGGCAAGAGCATCTTTCAGCTCGCCGAGGACGCGAACGGCCTGATCCAGCGCGCGCGTATGCGCAAGCTTCAGCCCCGCGACTACGCCGACGGGACCTTCACGATCTCGAATCTGGGGATGTTCGGCGTGGACATGTTCTATGCCATCATCACGCCGCCCCAAAGCTCGATCCTCTCGGTGGGCAGCATCGAGCAGCGCCCGCTCGTGCGCGAGGGCGAGATCGTGATCGGCTCGATGACCAACCTCGGGCTCTCCGTGGATCACCGCGTACTCGACGGCGTGAAGGCTTCGCAGTTCCTGGCTGAGATAGCGCGGCTTCTGGAGAACCCGGAGGAGCTCGTCCAGGATGGACACAGCTTCGGCAGCTAGCTCACTCACAGTCCGGCAGCTGGGCCTCGTCCCCTACGGGGACGCGCTCGAGCTCCAGCAACGCCTGCGACGTGCACGGCTGGATGGGCGGGTGCCGGATACGGTGCTGCTGCTCGAGCATCCCGACGTGATCACGTTCGGGCGCAGCGCCAGGCCCGAGAACGCTCTGCTCTCCGAGCAGGCGCTGCGCCGGGCCGGCTACGAGGTTTATCGGATAGCCCGCGGCGGCGACGTGACCTATCACGGGCCGGGACAGCTCGTAGGCTATCCCATCCTGGATCTCTCGCAGCGGGGCGCGGACGTCCACATCTACCTGCGTCAGCTCGAAGGGCTGCTGATCGACACCCTGGCGGACTTCGGGATCGCTGCACGGCGACGCGAGGGCTACGCCGGGGTGTGGCTGGACGAACGGCGCAAGATCGCCTCGATCGGCGTGGGCTTGCGGCGCTGGACGACCACGCACGGCTTCGCGCTCAACGTCTCGTGTGACCTCGGCCGGTTCGATGCAATCATCGCCTGCGGTCTGCGCGGTGTGCGGATGACCAGCATGCAGGAGAGCCTGGGGCGAGAGGTCGACCTGGGAGCCGTACGTGCCCGGGTCGAGGCCCACCTGCGAAAGAGCTTCCCGTGAGCGAGCTGCTGGAGATCGAAGCGCCGAGGGGCCGACGACATACCGGGCGACCGCCCTGGCTCCGCATCCGCTTCCAGCAGACGCCCGAGCTTGAGGCCCTCCAGGATCTCGTCCGGGAGAGGCGTCTGCACACCGTGTGTCAGTCCGCCGCCTGCCCCAACCTGCCCGAGTGCTGGTCACGGGGGACGGCGACGTTCATGCTGGGGGGAGCTCGTTGTACGCGCCGCTGCGGATTTTGTGAGGTCCACACGGGGCGGCCCGATCCGCTGGATCCTCTCGAGCCCCGGCGCGTAGCGGACGCGATCGCTGCGCTCGGACTGCGCTTCGCCGTGGTGACCGCGGTGGCCCGAGACGACGTCGAGGACGGCGGGGCTGCGCACTTCGCAGCCACCATCGAGGCCACGCGCGAAGTCGCTCCCGGCTGCAAGATCGAGGTACTCATCCCCGATTTCAAGGGCTCGGAAGACGCACTCCGCACCGTGCTGGACGCCGGTCCCGACGTGCTGAACCACAACGTGGAGACCGTGGAGCGTCTGCAGCGGCGGGTCCGGCCGCAGGGCCGGTATGAGCGCTCGCTTGACGTCCTGGCGCTGGCGAGGCGCCTGCGATCCGACATCCCAACCAAGACGGGGATCATGCTGGGACTGGGCGAGCGGGAAGACGAGATCCGCCAGACCCTGATCGACATCTGTGAGCAGGGCTGTGGGTTGCTCACAATCGGTCAGTACCTGCGGCCCAGCCCGCTTCACCTGCCGGTGGAGCGCTATGTGACCCCCGCGGAGTTCGACGCTTGGGGCGAGGAGGCTCGCCGGATCGGGTTCCGAGAGGTGGCGTCGGGCCCGCTCGTACGCAGCTCCTATCGCGCCGAGCAACTCGCCGCCGCGCAGCGCTGACGTTGCTTCGGCGCGCCCCTTTCTTATAATCGCGCCGCGCCGAGGGCAGCGAGGAGGTCCAGATGCCGGGAAGGTGATCAGGGTCCGCCGACGTGAGCGGCTGGGCCTGGCCCAGCGGCTCTATCTGCCCAATATCCTCGTGGGGCTGTCCATCACGGCCCATCACTTCTTTCGCAACCTCTGGGGCTACATCGTCGGGAAGAAGAGGACGTTCGTCGTTCAGTACCCGGAAGAGCGGGTGGATTATCCGAGCGCCTTCCGCGGCCATCCCGTGCTCGTGGCCCTCGAGAGCGGCGAGCCGAAGTGCGTCGCCTGCGGCCTGTGTGAGTTCGCGTGCCCCACCGACTGCATCACGATCATTCCGGGTGAAACAGATGACGCCATCGAACGCTGCCCCCGCGAGTTCGATATCGATATGTCCCGCTGCATGTTCTGTGGGCTGTGCGAGGAGGCGTGTCCCGAGGAGGCGATCGTGATGAGTCGGACCGTGGAGCTCGCCACCTATGAGCGTGAGCCCATGCTCCTGCACAAGAAGGAGCTGCTGCGCACTGAGGAGCAGCTCGGCCGTCGGCTCGGGTTCATCCGTGAGGAGTATGCGCGCTGATGGACGAGTACCTGGAGCGGGTACGGGCGGTACTTGGGGATGCGGTGATCGATTCCCATGCCTACCTTGGGGATGCCACGGTTCTGGTGGAGCGCGAGCGGGTACTTGAGGCCCTGCGCACGCTGCGGGACCACACGGAGCTGCGCTTCAACATGCTGATGGACCTCACGGCGGTGGACTACCTGGGGCAGGAGCCTCGCTTCGAGGTCGTCTACCACCTGGCCTCCGTTGAAGTGGAGCTCCACGGCACGGAGCCTTCCCGCCTGAGGCATCGGCTGCGCGTGAAGACGCGGGTCCCCGAAGATCCCTGTACGCTGGACTCGGCGGTGGAGCTGTGGCCGGCGGCGGACTGGATGGAGCGGGAGGCCTGGGATCTTTACGGGGTGCGATTCAACGGCCATCCCGATCTGCGCCGGATCCTACTCTACGAGGAGTTCGAGGGGCACCCATTGCGGAAAGACTATCCCAAGGAGCGGCGCCAGCCCCTCGTGGGTCCGCGGAACTGAGAGGGCCCCATGGTCGAGCCGGCCAGAAAGAACTCGAACGATACGGACCCGGGCCGCCTGCCCACCGACAGGCAGGTGCTGAACATGGGGCCGTCGCACCCGGCCACCCATGGCACGGTCAAGTTCATGGTCGAGCTCGATGGCGAGACGATCGTCAAGATGGACGTAGCGGTGGGATATCTGCACCGCGCCTTCGAGAAGGAATGCGAGAGCGGCACCTATTACCAGGCCATCCCCTATACCGATCGTCTGAACTACAACTCCGCCATCCTCTCGAACCTGGCGTACTGCATAGCTGTGGAGAAGCTCCTCCAGCTCGAGCTTCCCCGGCGCTGTCAGTGGGTGCGCGTTCTGGCGAGCGAGCTTTCACGCATGGGCGACCACCTGACGCGGCTGGGGGCCGCGTGTCTCGAGCTCGGCGCGATGACTCCGTTTCTCTATGGCATCGAGGCGCGCGAGATCAACTGGGACCTGCAGGAGATACTCTGCGGGGCGCGAGTTACATCGAACTACATCCGCATCGGGGGGCTCCAGTCAGATGTTCGGCCCGGCTTCGAGGATCTCTGCGACGAGTCCATCGATCGTATTCAGCAGCTGTTAGTTGACTTCGACAGGATAATCACTGCCAACCGCATCTTCGTCGATCGCTTCCGCAATACCGGGATTCTTTCCAAGGAGCGCTGCGTTGCCTTCGGAATCACCGGTCCGCTGTTGCGGGCGGCTGGAGTCCCGTACGATTTGCGCAAGGCCGAGCCGTACCTGGTCTACGACGAGCTCGACTTCGACGTTCCGATCGGATCGAGCGGCGACAACTACGATCGCTTTCTGGTTGTGCAGGAGGAGCTGGAACAGAGCATCCGTATGATCCGCCAGTGCCTGGAGGTGATGCGCAAGACGAGCGGCGAGCCCGTCAACGTGGCCGATCCGCACATCCGCTGGCCGGGCAAGGACCACGTCTACGGCCGCATGGAAGAGCTGATCCAGCTCTTCAAGGGCGTTACCGAGGGCATCAAGGTCCCGGCTGGAGAGGTGTACGCGGCCATCGAATCGCCGAACGGGGAGCTCGGCTTTTACATCGTGTCGGACGGGAGCGGGAAGCCCTACAAGGTGCGCTGCCGTCCCCCGAGCTTCGTCAACACCCAGCCCCTGGCCGAGATGCTGCTGGGCGGAATGCTGGCCGACATCATCCCCACCTTCGACATGGTGAACATGATCGGAGGCGAGTGTGACCGCTGAGCTCGACACGCTGACGCCAGGGAGGCTGACCCACCATCTGGCGCGCGAGCGCTGGGGCGAGCCCGACGCGTGGGACGGCAGCGTGAACGACCCGCGTACGCGCGAGGAGCACGGCATCCGCTACAACGAGAAGTGGATCTATCTTCTGCCGGAAGGCCAACGCCGACTCGTGTACTGGCACCGCTACGACTTTCGCGGCGCGCTTGTTGAGCGAGTGGACGGGACCTTTCAGCAGGAAACGGCCTGAGCTCCGCTCCACCGCTTCGTCCCTGCGGCCTCCGGCTGCTCCGGAACGGCAGCTTCGTGCACGAAGGCGTGGTGGTCAGCCACCGCAGGCTCCACCGCGCCCTGCTGCGAGGCGTGCGTTTCGCGGAGGAAGAGGGCGTGTTCGTCGTGCAACTGGGTCGCTTCCGGGGCCAGATCGAGGTCGAGGACGTGCCGTTCTGGGTAGTGGCCTACGATCCGGGGCAGGGGTCGATCGATCTCACGGACGGCTCCTCGGAGCCCATCGTCCCCAGGACTCTGCGGATCGATGCGGACGAGGTTTTCCGCGTGGCGGTCAAAGGCGGCCGCTTTCCAGCCCGCTTCACTCGCTCCGGCCAGGCTCATCTACTGGAGCACCTCGAGCGGCGCGATGCTGGCTGGTTCCTGCGGGTGGGCCGGCGCTGGGTCGCCGTGCCGAATGTGGCCTCGTTGTAGCCTCCCGGCGCACGATTCTTCTGCTGGCGGCGTCGAGCGCTGGGACGATGCGCAGGTTCCCGGTTGAAGCGCGCGCGGTCGCACCACATCTGCCGTTTTCTCTGCGGCTTCGCTGCACGCCTGGTTTGCCGTAGCCTTGGACAGCGTGGTACTAACGCGTTGGGCCAACGT
>Ga0255049_10001977_pt1 | contig 10993 bp, 8 predicted proteins | sample JV7_2_3_MG_FD_183615 | JGI IMG/M metagenome (GOLD analysis project Ga0255049, IMG submission 183615) | Seawater microbial communities from Jervis Inlet, British Columbia, Canada - JV7_2_3 | ecosystem: Environmental > Aquatic > Marine > Inlet | place: Canada: British Columbia | collected 2016-10-06
TGACCCGTGTAACGCGCTGCCGGCATCAGCGGGGGAGTAACGGCATAAGCGCGAATGCGAGTAATGTCTAGTTCGACCACAAACGACCTGGGTTCAGTTCTCCGACCGGTCAGTCTACTACGGCCCGAGTGGAATCAATCGAACCACCATCAATCTCGAGCACGGTCCTCAGGAGCACGCTCGCACCATTCGCCATATCTTGTGCCGATGTGAATTCCTTGGGCGAATGACTGATGCCTTTGGCGCTTGGCACGAAGATCATGCCGGTCGGTGCGATTAGCGCCATGTCCTGCGCATCATGACCGGCGCCACTCGGCATGAATTTGAAGCTCAGGCCCAGGTCGTCGGCTGACGCCGCGATGATGCGGCGCATGCGTTCGTCAGTTGGGCCCGGCGGTGCAGCGACGTCAATCTCTTCATGGCGAATCGGCGTAGAGCGCGCGTCGGCAATACGATCGCTTGCGGCGCTGATGTCGTCGAATACACGTTGCATCTTTGCAGCAGAGAGATCACGAATCTCAAGACTCAATACGACCTCGCCCGGAATGACATTGGGTGCGCCCGGCTCTGCGTGAATTTTGCCGACCGTTGCGACTTGCGCCCCTGGCATACTAGTCGCCACCTGGTTTACAGCCAGTATGTACTCCGCTGCGCTGATCATCGCATCCCGGCGGCGATTCATCGGCGTTGTGCCCGCGTGATTCGCGAAACCTTCGATCGTGACATCCCACCAGCGGATTCCGACGATGCCTTCGACGACGCCGATATCGATGCCTTCTTCATCCAGGATGGCACCCTGTTCGATGTGCAGCTCGATGAAGGCCTTGATATCTCCGGGCTTGCGCTCGGCCAGGTCGAGACGATTCGGATCACCGCCGACCGCGCGGATGCCCTCGCCTATTGTCATGCCGCTGTGGCTCATGACGCTCAAGGTCCGGTCGTCGACCTTGCCGATCATGGCCCGGCTACCCGTGAGGCCGCCTTCTTCGTCGGTGAAGCTGACGATTTCCAGGGGATGCCGCGTGCGGATATTGCTTGCCTCAAGCAATTCAATGACTTCTATCGCGCCGATGACACCAACGTCGCCGTCGTAATTACCGCCGCCGGGCACCGAATCGATATGCGAGCCAAACATGATGGTTGGCAGATCCGGTTCGCTGCCGTCGCGCCGCCCGATGATGTTGCCAGCTGTATCCAACCGTACCGACAGGCCTGCTTCTCTCATCAGGTCCATGATGTAGGCGCGACCGGCGAGGTCAGCCTCACTGAAAGCAATTCGGTCGACACCGCCGTCCGTGTTGGCACCAAATGCAGACAGCGCCTCGATGCGTTGCTCCATGCGGTCGGCATCGGCTTGCAGGTTGTCCGCTGCCGCGGCCAGTGTCAGCGGCAGGAAAAAGAGGCTAAGGAGAATGGTGTTTGAAGGTGCCATACGACTCGGGAAGTGGCTATGGGAAGGTGTACCCGGATTTCATTATTCTACATGCAAATGCAGACAGTCAGTTGGTTCGACTCCGCCTTCCGGTTTCGAAATAAAACTCGCGGCATCCCGGTCTCCTTATAATAAGAGTAAATATGCCAAGATCTTTTCCGATGGAGACAGAGATGAAGATTACAGCGGCCCGGCTAATCTGCCTCATGTTCTTTTTGATGCCTGCAGGACATGCTGCCGAGAGTATTGACTGGCATCACTGGAACATGGACGCGTTTGCGGAGGCCAAAGCGCAGAACAAAATGATTCTTGTCAATGTCGGCATGGAGGGCTGCACGGCTTGCGCAAGAATGGAAGCACTGACGTATGCAGATAGAGATGTCATTGATCTTGTCAACGCAAACTTCACTGCAATCGAGGTCGATGCGGAGGCGCGTCCGGATATCGGCGAACGCTACCTGGATTGGGCCTGGCCGGCGACCATATTCCTTGCTCCAGACGCCACGCAAGTGCTCGCCGTTCGCGGCAACAAGCTACCACGGAATTTCATTCCGATTCTCAATGACCTGATCGCAAAACACGAGGCCGGCGCGCTTGAGCCCGACCCACACTCACCTTATGCCGCCCAACTCAAGCCGACGGATACGGAATTTACTGGTGTTCGAGATGATGTGCGCGCGCAGCTCGATCGAAGACTAAACCGTAAGTACGGTGGCTGGGCAAGAAACGGCATCGGCCGCGAGACAAGCGGTTCGCGTTTGCGCCATTTGTACCTCAGGGCGCACTTGTATGACGACGCGGAACTGCATGATCTGGCATTGAAAGGTTCTACCGGTTTTCTCAACACGATAGACCCGGTGTGGGGTGGCAGCTACAGTGCCGCGTTCCCGAAAGACATGGAGGCTCCCAGAAAGTTCGCAGCGCTCAGAGCCATACCCGAGAAAAGAATACGGGTGCAGTCAAACGCAATCACAGCCTTTGCAATCGGCTACCGGCAAACGAAAGACGACAAATACCTGGAGGGTATTGTAGATATCGACCGTTTCCTAAAAGACTGGATGATGGCGGCCGATGGCACTTTCTACACCAATCAAAAAGACCGACCGACCAACCTGCCGCGTGGAATGACGGCGGCCGATTATTTGCTCTTGCCAACCGACGAGGAGCGCCGCAAGTTCGGTACGCCAGCAGTTGATCATGCCATTTACACCGATCGTAACGGTGAGGTTATCGCCGCCTACGTTCTCGCATATGAAGCGACGGGCAACAGGGATTACCTTGCGATTGCGAAGAATGCTGCTACGTCAATTCTCGAAGACCGCTTGCATGAGGACGGCTGGGTCATACAGGCATTGAGCAACGAGGAATCTGACAAGGACGCCAGAATGCGCACCCTCGTCACCGAGAAGCGAGCCTTTTTGAGCGCGCAGGCCTGGTTCGGCACCGCGTTATTGTCGCTGTATCGGGTCACTGGCGAGGATGAATGGCTCGGTGCCGCCGACGGCATCGGCAGGGCAACGTTGACTGCTTTGCATGATGATGAGTTGGGCGGTTTTTACGCCACCGTTCATGATGCAACGGCAGCGATCATCGCACCTCGCAAACCTCTGGAAGCAAACGGTACTGCGGCCAGTTTCTACTACGATCTCTCGATTTATACCAAGGACGACGTCTACAAGGGCATTGCCGCACGAACGATCCGGGCGGTAGCCGATCCCGCCAATATTCGTAGAGAAGGCAATATCATTGGTGAGTTTGCGCTGGCATTGGAAAAAGTAACGACCGCCTATGTCGAGTTTTCAATAGTTGGAGACACAAGCCATCCAAATGCGGTAGCTCTGTTTGACGCTGGCCGCGACGTTTTCGAGCCCAGGAAGCTCTTGCACTACGAAGAGCCAGGCCGATATCCCGACCGCGGCAAGCCGGCCATGTACATCTGCAACCCGGATATGTGCTCCGTCCCGATCGAGGACCCGGCAAAAGTTGCCAGCCAAGCGGCCACATTTCACGGACCGGCCACTTCGGTAGTAACGAACTGACAGTGTGAACAATGCGGCCCCGCTACCTGGCCGATAGCTCCGCTGAAGAAATAGAAAAGCCCCTTTGGTGGCCAGGGGCGGAATCGAACCACCGACACGCGGATTTTCAGTCCGCTGCTCTACCAACTGAGCTACCTGGCCCCCAAAGGGGCTCTTCAAAGAGCGGGGTATTAGACCGGCAAGCGGTAGCTCAGTCAAGGAATAACAGCAGGCTTACATGTCGATAACTTCAGCCAATTCGATCGATCCGCCCGAACTCAGAATAGGGCATCCGCGGCCCTTGGCGATCGCGTCATCAAGGTCGGCCGCTTCTATCAAGCTATAGCCGCTAGTCGGATTGGAACCGCCGTTTTCGGCGACCGATCCGTCGCTGCCGATGGTGCTGGACTTGCCGACTGGATTGCCGCCGTCGATAACCGCGGCCCCCATTGATCCGAACCAGGCACCCCAAGCGTCGAGTACTTCGGCGAGCTCCGCCTCGCTCTCTGCTTGCTTGCCGCCGTGATAAACATATAAATATTTTGTCATTTCTCTCTCCTTTAGTGGTTTACAGGCCATTTTCGACCCAGAAGTAGAGGGTACACACAGACAATTGGCAAAACATCGGTCACTGTGACGATATTCGACCTATTTTATTGTGTAGACTACACACTCTTATGGCCGAACCGCCCAAAAACACGCGTTTTGCGGCCGCAATGGACACTTTAAGAGCCTGCGGCGTTGTTCCACGTGTGGCCAAGGCACTCCGAAGCAGTGCTGACCCCGTGGCCCGGGAGTTGCAGCAGGCCATACTCGCTGAGGTCCACGCCTATACGCAGTCGGGCAACCCGGATGTACTGCCAGAGCTTGAGCAGCATTTGCGGCAACTGATAAGCGAGGCCTGCCTGGTGCTCGGCGGGAAAACACCCGACGAACTGGGATTTGTGGTTGATCACGCAAGGCGGCGGGCCGAGCAGAAGTTTCCTCTCGATGCCCTCCTTCATATGTACCGCTGCGCCTATCTGGGGCTGATGCCCTGGATTCGGGACGCCGCCCTCGCTGCCGCCGCCGACTCGGCCCAACTGCGAAGGGTCGTCGCAGCCGTCACTGAATTCACATTTGAGTACACCAGCTCGATCAGCACGCTCACCACCTCGGAATACGTGGACCACACCCGCCTGTTGGCGGAAGCTGAGGGCGATCGCCGCAGCAAATTGCTCGATATGCTGTTAAGTGGCTACGACGAATCAGACAATCGCGCCGCTCAGCTTTTAAGACGTGCCGGTTACCTCGAGCAACGTCAGTCTTTCTGTGTTGCCGTAGCACGATCTGTCGATCCGCGAGAAATGGTAAATGCCGCACGCGCTCAGCGAATGGCCGACTCGATCGGTCAGGTACTGCACGACTTGCCGATTCGATCGCTTTTGGGCGTGCGTGACAATCTCGTCACCGTAGTAATTTCCGGAACGCGCCGCTTGTCAGGATGGACCAGACCACATTCTTTGCTTGCGGATCGCGTCTATGAGCCACTGCGAAAAGTCGGCCCGGCCGCGGTCATCGGGATCAGCGCTGATGCGCCGTCGACTTCTCATATTCCGCGAGCGTTAAACGAGGCCAAACTCGCTCTGGATTTCGCCAACGTTGCCGAGCGCGTCATGCCGTATGCGCGCATACCGTTTCGACACATGCTGGTTCGCGTCGCGGCCGACAACATTCAGTCTGCGCTACCTATCTGGGTTGAGCCGTTAATAAGTGCAGACGATAAAGCGCGCGGCCGTTTACTCGAAACACTGCGAGCTTATGCGGACGCCGACATGAACGTGTTGAAGACGGCCAAACATTTGTCTATTCACCCCAACACAATTTACGCGCGGATGCAGAAAATTCAGGACATCACGGGTCGCGATGCATTGAATTATCACGAACTCTCCGAATTACTGCTCGCGAGTGACTGTTCCGCCCAATCCTCACGATAAGCAGTGCTATTCTTTGCATCAGGGATAAGGTCAAAGGCAGCGCCGTGAATTCCGATCTCTTGCAGGGCTTTTACCTGGGAGGTCTGCTCGTCGAGCCCCTCAAGGGACAGGTAAGTGGCGGAGCAGGGACCCAGCACTTGCCACCGAAGGCGGTGGAGGTACTGCTATGCCTTGCGGCAACTCCGGGCGAACTTGTCACGCGCGAACTTCTGCTCGATGACGTCTGGGGGGTCGGCAATGGCAGCCAGGAAGCGCTCAGCCATGCCGTCAGCGAAATTCGCCACGCGCTGGACGACCATCCCGACAATCCGGTTTTCCTGCAGACCCTCCCCAAGCGCGGCTACCGACTACTCGTCGAGCCTGAACTCGCCGGCGAAAACACGTCGACGGTCGTGCTGGGCACTCCACACGGCGCTCGTGTCGCGGACATCAGCTTGATCGAAAATCTAAAGCAACGCGGCGTCCTTGAAACCGTCGTTGCCTATCTCGTCATAGGCTGGTTATTAATTCAGATCGCAGACATCGTTTTCGGCCAGTTACATTTTCCGGCGTGGGCCGGCACTTTTGTGACTGTTTTCGTGATTGCCGGCTTTCCCATCGCGATCGTGCTGTCGTGGTATCTCGAATTCAGAGATGGCCGCGCCATCGTTCATCGACTGTCGGCGGCAGACTCGCGTAAAAAGCGATTTAGTCGCACTTATATATCGGTGGTTGCTGCGCTAGGGATTGCCAGCGTGCTGGTTTTTGTTTACGACCGCAGCATCGGACTGCCCGAACCGCCCGTCGAGGAACGCGTAATCGCGAAACTTCCGCCGATCGTGCAGAACTCATTTGCGGTGTTGCCCTTTCTGAACATCGATGGAAGTGACGAGACCCGCGTATTCGCTAATGGCCTTGTCGACGACGTGATTACGCGGCTATCTCATGTTCCTGGCCTGCGCGTGTCATCACGAGGTGATTCCTTCACGCTGGCGCCGAATACTGCATCACAAAAAGTTCGCGAGCGATTGCGTGTCGAAATGTACCTGGAAGGCAGCGTTGAAATGGCCGCCGACGAGATGCGTATCATTGTCCAGTTAATCGACTCCGAGACGGGCTTTCACGTCTTGTCACGAAGCTTCGACCGGCCCAAGGAAGACTTTTTCGATATTCGCGATGAGATCACAAGCCTGACGGTCGCCAACGTGCGCGTTGCGCTGCCGCCGGACACGCGATCAGCAGAGTTGCAGAGCACCGATCCATCGACACTCGACGCTTATAAGTTATACCGCCAGGGCGTGGAAGCATCGCGACTGCCGACGTCAGCAGAGAACATAAAAATTGCGCTGGACTGGTACGACGCAGCGCTCGGGATCGATGCGGACTATGCCGCCGCATATGCCGGGAAGTGTGAGCTGTATGTCGCGAGTTTTGCCGAGATCGATGATGCTTCGTATATCGAAAAAGCCGAGTCCGCCTGTGGCATCGCGCTGGAGCTCAATCCAAATCTCGATGTTGTACATACATCCCTGGGTCGCCTGTATACCGCGACGGGTCGGTATGACGACGCAGAAGTGTATTTTCGACGAGCATTGCGGATCGACCCATCGAGCGTGGCCTCTTTTATCGGCCTTGGTGAAGTTTATCGCTCGCTAAATCGTCACGAAGAAGCAGAAGCCAACATCCGACTTGCGATTGGTCTGCATCCGGGCGATCCCGTCCCATATTATCGCCTTGGTATTTTTCTTTATCGATCCGGGCGTTTCGATGAAGCGGCGGAACAAATTCAACATGTCGTCGCATTACAGCCGGACAACATGAACGCTTTCGCGAATCTCGGCACGGCTTATATGTTGATGGGCAGATTTGATCTTGCGGCGCCCGCTTTTCAGGAGGCGATCGATATCGAGCCAACGAAAAACGCCTACAGTAACCTCGGCCTGATGCAGTACTACCTCGGCGACCTCGATGCGGCGATTGACAGCCACACGAGGGCGGTCGAACTCAGCCCCAATGATTATCTGGCGCGGGCGAACCTCGGCGACGCCCTTTCGATTTCCGGGAATGAGGAGGCAGCTCGGCGTGAGTTCGAAAAGACTGAGGAAATGGCCGAGCGCGTTTTGCAAGTGAACCCGAGCGATCCATTTACGATGATGGATCTTTCCTGGATCTACGCAATGCTCGGCAAGCAGGCCGAAGCACGTGCGACGATCGACAAGGTACGCGAGCTTGCTCCCGATGACCCATACACTCACTACTACGATGGCCTTATCTCTCTGCGCGAAGGCAACACCGATGCTGCGCTCGATGCGTTGGAAGAGGCGGCGAGACTGGGTTACTCGCTGAGAATCATGGCGGCGGAACCCCACCTCGCAACGCTTAGAATGAATCCAAGGTTTGCGGAGATTGTTTCGAGTAACTGATCAAACGGGAAATACGTTAAAAACCGACTATTATTGAGAAACGTGCAGCACAAAAAGGAACCAGAATAATGAAAATACTATTCCTTGCAATGACCCTTGCGATAGCACTTGGCGGATGCGTGGCCAACGGCACGCCTTCCATAAAAAGTATCGCGGCTGCTGATACCCAATGTGCGAGCAATCGCAGGGGGCGGACGACCACCAAACTGAAATACGGCAAAGACGACATCGACATCAAGTGGAGGTCCAAAGTCGGATTCGGTTCAGAGTTTCGAATCCACCTGAAACCGGAAAAAGGCTACAAGGATAAAGACGTCGAAATTATTGGCCGCAGCGGCACTCTGCCTGGCGGCGCAGGTAACACACCGTTTGCCTGGTTAAACATAGTCGATAGTTACGACGATCTCAAAGCTGCGCGAAAGGGCCCTTACCTGGTCTTATGTGTGCCTCCGGGAGTGCCGGCCGGCACGGAATATAAATTCGATGTACGAGTTGAGAGTGTCGGCAGGATAGATCCGCGCGCGGACGTAACCTATTAAGAAGGGAATCAGGCCGCCTTGAGCGAGGAATTTCAAGAATGGCAGTGCCGGGAAGTATCCCGAAACCTATCTCGAAGGTAACCAGAGTCACGGCAAGATAGTCCTCAGGACATATCAAAATCGGAAAAGAAATCCCAGCAGCGGGCCGGACATCTCAATCTCGGTTGTTTCGGCTACGCCGCTATCGTCATCCTCGAACTCGATCGCCATGTGCCGATAGCCGAGATTCAAGGCGAAGGTCTTGTTAAATCGATAGCCGACGGACGCCAGCAAGTTTAGTGTTCCCTCTGAATCCCCGAAGCTGTAATCACCGCGCAGGTTCAGGTCCCAGTCCTCGTTAAATCGTTGCAGGTAACGTACACCGGCAAATACATCGCTAAAACTTGAATCGCTGTCGAACCGCTGGGTTGGTCCGAGGCCCGGTGTTAACAACAAGGTTTTGTCGACATTGACGTTGCGGATACCGAACAGGAAGTCGACGCCACTGTCGCTCCTCGACGGTCGAAAGAATCCGCCCAGCTCAACGATAGTGGTGTCGAGTTCTGCGGTCACGCTTAAGTTTGTTGGCGGTGGCGGTAACGGCACCGTAAGTGCCGTGCTGGCCGAGACATTAAGGAAGATATAGTCGAGCGTAAAGCCCCAGCGATTGCGCGCTGCTTCAACTCGGATCATGCCGACGGCGTCAGCCTTGTCCAACAGGTCCGAGGCACTAACGCTACCTCCAGGGCCCGATGACTGATCCAAAGTGATATCCGATAGCCAGACGTAGGGCGCAACGAGCCATTTCGTTTCATCGGCCGCAGACAGCAGTGGAACCAACATCAGTAGCAATGCCGTCCAGGTAGTCATTTTTCCCATCTTCATGTTGTGCTCCAGGTTATTCAGAAACCAGCAATGCCCTCGACCTGTACCGCTCCCTCGACGATTTCCTCCGGACAGGAATCAGGCTGCCTTGAGCGCATCCTCGGCCGACATGTAGTCGTAACCAAGATCATGGGCCACTGCCTCATGATTGACCTGCCCGGCATGAACGTTAAGTCCGTTTGCGAGATGCGGGTCACGGGCAAGCGCTTCACGCCAGCCGAGATTCGCGAGATTTTTTACGAACGGCAATGTCGCGTTGGTTAGCGCGAATGTACTCGTGCGTGGCACGGCGCCCGGCATGTTCGTCACGCAGTAATGAACAACGCCGTCAACTTCGTACGTCGGCTCAGCGTGCGTGGTCGGGCGACTGGTTTCGAAGCAACCGCCTTGGTCGATCGAAATATCAACCATCACGGCACCGTTGTGCATGTTCTTAACGTTCTCTTTGGTAACCAGCTTCGGCGCCGCGGCGCCGGCAACCAGTACTGCGCCAATAACGAGATCGGCTTCGCGAGTAAGTTTGTCAATCGCATCGGCGGTCGAGTAAACGGTGCGGACTCGTCCACCCCAGATATCATCGATCTCACGCAGGCGCGGCATCGAGCGATCAAGAATCGTCACTTCGGCACCAAGGCCGACTGCCATGTCGGCGGCATTCGCACCTGAGACACCACCGCCGATAACGAGCACCTTGCCCGGAGCAACACCCGGCACACCGCCAAGAAGAACGCCGCGGCCACCATTCGCTTTTTGTAAAGCAAATGCGCCCGCTTGAATCGACAGGCGTCCGGCAACTTCCGACATCGGTGTTAGCAGCGGTAACGATCCGTCAGCTGCGGTTACGGTTTCGTAGGCAATCGCAGTCGTGCCAGATTTGACCAGAGCCGCGGCCTGTTCGGGGTCGGCGGCAAGATGGAGATAGGTGAACAGGACCTGGTCGGGACGCAGCATTGCACATTCATTCAGCTGCGGTTCCTTGACCTTGATGATCATGTCGGCGGCCGCAAATACATCTTCCGCCTTGTTCACAACCTTGGCGCCAGCGGCGACGTAATCGGCATTGCTCATGCCAATGCCTTCACCCGCTTTTGTTTCGACGATCACTTCGTGGCCGTCGTGCACCAGCTCGCGAACGCCTGCCGGCGTCATGCCAACGCGAAATTCGAGGGTTTTAATTTCTTTCGGTACGCCGATTCTCATTAGCTTCTCTCCACCAACAGTCTGTGCTGCTATGATCTACACACGATACCTCGACTTTTACGCCATTTGCTTGCAAAATAGCTGACATTTACTCGAAATTGTGGCATTTTCTGTTACTTCTATGACTTTTTACGCAAGATTCTGCTATGGAAATTGACCGCTTTGACCGCGCCATCCTGGACGCCGTGCAGAAGGACGGCCGCATCAGCAATGTAGACCTGGCCAACGCCATCAACCTGTCGGAATCCGCCTGCCTGCGGCGGGTCCGCGCGCTGGAGGAATCCGGCATGATTGATCGCTATGTCGCCCTCCTCGGTCAGGCCAGGGTCGGGCTACCCGGAAATGTTTTCGTACACATCGGCCTGCATCGCGAAGAAGAAAGCGAACTCGCGGCCTTCGAGGAAGCCGTTCGCAGCATCCCCGAGGTCATGGAGTGTTACTTGATGACCGGTGAATTCGACTACTTGCTGCGCGTGGTGGTTACGGACATGGCGGATTTCGAGCGTTTACACAAAGAGGCACTGACTCGCCTGCCTGGCGTGGCCAGGGTTAACTCGAGCGT
>Ga0255049_10001979_pt1 | contig 10988 bp, 10 predicted proteins | sample JV7_2_3_MG_FD_183615 | JGI IMG/M metagenome (GOLD analysis project Ga0255049, IMG submission 183615) | Seawater microbial communities from Jervis Inlet, British Columbia, Canada - JV7_2_3 | ecosystem: Environmental > Aquatic > Marine > Inlet | place: Canada: British Columbia | collected 2016-10-06
TGACCTATTTGTTGATCCCGGTCCTGTTCAGGCGCGCCCTGTTCCTGCCGTGGATGGCGAAATGGCAGCCCTACGTGTTCTCCGCGGGTATGACGCTGATGATCCTGTTCATGCTCGGCGCCGGCACCCTCGGAGTCTCGAGGCGTCACTGGGACATGGATTTCACCGGCGCGATGCTGAGTTTCGAATACCCGGGCACGGCCTATACGATGATGGGGATTGCCGCAATCGGTGGTATACTCGGCGTGCTCGGTGGCGCGATGTACCTGATCGTAACCGTCGGTTCGCTGTTGTTCGGCAAGAAACTCGATCAGTCAGCCGGTCTGTTCCAGAGCTTTGGCGTGCCCCTGGGGTCTTCGTCCTACGATGTGGTTCAGCCTGACCGCCTGCCGATGGCGCCGAAACTGGCCGTCGAGGAGCACGGTTCGGCGGGATTTGAAGCGCCAGGAACCTTTGTGCTGGCGATGGCGTTACTGGTCTGTTTCGTCGTCTACTACTTTATCAACTGGGACTACCTGGCCTCGGTCTGGCCGCTCAGTTAGCGAGTTGGTTACGCATCCGGGGGCCTGCAAGGGCCCCCGGTTTGTAGGTTCGACGATAACGGGGATAACCCGGGAGCACAGTCGATAACATGTTCAGTCAGATTTCCAATTTACTCAAACTGCGAATCGGTGTGGTCATGATGTTGACCGCGCTGGTGGCCATGGTGATCACACCGGGCCCGCAACCGAGTGCGCTGGAAATCCTGGTGCTTGCGTTCGCCGTGCTGATATCGGCGGGTAGCGCTGGCGCCTTCAACCAGTACTTCGAAGTAGATATCGATCGTCGCGTTGCGCGCACCTGTAATCGTCCTTTTGTTACTGGCTATTTCCAGCGCGGCCCGATGTGGCTCGGGATCATCCTGCTGTTGCTCGTCGTCGGGGTCGGTTCGGCGGCGCTGGTGCTGAACCTGCCGGCGGCGTTTTATATTTTTCTCGGCGCCTTCTTCTACGCGATTGTCTATACCGTGTGGCTGAAGCGGCGCTCCTGGACCAACATCGTCATCGGCGGCGCCTCGGGCAGTTTCGCGGTCCTCGCCGGGGCGGCCGCGGTCGACCCCGGGATTGGACCCGTGGCGATCATGCTGGCGCTGGTGCTGTTCCTGTGGACACCTTCACATTTCTGGAGCCTCGCGATTGCCAAAAGCAAGGATTACCAGCGCACCGGAATCCCGATGCTGCCGGTAATCATCGGCAATTACCGCTGCGCCCAGGTGGTGTTGATCAACACCCTGATGCTGGTCGCAATTTCGATCATGCCATTCTTTTACGGCATGGGCTGGATCTACCTGGCAGCTGCCGCGGGCGGCGGCGGCTTCTTTATTTATCACAACATCCTGATGGTGCTCGATCCATCCCCGCGCGTCGCGATGAAGAGCTTCTTCGCTTCGCTGGTGCAACTGGTGTTACTGCTGATTGGCGCGGTCGTCGACGTTTTGCTGCTCGGCTAGACATCGGGTAAAATTCCGCAATGAAATCCAGAGCCCTCATATGTGGTTTGCTGCTGCATATGCTGCCGCTTTGCGTTGTGCTGGCGCAAAGCGCGACGCCAATCGCGGGCAACGACCTGGAAAATTCCACTTTTAACTATGATCAGGCGCTTGCCGTCAGCCAGGCGGCGATTGGTAGAACTGTCTCCGATGTTGAGTTTACCAGCGCTGACGGGCGCCGGCTGACGCTCGGCGAGTTGCGCGGCAAACCGCTGGTGCTGAGCATGGTGTATACCAGTTGTTATCAAATCTGCCCGATGACGACCCGCTTCCTCTCGGGCGTGGTGGACAAGGCGCGCGCGGCGCTCGGTGAAGACAGCTTTGCGGTTGCCGTGGTCGGCTTCGACGTTGAGGTCGATAATCCTGCCGCGATGCAATACTTCGCCAATAAACAGGGGATTAGCGACAAGGGCTGGCAGGTTTTGAGCGCCAGCAGCAGCGCGATCGAAGCGCTTGCCGGTGATATTGGATTTCAGTATTTTGCGTCGTCGAACGGATTCGATCACCTGATTCAGGCGACCGTGATCGACGCCGAGGGCCGGGTTTATCGGCAGGTATACGGCCAGGTCTTCGATACGCCGTTGCTGGTCGACCCGCTGATCGAACTGGTACTCGGGCGCAGTCCGCCCGAGCAACCACTGCTGGATAACCTGGTCAGCAAGATAAAACTGTTTTGCACGACTTACGATCCCGTACGAGACGGTTACTACTTTGACTACTCGCTGTTTATCGGTATGCTGATCGGCGGTTCGATCATTGTTTTCACCGCCGTTATCGTGGTGCGCGGGCTTAGCAATGGCCGTGCATGACTTGACTTTAGTCAGTGCGATTTTCGAGAGCATCGGCTAAAGTCGAAGTTCAGCAAGTCCTATTTTTTAGAGATCCCATTCAGGTGATAATCAATCCGCTGAAGCGCGTTTATCTCGCGCTCGAGTCCTGGTTTAATATTTCATTCGGTACCGAGTGGAACCCGTTATACCATCTCGGCACGCTATCTTTTTTCCTCTTCTGGATCATCCTGATCAGCGGGATCTACCTGTTCATTCCGTTCCACGGCAGCCTCGAGGGAGCGCACGCGTCGGTGGAGTACATAACCCATCAGCAATGGTACGCGGGCGGCGTCATGCGCAGCCTGCACCGCTACGCCTCGGACGCGGTCGTCATCACCGTGCTGCTGCACATGTTCAAGGAGTTCGCTTCCGGGCGCTATCGTGGTTTTCGCTGGTTTTCGTGGGTGACCGGCATTCCCAACCTGTGGATGATCGTGACCCTGGGCATCACCGGTTACTGGTTGGTGTGGGACGAAATGGCGCAATACATAGCGATCGGCTCGGCGCAGTTGATGGATGCGTTGCCGATATTCTCCGGCGCGATGACGCGTAACTTCGTTTCCGGCGGCATGACCGATCGCTTTTTCATCCTCATCGAATTTCTGCATTTGCTGGGTCAGCCGATGCTGTTGTTGTTCATGCTGTGGCTGCACGTCAAACGCCTCTCCGACGTCAACATCAATCCGCCCCGGGGACTCGCGGCCGGCACTCTTGTCGCGCTGCTGGCCCTGTCGCTGCTGGCCCCGGCGGTCAGCCACGCGCCCGCTGACCTCAGCCGCGTGCCGACGGAGATACGCATCGACTGGTATTATCTCAATGTCTATCCGTTACTCGAATACTGGCCGGCACGGCATATCTGGATTCTGACCACCGGCGTTACCCTGCTGTTGATGGCGATGCCGTGGTTGTTGCCGAGAAAAGACGGTTCCAAGGCAGTTGTCGACCTCGATAACTGCAACGGTTGCGGCATTTGTTTCGAAGACTGCCCCTTCGATGCGATTACCCTGCAGGCGCGTACCGATGGTGCGCGCTACGATCATGAAGTGGTCGTCAATCCGGACTTGTGCGGCGCTTGCGGTATCTGCGCGGGTTCCTGTCCGGCCTCGAATCCGTTTCGATCGTCGCGCGAAGAATTGAAGACCGGTATCGACATGCCGCAACTGCCGGTCGATCAAATGCGCCAACAGGTTCGTGATGCCATAGCCACGATGACGGGCGATTTAAAGATTATCGTCTTCGGCTGCGAGCATGGCATCAATGTCGAGCGCCTGAATAGCGGCGATACCCTCGGTATCAAGTTGCTTTGCAGCGGCATGCTGCCGCCGACGCTGGTGGAGTATGCCCTCAAACAGGGTGCCGATGGCGTCATGGTAACCGGTTGCCGGCAGAACGACTGTTATTTCCGCTTTGGCAACCGCTGGACGCGATTGCGTTTTGCCGGTGAGCGTAAGCCGAGCCTGCGCGCGCGTGCCGAACGCGACCGTATCCTCATCCACGGCGCCGCCGAACCGGATGCGCCCGCCATCGAGCGGGATTTGGTTGCATTTCGACAGCACTTGCGCGAACGCAACCGGGTCGCGGTGAGCGGTGTTGGGGCGGAGAATTGAACGCGATGGCCGAGCATGACAACGAACCCCTGCGATTTCTGCTGCAAGCCTTCAACTACGCCGTGTTCATGGGGCTGGTGTGGTATTTTGCGAGCGCACCGGCGGTGCGACTGATTGGCGAAGACGAGGCCAAGATAACCATCGCCTTTGCCCATGCCGGCCAGCTGCGCGAGCCCTGTCGCATGTTGAGCCAGGAGGAATTGAATAAACTGGCGCCGAACATGCGTAAGCTGGATGACTGTCCGCGCGAGCGTTCGCCGGTCGTCATCGAAGCCGAACTCGACGGTGAAACCATTTACAGTGTGTCATTGCCGCCGCCGGGTCTGTTCGGTGACGGTGGCGTCGACGTTTTCTACAGCGCCAAGATAGCGGCCGGTGATCATCACCTGAGCCTGAAGATGAACGACAGCGTGCGCGTCGAAGGATTCAATCACCAGTTCGAACAGGCTGTAACCATCGAGCCGAAGCAGATACTGCTGGTGGGATTCGAGTCGAAACACGGCTTCGTGCTCAAGCCCGCGCAAGACTAGCCCGCATGTTACGCCAGGAGATCGCGAGAACCTCCCCTTGAAAACCTGTAGGCTAGCGCAGTTGTCGGCAGTGGGTTTCGCGCAACAACAAGGCGCCGACCAGGGCCGCGAAGTTCACAACCAGTAAACTGAAAAACGCCGTGCTGTAGTTGCCGGCGGCGTAGATGCGCGCGCCTGCCTGCATCGTCCCGTCCCAGTTGGAATCCAGCAGCCAACCGATCAGCGGCTGCATCACCGCGCCCGCGCCGACTATGCACATGTTCATCAAGCCAAGCGAGGTGCTGGAGTAATTGATGTCATTCAGTTCCTTGACCGAACCGAAGCAAACCGTCATCGAACTGCCGCCCGCACCGATGACGAAGATCAAAGCCATCAACGCGATGGCGTTATCCGGGGTGAAGTAGAACAGGCAGGCGGTTGCCAGCAGCGCGGTCAACGAACCCATGCGTAAAATCAGGTTGCGCCGACCCATGCGATCGGAGGCCCATCCCGCCAGCGGTGAAAAAATCGCCCAGCCGACAAAGAGCATCGAGGTGATGCCGGCCGCCTCGGTGGTGGTATAGGCGTGCACCGAATTCAGCCAGGGTACGCCCCATAGACCGCCGAAAGCGAGCATGGTGGCCGCCATACCAAAACCGATCAGTGAACAGATCCAGGTTTGCGGGTTGGTGGTGACGGCTTTCAGGCCTCGCATGACACCGGCGCCCTGGGTACGCTGCTTCTGTTCGCTGGAGCGCATCGGCACCAGCTTGAACAGCAGTATCGCAATCACCAGCGCGACCAGTGCAAGCAGGTTGATGGTATCCCGCCAGCCGATGGATTCGACGATCTGGCGCAATGGCGCCTGGCCGAAGATGGCGCCGAACATGCCCACCGTCTGTACTAACCCGGCGAGCAGGGCGTACTGGGACGGTTTGAACCAGTATCCGGCAATCGCGAGTGTACCGACGAAACCGAAGGCCACGGTGCCGCCGATGAAAGCGCGCCCGATCGATGCGGTCAATAACGAGTCGCTGAACGCGAGCCCGACCGAGGCGATGGCGCACAGCGCCGCGGCAAAGCTCATCAGCTTACGTGGCCCGAAATGATCGGTAAGCATGCCCACCGGCAGCTGTATCGATGCATAGGCATAGAAGTAGAACGCCGACAGCGAGCCCAGCGCCGCACCGCCGACGGCAAAGTCGCTCATCAGTTCGGCCGTCATGACACTGGGGGAGACGCGCTGCACGAAGGCGTAACCGAAGAACAGGGTGCCGAGGGCAAAAGCAATGATTGCCTGGCGGTTACTGACCACGGCAGTTTCTGGGTTAGACATGGGGCGATTTAAAACCTGGACGAATCGCTAAGTTAACACGATCCGGCGCAAAGCCAAGCGTTCATTCCCAGGATGGTGAAAAAGCCGCCAGGCGCTAGATGGCTGAACTGTCGGAGGCGCCCGTTGCAGGCAGGTTTAGAATCTGGCGGTCGTGCAGGCGGCCGAGCGAGGCCAGCGCCAGGACCGCGCCGAACAATGCAAACGCCATGTCCGACTGGGTGTCCCAGACGTATCCCTGGGTGCCAAGGAAGGCCTCGGCGCCGGTGCCCGAAATGACCGCCACCGCCCACTCGATAAGCTCGTAAAATGCGCTGAACGCGAGGCAGAAACAGACGATCAGGAAATTACGCCAGTAAACCGACTCTATTACCGTCTTGCGGATCAGGATTTCGCGCGCGATTAATGCCGGTACAAAGCCCTGCAGGAAGTGCCCGACCTTGTCGTAATTGTTACGCTCGAAACCAAAAAACGGTTTGATGCTGTCGAACAGCGGCACTTCGGCATAGGTATAGTGTCCGCCCACTATGAGCACGATGCAGTGCACCAGGATCAGCGCATACAGCAGCGGCGTCAGCGGGAAATGGCGCCGGCTGAGCGCGAGCACTGCAAAGCCGATCACCGCGGGCGCCACTTCGAGCGCCCAGGTCAGGTAATCCTTCGGGTTGATACCCGACCAGATCAGCGCGATCAGAAAAACAGTGACCCAGGCAATTTTCATGTGCAGACGATAGCGCAAGATCGCGCTGCTTGCAGTAGTTTATCAGCGCGAGTCCGTCAGACTTTCCGGGCGATGCCGCGGATCGAAGGCCGCACGATGGGCACGACCTTGCGCATGCTTTCGCGCTCGATGCGGGTGATCTCGAAGCCCGCGGCAAGTATCGCCTGTTCGGTTTCCCGGTTCAGGTGGCAGTTTCCCATCATCTTGCGCCACAGCGGATTGATGCGGTTTTGCCAGCGCCGCCGGGAGGTTCCCCGCGCCGCCGCGACGTGCTCCATGAAAATGAAATTTCCGCCGTGGCGCAGCACCCGCCTGATTTCCTGCAGGCCCGCATCGAGGTCGGCGATCGAGCAACAAACCAGCGACGTCACCACGCAATCGAATGATTCGTCTTCGGCTTCGATTTGTTCCGCGGTGCCGGCGCAGACGCGGCTGTTCTCGCGGCCCTGGCAGCGTTTGACGCGCTCACTCAGTTGCTTGCGCATGTGCGGGTCGGGCTCGCTCAGCACCAGGCTGGAAACGCTGTCGGGGTAGGACTCGATACTCGCCCCGGTACCGGCGCCGACTTCCAGTACCTCGCCATGCGCCTGCCCGAGCAGTTCCCGGCGCCAGCCCGAGAGACAGGCCTGTTCCGCCGTGGACATGACGCGGTCGTAAAAGAAAGCGGTCAAAAAAGACATGCTTGCCTGCCCCCATTCCCGTTGAGTCCCCGATATTCGCATAAATTACCGGGAATTGCCCTGGCAACGGCGTTACAGGCCTTGAGGCAATATCCTCGGCGCCGCAAATTTGGTATAAATACGGACGACATGATCAGATCGGTCAGTTTGGAGGAATACCGATGAGCGTAAAGATTAAGACCGGGTTGTCGATTGCCACGGCGGCTGCCGTTATTTGTTCGACTGCGTACGCGCAGTTACCGCCGCCAACCGATGACGTCAAGGACTCGTTCCCTGCACAGAAGCACTATTCGCCTTATGCGGGGCGTAGTTTCCCGACGCAGGTGTTGTGGGGCGATACCCATCTGCACACCGGCAATTCGCTGGACGCCGGTGCATTTGGCGCGAGACTCACGCCGGAAGACGCGCATCGATTTGCGCGCGGCGAGGAGTTGACATCGTCGACCGGCTTGCAGGTCAAACTGTCGCGACCGCTCGATTTTCTGGTCGTCGCCGATCACTCCGACAACATGGGGTTCTTTCCGCGGCTGAACTCTGGCGACCCGAAGATGCTTGCCGACCCGACCGGCAGGAAGTGGTACGACATGATACAGGCGGGCGGACAGGAGGGTGTCGCGGCCGCGATCGAGATCGTCCAGTCGCTCACCAATAACAATTTTCCGGATGCCCTTTACCTCGCGCCCGGGACCCGCGCCTACCGCTCGGCCTGGAGTGAGACTATCGAGGCCGCTGAGAAGTACAACGAGCCCGGTCGTTACACCGCGCTACACGGTTACGAATGGACCTCGACCGAGAAGGGTGCCAATCGACACCGTGTTGTCGTCTACCGCGACGGGGAAAACAAGGTGAGCATGATGGAGCCCTACACCTCGCTGCCTCCCTACGGTAGCCCGGACGAACGTGATCTGTGGAAGTGGCTGCAAAGTTACGAAGACAAGACCGGCGGCAGCATCCTCGCGATCGCGCACAACGGCAACCTCTCCAATGGTGTCATGTTTCCGGTCAAGGATACCTTCACCGGCAAAGCCTACGATCGCGCCTGGGCGGAGGAACGCATCAAGTGGGAACCGCTCTACGAACTAACCCAGATCAAGGGTGACGGCGAGACCCATCCGTTGCTGTCGCCGAACGACGAATTTGCCGACTACGAGATCTGGGACCAGGGCAATCTCGACCTCTCCGAGCTCAAGACCGACGACATGCTGCAGTACGAGTATGGACGCTCCGCCCTCGCAATTGGCTTGAAGCTTGAACAGAAGCTTGGCGTAAACCCCTACAAGTTCGGCTTCATCGGTTCGACCGACAGTCACACCGGCCTTGCGACCGCGCAGGAAGACAACTTTTTCGGCAAGCATTCGGGCGCGGAACCGAGCGCCGGGCGTGTCGATCACCCGATGGCCAAGGTTGGTGATAAAGAGTACACCGGCTGGGGCATGGTTGCCTCCGGTCTCGCCGCGGTATGGGCGCGCGAGAACACGCGTGAAGGGATATTCGACGCCATGCAGAACAAGGAAACCTATTCGACCACCGGTTCACGCATATTGCTGCGTTTTTTCGGTGGTTGGGATTTCACCGAGGCGGATGCACAGAACCGCCTGCCCGCGAATGTCGGCTATGGCAAAGGCGTGCCCATGGGCAGCGACCTGACAAAGGCACCTATGGGCAAGTCGCCAACCTTCCTGGTGGCGTCGATGCGGGACCCGCTGTCGGGTAACCTCGATCGTATCCAGGTCGTAAAGGTCTGGGTCGATAATCTTGGCAAACGCCAGGAGAAGGTATTTGACGTCGTCTGGTCCGGAGACCGAAATCCCGGCGCCGATGGTAAATTGCCGCCGGTTGGTAACACCGTCGATGTCGCCAGCGCGACCTGGACTAACACTGTCGGATCGCCCGAGCTGATCACGAGCTGGACCGATCCCGAGTTCGATCGCAAGCTCAGCGCCGCCTACTATGCGCGCGTGCTCGAGATCCCCACGCCCCGCTGGACCGCTTACGAGGCCAGGCGCTTTGGCATCACGATGAAGGAAGAGATTCCGATGGTGAACGTGGAGAGAGCGATCTCCTCTCCGATCTGGTACACGCCCTGATTCCGTCAGTGACCTGAATTTGTATATTGTCCCGGGCGTGCGGTCAGTTGTTGACCAGCAACTCGATGGCCTTGAAGCTACCTATGGCGAGAATCATGATGATGATGAGGAATACCAGCGAGCGTTGCTGGCCGAAAGGTTTGTCGCGGGCCTTTTCGATCATCACCAGGATCCAGTCGGAGACAAAGTAAAGCGAGATTGCCGCGATGGTGTAGTAGATATATTGCATCGTTGCTCCGGGTCAGGTTTGCGGAGGGTAGACATGGAATCCGAGCACGTAAATCAGGACTCCGGAAACCGAGACGTATAGCCACAGCGGCAGGGTCCAGCGCGCCAGGCGCGGGTGACGCAGAAAATCGGCGCGCGCCGCCAGAAAAACTGTGGCCAGCACCAGCGGTACGATGAGCGCGGCCAGAATCACGTGTGACGCCAGCAGCGTGAAGTAAAACGGCCGGATGACGCCCTGCCCGGCGAATGGCATGTAACCGACGGCTGCGTGGTAGGTCAGGTACGAGGCCATGAACACGCTCGAAATCAGCAGCGCCGTCACCATGCAGTTACGGTGCAGATCGCGCCTTTGCTGGCGGATGAAGTAGTAACCCATGCTTAACATCAGCGTCGCCGCGGTGTTCAACAGCGCCTGGAAATGCGGCAGGTAGGGAATGACATCGTCGAGGGTCATGGTCGGCGAGTCGCGCTCAATGACTGGTGCCTCGTGAACGGGTGGTCTTATTGTACACGTTGTACTTGCCGGAAGGCTTGTTCATCGGAAGGCGTTTGACTTCTTCGAGCGTATCCGCGTCATAGATGATGAGCGCGCCTTCGGGATCCCAGATGCTGAGCAGGGCATACCTGCCGTCGCGCGTGAACTCGACGTGGGCCGCGGTCTTGCCGGGCGCCGGGCGCAGTGTCTTGACGATTTCCAGACTGCGCTTGTCGATGATGTGGACCGCGTCCTTGTTGGGGCCGAAGAATACGTCGACCCAGGCGTAAGGCGTATTTTCGTGGCTACGCATGAAAAATCCGGGCCCCAGGGTTTCGATCTGTTTGATCGTCTCCCAGGTGTCCATGTCGATGACGGTGACATTGCCCTTGCGCAGGTTCGGCGTCGCCAGCACGCTGCGCCCCTGGTAGTCCCAGCTGATGCCCGAACCGAGATGCGGCATCCCCGGTAGCGCGAGGTCGGGGACGATGACCCGGCCGATATCCATATCGACGACCTGGCCCTTGCCTTCGCGCGAGGCGCCGATGATGGAAACGTATTCCTGGTCGAAGAAAAAGTCATCGAGGTAGTCGTCGACGTGTATGCGGCGTACCGGGAAGGGTTCCATGAGCGGTTTTTCACCGGATTCCGGGTTGTAATCGTGCACCCATCCGGCAAAGTTGAGCGGCGGGTCGTCGTCGTAGGAGATCTCCCAGACTTCGGGGATGTCCTTCATTGCGGCAATGAAACTGTTGCGTGGCGGCGCGGTGTAAACCGCTGAAACGCGCGAGCTTTTTCCGCTCTGGTCGGTGGCGTCGTAGATCTTGATGGGTTTTAAATCGACGGCGTCGAGCAGCACCAGCGTGTGCGGCAGGTAGTTCGCCACCATGACGTAGCGGTCGTCGGCGGATACCGCGAGGTTACGCGTATTGATGCCGGCGCGGATTTCGGCGACCAGCTTGAGGTTGTAAATGTCGTACTTGCTGATCC
>Ga0255049_10001980_pt1 | contig 10988 bp, 14 predicted proteins | sample JV7_2_3_MG_FD_183615 | JGI IMG/M metagenome (GOLD analysis project Ga0255049, IMG submission 183615) | Seawater microbial communities from Jervis Inlet, British Columbia, Canada - JV7_2_3 | ecosystem: Environmental > Aquatic > Marine > Inlet | place: Canada: British Columbia | collected 2016-10-06
TGCGGAAGAGCATGGTATCTTCCAGGAATGGGGTGAAGGTGAACGTGCCGATCCTCATGGCGTAGAAGTCTACTCGGATGCCGCAGCGACTGTCTAATGGTATCGAGAAGTAGAGAGCAAGTACGTAATCCAGGGGTCCTGCTGGACTCTCAGGTTATACAGTCTGACGGTGGGGAAGCTCAGGTTGGGGTATACGAATATCGAAATCCCATAGAGTCTGAGCGTCCCGAATCCCATAAGATAAAGCTGTATGACTGCGTTGACCAGTCATGGACTTCAATGCTGGATCGAGAGGCAGCATACCAAAAGTATCTGCACAAGGTATTTGCTAAATGTAGTGGCTGTAATTTCGGCACGGCTGCCGAGATACTACCGCTGACGGCAGTTAACACTGTCAGGATGCACGTCACTCAGGGTATTGAATCTTACAAGGATCATGCTGGTGCATATCTTGTTCCTCAGAATGATGGACGGATTATGTGCAGTGGATGCAGTGAGATGTTCTCTGCCCGAAAGGGACAGGCAAGAAAACACTTGGAAACTATACAGAACTTTCCAGGTAATCATACTCAGGTAGATGCCTTGTTAATAAAGCGGTTTGCTCTGGAGCCTCAGCAGCCTGAAATACTTAGACATGAGTCTGTGTATGAAGGGTCTGATGATATCCAGATTGAAGGAGCTGTTGGTATGCGTCCCGATAAGGTTGATGCACCGCAGCAAAGCCGTAAACGGCGCAGGAGTAGAAATGGTCGAACTTCAAGATAAAACCTCCAGGTTGCCTTGGGATAACTTTGTCGATGATGAAGTCAATCCTGATGCGTATAATCATATTGACCGATTCCGTGAGTCGGAATGGCCCAACATAGTAAGGGAACTAGCCAAGGAACCCTACAAGATAGAGTTACCTGTAGGGCTGGAACCTCATTGGGTTGCACCGGGTAAAGCGGTATACTGGAACGAGCTTATTGTTCGTGAAAAGGTTGAAAAGACTAATTACGGAGCAACATACTGGGGGCTTGAAGATGTGTCTCATGGATGGTTTCCATCTTCTGAGAAACATGGGTTACCTGCTAATAACGCATCGACTATTGCACACTACCTGAACAAAGGATTCCGTCTCCGTCCACCCGAAGCAGGAGTGAGCGTTGAGACGTTGCAGTCTGCCTTCACTGCTGAGGCTCTGGAGCTAATCGACCAGGAACCTGAAGAAGAGATAGAAGTACAAACCTATACTTGCAGAAGGCATGGCAATAAGAGTCGTACCTTCAAAAGTTGGAAGGGTTACATTGCTCACTGTACCCAATATAAGGAGAATCTGGAATCAGAGCCTCCTGAAGAAGTACAGAAACTGGCACTGGAATATCCTTACTTCTGCTTTATTCACAATCGTGGTTTTTCCAGTTATAAGAGTGCGTGGAGACATCAACGCACTGAACTCGGCAAAGGTGGTAAGGCGCAACATCCTACTACGGAACAAATGAAAATTAACTAGCTTTCTGGAGGCTAACAAATGGCTTTTATATATGGACAAATTGGGGGTAATCCCGGTGACGAAAAAGCCACTGGAACAACCCAGTTGCATACTCTAGGTACAGGTATGAAAATCTATGACAAGGTGTTTTACTACGGGCAAGCTAATGGCGCAATAACTGCTGGCAAGATTTGCCAGAGTGCTGTTGGTATAGCCAACCATGATATGGACTTGGCTGTAAACACTGCTTCAGCAGGAGATAAGTCCCTTACTGTAACAGTAGGGGGAACCGCTGTTACTGAAGATCAGTACAAGGACGGCTCTGTCTATGTCAATGATGGAACTGGCGAAGGTCATGCTTACAAGATTCGCCAACATGATGCCATCGATAGTAGCGGATCAGGTACGATTAATCTCTATGATAGCGATCCTATAAAGGTCGCATTTGCTGCGGCAACTATCATAGGTCTTGTAAAGAATCAGTACCATGGCTTCATTGTCTATCCCACTACTGCAACAGGTCATGCTGTTGGGGTAACTGCAACGGATATTGCAGACGGTGCGTATGGATGGCTTCAAACCTGGGGTCCAGCAGCCGTTCTTTGCGATGTTGCTTTTGTTATAGGTAATCATGTCCGTGTATCAGACGGTACAGCAGGTTCAGGCGAACCTCTCGATAGAGATGGAACGCATGAGAATGAAGAGAGTATCGGTGTAGCATCACTGATTGCTCCTGTCACGACTGATTACGGTGTTGTTGACCTTAGAATCAGACCGTAATATGGGTAGCTCAGAGGGGAGCTACCGTAGTTCCCCTCCACTCCCATTGGAGGCGATATGCCAGCAAAGATAAGAAAGACAAAGGGTGGCTATGGTGTTAAGGCCAAGGGTGGCAAGATGACTCGCCATGCTACGGCAGCGTCTGCTGCAAAGAAAAAGAAAGAACTATATAGGGGTAAGAGTTAATGGGTCATCCAGTATGGATCAGCTTTTACCCCGAACATTCAACGCATGAACATATGGTTCTGCTGGATGATGGACTTGATCCCAGAAATCCGTTCAGATGGACGGGGGAAGAGATCGAGGACGCAGCAGGAGAACTAGCTGATTCCTTGTATAGATGCAATGATGTTCGTCATGGTGGTCACGGTCATAGACATACGACTCAGGACATCAAGAATGCCTACACTGCAGGTAGGAATCAGCTATACGCTATAGACTATTCTAGTGAGTGGCAGGAAATAAAAAGAAAGATAGCCAGGTGGCATCGCTGGAAAGGGCCAGTACCAGAAATGGTAGTAGTTCCTGACGAGCATGATTCCAAGATATGGAATGTAATGATCCCTGATGAGGATGGTACTCCTGTCATGTATAAGGGGAACCAGGATGCTCTCAAGGATATAATGCCAAGACCTGAAGAAGTCGGTGCTGTTCCAAACCCTAATGGCCCCGGCTGGACGTTCAAAAGACGTAGAAGGCCAAGGCAATTTAACTAGGGGGATATAAATAATGGGTCAAGTAAGTACAACGATTCTGACCTCAGATGGTCAAATCAAGGCAACTGGTGGAACATTGGTATGGCTTACTATCAGTGCGGTAGCTACAGGTGGTGCTGTTCAGATTAATAATAGCACCGATGATAGTGGTACTGATGTAATGGGCTTTGTGGTTCCAGCTAATTCCATGACTCACATATATCTGGGAATGCCAGATCAGGGTGGCCTGTATTGTAAGACAGGTATCTATTGTGATATTCCTGGATCAAATATAACTGTATCGGCTGGATATGTGTAATGCCTAGTACAACGTGGCAAAATCTAAGAAGAGGATTTGCGGCGTATCTAGGTTATTCAGAGTTAGTAGGTAAAGATGGTAGTGCATGGACTACCACTACTAATATTGGATCAGGAACTGCCGTTATATCAACAGAGCTACGCGACTATGGTATGGATGATTACATGGGCGCAGGATCTGGTGATGATAGTATCCAGAATTACTGGGTGCAGATATTAGGCAGTAACAATGCTAACGTAGTACGCCGTGTAAGATTATATGATGCGTCCACAGGACAGATTACAGTAACAGGAACTGATCTGTCTGCTGAATCTGGCTCTATGGATTTTGAAGTTCATAGACATTCACCTAGCTTGATTAATAATCTCATCAATGAAGCTCGGTTGATGGCTCGTGATGTATTGTATGCTCCCATACAACGGACTGTACCTACGTCCCAGGGTATTACAAGATATGAGATACCAAGTAATATCTTTGAAAAACCTACTGCTATTTATCTTGATAATGGATTGCAGTCTGATTACGCCAATAACATACTGACTGATGGAGCTTTTGAGACGTGGACTAACTCCACTACATTAACCAATTGGTCTGGAACCAACCTTGATGTAACACAGGAACAGGAGACTACTACTCCCAAGAACTATGCAGTATTTCGGGACACGTATTCTGCCAGGTGTACATCTCAGGGAAGCAGTACAGGAACCCTACTACAGACAATATCAAGTCCGAGTACCTATTCTGGTCAACGGATTGGTATATCTATATGGGTGTATTCCCTGACTGCCAGTATTATCTCAACCCAGATCACCATTAATGGGACAATCAATCTGGGTGCAGCAACAGAAGGTGGACTTCATAGGGGAACAGGATGGGAACGTCTTACTCATTATGAAGATGCTACAGTTACACTGAGCAGTCTGACTCTCGGACTATCAGTAGTTTCATCGGCTACAGATAACACAGAGTTCTATGTTGATGAAGCTATAGTTACAGTTGGTCCTATCCAGGAAGCAGAGATTGGTGGTCAAGTCCTGCGTAACTGGACATATGTTCCATTATTTGAAGATACCAGTAGAAGAAGTTACATAGATTTCCCGTATCTACTGCCTGACAATCATGTATTACGGATATCAGGTAAAGCTGAATTATCATCAGTATCGGCTGAGACAGACACGATGGAGATTACATCTCCTCAGACCCAGTTACTGTATTCATTTGCGGCTGTAGAGTTATATGAACGTATGCTGCAAAGCTCTCCAGATATGGATGAGCAGTATATGCGTAGAAGGTTAACCCAGTTACGCAACCAGAAAGCCGAATTGATAGAGTCTCATGGAACACCTGTATCACCGAGGGCATTGAAGATACCAGATGGAGGTCTCTAAATGCCATCATCAGTAGGATATCGTCATCTTACTCTTAAAAAATATGTTGATGACACATTTGAGACAGCAGTTCGTCTTTTACAGGATGAAAATGGATATTTGCTTTATGGATGGGGGTTGGCAGAACCTCCAGCTCCTAAAGTAATAGAGTCCGATGTTAACTATAGTGCATATAGAAATGACCAGATGTTAACGGCTAGTCAAAGAGACTTTAGTGGTGGGGCATTACAGACTTATCACGATGAACTACTTCCCATACGTTATGCCCTTTCTGATGGAATACACACACAAACTCCTAACGAGATATCCCTTGGTTCTGCTGTACGTGAGAGAACCTATGGTACACGTAACGGCGCGTGTCAGCTAAAAGCTACGACCAACTGGAGTACCAGTGGTGTAACCCTGACTGCTGTTACTACATCTCCCCATACAGGTGAGTATCATTTCCAGGGAGCAGATTGGAGTACCAATGACTACTGTGAGTTGTCCCTAGTACAGACTGAGCAGCCAGCAGCACGGCTACAGAGTGTACTGATTAACGTCACTGCACGGGTAAAGAATGCCAGTGATGCTACTGGAACGATGCGGATTCAGATAGTGGAAAGCGGTGGTTCATCCACTCCTACTACCAGTGGCAGTACAACAGCCCTGACTACCAGCTACCAGACATTAAGTGCATCAGTAACACTGCAGAGTGATAGCACTGGAGTAGTGATCCGGTTACAAATGGTAGCAGATGGTGGCTCAGATAGAACTGTGTACTTTGATTCAGTACAGATGGTAGCAGGTTCATCAGGAGATAGTTCACCAAATACGAATAATGCCCAGATGAAACAGTTAGGAACCAATCTACTCTGTGTGACAGACAGAAGTATCTGGAAAGAAGATACTACTGGAAATTACTGGTGCTTACAGAAAGCATTCGGTGCTGAGATTACAGGAGTTGAGACATTTGCCAACCGTGTATTCGTAGCATTTGGAGCCAGTACCGCGTATCAATACAGTGATGCTGGTGATCCTGCCACATGGAATACTGCATCTGGTGGAAGTACCTACCAGCCAAGGGCAGTTATATTCACCCAGGGATTGAATGCTTCTGGTGTATACGGAATGTACAAGACCATTGATGACAAGGCTGTATACGTTGGTACTGATCCTACAGATGTTACTACATGGGGTAGTGCGGTTACTGTAGGTAGTGATGACTTTGCAATTAACCAGTTGTATACACTGGATGGAGCAGTAGGTGTTGGTAAGGAAGATGGGCTATATAGATATATGGCTCCTACCAATAACCAGTTCCAGAACGCATACCCTGGTGGAAACCATATGCCATCCCCTGAGAACTTCAGCCGTGGCATTATGTTCAATGGGTATTTCTATACGATTCTTGGTGAAACTGGATTGGCTGGATACAAGTTCTCCAGCAATGATGGACATACGTGGGTAGAGATGGATCATGTTATCCGCTCTCCCGGCTTTAGTGAATTTGGTAACAGGGTCAGGGCATTTGGAACCGATGGTCACTGGCTGTATATGCTGGTAGAGGATCTGAATGCAGACAGCCTGACAAAGAAATGCTGGTTATTTGCCCTTGAGATAAGGGAAGAAGGCCCAATAGTTCATACCATATGCTCACTGGTTATGTCTGATGGTCTGGATATATTTGTACATAAGCCAAGCGGAGCAACCAATAGATTCATATATATATCTGGGGATATCAATGATGAAGCATACTCTTATTGTATACAGGTTCCTAATAGAACAGATGAACCAAGACTCGGAACGAATGTAGACCTTGCCCTTACTGGATATATTATTACTCCATACATGGACTGGACCCGTCCTAATATACGCAAGTCTATGGACCGTCTGTTTGCAGTATCTGAGAACCTTACTGCAAGCAAGAAGATAGATGTATCGTACCAGTTGGATAATGATACGACATTTACCAATGTCCACAGTACGGCCTATACCTTTACCAGCAGTCCGATTCAGTCAATGGCATTTGACGCTGGAATAGTTGGTCGCAGGTTACGATTCAAATTTACTATGTCTACGGATGATGCTACGGCAAGTCCGGTATTAAAGACCTATACACTGGAGTCAGCCTGGAGGCCACCACGATTACGCAAGTGGACATTTGTAATTGCTATTGAAGAAGGGAATCGGCATGGATCTATGGTTTCAATGGCTATGCCTTCTGCCAAATTAATGCAGAATATGAATATATTATCAAAAGAAGGTTCACCTATTAGGTTTACTGATCTTGATGGAGTCACATGGACAGGGCATATAATAGAAATGTCAGAAGTCCAGGTAAAAGGTAGTACCAGAGAAGGTACTGACTCTTATGTAAGAGGATTACAAGTTGTAATATTACAGTCCAACGCACAGACAGCTCTACCGTGGGGCCAAATATGGTGGGGTCAATTTCACTGGGGGTAATGATATATGCCTACAAGTTCAGTTGTATCACAGGGCGATCTCGCAGTTGCAGATCATATTAATAACATCAGGACAGATGTACTGTCCACGCATACGCATGACGGTACGGATGGTAACGCGACAATAGAAGCAACCAGCTTTACTGGGACTGCTACCTATACTGGAGCAAGCCTTACCTTTGGTGATGAGGACTTACTCAGGTGGGGAACCAATGCAGATATTGTCAGCCTTAACCGCAGTACGGCACTGAGTGCTGATACTGAACTGACTGGCATCATAGAAGGAACCTCAGATCATCCGGGTGTAGCGGCTAACTCCCTGATAATATCCAATATCACTGATGACGGCGATATCATGTTTGTCGTATCGGATGGTGGCAACTCCAAGGGACTGCTGAAACTAGACGGGGCAAACGGCAAGGTTACTATTCACGGTGGCGATCTGGAAGTAGCGGAAGCCCTTACAGTAACTGGAGCTACGACACTCAATGGCAATGTAACCCTTGGTGATGCAGCATCAGATGTTATTACAGTGAATGGAACACTTGCCGGTGCGAGTGCTTTGGTATTTGAAGGAGCTACAGCAGATGGATATGAAACTACTTTAGCTTACACTGATCCCACCGCAGACCGAACAATCACATTCCCTAATCTTAGCGGTACTGTTGTTCTTGGTGGAGTAGATAATGGTGCGCTTGCCATTACTACAACTGGCTTGGTAACTGCCGGGTCTTTAGATATTGATAACGTCTTGATTAACGGTACGACCATAGGGCATACAGATGATACAGACTTAATTACAGTAGCTAATGGTGCATTAACCATTGCTGGAACAATAGGCTCTGGAGCAATTACTTCAACTGGAATAGTAACAGGGACAGGATTTACTGCTGGCAGTGCTGTTCTTGCAGAGGCTGAATTAGAACTATTGGATGGTTTAACTGCTGGTACAGCTATTGCTTCTAAGGTAGTTACTACTGATGCAAACATAGATACATCAGGGCAAAGAAACCTGACGATTACAGGAGAACTGGATGCAGCTACACTAGACATATCAGGGAACGCAGACATAGCTGGTGACTTAACATTATCTGCTGGAACAGATGGGGCATTAAGATTCAGTGCAGCCAGTTCAATAAAGATACTGGATAACTCAGGCACTTCCCTTGTCATAGAAGAAGCAGACACTGCTTATATGACATTCGTTACCACTGACAGTTCTGAAGCAGTAAGCATAGCCAAGACGCTGACTCTTGGGACAGTAGCTGCTGCTGGTACAGATACAGACAAGTTCCTGGTGCTGGATAGCTCAGGTAATGTGGACTACAGAACAGGAACGGAGGTTTTATCTGATATTGGCGGCGGTACAGGATCAGGGGATATTACAGGGGTGACTGCTGGTGTTGGACTATCAGGCGGTGGCTCTTCTGGAGGAGTTACCTTAACACTGGATTTGTCTGAACTAAGTACAGTGACTCCTGCTGATGGAGATTTCTTTTCAACCTTAGATTCTGATGGAGCTAATGAACAAAAGACTACCACTACTGCACTGGCTACCTTGTTTGCAGGGACAGGACTTACAGCATCTAGTTCTGTTATAGGCGTGGACGCTGCCCAGACACAGATAACCTCACTGGGTTCCCAAGCAGCAGCCTTTACAGTAGGAGTAGATGATACTGGGTACGATGTTACGTTCTTTGGGGATACAGCCAGTAGATATTGGCTGTGGGATACGTCTGCTGACGGTGTTGTGCAAAGAGGAACACTTACTGTAGGTGTAGATGATACAGGACATGATGTTAAATTCTTTGGCGCATCTGCTGGTGCATACATGGAATGGGATGAATCATTAAACTTACTAGAGCTACGAGGAGCAACAGCAGCAGGGCCGGGACATCTAAAACTAACTACAGGGGAAGCAACTGTTGTAGCTAGTGATGTACTAGGCAAGATAGAATTCCAAGCTCCAGCAGAAACTGGAACTGATGCTCTTACCGTAGCTGCCAGTATCCAAGCTGTTGCTCAAGACACATTTAGCGCAACAGTAAATGCTACAGACCTAATATTCTATACAGGCCATTCAGAGGCAGCAGCTGAGAAATTTAGGTTTACCTCTCAGGGTGAACTTGGTGTTGGCGGTGCTAACTACGGAACTGATGGGCAGGTACTGACTTCAACCGGGGCAGGAACTGCTCCAGCATGGGAAGATGCTGGGGGTGGGCTTGAGGCGAACGATATCATAGTATTAACAGAAGTAATGATGTATTCATAAGGAGGATTAGTTATGGCACGAGGGGATTTTGTCGGGGATATTGTAAGCGTTGCTCAGGGTGCGTACTCTGATATATCAATAGCAAGTGGGGACGAGGTTGTCATTAAGGCTTGGGGGTCTGATTCGGCCTCAGCATATTATAGGCTCCATGTCAGTGATGGAACTAACAGACCTAGAATTGGGACTGCTGATAAGACGATGGCGGTATATAACGGACAGACTGGATTGACGTTACCTGTAGATCAAACGAATATGTTATCTTTTTATAATGGTCACCCATCATCAGATATATATTTTTATTATGCTGGTTACAAAACTAAGGAATAACGGGGGGATAATATGGCTAGGTCAAGTTCAGATATCGATGCAATTATTGCCGGGTTAAAAGCTAACAGGGATACCAGAGATGCGGCTATTGAAACAGCCGCCGCCGCACTGGATGGTTCTAATGATGTAAATGCGGCAAAACTGCGTAGCTTAAACCATACGAAAGAGAAAGATATTGATCAGACTATTTGCGTACATGACAGAGTTAAGCTAGGCCCGAATGGAAATTATCTATTTATGTACCACACCCGGTACGACTTTGCTGATGTAACTCACGGTGATGGAGAAACTGATAAAGGTCTACGAACATTATTAGTTGATGAGTCATTCTCAGTAACTGGCGCAACTACAGTTGAAAACCTGTAGTGAGCAAGCATCTGCAATTAGTTTCCACTATAGTCCCACTGCTTATAGTAGCCGTGGGTCTAGTATCATGGGTGTTCACCTTGAGAGCGGATATAACTACGTCTCAGGTACAGATCTCTGAACTCAAGAATGAGCTACCTACAGTAAATGAATCGCTCACGGAAACTCAGATAGAAATCAATAAGCTGAGTAACCAGATAGCTGAGTTGATTGAAGAGGTCAACAATAATTCTCCGAGCATTGAAAAACTAAAGAGAGACTTAGCTGTGGCGAATGACCAGATGAACACAATTATGAGCGACCACAACGGATTTGGTGATGCTCTCAAAGAGCTAGGGAAAGCAGGAGCACTACCTTCAGGAGAGCGTAGGGACTATGGTGGATACGGCTACTAATGCCGCTATTAGGTGTAGAGAGAAAGCGTATGGGTAAGTTTCGACCGCAGATATTCTTGGCAATCGGCGCACTGGCTGGCCTAGCAGGGTATGCAGTGTACGCTTCTATACCAGAGGTAGCTACTGCTACCATAGGTGGGATCATAGCTTTGGGTATGAAGGTACTTGAGGGCGAGTGATGAACTGGATCAAGAAACTCTTTCGCAGGAAACCACCAAAGGATCAGGGGACTGTAGTGTACAGGGAACCTGACGGATTAGGCAGGACACTGGAGATTAAGATTTACTAATGGCTAGCGAACAGCCAGACATACAGGAACGGTTACTGGAACAGGCACGAGAGATCGAGAGGCTAAAAGCCAAGACCTCAACTACTCTGTCGGGGACAGAATTTCTAACAATCATTTTCGTTTTCCCGATGGTGATGGCTTTCGTTGTTTTGGGCATCATCATAGTGTATAAAACGACCTCAAATCCTTCTGAAGTGGGGCCAGAATTAGACATCGTGCTTGTGGCTTTTTCAATCTTC
>Ga0255049_10001981_pt1 | contig 10981 bp, 9 predicted proteins | sample JV7_2_3_MG_FD_183615 | JGI IMG/M metagenome (GOLD analysis project Ga0255049, IMG submission 183615) | Seawater microbial communities from Jervis Inlet, British Columbia, Canada - JV7_2_3 | ecosystem: Environmental > Aquatic > Marine > Inlet | place: Canada: British Columbia | collected 2016-10-06
GACGAACCAATCCAAGGTCAGCCGAATACCGTCTCGCAAGGGGGTGGGGGGAGCCCAGTCGAGTACGCGCTTCATCTTCCCGATATCCGCGGTCTTGAGCAGCGCTCCATCGGGCTTGCTGTGGTCATAGACGATCTCACCCTCGTAACCAACGATCTCTGCGATGATCGATGCGAGCTCAGATATGGACTGCCCGGCGCCGACGGCGATGTTTAGCGGCGTGGGCTCGTCGTAGGACTCGGCCGCCCGCAGAATTCCCTCTACGGCGTCATCGACATAGAGCCACTCACGAACCGCTTCTCCACTGCCCCAGACAGAGACTTCTTTGAGCCCCTGCCGCTTGGAGTCGTGGAACCTTCTCAGGAGCGCCGCGAGCGCATGTGAGCGATCCGGATGAAAATGCTCCCCGGGTCCGTACAGGTTGATGAGGATGAGTGAAATCGCGCTGAAGCCGTATTGGCGCCGGTATGCCTTTGCCTGGGCCACGGCAGCGCGCTTCGTTGAACCGTAGCCGTCTACGCTGGAATGCATGGGTCCTGCGTCGAACTCGTTCTCGCGCAGCGTCCCGTCACGCGGCACCCCCGGGTAGGCACAGCCGGCGACGATGTTCACGTATTTCTCCACTCCCTGGAGGCGGGCGGCTTCCATGGTGTTGGCCCCCATCAGGAGATTGTCGAAGTAGATCCTGCCCGGCGCGATCCCCTGGTATGCGATTCCGCCCTGGTTCGAAGCGCAATTGAAGACGACTTCAGGGCGATGACGTTCGAAGAAGCGCAGCGCCTGATGCAGGTCCCGGAGGTCGCATCCGGTGCTACGACTGCACGAGACCGCTTTCGCGTCGAGGCGCCTGAGCTTCTCCATGACCCGCGAGCCCAGGAAGCCCTGTCCGCCCGTTACGCAGACTGGTTTGCCCGCCCATCCCGTATTCGTACGTTCCGTCATCGACCGACTTTCAGACGCATCTCTGTTCGGTAGGTCTTGGACAGACTTGAGGGAATGACCCACCTGAGGGCAGCCTGACGTCGCGCGCAGTGGTGTAGAGCTGGCGCAGAAAGGTGCTAGCCCTACCCGTGTTTCCGGAAAATCATGGTGCTGCGGCTGTCCGGTAGCTCAGGAAGAGGTCGGGTCGCGGAGACTGCCTGCTGGAGAGGGCGTCGAACGCCCCCTTATCGTGCACGATCTTTCCGATGAAAAGGGTGTGAGTGGCCTTCGAGAACTTCCGCTTGAACCTGAGAAGAGGATCATCGGATGCGGCGGTCGTTCCTCCACCAAGAACCAGATTCTGAAGCCTTCTGCGCGATCCAGCGTGAGCGATCGAGTGGATCAGGAACTCGTTCGCCCCAGGCGCGTGAGGGTGGCAGTTGGCTGCGAGCAAGTAGTACGCGGTGGATCCACTCTCCGCGGTCAAACACGCAGACACGAGGTCTGAACCCGCGAACACGCCATGAAAGCGAAACGGAGGCAAGGCAGCGGCCCGCTGAAAAAACCCGTCCTCCAGATACCAGTTAGCGGCAGCCCCCAACCGCTCGAGAGATTCTCTATACAGGGCTGCGAACGCGTGGATCTCGTCTGGGTGATCGAGCTCTCGATAGCGGCAATCCCGAGCTCCTCTCCGAACTCGTCGAACGCATGCGTCCGAGAATTCTGCGAGTTGAGGCGCCTCATCCGCGTGGCAGCGGGCGATGACGATCTCTTTCGCAGGTGAGATATCGATGGCGGCGGCGTCGGCAAAGAAGCGATGATTCTCGAGAAGGGGATTGAAGCGTACGAGCTCTGCGATGACGTTCTCGGTGCGACATAGCTCCGAGTACCTCTCAAGCGCGGTCCGGGTGAAATCGGCATCGTTCGTATTCACCAAGGGACCTGCGTACCCGAGAGATGGCTCGACGTCGAACATGTTCATCCCTTCGATTCGTTTCTTCGAGAAGGTATGGAGGAAAGCGTAGCGTTCGGTCGAGATCAGGACGCTGTACCAGTTGGTTCCGTAGAGCCCGGTGAGGACGTGCTCGTTGTAGAAAGGGTCCATGGCCTCCGGCTGGAAATAGCGCTTGAGTTCCGGTGGGAGAGAGGCATGTACGAGACTCACGTCCATCCTATGAGATTGCAGAAGATCGCTCACAGTGGCGAATTCCCATACCCCGTAGGGACGTCCATACTGGACAGGGGGAAACACGAGGACCCGATGCGCGACATTGATTCCCTACCCGCGTTATAGTGCTGCGCCAACCTGCGCGGGGCTCGAGAGTGTGTCTGACATCTTTGTGATTCTGACCGGGTTCGTGGTAGGGGTCGTGCATGTCCTTCTGGGACCCGATCATCTGGTTGCCCTTGCTCCCTTTGCAGTGGAGGCCCGACGTAAGGCTTGGGTCATCGGGCTGCGCTGGGGTGTAGGTCATGCCATCGGAATCATCGTAGTAGGAATGGCTGGGTACGCCGCGGTCGGCTGGCTCGACATCGAGCTCCTATCGCGGGTTGGCGAGCGTCTGGTCGGGCTCATGCTGGTTGCGATTGGGGTCTGGGCCTTCATCCACCTGCGCAGAGCGCGCCTCGCGGCTCCCGGGGCGCCCGCAAAGATCGAAGGGCACGTACACACACGTGCGGCATTCCTCCTGGGGGCGATGCATGGAGTCGCGGGCACCGGGGGTGTGCTCGGTGTTCTGCCCGCGATGGCCCAGCCCTCCTGGTTTTACGCCGGGGCTTACCTGGTCAGCTTTGGCACGGGCTCGATCGTAGGGATGATGGGCTTTGCGTCGCTCTGCATGCTCACGACGGGCGGAAGACCGGCTGAGCAGCGATCCGCCTACCGTTGGCCGTTTGTGGCCGCTTCAGTTACGTGCTTGCTCATGGGCGTGCTGTGGATGGCGTTTCCGAACCTCCGATTCGATTTTGACTGGGCGCGATGAGCGCGCGCGTGGCGCTCGCCCTGGCAGCGCTCGTCATCATCTGCGTTGCGTGTGTGAGCGCGCCATTGCTTGCTCCCCCCCCGGGACCCCCATGGAGATCACCCCTCGAGCGGGGACACGCTCTGGCAGGTCGCATCTGGGACGTGGCCGACCGACGGTTCCTGACGTCGGAGGAGTTCATAGGCCGCGCAGCAAAGAGCTGGTTCCTATTACTGGGTGAAAAGCACGACAACCCCGATCACCATCTGATTCAGGCGTGGATCGTTCGCGGTCTGCTGGCTCGCGAGCGGCGGCCGGCCGTGGCGTTCGAGATGTTCTCGCCCGACCAGCGGGCCGCCCTGGAGCGTCAGCTCGCGTCGCAGCCGCAAGACGGCGCCGCGTTGGCGGAGGCCGTCGGCTGGGCCGAGAGCGGCTGGCCCGACTTTGCGATCTATCAGCCCCTGGTAGAGACGGTCCTCGGGGGAGGACTGTCAGTTCATCCGGCCAACCTCTCGCGTACCGAGCGCGAGTCACTCCGAGAACGCGGGACGGATGCGCTCGACCGAGCCTTCGTGGAACGCTTCGGTCTGGACCAGCCCCTACCCGAGGAGGAGTACAGCGCGCTGGTGGAAGAGATTCAGCTCGCCCATTGCGGATTCGCACCGCTGAACGCGCTCGGCGGAATGATCGATGTGCAGCGAGCCCGTGACGCCCGGATGGCGCAGTCCTTGATCCAGGCCGTCGGAGTCGAAGGAGCCGTCCTGGTTGCGGGAGCCGGACATGCGCGGCGCGACCGGGGGGTTCCGGCCTACCTCGTGCTCGAGCAGCCGGATGCGCAGATCCTGAGTCTCGGTCTGGTGGAAGTCGAGTCCGGTGCGGACGATCCACTCGAATACGTCGACATGGCCGGTGCGGGTTCCTTCGACTGCATCTGGTTTACGCCGCGTCTCGATGATCTGGATCCGTGTGAGAAGTTCCGCGGCCAGCTCGAGCGGCTGAGAAAGGGTCCGCACGCGAAGTGAGCGGCTGCCAGGCGGGATGTATACATTCGATCCCGGATGTGGTAATTCCCGCTTGTTCTTGGAGGGCGAGTCCTTGGCTTGGAAGTCGGTGACCGCAGCGCTCGCCTTGTTGGTGGGCACGCTTCTCGCGTGTCTCCGGCCTCCGCCCGTGATCGAGCACCACAGCTACGCTCCTGCGAAGCCGTTGCTGACCAAGATCGCGGTAGCACCTTTCTACCTCGGCGAACGTCTCCGGCGCAGCGCGGCCGAGGGCGTGGCTGCCGCCGAGGATGCCAGAGCCATGATGGAGCGTGTCATCGCAGAGGAGATCGCTGCGCGGGTGATCGAGGTCGTTCCCGCTGGCGATGTGAAGATCGCGTTCGTCCGGGAAGACATCACAGGGCTCCGAGTCAAGCCCCGAAGCGGAGCCGCGGTCGTCTTTGAGAGCTTCGGAGCCACGGCCATGCTGCTGGGAGAGGTCCAGCGTTTTCGGGAGCGCGCGGGAACCAAGCGCGGTGCGACTCACCCAGCGAGCGTTGCCTTCGTAGTCACCTTATACGCTGCGCCCAGCGGCAAGCGGCTATGGAGTGCGCGTTTCGACGAGACCCAGGCTTCGTTCTCCGAGGCGCCGGGCCGGGCCCGGAGGTATCCGGGCGGCGGAAGACGCTGGCTGACCGCGCATGAGCTGGCTCGTTTCGGAGCCGGAGCGGCAGTGGAAGCCCTGGTGTCGAGCCCTTAAAGAGGGTCGCACGGCCGCTTGGGCGAGCCTGCGCGGTGAACGGCGATTACTCCCCTGTCCAGCCGAGAACGTCGCGCAGCACGGACCAACGCCGTTTCCGACCCGGCGGCTCCTTCCCCTGGATCCAGTAGTCGAAGAGCCCGTCGATGGTGCGATCCTTCTGCTTCAGCAGGACCCAGGCGCTGACGAAGTCGGCCATCTCTCGGTCCCCTCGCGCGACGGCGTAGCCGACCGGCACGGCCAGGACGTCCGGCTGCGGAACCGCCACCGTGAACTGCGGATAGATGAGAGTCCAGGCGGAGCCGGCCTCGGCGGAGTAAACCAGACCGTCGAGCTCTCGGCTGTGCTGCGTGAAGAAGGTGCGCGGCGAATCGAGCCTGATGATCTCCGCCTGGGGCAGATACTGGCGAATCTTGGCGACGTAGTACTCGGCTCCCGGGCCGGGGACGCCGAGCTTGAGAGACTTCAGTCGTCTCACGGCGTTGCGACTGTTGAACTCTTTCCGGCGATGATCTTTTACGATGAAGGCCAGGGTTTGCTCGAGGTGCGGTGCCGAGAACGCTACCTCTCCGAGCCGCTGCGGGGTGATGGCCAGGTTCGACATGACGATGTCGAGGTAACCTTGATCGAGCAGAACGTGTGCTCGGGCGAGCTCGATCCGGAGGAACTCTACGGACACACCGAGATCCTTCGCGAGCGCGTGCGCCATCTCGATGTCGAAGCCGACCAGCTGGCCGTCTTGGTTGCGGAAGGCGAAGGGCAGCTGATCGCTCCCGTAGCCGACGCGCAGCGCCCCACGCCGCCGGATCCGCTCGAGCGTCGGCCCTGTCCGTTCGGAACCTCTTAGGACTTCCGGCGACCCGAGCGGCTCGCTCCACGCTGCCGGTTCCAGGAGGAGCGGCCGCTCGATGAAGAGCCGGTACCCCTCGTAGGGTCGATCCACGGCCTCGAAGGTGGCCCGCACCGCTCCGAGTGCGGCCAGGATCAGCCCGGCTGAGACCAGCGCCCAGCGCAGCAGCGTCTTGCCTCGCAGCGCGATCAAGCCGGTGGTACCGCAGGCAGCAAGCAGGGTGAGCGTCAGGATGTGCACAGCCGCCAACATGGCGCCGAAGCGGTTGCCCACGATGCTGTCGGCGATCACGAAGAGCTGGAATGTGTCTGACGGGATCCGGTAGAGGTCCAGCAGGAAAGGGACAGCGATGAACGTGCTCGCGAAGAAGCTGAGGATCCCCGTGGCGACGAAGCTCGGATACTCTGCGTAGGAGAGGGAGAAGCCGGAGAGCCAGCCGGCGAAGAGGACGAAGCTCATCGTGAGGAGCTTCCCCGCGCTCGGGAGGGTGAAGGAGATGGGGACGACGACGTCCACGACGTGGCCCGCCTCTTCGCTCTCCCCCGCACGCGCCCTGAGAAGCTCTTTGCTCCGGTTGGCCAGGATCGGGAGGACCACGAAGACGCTCCCGGTTGCAAAGGCCGTCACCAGCGCGTCGCGTGTCGGTGCCAGGACCTCTCGGTAGCGGAACGGCGTGAGCGTGGTAAGCAGAACCGGAAACACCCAGAGGCTCAGGACCAGCGCCGTTACAGCGTAAGCGAGTGCGTAGACCTGAAGCCCACGGAACTGCGCGAGATCCATGCTGCCCGCAGCGTGCGCGGCGATGGCGAAGACCCCGTACGGCGCGAGGCTCACCACGAAGTTCGTCACCTCCAGCAGTGCCTCGTCGATGGCCGAGAGGCTCTCGATCAGCGCGCCCTTCCGCTCGACGCGCATGAGCGCCAGGCCCAACGCGGAGCTGAAGACCACAACGGCGGGCACGACGCCCCCGGCCAGGGACTGGAACGGATTGGACGGTATGTAGAGTCCGAGGAAGTCGAAGCTTTCGCGCGCCTCGACCAGGCTGGTGCTGAAGAACTTGGCGGCCTTCCAGCCGGGGAACGCAAGAGGCATGAGCAGCACGGCAGTGAGGGCCAGGCCCCAGAGCACCAGGAGGAAGATGCCGGCAGTGCGCGCGAGCGAGCGCGCCTCGGCCGGCCTCAGGCTCCCGAGTCCCGATATCAGGGACACCGCCACGTACGGGAGCACCGTCATCTGGAGCAGCAGGATGAAACCCTGGCCGACGACGCCGAGGAACGACACCAGCTCCCCGAACGCGAGTCCGGTCAGGATCCCGAGGCCGAGGCCAGTCAGGACCCTGGTCGAGAGCGTCATGGATCCGTAGCGCCGCGCTTGGAGTTCAGAGCTTTACTGGGGCGGTGCGGCGATGTCGGGGCGGACAAGCGCGATGCGGCGCGCAAGCTCGAAGTCGATGACCTCCCGGGTGGGTCGTGTCGACCGTCAAAGCTGGTCCCAGCCCTGCTGACGCATGCAGGCCAAGAAGGCTGTCTCGTTCGTGTCCATACGCATGACGTTTCCGCCGGAAGCGACCAGGGACATGGGAGCCTGTGAGGCAGAGATGCATGCCGCGCGATCCACCTTGAAGTCGGCTTCGGAGCCATCGGGTCTTACCCAGGACTCGGGACCGAGCTGTGATGGCAAACTTACGCAGGCGGAGCCGAGCAGGAGCCCGCTCAGGAGGATCGCCCGGGTTTGTCTCATATCACCTTCCCTCCGGGGCACTGGGCCCCCTAGCTTCATCCGAACTTCTACCACGGATGTAGGCATTGGAGCCACCCTCAGAAACCGACCTCGAGACCGCCGTAGATCTGGAGCTCGGGAGCCGGCTCGTAATAACGCCCACCCGTCGCGTTCGGACGGACGGAGCCCTTGTACTCCGCCCCGGTCCAGTTACGCAGGCCGATGAAGGGGCGGGCCAGGAGCTCTCCCCGCCACCACTCATAGCCAACGCGCAGGTCGCTCAGTGTGGCGCCTCCGCTACTCGCGGTGTTTGCGTCGTTCACGTCTAGCCGAGAGAAGTAGCGCAGCGTCAAAGCGCCGAAGAGGCCGGACCGATGGGTAAACCTCAGCTCGGCGCCGGCCGAGTGGCGGGAGCTGTTGGGCTCGCGGTTCCCATCGAAGTCGGCGATGCCAGCGATGGCGGGATCAAACGGGTTGTAGTCGGTGTAGCGGTAGTCCGCATACGTGTAGCTTCCGCGGAGGCTCAGCCCTGGGCGCAGCAGGACCGAGAGCGCTAGCTCCGCGCCGCGGCGCCACACCTCGCCCGCGTTGCGAAAGAACGTATCCCCGTTGAGATCCTCGAACGGAACCAGCACGTCGCGCAGGCGGATCTGGAAGAGCGCGATGTCGTATACGAGTCGGTCCGCGAGTATGCCCTTGGCGCCGATCTCCACCCCCAGCGATCGCTCGGGCTCCCGGTCCGAGTCGAAGCCACCTCCGTTCGCGGGCCTGAGCTCGACGGTGGTGGGTACCTGGAACCCGGTGGAGAGGTCGGCATACACGCTGAGGCGCGGCGATCGGCTGTAGCGCAGGCTGAGGCGGGGTGAGAGCTCGCGGAAGCGGATTGAGTCCGACTGGTCTCCGTTCGCCGTAAAGTGGTCGTCCACGTCGAACTCCGTCCAGTCGTAGCGCAGACCCGCCAGCGTGGCCCACCCCCCGCCCAGGTCGAGCTCGAGCTGGGCGAACGGGCCGACCGCCGTGACGGTCTCGTCCTGGTCCAGGGTAAGCGCTCCCCGGCTGCCCGCGAGGTTCTCGTAGTTCTTGCGGGTGTCTGTCTGTACGTCGGCATCGAGGCCTGCGCTCCAGCTCAGGTGTTGCCAGCTGTCGGTATAGAGCAGCGTCCCACCAGCGACGCCCCGATCCAGTTCGACCTGTCGGTTGAAGGGGAGCTTGTTCGAGAAGTCCCGGTCCAGCCAGTACCCCATGAGCCGAAGCTCACCGCTCCCCCGGAGCGGGCGACGGAGCGTGACGGCGATCTTCTGCTGGTCGAGCTGTTCCCCAGCATCGAAAGTCCTGTTGGTGGGCTGTACATCGGTGCGGTCGTCGTCTATCTGGGCAGCGGTCAGGCCGCCGGGATCCTGGGCCTCGGGGGCCCATACGCTGGAGAACGCGAGCTCGAGGTCGGTCCCATCCGAGAACTCGTGCTGGAGCTTGGACAGCAGCACGCTCTGGTTCGCACGCGCGTGGTCGCGATAGCCGGAGTTACGCGTATAGGTGAGACCGAGGACGTAGCCGATCTCGCCGAGCCTGCCTCGTGCCAGTCCCTCGTAGCGCGAGAGGTGGTCGCTGCCAAAGACGCTGCGCGCCTGGAAGGTCGTCTCCTCGGTCGGTCGCACGGTCTGGATGGAGAGAATCCCGCCCGAGCCTCCACCGTAGAGAGACGAGATCGGACCGCGAATCACTTCCATGCGCTCGACGAACGCGAGATCGATGGAGTCGACCTCCGACTGACCGTCGGGCAGCGTCGTGGGGACGCCATCCACCAGAACCTTGATGCCGCGAATGCCGAACGTGCTACGCGAGCCGAAACCTCGGATCGCGACGCGCGTGTCCTGCGCGTAGTTGCCGCTCGTCTGCGCGAACACACCGGGAACCAGCTGGAGGGCCTCCGCCAGATCCGCGGCGGGCCGGGCGCTCGTGATCTCCTCCCGGGATACGACCGAGATGGCGAGGGGGGTCTCGATGAGGTCAGCGGGCGAGCGCGTGGCCTCGATCGGCTCGAGCTCGAACGCCAGAGGCTTGCGCTCGTCCGGGTCCCCAACCGCGACCCAAGGCAGTGAGAGCAGCAGGCCGGCGATCCACCACTTCAACAACGCGACCACTCCGCCTCTCGCTCCCCGAAGTCGAGCGCGCGCAGTCTAACATGGCCGCGGGGAAGCCCCCTCGCATGTCTCGCGTAGACCTTCTCGACGCTGTCCAGGAGCGTAATCAGGCAGGGCAGCTGTGATATCGTGCCGCTCAGCCAGAACGACACTCGGACGAGGAGGGTCAGATGACTCGAATGATTCTCGGATTATTGCTTGTGGTGCCCATCGCTCTGGCGGGCTGCGCAGGGATCGAGGTAAACGTCGACGCCGATCCCGCGGTGGACTTCTCCAAGTACCGGACCTTTGCTCAGGCACCTCCGCCGGCCGCGCCCATTAGGAACCTGCCCGGGTACAGTGAGATTCGGGGCCGGGAGATCCAGGAAAGGATCGCTCGGGAGCTCGAAGCCAAGGGCTATCGCAAAGTAGCCAGGTCCGAGGCGCAGCTCATCGTTGCGTTTACCGCCAGCGGAGAGCCCCGAACCGACGTATGGAAGGATTACGACTGGTATGGAGGGCGCCCGGTAGCCACGACCCACTACATTGCGGGCGCGCTCGCAATCGACGTGTTCGATCGCGCTCTGAAAAAGCTCGTCTGGCATGGCTGGGCGACCGCCGACATCTTCAGCTTGGCCGAGGGACGCAAGAAGGGAGACCAGGCCCTAGAGGAGCTCCTCAGACGGTTCCCGCCCGGCCGATCCGGACCGTAAGAAGAACCGGGTTGAACCCGTGCCAGCCGCCGGGTTCTCAGCTCCGCAGCTCGGGCAGTTCACCGCTTCGCGTTCCTCGGGTGAAGCCCCGTTTCTCTGCCGAGGCTATTCTGCCTCGCCCGGGGTGGGCTGCGCCGGGTCTCCGCGGCCATGCGCGCGGTCCAGCGTGAGTCGGAACGCGACGGCCCACTCACGCAACGCCTTCGTCACGTGGCCCCAGGTGGTTGTGCCCTGCTTGAGGCTGAACTTGTCTCCCGCCTTGCGATCTACCAGCGCCATCAGTCGCTCGTTCGTCTGCGAGTCGACCAGCTCGGCCTCGATGGCGACCTCGCCGACGAAGAGGTCCGTACCCGTGATCCTGCGTTTGGCGGCGGAAGCCACCCGTGCGGGGACCAGTAGCGTACCCATGGTGTTCCGCACGGGCTTGGTGGGGATGACGTCGGTGATGGCGACGCGAAGTCGTAGCACGCCCTCCCCAGACTCCTCCACGACGGGGTAGGCGTCGCGGAGTGCGATCCTGAGCGCGTCGTGAAGATAGCCCGACAGGGCCATCAGCTCCGCCGGATTGACCGCGCGACCCGACGCCTCGGGGTCCAGAGCCACGGCCACCGGGTCGAGGATCACGCGCCCGTAACGAGCGAGGTCCAGATCCGGCTTGATGTAGATCAGCGCCTCGCTGCTGTCGTCACGCGATCGAAACTCGGAGTAGTCCCCGAGATAACCGCTGGGCTCGACCGGCGGCCTCGACGCGCATGCGCCGGCTCCGAAGGCCAGGAGGCTCGCCAGCAGAAGAAAGTTTCTTTCACTCATGGAGAATCTCCCAGAGGCCGATCGCAGGCGACTATTCTACTCGTCAGCTAGTAGGTGGTCGACAGCAGCTTCGCCCAGGGAATGTCACGATAGAAGAGAATCATGATGAAGGCGGCGAGGTAGAGCAATCGCGTTCGTCGTCGCTCG
>Ga0255049_10001982_pt1 | contig 10980 bp, 14 predicted proteins | sample JV7_2_3_MG_FD_183615 | JGI IMG/M metagenome (GOLD analysis project Ga0255049, IMG submission 183615) | Seawater microbial communities from Jervis Inlet, British Columbia, Canada - JV7_2_3 | ecosystem: Environmental > Aquatic > Marine > Inlet | place: Canada: British Columbia | collected 2016-10-06
AATATTTTTGTTCCTTCAGATGTTAATATAAGAGATTTACATTTATTACATTTAAAAGCGTGGAAGAAAAAATTAAAAACTTTATATTACTGTCGTTCTGAAGCAGTCAAAAGAGCAGAAATAATTTCAACAAAAATTGAAAGGAAAGTTAGACCAGATTCAGAAGAAGATTGTCTAGCTTGTGAAGCCTAATGGCAAAGTCACCTAAGTGGGGTGTAAACACTTATAAAAAAACAAGTAAGAAAAAAATAGGCAGACATAAAAAGAATTTAAACAAAGACGAAAAACGTAGTTATAAAAAAAATAAAGGACAAGGAAGATGACGAAGTGTAATAACAGATGTGAATGTGGAAGACGCATACATGATAAAGATGAAATTAAAAATCAGAAACAAAGTGTGTTGTGGCATACATATCATACAATATTAGCAGTAGAATTATTAATTATTATTATAATAGAAGGGATTGAATTATTAAGATGAGTTTATTTAAAGAAAGAAATCATTACAAACCTTTTGAATATCCATGGGCTTTTGACGCTTATGACGCACAACAAAAAATGCACTGGCTTCCTAGTGAAGTTCCTTTAGCTGAAGATGTTAGAGATTGGAATGAAAGATTAAATTCTAATGAAAAAAATTTAATAACACAAATATTAAAATTCTTTACTCAAGGTGATGTAGATATTGCGAAAGCTTATCTTGATAAATACATTCCTCAATTTAAACCACCTGAAATTAGAATGATGTTATCTTCTTTTGCTGCGGCTGAAGCTAATCACGCCCATGCTTATTCATTATTAAATGATACTGTTGGACTTCCTGATACAGAATATAAAGCTTTTCAAGAATGTAAATCTATGGCTGATAAACACGATTATTTATTTAAAGATAAAGGTAAAGGTGTTGAAGGATTAGCACGTGATTTAGCTGTCTTCTCAGCTTTTGGAGAAGGATTGCAGCTCTTTGCTTCTTTCGTTATGCTATTAAATTTTCAAAGATTCGGAAAGATGAAAGGAATGTGCCAAATAATTACATGGTCTATTAGAGATGAAAGTCATCATGTAGAAAATATGATTAAATTATTTCATTCCTTAATTGATGACAATAGAAAAATATGGAATGATAAATTCAAAAAAACTTTATATCAAATATGTAGAGATATGGTTACCTTGGAAGATAAATTTATAGATTTAGCTTTTGAAATGGGTGGCGTAGAAGGCTTAGAGTCTAAACAAGTCAAACAATATATTCGACACATTGCTGATAGAAGACTGTTGCAATTAGGATTAAAACCTAATTTTGAAGCTAAAATTAACCCCTTACCTTGGCTAGATTGGGTGTTAAATGGCGTAGAACACGCTAATTTCTTCGAAAACAGAGCAACAGAATATACAAAAGCAAACCTAACAGGGCAACTATGGTCTTAATAGTTCCCATATTAGAAGGAAATAGATATGAAACAAAATGAAAACAATCAAAATCCTTTAGAGGAGATTCAATTACCATACACGGTAGATGAACTTATAAAAGTTTTGGATAAGATTTACCCTGAACGTTCACCTTCATTAAAAGATAATGAGCGTGAAGTTTGGTTCAAGGCAGGTCAAAGAAGTGTAGTTAATTGGTTAAATGAACTTAAAAAACGTAGTGAAGACAATTTATTAGGGGGACAATAATATGTGCATAGGTGGAACGCAAGTGCCGCAGCAAAAATTTGCTGTTAGACCAGACCCTAATTTAACGTATGTTAAAGGGAATATTGAAGACCCTTTATCAGACCCTTTTGTTCAAAAAGATACTTCACCTGTTAAAAAAGTTGCGAAGAAGTCGTCAGTAACTCAGTCTTCTTCAAATGATTTAAACATTTCGAGTTATACTTAATTAAATGAAAGGAGTCCAATATGTGTTTTGGTGGTGGTGCTAAACCTGTTATTCAACAAGCAGCAAAAGTTCCAGTTAGAGCAATGAATGTGGCTGAAGAATTAGCCCCAACAATTGAATTATCTTCTGAAGACGCTTTAGAATTAGCAAAGAAGAAAAAGTCTAAGAAGGGAACATTAGGAATGCAAACAGACCTAAATATTATTTCAGGTGGAACAGACGTTAATACAGGTTAAGGTAGAAACAGATGGCTAAAGAAATAATGGGTTTCAATGTAAACGATAAAGCTGAAAGCCGATACAATTCTCTATCTGAAATTAGAAATCATTACTTAAAAAGAAGTAGAGAATGCTCTGAATTAACAATACCAACTCTTATACCAGAAGATTATCAAACACAATCAAGTGACTTCTACAGTCCTTTTCAATCAGTAGGTAGTCGAGGTGTCAACAACCTTGCTTCAAAATTACTCCTACTATTACTCCCCCCAAATCAACCTTTTTTCCGTTTAGCAATTCAAGGAAAAGCTAAACAACAAGTTGACTTACAACCTCAACTTAAAACAGCGATAGAAAAAGCATTCGCTGGAATTGAACGTGATGTCATGGCTAAAATTGAAGCTCTGGCTATTCGTGTTCCTGCATTTGAAGCTATCAAACATTTAATTGTTGGTGGTAATGTACTTTGTTATATTCCAAAAGAAGGAAGTATGAGAGTATATGGTTTAAATCAATATGTATGTAAAAGGGACGGTGAAGGAAATATTTTAGAAATAGTTATAAAAGAAAGTGTTTCTCTTTTATCTTTAGATGAAGAAGTTAGAGAACAAATAATAAATGCAATGTCTAAGAAAGACGTTAAGTCTAATACTAATTGCGATTTATATACTCATATTTATAAACTACCAGATGACAAATTTTATGTATGTCAAGAAGCTCAAGGAATAAAAATTCCATCTTCAATTGGAATATATAATTCAGACCGTTTACCTTTCTTACCTTTAAGAATGGTAAGAGTTGACGGTGAAGATTATGGACGTTCTTATGTTGAAGAATATATTGGTGACTTAAAATCTTTAGAAGGATTATCACAATCACTTGTAGAAAGTGCTGCGGCTTCTTCTAAAATGGTTTTCATGGTTAAACCAAACTCTACTACAAAGAAAAGAGATTTAGCAATTGCACGTAATGGTGACATTATAACTGGAAATGAAGATGATGTTTCAGTTTTACAAGCAAACAAATTTTATGATTTACAAACTGTAGAGAAAGCAGTTACAAGACTAGAAGAAAGAATGGCTTATGCTTTCTTATTAAACACAGCTATTCAGCGTCAAGCTGAACGTGTAACGGCTCAGGAAATTCGTTACATGGCAAATGAATTAGAAACAGCAATGGGTGGTATTTATTCTTTATTGTCACAAGAATTACAATTACCTCTTGTTAATTTACTAATGGTAAGAATGGGAAGTAAAAATGAAATTCCTAAATTACCTAAAGGTTCTGTAAGACCAACTATTATTACAGGTATAGAAGCCCTGGGACGTGGAAATGATTTACAGAAACTTAGAGAGTTTGTTGCAGAGATAGGACAACTTGCTCAAATCAATCCTCAAGTTGTTCAATTATTAAATCCTATGGATTTGATTCAAAGATTAGCAACAGCACAAGGAATTGATACGGAAGGCTTGATAAAAACTCCTGAACAATTACAAGCCGAACAAGAAGCAGCAATGCAACAACAACAGCAACAACAAATGGCTGATACTGCTCAAGCAGTCGCACCAAAAGTTGCTGACAATTATACGAAACCAACACAGTAAAGGAGTAAAAACTTATGGTTGATAAAATAGAAATAAGTGAAGGACAAACAGGGGCAGAAGCTCCTAAAGAAGACGCAAAGCCAGTATTAAAAGAAGAGCCAAAAGGTGAGCGACCTGAATGGCTTCCTGGTAAATTTAAATCGCCTGAAGAAATGGCGAAAGCTTATGGAGAGTTAGAAACAAAACTTAGTAAAAGTTCTGAAGAACAAACTAAAGTTGAAGAACAGCCTGATAAAAAAGAAGGCGACTTATCTATAAACAAAGATGCTCAAAAAGCTGTTGAAAGTGCTGGATTAAATCTAGAAACTTTACAACAGGAATATGATAGTGACGGACAGTTAGCCGACAAATCTTATCAATCTTTAGAAAAAGCAGGTATTCCAAAAGATTACGTAGACGCTTTTATTAAAGGACAAGAAGCAATTGCTACACAAACTTCTAATACATTAAAACAAGAAGTTGGTGGTGCTGAAAATTATAAGTCAATGATGGAATGGGCTGGAAATAATTTATCTGAAGCTGAACAAACTTCTTATAATAATACGGTTAACAATAAAGACATCGAAGCTACTCGTTTAGCAATTCAAGGTCTTAATGCTCGTTACAAAAATAGTGAAGGAATAGACCCTAACTTACAATCTGGTGATAAACCTACAGGGGCGAATGCACCTGGATTTAGGTCATGGGGTGAAGTTACGGCTGCAATGTCTGACGACAGGTATCAAAAAGATGAAGCTTATCGTGCAGATGTTCAAACTAAAATGAAAAACAGTAGGTTATAATATGTTTTTATATGCGTTGAAAAAAAAGTATGAAGCAGAAATTGCTGAACATACTTCGGTTGTTGATACTTACTTAAAAAATCCAGTAGGTATTCCTGACCATGATAATATTCTTGAAACAATTAAAAAGAGATATGATAAATTAACCGTATCTACTTTAGCGTTAAAGAATATAAATGAACTTCTTGATAAAGCAAATGAAGAAGTTTCTAAAAATAAAAAAGAAAAATAAAAAAAGATAGTTGTGTTACCTTTTCAGGTAGCAACTGCCAAGTACAAATAAGTTGACTAAATTGACCTTCTCGAGGGAAGACAATCTTTATTAAGAAGCTGAAAGTGTAAGGCTTTTATTAACTAACGATATAATTAAAGGAGAATTATTATGTCAAATGCAAACCCAGCGAGTATACCTCAGGTAAACTCGACAGGTACAGAAGACGCATTGTTTCTAAAAGTTTTTGCTGGAGAAGTTTTAACTTCTTTCGACAGAGCTTCAAAGACACAAGGTGCAGAAATGGTTCGTTCCATTTCTAGTGGTAAGTCAGCGACATTTCCAGTAATGGGAAGAATTGCCGCAGAATACCATACAGCAGGAGCAGAAATTTTAGGCTCAACTGCTAATCATAACGAAAAGGTTATTACAATTAATGACCTTTTAATATCTTCAGTATTTTTATCAAATATTGAAGAAGCAAAAAACCATTGGGACGTAAGAAGTGCATACTCTGGTGAAATTGGTAGAGCCTTGGCTTTCCAAAAAGATAAGCACGTTTTACAAACTATTGGTCAATGTGCAATAGGAACTACACCTAACGTAACAGGTGGAGACGTAACAAGTAACATATTTGACGCTAACATAGCTTCAGCAACAGATGCAACAGCATCTACAGCAATGATAGGTGCTATCTTTTCTGCGGCTAAACAGTTAGACGCAAATTATGTTCCGGCAGAAGGCAGAAAATGCTTTATGAGACTTGAAGAATACTACAAATTAGCTAACGCTACAAACGTTATCAATGCTGATTTTAGTGGTAAAGGTTCAATCGCAGAAGGCAGAGTCGCAAGAGTAGCAGGAATTGATTTAATTCCAGTTCCTCACTTTGTTGAATCAAATGTAACAGCAGCACCAGACGCAGGTTCAGCTACAGCAGGTGGGTCAAACCCTCAAGCTGTAGATTTGAGAACTTTTGTCGCTCTTGTTACACACCCTTCAGCAGTAGGTACTGTCAAACTTATGGACTTGGCTGTGGAATCAGACTATGATATTCGTAGACAAGGAACGCTAATGGTGGCGAAATACGCTATGGGTCATGGAACTCTTAGACCAGAAGCAGCTGTAGGAATTAAAGAAGCGTAATAGTTTCTTTACTATACTATACAAATAGATTGAGGGGAGAAATCCCCTCAGTCTTCTAAATTAAGGAGAAATTAATGGCAACACAAATAACTGCAACTACTGAATTACAGGCTATAAATACAATATTAAGTTTTATTGGTGAAGCACCTGTATCAAGTATTACAGGAAACATTGGAACAGACGTGGCTGTCGCTAAACAAATTTTAGATGAAAGTTCTCTAAGTATACAAACTCAAGGTTGGTTCTTTAATAGAGAATTAGAAGTAACTCAAGCTAGAGATACTGATAATAAAGTACCTCTTGAAACTAACTGTGTATCAATTGAACCTTCTGTCCCTTATCAATACCAATATTCTTATACTATAAGAGACGGATTTTTATATGACTTAAAAAATCATACAAATGTTTTCGCAACGGCACCAGTTCAAATTGATAAAACTATGATTCAACAGTTTGAACATCTTCCTGAATATGCAAGACGATACATTACTGTTAAGGCAGCTCGAAGATTTGCTGCAAGATATATTGGTGCAGATTCTTTAGTTAAATTAGCCTCGCTTGATGAACAAGAAGCTCACGTAGCTTTTGAACAAGCTGACTCTAGAGCAATGGACGCAAATATACTTAAAGATGAGTATAATATGAATTACATTGTTAATAGAGGGCATAAACGTTCAAGTAGGTAACCATGTCTGTAGTATCGCAATCAATCCCAAATCTGATTAACGGTATCAGTCAACAAAATCCTGTACAAAGAAATGTAGGACAAGCTGAAAGCCAAGTTAATTTTCAATCAAATATAATTGATGGTCTATCTAAAAGACCACCAACAGAATTTGTTAAAAACTTATTAGCTTCAACTGTCTTTCCAAATAATTGTGCAATTCATTGGATTAACCGTGATAGTAATAATCAATATGTAGCTGTATTTACAAATGGTGCTGTTAAAGTATATGACCTAGCAGGAAATGAAAAAACTGTAACTATGGGTACAGGTGCGTCAACTTATTTAACAACAACAAATCCTTTAGAAAATTTAAATTTTGTAAATATTGCTGACTATACATTTGTCGCCAACAAAGCAATTACTGTAGCTGAAGATTCAACAACAACAGCAGCTAAAGTACAAGAATTTTTATGTTATGTAAAAAGTTCTCAATACGGCAGACAATATAGTGTTAAATTAAATCACTCTACTTGGACTTATCCAATAGAAGTTTTATTTCAAATGCCTACAGGCAATGACGCTGCAACAGATAGTAAATTTAGAGATACTGAAAAGATTGCTCATATATTATTATATGGAACAGGGTCAGCACATTGGAATGGTTTAGCAGATGGAATTGGATTCAAAACTATAAGAACTGATACAGGAGCTACATTGAGTACGTCTCAAGGATTAGCTAATTATGCTGGAATTACAGGAACATTTACGCCAACTCAATTTGGTAACACAATTTACATGACTTGTTCTAGTGGAACATTTACAGTAGAAACTACTGATGGTTTCGGTAACCAAGCTATGTACGCTATTAAAGATTCTATAAATGATTTTGCAGACTTACCTTACTATGCAAAAACAGATATGATATTACAAATTACAGGTGATGAAGGTGATACACTTTCAGATTACTATGTAAAATTTACTGGCAACGGTGTATGGAGTGAAACAGTTGGGGCAGGTGTTAAAGTTGGATTAGATGATTCAACAATGCCATTTGCTTTAATTAATAATAATGACGGAACATTTAGTATGGATAAACAAACTTATACTAATAGAGTATGTGGTGATGAAGATACAAACTCAGCACCAAGTTGTGTAGGACAAGTAATTAATAATTTAACTTTCTTCCAAAACAGATTAGGACTTATTTCAAATCAAAATTTAATACTATCTGAAAATGCACAATATTATAATTTCTACGCAACAACAGGTACAGATGTTTTAGATACTGACCCTATTGATATTGCTGCGGCAGGAACAACCGTTAATAAACTTTATAATTCTATAGACTTTAATGAACAGTTATTATTATTTTCAGCAGAGTCACAATATATTTTAGAATCTTCAGGAGAGAGTGTAACACCAACAACGGCTGTATTGACTAAAACAAGTCAATTTAGTCACGCAACAAAAGTTGCACCTAAATCAGCAGGTAAATTTGTTTACTTTGCTCAAAATAGAAATGATAAAACAGCAGTACAGGAATATTTTGCTGATGATGATACATTAACAAATGATGGAATAGATGTAACTATTGGAGTTCAAACATTAATTCCTGACAATGCTTTCAAACTAGTTTCAAATAATGTTGAAGATACTTTATTTGTATTAACACACGACACTTTAGACGCTGTAAATAATACAGCTTATACACCTGGAAGTGCTGTAACTTCAACTAATGCAAATACTTTAAATGTTTATAAGTATTTCTTTGACGCTGATAAAAAAGTACAATCTTCTTGGTCAACTTGGACTTTGAATAATTGTCAAATATTATCGGCTGAAGCTTTTGACGCTAATTTATATCTTGTTGTTAATGAAAATGAAAACACTAAATTATTAAAAATAGATTTAAGAAATCCTTCGTATGGTTCATTAACACATAATTTACATATGGATTTTAGAACAAGTGCATTAACAGGAGTTTATGATAGTGCAACAGATTTAACTACATTTACTATTCCATATAGTGTTAATCAAACTTTAAGAGCCGTTGAAACAGTTAAAGGGTCTAATGTTGAGATTGACGCTTCAAGTTCAGGAACAACACAAAAAGTAAAAGGTAATCATACATCTTGTGTATTTGGTTCATTTTATGATTCAACATATCAATTTTCTACTCCTTATATTAGAGAGACTTTACCGACAGGGGGAATTATGTCGTTAACTTCAGGTCGTTATCAAATACGACAATTGGAAGTTAATTATGAGAATACAGGATTTTTCCAGGTTGAAGTTACACCTGAAGGAAGAGCAACAACAACGTATGATATGAGTGGAACTGTTATCAATAGTTCTGGTGCTGTTATTGGACAACCAAATATTGATAGTGGTACTTATAAAATACCAATACAATCAAAGAATACAGGGTTTACTTGTTTATTAAAAAATAATTCGCATTTACCTTGTCACTTTGTATCAGCAGAAATAGAAGGATTTTACTTTAGACGCTCAAATAGAATTTAAATGGAAAAATATGTTAGAATAGCAACACCAGAAGATGCTCATAGGTTAGCACCGAAAGTACGGAAAGCTGACATTGATGAGATTAAAGCGTCTAACAATATAACCCCTTTAGGGGGATTATTATATCCATTTACAAAATTAAGACATAAAACTTTTTCTATTATAGGAACAAAGGAAGAAGGAGTTATCGGTATGTTTGGCGTTGTTCCATGTGAAACAAAAGATTTTGGTATTGCTTGGTTATTATCTAGTGAAGAATTAATAAACCACACCATACAGTTTTTACGTGAATGCCCTAAATGGGTAGAAGAAATGGGACAAGATTATAAATATTTATATAACTATATAGATGAAAGAAATATAGTAGCACTTAAATGGTTAGAATTTTTAAAATTCAAGCATATAGAAACGCTACCGTATGGATATGAAAAAAGGAAATTTAAATTAATGTTAAAGGAGATAAAATAATATGTGTTCACCAGAAGCAGCACTTGCAGGTATACAAATTATGGGCAAGTATGCAGCTTATCAAGACCAAAAGACTAAATATCGAACAGATGTTGCAGCTAATACAGTCGCTAGGAAAAACGCTAGTAGAGGTATGCACGAAGATTATGGTCAAATTGATTATCAAAAAGGTGAAGCTGTCTCCGAAAAAGTTAGAGAAACGGTAAGAGCAAAGATTGAGAAAATAAATGAAATGGCTACACAACTAAATTTAAATGTAGGGAATGCTACTTCTATTATGAAAGATGTTGGAACTGAATATGAAACAGACCACATGGACGTAGCTGTAGCTTACGATAGAGATATGATAGATTTAAACAGAAAAGAACTAGAAGCTTTTGGTGCGTATGAAAGAACTATCAACGACTTACCTGTTCCTTATAAACCTAGTAAACTTGGATTAGCTATTGGAGTGGCTGAATCAGGCTTACAATATAAAATAAATACAGCATAGGATAAACAATGGCATATAAATCACCAGTAAAAAATGTATATTATCAAAGCACGTCTGCTGGAAGACCTAGCACTCCTAGAAAAACAGAACTTGGAGAAATAGCAAATGCTCTCGATAGTTTTAGTGTGACTATGGGTAAATATGCTACACAACAGAAAAGTGAAGACCAAAAGAATGCTCAAGCAGTATTTGATAAACTTAAAATGGAAGGGATTACTAACCCTGATGACATTCAAAAATTAATTGAAGCTAATGACCCTAAAGTTGAAGGCTTACAAAAATATTGGGCGAAAGCTGTTATAGATACTAATTTTGCAATTACTCACGCTCTTGATGATGGTGACGCAATTTCAGAAAATATTTATAAAACTATTGGTAATTCTACAGAAACAGGATTAACCTTTGCTGACGTTGATTTAGACCAGGAATTTAAAAATGTACAAAGAGATTTCTCAGAAAAATCTACTTCTTATGTTCGTGCTTATACTGAAGCTTTTCAAAAAATTCAATTAGATTTCCAAGATAAAAAATTAGTTGCTGACGCTGAACGATTAAATTTAGAAAAACGAAGTGCAGCTCATACACAGTTAACTCATGCTTGGGACAATACGAAACCTGAAGACAGATGGACTGCCATTCAATTATGGTATCAAGATAAAACTTCTACTACTTCAAAAGGAAATAAAAATGGTAAAGGATTTTTATTAGCTGAAGAAGCTAATAGACTTATTCTAAATTTCTTAGAAGAACGTGTTCAAACTACATCTAGTGCAACTGAATTAATGTCTATCAAAGAGATGTTGATAAAACAAAGACTTACTAAAAATAAAGAATTACTACCTTCTTTTAAAGATGATTTAGTTCATCAAACTCAAGCAACAAAAATTTGGAAATCACTTCTAGCTAAACAAAAAACTATGCTTTCAAATGCAAATGTAGAACAAATGTATTTTGAAGGAGTAGCACACAAAAGTGTTTATAACGGT
>Ga0255049_10001984_pt1 | contig 10974 bp, 6 predicted proteins | sample JV7_2_3_MG_FD_183615 | JGI IMG/M metagenome (GOLD analysis project Ga0255049, IMG submission 183615) | Seawater microbial communities from Jervis Inlet, British Columbia, Canada - JV7_2_3 | ecosystem: Environmental > Aquatic > Marine > Inlet | place: Canada: British Columbia | collected 2016-10-06
GCAAGCCAGTCCCTCAGGGCGAGCTCGGGACTGTCGCGGATGCCTCCGCGGCGCTGCTCCGGAGTACCGACCACGAAAATGCCACCGAACGCATCGCGCGCGAGCCCACCGAGACGTCGTCGCGGACCGGCCTCGAGCAAGAGCACGCTCTGCCCGGCCTCGAGAAGCTCGATTGCCGTGACCAGACCTGCGAGGCCTCCCCCCACCACCACAGCATCGGCTCTGTAGGTCGCGCCCATGGCACCTCGGTTCGCAAGACATTCCGGCCGTGCTGGCAGCCCGTGGCAGCAGTCCGCCCCACGATGGGGCAGCATGGGAATCGCGTCAACCCTGGAGAACCGCTTCCCCAGCCACTGCAGTCGATCGCGCCATGACCGAACCTGACTCCGGGGCCACACCGCAGGATGCGGCGGCCGCCGCACCGCCGCGCAACGAGTTCGTCGCCACGCTCGCGCGTTGGGGCATGGTCATCATTCTGGTCGGCGCCGGCCTCAACCTGGTCCTGGCGTGGCAGTCGATCGGCCCCGGTGCGAGCAGCGCCCTCGACAACGTGGCTCCAGTGTGGCTGGTCATTGCCGCAGTATTGGGCATCACGCCCTGGTTCTTCATCGCCGGGCGTATCTGGATGTGGGCGGGGTTCCTCGGCTGTCCGATCTCGTTCCGCGACGCGCTGCGAACGACCGCTGCTACCGAGCTGACATCATCGATCAGTCCCAAAGCGATCGGCGGGGCACCCGCCAAGATCGCCCTGATGATCGATTCCGGCGTGCGACCTGGCCGCGCAGCGTCGATTCTGATGCTGGATAACATCGCGGATGCCGTGTTCTTCACGGCGGTCGCACCCGCCATCGCGTTCTCCACCGCACGTTGGCGGGTGCCCGAAGTCCAGGAGGTTCTGCTACGCGTTATCGACAAACTCGGCGTCGTTGCGCCGTGGGTCGCCGGCGCGGTGCTGCTGATCGCCGCGACCGCCTTCATCTGGCGCCGACGATCCGCCACGACGGCGAGCCGCGGCGGCAAACTGAGCCGCGCCCTGGCGAAAATCCGGCTCGACTTCCTTTCGGCGTACTCCCTCGTCGCCCGGCGCGGCAAGCTGCACTCGCTTGCGGCCATCGCTCTCACGACCGGACTGTGGCTGTGCCGCGCATCGGTGGCCACAGCGGTGATCTACGGACTCGGCCAGCAGGCTGATCCAGTTCTCTTCTTTCTGCTGCAGTGGGTCGTGTTCGCGATGATGGTCTTCGTACCTACGCCGGGGGCAGCTCTGGGCGCCGAGGCCTCGTTTGCCGCAATCCTCGACGGTTTCGTGGCGGAAGGGTTACTCGGCGTGCTGACCGCCGGCTGGAGGTTCTTTTCCTTCTACCTGCCACTCCTGTTCGGTCTCGTTCTGATGCCCCTGCTGAGCCGTAAACGCGCGGACGGCTAGCGCTACCGGCAAGAGGACGAGGGGCGAGAGACAGCATGAGGACCTCCTGCGGTGAATGAGTGTCTCCGGTGAGTGATGCGCCGAGCAGAAAGGGTTGCACAGTGTTGAAGCCGCGCACCTCCTGCGATAGACCTTCTCCTCCTGCCCCCCTGACCCAGGCTCGACCCCTGCCTCGGAGGTCCTGATGCGACTGTTTGCCTCACGCCGCCCTTTGACCGCCCTCCTGTTCGCGCTGACCCTCGCCATTGCCTCCGTCACGGTAGTACCGGCCGCGGCCACGGCACAGGAGAGCGCCAACGTCACAGTCGACCCGGCCCATCTGGCGGCACTCAGCTACCGCATGGTCGGGCCCTATCGCGGTGGACGCGCTACGGCGCTGGCCGGCGTTGCCGACCAACCGCACACGTTCTACATGGGCTCGACGGGCGGCGGCGTCTGGCGAACGGATGATGCCGGCGCCACCTGGAACAACCTCACGGATGGTCAGATCGATGCCGGCGGCATCGGTGCGATCGGTATCGCCCCGTCGGACGCCAACGTCATCTACATCGGCACGGGCTCGACGTGCCTGCGCGGCAATGTGTCGCCGGGAATCGGCGCTTACAAGTCGACGGATGCCGGTGCCACCTGGAGCTTCATCGGGCTCCCTGACGCCGGCCAGATCGGCAAGATCCTCGTGCACCCGAACGACCCCGACACGATCTGGGTGGCCGCGCTGGGCGACGCGTTCGGTGCCAACCCAGAGCGTGGGGTGTTCAAGTCCACCGACGGTGGCACCAGCTGGAACAAGGTGCTCTACCTCGACGAGCGTACGGGTGTGGTGGACCTGTCGATGCACCCGACCAACCCGCGAGTGTTGTACGCCGGCGCGTGGGGTGGCGAGCGCAAACCCTGGTCGCTGCTGTCGGGCAGCACGCTGGGTGGTGTCTACAAGAGCACGGACGGTGGCGAGACCTGGAACAAACTCGAGAACGGACTTCCCGAGGGGATGGTCGGCAAGACGGCCATCCAGGTGTCACCCGCGAATCCTGACCGCGTCTGGGCGCTGTTCGAGCACGAGAAGGGGGGCCTTTACCGCTCCGAGAACGGCGGCGCCAGCTGGCAACTGATCAACGACGATCACTCGTTGTGGGAGCGTCCCTGGTACTACATGCACATCACGCCGGATCCGCAGGACGAGAACACTGTGTGGATCGCCAACGTCCTGCTGCAGAAGTCGATCGACGGCGGCAAGAGTTTCCTCCCTCTCGCACAGGTACACCCCGACAACCATGGCGTGTGGATCAGCCCTCACGACTCGAACCTGCTGATCAACGTCAACGATGGCGGCGGTGCCGTCAGTCTCAGCGGCGGCAGGAGTTGGTCGACGCTACGTAATCAACCGACCGCAGAGATCTACCGTGTTGCTGTGGACAACCAGTTCCCCTACCGGCTGTATGGCTCACAGCAGGACAACACGACGATCTCCGTGCCGAGCCGGCTGCCATCGGGGATGGTCTCTGACTTCGAGGCCGAGTTTCAGTTTGGCGGCTGTGAGAGTGGCCACATGGCCGTCGACCCGCGCGACCCGAACATCATCTACGCCGGATGCTACGGCGGAACGATCACCCGCTACGACCGGCGCACCGGGCAATCGCGCGACATCATCGCCTGGCCGCAGCTGCAACTGGCGCAGGCGCGCGAGGATCTGCGCTATCGGTTCCAATGGAACGCTCCGATTCGCATCTCGCCGCACGACAGCAGCATCCTCTACCACGCTGCGCAGAAGGTGCTGCGCTCGGACAACGAGGGGCAAAGCTGGGTCGAGATCAGTCCCGACCTGAGCACCGACGATCCCGAACATCAGGGCTACGCCGGTGGCCCGATCACGCGCGACGGCACGGGCGTGGAGGTCTACGGCACGGTGTTCGCCCTCGAGGAATCGCCGCTCACCGCCGGCACGCTATGGGCGGGATCCGACGACGGACGCCTGCATGTTTCGACCGACGGGGGGACTTCCTGGAACGAGATCACGCCACCGGGTTTTCCCGAAGGTGCCACGATCAACTCGATCGACCTGTCGCGCCATCAGGATGGCCGCGCGGTAGTGGCAGCGTACCGCTACCGCGAGGCCGATCGGTCGCCCTACATCTTCGCCACTGACGACCACGGCGGCAGCTGGCGCAGCCTCGCCGACGGAACCAACGGCATCCCCGACGATCACTTTGTGCGGGTGGTCCGCGAAGACCCTGATCGACCCGGGTTGCTCTACGCCGGCACCGAGTACGGCATCTACGTTTCCTTCGACGATGGCGTGCGCTGGCAGTCGCTACAGTTGAACCTGCCGGTCACGCCGGTGACCGACATTCGGATCCACGAGCAGGATCTCGTGGTGTCGACCCAGGGTCGTTCCTTCTGGATCCTCGACGACCTCACGCCGCTGCATCAGCTCACCGACGAAGCGCTGGCCGCGTCGGCGACGCTGCACCGACCGCGCGACGCCCACCGGATCCACGCCGGGGGTTTCGCGATTTCGGACGGCTACCGTGCCGAGGACGCGCCAACCGGCGCCTTCCTCGCCTACACATTGGGTGCCGAGCAAGAGCGACTCGTCAAGCTCGAAGTACTCGATGCGGCCGGCACGATGGTCCAGACCTTCAGCAGTGCGACACCGCCACCACTGCCGATCCCCGAGTCATTTCGAATCCTCGCCGAGATCTTCGGCATTCCATTGGGGCAGCCGCAGTTGAGCGCCGCGGTCGGTACGCACCGCGTGCTGTGGAATCTGCGGGCGATGCCGCCGATGCTGCCGCCGGGTGCTGTGATCTTCGGCTTCCCCGCCGGCCCGCTGGTGCCACCGGGCGCCTACACCGCGCGCCTGACCATCGGGGATGACGTACAGGAGCAGAGCTTCCAGGTCGTGGCTGATCCGCGTGGGAACACGCCGCAGGAAGACTTCGAGCGTCAGTACGAGTTCCTGCAAGGTGTTGCCGGCGGAATTGCGGAACTCGGGCAGCACCTCACCAACCTGCGCTCGGCTCGCACCCAGATCCTCGCCGTCGCCGAGCAAATCGCTGGTGCAGAAGTCGAAGCTGAAACCCAGGATGCTGTTGCCTCCTCCGCCGAGTCGATCGTCGGTCAGTTGACCGCCATCGAGAGTCAGCTCGTGCAGACCAAGAGCCGCTCCTTCGAGGATCCGCTGAACTACCCGGGCAAGCTCACGGCGATGCTGGCGAACGTGCAAGCGTCGGCGAACTCCGGGTCAGACGCACCACCGACGGATGGCGCGGTGGCGTTCTTCGCTCAGCTTCAGGAGCAGGCGGCCGGTATCTACACCGAGCTGCAGACGATCCTGGAGAACGACGTGCCCGTGTTCAACGAACTCGTTGCCGACATCGACCGGCCCGCAGTGGTCATCTCGCGCTAGCATCGTGGCTATCGAGCCGCGCCCGCGGCAACCACCGGCGTTCGCCCTTCGATCAGCAACACGCGGGCGCCGGCCGGCAGGATGCCCAGGTCGGCCTGTCGCCCACTCGGCCAGCGAATCTCCACGTGGGCTCGAACGGCCGAGCCGAGGCCGGCGACCACGTCGAGAAGACTCTGCGACGCAAACGACGCGCCGATCTTCACGGGGTAGCGCTGCGTATAGCCGACAATCCCGTCCGCCGGCGACGAGCACTCGGCGAGGTGGCATGGAGTGACCAGTACAAGGGCACCAACGGCGTCTCGACTCGACGATCTTCCGCGCAGCCTGAGAGTGATCGAGTTACCCGCGTCGGATACGTTACGGAGCAGTTCCGCCTCGTCGTTCACGTTGGTCACGGCGAGGTCAACGCGACCGTCGGCATCATAGTCGGCGATCGCCATGCCACGGGACGCGCGACGGCGACTGATGGCCTCGCCGGCGGCGGCGGTGGTGTCGATGAAGAGCGCACCAGACGACTGCCATGACGGCGCTGGCGCCTTCGGGCCAGGGGGCAGCAGTTCGCCGCGCCGTTCGGCGGCGGCACGGAGCGTCGTCAGCTGGTTCGTGAACACCTGGTTTGGCTGCCGGTAGTCATCGACGAGCTCGAGAATGTGGCCGTTCGCCACGCTCACGTCGAGATCGCCGTCCGCGTCGTAGTCGGCCAGCACGACGCCGAAGCCGAGCAGCGGGACGCTCGTGGTGCCCAGACCCAGGGAGTAGGTCTCATCGACGTAGAAACCCGGCGCGATGCTGCGATAGAGGTTGTACGGCTCGTCCTTGAAGTTCGTAACCACGAGCTCGAATGACCCGTTGCCATCCACATCACCGAAATCGATTCCCATTCCCGCCTGTGGTTGACCCGTGTCGCCGACGCCCAGGCCCGTCAGTTCGCCGCTCTCCTCGAACACATCGCCGCGGTTGAAGTAAGCGAAGTTCGGCGTCGTGTCATTGGCGACATAGACATCCGGGCGGCCGTCCTGGTCGAGGTCCATGATCGTGAGTGCCAGCCCCTTGCCGTCGATGTCGCGGGCCCCCGTCAATGTCTCCGACAGATCAGCGAAAGTACCGTCGCCGAGGTTGCCATAGAGAATGTCCTTCTGGCCGTCGAAGATCGCTGGATGGCAATAGTCGATTACCCCACGCACGCGATCTTCACAAAGCACCGCCGTCGCGATCTCGTAGTGCACGTAGCTCACGGCGAACAGGTCCAGCCAGCCATCGCGGTCAAAGTCCGCCCAGCCGGAACTGAAGGTCAGGCGCGGGTCGTCCACGCCAGCCGCCGCGCTGACGTTGCTGAATGTACCGTCGCCGTTGTTGCGATAGAGCGCGTCCGCACCCCAGTTGCCCACGAAAATGTCCGGGTAGCCGTCGTTGTCGTAGTCAGCCACCGACACGCCCTTGCCGTAGCCGGTGTCACCCGCCGCCCCCGGGACCGGCCGGAAGGTGCCGCCGGGGCGCTGTCGCATGAGTTCGTTCGCGCCCGTCCCCGCAGCGGCCCCGGGGGGCGTCGAGCCGTCCGGCAGCGGGCCGCTGTCGACCATGTACAGGTCGGCCCTGCCATCCTGATCGTAGTCGAGCCACGCCACCCCGGCGCCCATGGTTTCGGGCAGGTGCCGCCGCCCGGTGCCGCCGTGGTGGTGGCGGAAGTTCACGCCTGCCGCCGCGGTGACGTCCTCGAAGCGGATCGTCATCTGCTGGGCGGCGGCTCCGGTCGCCTGCAGCCACGTCGCGCCCGCGAGGCAAAACGCGGGCAACAACGCCACCATTGGCCGCCGCTGTCGCGTGGTCCGTCGGGGCAATGTCGTGGGTCAGAACGTCCAGGCCGGGCCTGGCCGAAAGCGGTGCGCGCCGGAGTCAGAGCATGCTCTGCCAAGCGCGCTGAGGAGCGGTGAACACAACGACGGCCAGCATAACGCAAACGACTCGGCTTCTGTCGCCCGCTCGCGCCCGGTCGTGAACTCCGGCCACCACTCGCTTCCCACGCCGACCTGCCGGGAGCCCGTGTCCTAGTAACGGACTCGCGTTATCGTCGTGCCCCAGATGCAGGAGAGGCCGCCGAACGCCAGCTTGCCGTGCTCCCCCGCCATCCAGACGTCTTCCGTCTCGGGATCCGGCGCCAGGCCGACGTAGTCCCCGGACCGCACGCGGATAGCAATCGTGCCGTTCGCCAGGAGCACGCGTTGCTCGTTCTGCAACGTACACTCGCCGCTCACCGCAGACCTCACCTTGTCGAAGCCCTTGCGCGACGCGAACCGCGCCCGAGTACCGTCCGCGATCCCCGCGTAGCTGACGCCGATCATCTTCGTGTCGCCACTCCGTTGAAACGCCACCACCACCGCCCCCCCGGGGGTGACGGTCACGCCCGGCCACCAGTAATGTTCGCGCTTCTTGCCGAGCGTTTGCTCGAAGTCGATCGTCGCGTCCGTCTGTCCGACGTCGACACGTACTACACGCACGCACGACTGGTTCGTGGAGCTACCCCTGACCCGACACCCGGTTGCGTGGGTAAACCATAGGCGCCCGTGGCGATAGACGGCCTGCTGCATGACGCGAGCATCGCCCGTATCGACCTCCCTGCTACCACCCTTCTGCGTGGCGGTGGGCGGAATGGTGTAGCTCTCATTAGCGGCCAGCGTCTCTCGCCCCAGGCGCGGCTTCGACCCCCGGCTGTTGTTCTTGCCGGCGATGCGGAAGAGCGTGTACGTCTTGCCACCGAGAACATCCGTACTCACGGCGTACAGCGGATTACCCGGCAAGCCGGTCCCCTCGTAGTGCTGCACCGGCTGCGGATTGAAGTCGGCTGTCGCGTTCAGCCCGAGATTGAACTTGAAGAACTTGGCGCTCGGGCACTGTCCAGCGTTGTCCGCGAGGGCGACCTTGTCGGCTACATAGAGGCGCGACTGCAGGGAGAACCCCGAGAAGGGGAAGTTGTTGGTGGAAAACGCGAGCCAGCGTTCGTTCATCCCCAGACCAGGGTAGTCGCCCCAGGTATTGCCCTGCTTCGTGCTGATCGCGTAGTTGCACCAATCGGCTTCGCCGAGACTCGCCGGGCTACCGCTGCGCGAAACCGAGAGATGGGCGCGGGAGGAAGTGCTCAGGTTGAAATCGATGGCGAGCATGATGAGGAAGAACCGGTCCGACATTGCGTCGTAGTACAGCTTCGGGTCGGTGATCACGGCGTCAGCCGACGAGCCCGACGGCGCAAACCCGAAATGCTCGTGCAGCGAATGCTCCGCCAGGCTGTTTCCCTTCCGATCCATGAGGCGCACGGCCAGATTTACCGCCTCGATCACCTTGTCGCGCCCCACCGCCAGTGTCGTGTCGGGTGGCGCGGCGGCCAGGCCGATCTCGCCCTGCGCGATGCCCGCGAAGCTCTGTAGGATCCCTGGCGCCCTGGCGGAAGCGAAATCGCTCAACTCGTGCGCCAGCGGCGCCTGCGGGTCCGCTCTCGCCTCCGCCTTCAGGCGCTCCCAGGTTTCGGGATCGACACCCGTGCGCTCCCAGGGGATCTCGATCTGCCGGCCCTGCCGACGCTCTACTGGCCGCGCCCGCGCCCCGCAGCAGGGAGCGACATCCTCGACCTCGTCGGCTTCGACACCCTGCTCGGCCCGCTGCGCGTACAGCGGCCCCGGCAGCATCGCCGCATCGAAAACCAGCGATCCGAAGAGACATGCGAGCACTACTCGCGCATACTGTCGACCCACGAGGCCTGTCCTGTGTTGCTGGGTTACGAGGCAACCGCGGCGTGTACGCAACCACCGTACCGCATGATCCCGGGTTGTTGTCCGGCCATGGCCTCCGCTGACCACTTGCTGGACGAGCCGCTGTCGCGGACGGCGAGAAGCTCCGTGATACTGGACTGTGCCGCCAGTCATCCTGCGAATGTGCCTTCGCGCTTCCACCAACCCCATGCTCTCACCCGCGATCACCGTTACCGTCAGCCTCGTGCTCGTGGCGGCGATCGGCTACGTGATCGGACTGACCCGCGGCCGGCACCTCAGCGCGGGGGAACGCGTCGAGGACGCCCGGCGGCGACTCGCCGAGGTCGACCTCGCGGCAGCACGAGTCGATCGGGAACGACTGCGCGAACGCGAGACGCAAGCCAGGCGACGGCACCTCGAGAGCGACCTGGCGCGCGTGCGCGACGAACTCGAGGCCGCGCGGCTGGCCGTGGCAAACGCGCGCCGGGAAACCGAGGAACTCGAACACGGCTACAGCGCCCAAATCGAACAACGGGCGGCGCACATCGACGAACTGCAGGCGGCGCGACAACGATCCGAGGAGCGTTGCAGGGAACTTCACTGCCAACTTCAGGACCGCAGTCACGAACTGGAGCGAGCCCTGGGGGCACGAGCCGAGGTCGAGCGTCAGGCCGGCGACCGCGAGCGGCTCGCCGAGGCCCGCCGCGGTGAGCTGAGCGAGGCACTGCAGCATGCAGAGTCGGAGCGCGTCGCCACCAACGCGATGCTGGCGGAGGTCACTGCAGTCGGCCAGCGGACGCAGGCTGAACTCGAGCGTACGCAAACCGCCGTGCAATCGCTGACCGCCCGCGGCGAGCACCGGCTGCGTGAGCGCACGCTCGAAGCCACCCGGGTGACCGGACTGCTGCGCAGCCGCGAAGAGGAACTCGAGCAGACTGTCAGGCTTGCCGCCGCGTTGCGAGAGCAAGTCACGCAGGAGGAAGCGAGATGCGACACGCGCGATCAGCGTATCGCCGTGCTCGAGCAGGAGCAGCAGCGCCTCCTCGGCGTTCGCGATCGGCTGCTCGGCGAGATACACGACCGCGAGCCGGAGATTCGTCAGCTGCGCGCCCTCGTACTCAGCGGGCTCCCTGACGAGGACGACCTGGAAGCGATCGACGGAATCGGACCTTCGATCGCGACGCTGCTGCAGTCTCTCGGCGTGCGTTCTTTCCGCCAGATCGCCGCCTGGGACCGGCACACGATGAGCTGGCTGACTGCGCGCGAACCACGACTGCAGGGGCGGTTGCGTGCCGAATGGGTCGACGCCGCTCGGGCGGCGCATGCTGACAAGTACGGTCAGCCCCCCGACTGAAGCCCACGCTCAGTGGCGAGCCGGTATGCCCGCTGCGCCAGTTCCGGCGCGCCCAGCCGCTGGGCAACCTCGGTGAACGCCGCCGTCGGCCCGCGCCAGCGCAACGCTTCGGTGCCCTCGATCGCCACGGCGTCCGTGCGTAGCGTCGCCAGGTCGCGAAACAGAATCGCGTCTTCCCAACCGTCGCGCAGGGCATCGGCCAGTCTGGCCGCGCCGCGCACCGCCACCGTCCACTGCTCCACGTCGTGCGGAATCTGCTCGAGAAACCCGTAGTGCGCCAACACCGTGGCCGTCGATTTCGCGCCCCAGCCGCGCATTCCCGGGAAGCCATCGGCGCTGTCGCCAACGAGCGCCAGGTAATCGGGAATCGCGCTCGGGGGAACACCGAAACGCTCCTCGATGGCGGCCGCGTCGCGAATCTCACCCGCACGTCGATCGAACTGCACCACGCGATTGCCGACCACGCATTGGGCGAGATCCTTGTCGGGAGTACACAGGTAGATGCGCTCGATGTCCGGGTCTGCGGTGAGTTTGGCCGCCGCCGCCGCCATCGCATCGTCGGCCTCGAACTCCACCATCCCCCACACCAGTATCCCCATCGCCCGCAGCACTACCTCGACGGGCTGGAATTGAGCCAGCAACTCCGGATCGATTCCCTCGCCGTGCTTGTAGCCGTGCCACAGGTCGTTGCGAAAAGACTCCACGACGTGATCCGTGGCAACGGCAATGTGGGTAGCACCATCGCGCAGCAGCGCTAGTACCGAGCTAACGACACCGCGCACCGCGCCGATCTCGTTGCCGTCGGTGTCCTGGCGGCGCGGCACGGCATAGAAGTGGCGGAACAACTCGTACGTGCCGTCTACCACGTGAATGTTCACATCGGTTCGCCGATGAACGCCAGAACGCCGCCGGGTGATCGCAACGAGGGTAATGACGCCCGTGTCGCAACGCAACGGTCGGCTGAAACGCCGCGGGCTGTTTTTTGTTGTTCCATTCACCACCGTTTGCCGTCTAACGGTGCATGATCGTCAGCGCGCTAGAATCCTCG
>Ga0255049_10001985_pt1 | contig 10970 bp, 17 predicted proteins | sample JV7_2_3_MG_FD_183615 | JGI IMG/M metagenome (GOLD analysis project Ga0255049, IMG submission 183615) | Seawater microbial communities from Jervis Inlet, British Columbia, Canada - JV7_2_3 | ecosystem: Environmental > Aquatic > Marine > Inlet | place: Canada: British Columbia | collected 2016-10-06
TCAACGGGAGATGTGGGTGCTACTCCTTCTTCAACTTGAAATCCTGCGCGAGCAGTAGTCGAAGCCGATGTATCCAGCTTTCCTACAAAAGTACCAGTTCCACCTACAAGTAAATCTAAGTTTGAAACAGTTAGACCACCGCTGGCGGCACTGAGAGACATTTCAACAGTGCCATCTACCGTCCAGAGAAACTGACCGCTTGCGGCTGCTGCTATATTTTGATAAACGAAAGAACCATCTAAATTCCAAGTAGCAGCAGGACTTTCATATTCGTAGAAAAGACCAACTCCCTTTGTGCTGTAGGGGCCAATTCTGCCGCGAGTAGTCGCACCTCCGCCTCCCTGAATGGTCGCACCAATTATCGACCCTAATTTAAGTTCGTTCCACTGAGCTAGTGCTACAACATTATCAAAAGTACTGCCAGACATTGTCATGAATGGCGTACCTTCTAGCGTACCATCCCCTGTCCATACAGCTATCTCGTTATCGACAGGTGTGCCCACCTTGATTACATCACCAGTAGCGTGAGCTGTGGTAGTCCCTATATGTGAATGACCAATGCCCACTAGCCAAGCACTCTTGTTCTATATGATACTGAATTATTTGTGGGGCTATCTAACAGAATTGTGTTAGTGATGAAGTCCATAGAGACTGCTTCTCCCGGCTTCAGTATACCATAACCCTCACTCGAATTAAACTTGTATTGCAAGTTATCTGCGGTGGAGTCGTTTATAATCTCTATAGCTCTAGACTTACGAGCCAGAGTAATCGTAACAGGCACTGTAGATACAGACCCTTCATTTATCTCTTGATTAGAATATGTTGTCTGACCCACAATTTTGTCCTCTGCCAAAGCGTTAATCGTTTTCTATAGGTTACAGGTAGTCCTCCTGTATCTTTGATTCGCGTTCCAATGTATCGTTGAATTTTCATAATGCGTCAGCCAGCATCTTGAATTTATTGTGAGGCTTCATAGTCGCCATGACCTGTTTAGGAACCTCCACACCCATTAGGGCGTATGTCTTTTGTATGAATGCCGCCTGTTTAGGCGAGGGTTCATAGTGCTCCCTTATTCGTCCACAAGGACATGTAATGACCTCAGCCTCACAATGGAGGCTAAGGTTCATCACGATCTTAATTTCCAGTGGTTGCCCACATGGACACTTACTCACTACGCGATGGTAATAGAAGCAGCGGTCTGAAAAGACCCGTGCACAACTGTGATGTCATCTATATCTTCAAAGTGTAGTGTGTCGCCCAACGCCTCTGCGCCATCTTCTAGGGTGAATGTAGTAGCGCCTGCGCAAGTTTGAATTGCGCCAGCCTCTTCTATAACACCCGATACAATTGCAGCAGGAAATGTGATTACATAGTCCGTGCTAAAAGCGGCGGTTACGATAAAGCGACACTCAAAGCCTGACTTATAGGCAGGCATAGTAATCGCAAAACCTGTTCCACCACCGAGGAAGAACGTCTTTCCCCAATCCTTATATGTAACTGTATATGCAGCAGTTAGGGCTTTGTGGGCTCCGTCCCCAATAGCTAGAGGGCCACTAAAGTGTGTTCCTTGATTTTCTAGTCCCATAATAATTCTCCTGTGTTATGGTTAATTATTATTAGGCTACGGTAAAGCTAGCACCAGAGGCTACGCCATCAACATACCAGTTAGTTCCATCGGAACAAACCGATACCCAATCGCCTAGCACATCAGTGGCAACTTCTATGTTAATAGTGGTTCCATTGGCAACAAGAACGACTAAACCAGCCTCTAACAGTGCGCCCTGTAATACGGCGGTAGCTGCTGTTATAACCCAGTCAGTTGTAATAGTTGCTTGTTTAACTATAAACTTATAGTGCACACCTCGTGCTGATGCTACTGCGGGTAGCGTTACTGCTGCACCCACCGATCCGTTCAAGAAAAACGTAGTACCAGATTCCTCAAGTGTGAGGGTCTGGGCTCCGGTAATGTCTTGTGTTGCTAATGAGCCTTTTAAGGCTCCATGTCCTTTTGCCATGATATTTTATTCCTCCCGTCTCCGGGGTCAACTCGCGTCTTTCAGCGATCTATGTTAAAAAGGCGGGTTAGGCGTGCTCCCCCGAAGGTTCCACACGCCGCCCCCCTACTACTTTACGCTCCCGGTGATCCGAAGATACCCCGAGGGTCTGTCCAACCAAACGAATAACGCTCAGATGCTTTATACTTCGCATTCTCAGTGTCAAAGTCGTTGTCGATACCAAAACCCATTGCTCTACGTTCGAACATCTTGACGCCGTTCTTGACGTTGGTTTTAATAAACCATGCGTCAGTATCGGTGAGGTAGTGGTTGACCACAACTGAAGTGAACTTACCCATTGACTTAATGGCGTTCAGATCGTTGTCAGCAGTTCCAACACGGCCTTCTGATCCCAGAATACGCTTGGCTTCAAATACCAAGTCTACAGGGATGATGAGCTTCTCAGGCATGACAGAGATTTTAAGGCCACGGTCATTGGTGAATTTCATCAGGTCGATACAGGCTTGCTCAAGTGAGGCTTCTGACAAGTCAGCAGCAACATCAAGTTCGTTAGCCCATGTACCACCACTAAAGTTAGTGTGGAGTTCTGAACACATTTCAAGGCCGTCGCCACCAAGGTAGCTACTGTTGAATGCGCGGTTGTAGACGTTTGCAGCAACAGTCTCTTTGGTTTGACGCATTGAGAAGGCTAGTGCCTCTGCTCTCCGCTTACCAACGATGTCGTACTGGTCGTCCTCATAAATCTCCCGAGTAACAATGAAACCCAGAGCATAAACGACATGCGCGTAACGCGTGACGTATGCTTGACTTTCTTCGTCATATGAGAGGGCTTGGCCTTCAGGCTTGACTTTCGCCAGACCGAAACCAGTTGTACCTACGTCTTCTTCGTAGGCGCGGCTTGAGCCTTCCTGTTCGAACAGGTCAGTCCATTCAACAGTGTGCTCATCATACTCACGACCGTACCATTTATTGATTCCCGGCCAGAGAGCTTTTGCAAAACTTGCACTATTAATAGGCATAATTTATTCTCCCTTATTAATTGATTTGGACAATGTAGCGAGTGTTAGCAAGCGTACTGTCGTTATCAGGTGAATCAACAATAGTAACTACGGTTACATCGGCATTTGCTTTGGTAGTCACTTCACAACTAGAAAAGCTTGTGGTCTGTGAGCCGTGTGCAGTAGCCGCAGTCGTAGTAACGTCAGCTTCAGCGCCGACGGTGAGGTCAAGGTCAGAAGCACTTTGAATTTCAAAGAGTGCATCTTCCTTTGGGATGACCCAAGCAAAACCAGCAGTTGCATTCGGAAGGTAACGAGTTTCCAAGTCATCTGCCTTGTACATACCAGTCGGGCCGTGGTCAATATTATCTATGCCCAGACCTACTGCTACTCCGTAGATGTCGTCGCCGGAGTCGGCAACAGTTACTACACCAGCGATAGATACTTTAACCGGATCACCGATGTAAATATCTCCGTGGTTGCCTGTAGCATCTGATCGAGCAGCAACGGTAAGCTTACGAGCCATACCAGTAGCAGCCGCGCCAGATAGCGTCTGTGCAAATATAAAACCTCTTGGCTTATCAGGATTAGCCATATTAGTTCTCCATTTTTATATTAATGATTATGGGAGAACCTGAACACCGGGGCTAAGCTCGCTTGCGCGAAATCTTAACTTCTCCGTATTGTCCCTCGTTCTCCGCTCCATCGGGTCTTCCAGTCCCAATAATAGTTTGTTCCACTTCATCAATTGCATTAGCTTTGGCAGCTTGATCCTCGTCATACCACTCTTTCCTGATCTTCATCAAGTAAGAGAATATGCCTTCTCCTGAAGGGAATCTCACAATTGATCCGTGATCTTTTGACTTGTACACTGATTCCTCGCCTACGGATATTCCTCCGGGCAAGTCGTCTGTTCGTGCGTAAGTCCATCCTCCTCTCTCGAAACGCATCATACGCGCACCTCTCTCCATCTTATCTACGACGAAGCGGTACTCAAATGCTGGGTCTTTACCCAACACAGTCATGATATCCCTGATACCAGATACTGGAATCCTTGTGGGCTTGTTTCGTTTTTCATTCTGTCTATTATTGAAAGCCATTATATTGCTCCTATTGCCTTTAAATCATCAATATATTCGGTCAAAGTCATAACCTTAGTTTTAATGAATCGTTTAGCTACTTCCTGCTGCTCCTCATCGAGGTCTCGCATACCTAGCTTACGTCCTTTACCTTTGGTACGGTTTGAACTATTTGCTACATCATCAGCATCACTTTGGTTTACTGATGGGTTACCGTCAAATCTATGGGGTAACTCTTGCCTTATTTTTTCATCCATTTGCTCTAATAGCCGTGCTGCTGAGGTCTGGGGGTTCGCTTGTATGATCCCCTTTGCTATGCCATCAGCTACACTTTTAAGGAATGGGTCGTTTACATACCACTTATTATGTGGCTTTTGCAACCAGTCGATCACCTCCGGTGGTGTTGTATCCTTTATTTTAGGATTAACTTTGGGAGTTCTCTTGCGCGCTTGAGCCTTTAAGTCGTCAATCTCGTCATCGAGCCTGACTACCGACTCACCGTCGCCTTCGTCAATGGCTTCCACCTTAGCGTCTTGTAGCATTTTAAGAGCCTTCTTGTACTCTATTTCTGCCACATTCTTGTGGTGTTGTGCCATATCCTTTATAGCGGTATCCCGCTCAGCTATCTGATTCTTGAAGTTATTAAGGATGCTGGATTGTTCTGAGATACGTCCCATGAGTTGACCACGGTAATTAAACTCTGCCGCGTTCACCCATTCATCAGCTTCTCCTTTCCAGTCCTCTCGTGGACGCCAGCCGCTTTTGGAAGCCTTCTCCTCAGCAGGGGTCTGTTCTGCAGACTTGTTGTCGCCTGTTCCTTTGTTATCTTCAGCCATTCTTTGCCTCGATGACGCATAAAACGTCAGTATCATTCATTATAAGATATTCGGTATCGTCAGTGGGATCAACTACAAATCGACCTGAGTGCTTGCTGAAAAGGATACGATCCCCTTCTTTGCACCAAGGTGCCGCAAATGCTTCACCTTGCCACGCTGTATTTCCAACGCCTGCGACTCTACCTGTTTGTAGTGCCGCTCTCTCTACTCTCTCATCGGTATAGGCATATACTATACCACCTTTGGAGACCTTCTCTATCTCGTCTGGTTTTACCAGAATACGATAGCCTTTAACCTTCATCATACGTATCTTCCTCTTCAGTATAGGGATTCTTAATAACATCCGAGAGTTCTATGATGTAGGAAGCCTGTCCTTGTGCAAACTCATTACCAGCCTCATAAGTCATACAAGCCCAATTGGTCTTGTGTTCCTCTAGATCAATTTCTAGATGGAGGAATAACATTTTGGTTTCTCTCATAGCCAACCAATTTATATAATCCTCCTTACTTACTTGATCCCTCAACTCGTTTAGCTTGCTTGTCAGCCACTTCAATCTTGTGTCCATCGACTAATACCTTCAATCTCTTTGTTATATTCTCATAGTCCTTTTGCATGAGTTCTTTCTGTGCTACATACGTGGATTGTATTCCTTCAATCCCTGCTTGCTGAAGCTCCGCCATCTTAAGCTGTGTCTCTGTCTCTATTGCCAAGACCTCAGCTCTCGTCTTAAGAGCCATCAATTTAGTCTCCATACCATCTATCTGCTTTTGATGCTGTAGCTTAGCTATATCAAGTTGCTGATCTATGTCAGGTTGTGGAGGTGGTGCGTCCATGAGGGTAGGTATATCTTCGTGACCTTCTGCCTCAAGTACACGTTTAACTACTTCTGCTGTATTTAGACGGACTCCCCCTGCTACCTTCTGCAGTAGAGCCTGTCCTCTCGCTATTTTCTGCGCTTCTTGGATCATATCAGGCTCTGCTGTGGGTATCACAGTCATGTCATCAGCCTTGAAATCCGCCATTAAGAACTCTAATACTTCCTCAATATTGCTGTTATCTATAGCTTCTTGGGCATCTCTGCCATCCCTATCCAGCACATTCATATAACTAGCTGGGTCAGGATTCTCTCGTACCAAGTCATATATCTTCTGAAACTCCGAAGTCATAGACCTGTACAGGCGTTTATAGATACCATTGAATACCTTAAGACCCTGCTCCATCACTGCCTCTGTAGTAGAGTGCGGGGTGTTCTGCCCCGGAGTCTTGCCCACCATCTGGTCTTGTACGCTTGACAGGTCTTTAGCAGAGTCTATCAGCAATCCAAGCAACTGAAAGAGTACCGTAGACGGCTCTTTCGTGGGCATAGGGAATATGCTCTTTCTTAGGTCATCTCCCGAAGCATTAATCGTTTTCCACTCTTGGGGCTTAAACCTAAGAGCACCGCCCTTAATACGCAGCCCTCTTGATAAGAACCCACCACCTAACGTATTCATGTGCCCAGCATCAAGGAGTTGGTTCATTATGGTATTAACGGCCTCATTCAGAGGGCCAACCATTGTACCAAAGCCTATGCCATGTGTAGCACTCTCAGGGTCAGGTAGGAAGAAATAGTGTGTAAAGTACTCTTTTGGTGTTATTTCGACGATTTTAGAGCCAATTGTCTCTATACTCTCGCTTGTATAATTAGCCTTAATTCTGTATATTTTACCATCAGTTTCTCTGATTGTACAAATATACGGCTCTTTATAGCCATCATCGTCCAAATCCAGTAGAACATGTACTTCAAATAGCTCTTGCAGCGCGTCTTCATCAATAGTACCGGGGTTGCTTTTACCCTGTATTTTATCGTGTGTTTCGCTTCTGGTCTTGGGTAAATCAATCTTTGCTCCATCTTCTTCGTCTGGTAGTTCTCGATATAATCCTCTATTCTGCATAGAGACTATAGCGTTAGGTGTCTTCCAGATTCGATGGGACTTACGAGCATCCTTGACGCTCATAGCGTCGTAGTTTATAATCAAATCTCTGGGTAATACCAGCTCAGAGGCTGGTGACCCTGTTATTTCGCTGTGGTAGGTCTTTTTGTACAAAGACCCTATGATGGGTACAATGAATAGCAATCTATCCATGTCGTCCATCCAGTTGGGTATCACGTCAGTAATCTGGTGTGATAAGTAGGTCGAGACCCTAGATGCCCTAGCAGCCTTGATACCCTGAGGGTCTCTTCCTATGATTTTAGCCTTTACAGGCTTGGAGTTACCCAACAGTGAAGGGAATGCTCTTGCGTGAAATTGAATGGCTGCTGTAGCGACTAATGGGAATTTGATGTTAGCTGCGTCAGGCCAAGGGTAGCTTTTCGCTTCCATTACCTGAGTTACTAATTCCATCCAAGTGTCGTTTCTTTCCAACCAAGCACGCCGTGAGTTGATATCCACTTCTATCTGTGCTTTCATACGACTACCAAGCGCATTTAGCTCCTCATCACTAAGCTCCTCTGTGAGGTTTACTGATGTGTAGAAATTAGCTGGTAGATTATAATCTTCGTTTTGTGGCACTATTTCTTCCTTACTTTTTTGGGGGGTTTAACTTGAGTCTGTGTCCCATTCTTCCCTATTGTGTAGGTATAGAGATACCCGTGGCGTATGTTTGTATAGACTTTTCTACCAGTCTTAGGTTTTGGTTTTGTAGTCATATTAGTATCCTGTTATCTTAGATCGGCCTTCTGGCACCTCTTCACCGAACTCTTCATCATATTCAAATTGCGCTATATCTCCTGCTGTGTAAGCCGGAGCTATATAGGCTAGTCCTAAACCAATCCATGAGAACGCATCCACCTGATCCGCATATTTACCCCTATCAAAAGTAACCATCTCTCCGTACAGGGTGTCGTACCAGTCTGCTCTTTTATCGAATCTAACTCTACCAGACCTCATCCTTGTCTGTAGTGCCCTAGCCCTCTTTCTTTTATCCAAAGAAGGTGTCATTGTTTGTATGTTTATGAAGATGTTTCTATCAATCATAGCTTGCTGTATAGGAGCACCCAGCGACTTGGCTATGTTCTCGTCCTCCATAAAGACGATTTCTGGTCTATATCTTACCTGTAGACGAAACAGCTCATCCATGATCGCAAGCCCATCCCCACGGAACCTTGAAACATCGACGACGACGAGGTCTCCTTCTCGGTTAAGTCCTGCAACAAGCATAACAGTGTATGCACGTCCCTCTTTAGTTGAGATGGCGAGATCGACTCCGACATAGTATTCGAGGTATTCTTCGTAGTTGACCCAATCGAGGAAGTCTTCTTTCTTGAAGTATGCAGAAGATTCATCAATTGGGTAGTTAAGGTACTCCTGAGAATACCCCTCTGGATTGCCGTCTTCAATGTATCTTTGTTTCTCCTCTTTGTATCGTTCTTCGGGCCACTTCTCAGGCCACAGCAACATGCTGAAGTCCTCGTTGTGCCCTTGGTATTTAACACTATCCCAAGTCTTATTCTTTAGGGTAGTCCACCATCTTAGACCATCCGTTTTGGTGGTCTTGCTGTCTGCGTAGTCAGGCATACAACGCTCAAGAAACGAATCTAGGTGCAGTATAGTGCCTACAATCCTTATCTTACCATCGTCTGCCATAGCTGGTATCAGCGCGTTATTGACCCACCTACGAAATTTCGCTCGACGCTCCTCGTTCATCACGATGTCGTCGTTCTCTAGATCGTCTCCTACTATAAGGTCTGGGCGCTTACCCCGCCATTTACGGCCTCGAATCTTCTGTTCCGAGCCTTTGGCTATAATTCTGAAATATGTGTTATCCTCAAACTGGACGATAACATCTGATTCTGTTTCTTTGGTAAACCTTTTAATACCAAAGACTGTGCGTAGCTGCTCGTTCTCAGTCAGCTCAATTACTATGTCTGCTAAGAACAGTACCGCCTGTTCCTCGGTGTCTGATACGATCATTACGTACCTAGACTCCTTAAACAATACCTCCGCTAAGACGTAGGTGTGAGTAATGCATGTGCTCTTGGCATGGCCTCTGGGGGCTGCTATCGCTACATGGCGCGATGGCCCACAACACTTTTCCCACATCTCTATGTGAATCTTGGGTGTGGGCTGTGGGTTGTCGAATCCGGGCTTTAGCATCGACTCCGAGAACCCGAATATCTGATCCGCTGTTAGCCCCATTACATTGAATAGCTTTTGTTCTTCGTAGTTGGGACAGTAAAAGGTAGAGTCCTGACAGTGCCAGCATCTCTCGACCTTATGTATTCAGCAGTCTTAGCCTTGTCCTTCTTCTTTTTCTTCTTCTTAGGCTTGTCTGTAGTCAAAGGAGGTGGCTTCCTAGTAATAGTAGGACGTTTCTCTGCTTCTCTAGCTGCGGCTGTAGCCCCTTTTAGAACATTGTTATATAATCTGCTCATTAGCGTTTCCCTTGGTACTTAGATATCTTGGTTACCTGTGCTTTAAGGTGTTTCCTTAGCCTATCCATACGCTGGGCTTCGGTTAGCTTCTTTGGCTTTAGCTTGGTTACACCCGTCTTATCTTTACGTTTCTTTTCTGCTCTTTGTTCTTTCTCGTAGGCTAGGTACTCGGCGCGTACTGCCGCTCTCTTTTTAGCAAGATAAGTCTTACGTTTGTGATCTATAAGAAACGTGGTTTTCCTGCTAGGAGCCATCTTAGCTGGTTTACCTGCCTTGGTCTTGGGCTTTATCTTAGTAACAGAGGCTTTAGTCTTCTTTTTCGCAGGTGCACGCTTAATATCCTCTCCGTCGGCGGTTGTATGCCGTCTTCCTCCTACATAACTTCTTCTAGGTAGCCCTCTCAGAACATTAGACTTTCTGCGACTACCAGTATCGTAAGGAGCCTTAGGGGCTTTGCGGCGAGTAGTTTTCCTCTTCTCAGCCATTATCCTTTCCTCTTACTACTTCCGCCCTTTCTTCCTCCAGCAGCCTTTCCAGCTCTAGAACCAGCCCTACCACCCGCAGCGCGGTTGGCAGCGACACTCTGGACTTTAGTGTTAGAAGTAGATCGCGAACCTCCGCTCTTAAGTGCTCTCTTGTGACCGACATCCTTTCCAGCAACCTTGACCCCCCGCCTTTTAGCAGCAGCTCTAGCTTTGTTGCGTGCGGCACGATCCTTCTTGCCTTTTGTGCCGGACTGGCCCTTCTGGGCGTATTCCTGCTTGTAGTTACGCTTGTATCCTTTTGAACTAGGCATTCTTAGTAATTCTTAAATACAGGGCCTTTTGAGTTGGGGGGACTTAGACCCGGAAATGTTCTGCGGTCTTTCCTTTGCTTGGCCCCCCCTTGTATTGCTATGACTCTGGCAGGAGTCATAGATTTTACACCTCTTCTATCCTTTTTTCTAGCCATTACTTATTCCCCTGTTTCATCATGTGCCTGTTTTTACCTGATGTGATACTCTTTAGATGAGCCCTTAGTTTAGCCATTCTACTACTTTTACTAGTCTTAGGTAGTTTAAATCTCCCTTTAGGTGCTTTAGGGGTAGGTGTTTTTACTCCTTTAGCTTTAGCCTTTGCTGTGCTGGTCTTTATTTTCTTCTCTAGTTCTGCTGGTATACCTTTGCGGGTTAGCTTAGCCTTAACTGGCTTAGGAGCACCTTTCTTAGCGTGAGCCATTAGCTTCTTCAGATCACTCTTCACACTCTTAGCCTTGACTCGACCTACCGAGTCTTTACTCTTAGCCGCTTCTTTCTTCATATACGCTGCGTGCTTAGTCTTAGCTGCTGCTGTCTTAGCCCTTTCTGCTGGAGTCTTATGCCTAGTCTCCCCCGACCTACGGCCTTGGCGATCAGTGGTCTTATTGCCAGTTTTAGCTCTGCGTTGTGTACCGCTTCTTTGGTTACTGCCCTTAATTACCTTAGCGGCAGCCTTTAGCTTAGGACTTCTAAGCGCACGCTTTGTCTGTGCTGCGGCTTTACTTACTGATACTTTTGCCATTACTTCTTCCTTTAATAGTTTTTAAATATAGGGCCTCTGGGGGTGCTTCTGCGGGGGGAGGTTCCCCTTCGTCTTCCTCTGCTCTTACT
>Ga0255049_10001987_pt1 | contig 10965 bp, 5 predicted proteins | sample JV7_2_3_MG_FD_183615 | JGI IMG/M metagenome (GOLD analysis project Ga0255049, IMG submission 183615) | Seawater microbial communities from Jervis Inlet, British Columbia, Canada - JV7_2_3 | ecosystem: Environmental > Aquatic > Marine > Inlet | place: Canada: British Columbia | collected 2016-10-06
TGATCGAGAGCATCCCGCGGCGGTTGAGCAACACCTCGAAGTAGTCGTTCTCACCCTCCGCGAACATGTACTTGTCGACATAGAGTTCTAGCTGTTCTTCGGAGGTCTCCAGGCTGGTCGCCTTCGGGTCGGCGTCCCCGCGCTCGGTAAGGTAGGTCACGACCGCGGCCGCTTCCTGGCCGCCAAACTTGGCATGCGCGAGCAACGAGATCCCGTGCGGTCCGGGAATCACCTGGATGCCGGGCTGCGCCTCGATCGCCGACTTGACGACGTCGAGATCGCCCAGCATCGCGTGCGTGAACAGGTTGGGTCGCGCGCCGTAATCGATCAGGACTCCGGCGATGTCGCGACGACCCATGTGCGACGCGGCTCCGAGCGCCGATTCCCAGTCGCCAAAACCCCAGTCCCAGGCCGCCTTGGCCAGCTCGGGTTTGGTCTCCACCATCTTTGTGACGAGATCGGCGTCGAAATGCGCGACGCGCACGATCTCCTTGACCCGCTCCGGGTCCTGGCTGGGATACATGTCGTGGACCGGTGACGGTTTCTTCTCGCCGTCCTTCGGAACGTGAGCGACTTGCTGGCCGATCAGCGCGAGGCCCGCGCCCGCCGGCAGGGCGCCGAGGAAACTCCTGCGATCCATGCTGACTCCTCCCCGAGCCTAGACCGCCTCGCCGCGGTCGGGTCCGGGTTCCTTTTCCTCCTCGACCAGGCTCTTGACCAACCCGGCGTAGCGTTTTTCGATGCTGAAGCCGTAACCGTAGAAGTACTGCGGCCTGAAGAAGCCGGTGGTCACGGTTTGCACCCCGGCCGACCGCAAGCGGTTGAACAACTCCTTCATCAGACGATCGGCCACCCCCTTGCGCCGGTACGGATCGGCGACGACGATTTTTTCGAGGTGCGCGCTTTGCCCGCCCTCCTCGGTCTCGTAATAGATCCCGCCGAGAATCTGGCCTCGATCGTTGATCGCCACGAGATAACGGTGCTCCAATCGGAAACGCACATCCAGTTTGGCCGCCAGGAACAACCCGTGCAAACGCTCGACCTCCCTGGGGGTCAGCGCATGGCGAACCCGGAAGCGGTTTCCATCGAGGTCCTCGACGTTGACCACCATCTCGCTCTGGCGCTCGCCCAGGTGGCTGTGCACGAAATCGGCGCGGTCCTCCGGGCGCAGGTAAGGGAACGAAAGCCGCGTCAGGAAGTAGTCCTCGTCGGTGTTCAACTCGAGCCGCGAGCGCAGGTCGGCAACCGCGTCGATCAACTCGTCGCCGATCAACTCGCCACGGCGCAGTTTGGCGATCAATTCTTCGAGGCCGTCGGCCAGGGCCTCTCCGGCCTCGCGGAACACCGTCTCGCGAAAGAATCGCACACGGGTTTCGGGGTAATCCTTGACCAGCCCGGTCAGCCCGTAGGTGTCGTAGAACTCGCGCAGGGTCCGCGCACGTGCCTGGTGCGTCGGTTCTTCACCCAGGTTCTCCCAACGCCGGTATCGCTTGGCTGCAAAGAACAGGCGCCGCGGCAGGAACCCGCGAATCTTGACGATTCCCAGGAAATCGGAGAGCGCTTTCAGCATCGGATCCCCGGCGGCGTCCGGCTTGCCCTCGAGCAACCGTTCGAACTGATCGATGCCCTCGTCCTCGCCGATGATTTCCAGGATCGAAGAAAAGATCACATTCCATCCGACGCGGCCGTCCAGCGCCGGATACGCCTCCACCGCCGGGTCGAGAAACTTCTCGCGCAGCGCCCGGATCATCGTGTCTAGCCCCGTATACGGACGCCGCGCACTCACCGAGATGATGCGGACGCCGGTCATGTAGTCGTCGGTCGGTACGACGATGTTGTGCAGCCCGGGATCGTCCAACTCCCAGCGGCGCCCCGAGCGCTGCCAGAAGTCGACGCAGGCCGACAGCGCCGTCCAGGCCAGGAACGGCCACCGATCGATCAGGCGCTGGCCATCGTCCTCGCGCTTGGAAAGCCGCAGCATCGCGCGCGAGAGTGTCTCCCCGGAGATGAACTCCTCGCTCCACATCCCGTGCTCGGCCCAGTAGCCGCCGAAGTCCTCGACCAGCGGCGGGCCGGCCTGCGATGCGCCGCTGACGATCAACCAGTGAATCTCCTCGAGAATCTCGTACTCGGTCATCTCGTTGTTGACGTTGATCGCAATGTCGTAGGCGCCCTGGTAGCGCGTCTGGATCGTGACGCGGTAGACCGACTTGCCGTGGCGCCGGCCGAGGAGGCGGATCCAAACGCCGCCGGGAGGGATATCGCTGAGCCGGATCAGCGCTCCCTTCGAAAACAGGAACACGGCTTCGCGAAGGATCGCTGTGTCACGGATGGCCGCGAGCACTCGTGGGCGATCGTTCTCGGGGACTTCCTCGTCGAACTCGACAACCTCGGACCATTGGTATTCCTGGCCGGTTTCCGGGTCAACCGCGATCCGTGCCGCCGGTCCGAGCCAGGCACGGAAACCACTGCGAAGCGTCAAGATTGCCGCCGCCGCCAGTTCGCGCGCGTGGTCCTTCGGCGAGAGTAGGTTGACGCGCACGAGGAACGTTCGCATCGGCCGATAGCAAACCGGGTGCGCAGCACCGTAGGCCGCGAGTAGGGTCAGCAACGAACCGGCCAGTTCGTCGTATTCGCTGCCCTTGTCGCCGGCAAAGCAGATCTCGCGCGCCAGATCGCGGAATGCCGCCAGCCTGTTGAGCGAAATGGTCTGGGAACAGAGAGCGTCGCGAGTCGCCTCATCGAGCAACGGAGAATCCGGTGTCAGGAAGCGCCGCAGCGTTTCCCGGAAGCGGCCGTCGTGTTCGTTGGCAACCATCACGCGGAAGGCGACGCGACGCACGTCGAGCGACCCTGCCATCGATGCGCGGCCCAACACCCGCCGGGCCGCTTCGACGAGCGGCCCTTCCTCCTCGTCAAGCACCTGTTCGAGCAATTGCACGGCAGCCAGCGCCTGGCTGCGTTCCTCGGAAGCGAGCATCCGCGCCGCGAGGTCCAGTTGCAGCAGATCGTGGTGGCGGCCCAGGCCGGCCGCCGTGAGCGCCTCGCTATCCTGCGGGGTCACACGGTAGGGCGTGGCGCGACCCTCCCAGCGGATCCCTTCCTCGGTGCGCCCGGGCCGTTGGCGATCGTTCAGTTCGAGCTCGACGAAATCGACGAGTTGCTCGTTGCCGACCCACAGACGCGGCGAGTAGAGCAGTGCCCCGAGATTCAACGCGCCCCTGGGGTGCCGGTAGTAGCACGAACCGATCTGCACCAGATCCTCCGACTGGCGCTCCACGACGAGAGACGATCCTCGTGAGGGCAACACCAGCGTGCCGTCGCCGATACGGATGTCCTGCGCGGTCAAACCGAGACGCTGGAAAAGCCAGTTCGGCAGCGTCAGTTCGACATCGCCGACTTCCAGGTCGGTGCGGCGGTAGAGCAGCCGGATCGTTTCCGCGAAGTTGTGCACGACCGTGCTGCGGCGCGGTGTTCCCTTCTCGGTCAGCTCCCCGCGCTCGGGATCGAGGTCGCGGTCGATGATCGCGAAATCGACGATCCGCTCGTACGGGGCAAGGAACTTGTTGACCGAGACGACCAACGATCGGAACAGATCGCGGATCTCGGACTCGCCGGCCTGCTCGAAATCGAGCCCGCTATAGTCCGGGTTAGGCCATAACAGCGCGGTGTTGTACTCGCGGTGGTCGCCGACGAGAAACACGCGTCCGACCGCCTCCAGTTCGCGGAACAGGTTCTCGATACGTTGCGGGGCGATCGTTTCGCCCTTGATGTTCTTGTAGATCTCCTTCTTGCGGTCGACGAGACGGTGATGGCCGTCACGATCGACCTCCATCAGATCTCCCGTGTGGAACCAGCCCTCGGCGTTGAAGGCCGGCTTGCCACTGGGCGGATCGAGGTATCCGGACATCAGGTACGGGCCGCGAACCAGCAACTCGCCGTCCTCGGCAATCGTCGTTTCTATTCCCGGCAGCGGGACCCCCAGCGAGTTGTCCCGGTAGCCGTCAACCGGCGTCATCGTGATACCGCCGGTCGCCTCGGTCATCCCGAATCCGCTGAGCAGTTCGACGCCCTGGCGCTGGAAGAAGCGGAACGTGTCGGCATCGAGATGGCCGGCGGCCGAGATCCCCCAACGCAGCCTGCCCCCGGTCACGGTTCTGGTGGCCGCGCGGAGTTCCTCATCGCTGGACGTGACGGGATCGGCCCGGGCGGTGATCATCTCGTGAAGCTGGATCCACTTCTTCGGCACGCTGATGAAGACGGTCGGCCGGTATTGCCGCATCCCGTTCGCCAGCGCCCGCGGCGAGGGATTGTTCAGGAAACAGTAGGTCGAGCCCCAGAAGACGCAGCCGAGCATTTCGAGGAAACGCCCGAACGTGTGAAACAACGGTAGGAAACAGACAAAGACGTCGTCCTCACCGATTTCGGGTAGGGCCAACGCCCGGGCGAAACGCTTGAAGACGAGGGCGCGATGGGTGAACAGGATGCCTTTTGGCGTGCCCGTCGTCCCCGAGGTGTACATCACGGTCGCTAGAGTATCCGGCGTCACCGCGTTGCCGCGTGCCTCGGGCGTGCCCGCGGGGATCGGTTCCGCTCGCGACAAGAACTCTTCCCAGGACAGCACGCCTTCGGGTCTGCGATCGAGCGGATCCAACACGATGACATGCTCGAGTTCGGGAAGTTCCTCACGCGCGGCGATCACCTTGGTCAGCTGTTTGCGGTTGGAGACGATCACGGTGTGCGCCTTCGAGTGTCCGAGGATGTAGCGCACATCCACATCGGTCGAGTTGGCCGGGACGAGGACGTTGAACAGGCCGCTGCCGAGGCAGGCGAGATCCACCAGCGCCAACTCGACGCGGTTTTCGGACAGCAGAGCGATCGGGCGAGGCTCCGATCCGCCCTGCAGACCAATCAACGCACGGGCGATCAACTCGACACGACCTCGCGCGCGCCGCCACGTCAGGTTGCGAACCCGGCCGCGCCGGTCGTAGCGGAATAACACACGAGAGCCGAGTTTCTCCGCGCGCTGCCGGAACAAGGACCCGACCGTCAGGCTCGACGCCTCGATGCCGGCGAGAAAGCGTCTCCCCCAGCAGGCGCGGTCGGCGGGGTCGACCCTCGTCAGGAACGCGGGGCACCGCAGCAGATCCAGCAGATCCAGCAGCGCTCGTTTCAAGGCCGGCGTCGCGCGCTTTTCCGAGCGTTCGACGAGACGGTCGAACAGGCCGCCGATCTCCTCGAGCGCCATGGAACCGAGCCACGGATCGGGGTCGATGGCGCCGCTGAGCGCGCGCAGCACGGCCTGGTCGAGACGCTCGGACTCGGCCCCCGGGGCGGTGGGGTCCGCGGAACGCCGCAATGCCTCGCCCAGGCGCGCCACAGCGTCGTCGACCGGGACGGTCGACAACCCGGCCAACGCCTGGACCATCCGTTCGCCCTCGGGACTTTCGGAACGGGGCATCAGATCCATGAGCCTCCCGCCATACGGCAACAGGGGTTGCCCTGAACGGTCAATCGGGAGGATTATAGGGCTCGCACGGGATCTTTCAGAAAGTACCGCTCGTCGCGTCAAAGTCGACGCAGAAGACAAGCACAGGAGGGGCCGTTGACCGCTTTCCACACCGCGATCATCACCGTCGGAAAAATCGACGCCGAGGAATTACGTCTGACGACCGTCCGGGTGGCCAAGCTGATGCGCACGCCGCTGGAAATCCGCGGGCGGCTGCCGGTGCCGCAGGCTGCGCACGATACCGAGCGGGGCCAGTACCGTGCGGCGGAGTTGATGAAGTCCGCCCGCTCGATGGCCCCGCAACTCGGCTCCGGTACGCTCGTCGGCACCGAGGGCGGTGACGAGGGTAAGCCTCCCCTGAAAACGGACGGCTACATTTTTGTGACGGACGTCGATCTGTTCACGGCCAATACCGATGGCGTTTTTGCGGCATTGATCTCCAAGGCCGGGCTGGCGGTCAGCTCCGTTCGCCGTCTACGAGAGTCGTTCTATCGCCGCAGCGTGGATCTGAACAAGCAACGTACGCGACTGGTCAAGGAGATGGCGCGCATGGCCGCACGTCTGCGCGGCGCCAAGGAGTGTAGCCAACCGAGTTGCGTGCTGTCGGCCTCGAAGCATCTTGCCGACCTGGATATCAAGGAAGAGAAACTCTGTCGCGATTGTTCGCTGCATCTGTTCGAAGGTACCGTGAGGATCTGACGTGTCGGGTTGGGAAGACAGGGCGCGGGACGTGATCGTCGCGATCCTCGGCGGCGGTCGTGGCTCGCGGCTGGATCCACTGACGTACATGCGCGCCAAACCCGCCGTCCCAATCGCCGGGAAATACCGCCTGATCGACATCCCGATCAGCAATGCGATCCATTCGGGGATGGAACGCATGCTTGTCATGACGCAGTTCAACTCCAACTCGCTGCATCGGCATCTGAATCTGACCTACAAATTCGACATCTTCTCCCGCGGGTTCGTACGTTTGCTTGCCGCGCAGCAGACGCCCGTTCACGATGGTTGGTTTCAGGGCACCGCCGACGCCGTGCGCCGCAACCTGGCCACGCTGTGCGGTCTCGAAGGCGATCTCGTCCTGATCCTGGCCGGCGATCATATGTACCGGATGGATTATCGCAACATGCTGCGCGATCACCTCGAAGCCGATGCCGACGTGTCGCTCTCGTTGTTGCCGTGCTCCGAAAGCGAGATCGCCGGCTTTGGCTCCGTGCGTGTCAACGAGAAAGGCGAAGTTCTCGAGTTCCGAGAAAAACCGAAGACGGCCGACGCCCGCGAGGGTATGACCGTGGCGCCGGAGTTGCTCGCGGCCCGCGGCGTCGACGCCGGTCGTCCGTACCTGGCCTCGATGGGCATTTATCTGTTCAAGAAACAGGTGCTGGTGGATTGCCTCGACAACGACCTGATCGACTTCGGTAACGACGTAATTCCCGCGGCGGTCGGGAAGTACAGGGTCCAGGCCCACCTCTTCGACGGCTACTGGCGTGACATTGGAACCATCCGGGCGTTCTACGACGCGCACATGGACATGCTCGGCCCCGAGCCCCCGTTCGATTGGTACGACCTGGATTGGCCGTTCTACACGCACCCGCGCTACCTGCCGGGTTCGCGGCTCCGTGGTTGCCGGTTCAACGACACGCTGCTCGCCGGCGGAGCGACGATCACCGAGTCGACGCTCGAGCAATCGGTGATCGGGATCCGTACGACGATGAACAAGGCCACGGTACGGCGCACGTTGATCATGGGTTCCGAGGACGACCCCCCGCCGAGCCCGGCGGGCGTCCCACCGGTCGGTATCGGCGAGGGCTCGCTGATCCAGGACGCGATCATCGACCTGAACGCCCGCATCGGGCGCAACGTTCGCATCGTCAACAAGGAGGGTGTCACGGAGGCCGAGGGCGACTCGTGGGTCATCCGCGACGGCATCGTCGTCGTGCCCAAGAACGCCGTGATCCCCGATGGGACGACGATCTAGCCCTTTCGTAAGGGATTTCCGAACCCCGGAGTCGGGAATTCACCATAGGTTCTGCACGTTCGATTCCGTAGGCTTGAACCAAGCATTCTGTCTTGGAGGAACGGCTGGTCATGGGAGCCATCGACATCGATAATCCGGACACGAAGATCGGTCGGTGGATCGACGAAGCCGCGCGCCCGGTTCCGCGATACACCTCGTACCCGACGGCGCACTGTCTCGCCCCCGGCTTCACGCAAGAGCGGTACGCGGAGTGGCTCTCGGAGATCGATGGTGCGATTGCACTCTACGTTCACTTTCCTTTTTGCAGCGAGCGCTGCACCTACTGCGCCTGCAACGTGATCGCGACGCAGCACCACGACGCGGCAGCCAGCTACCTGACGCTGCTCGATCGGGAGGCGCTGGCCGTTTCAGAAAAGTTTCGGAAGGAACCGCGGGTTACCCGGATGCACTGGGGAGGCGGAACGCCAACGTATTATGCTCCGAATCAACTGCGCCGGGCCATGCAGTCGATCTTGACCCGTTTCGAGTTGGCCCCCGATGCCGAAATCAGCATTGAAGCGGACCCACGGGTCACGACCTACGAACAACTGCAAACGTTGCGTTCTCTGGGGTTCAATCGACTGTCCGTCGGTGTTCAGGATTTCGCGCCCGCGGTCCAGGCCGTGATCGGTCGTGTTCAATCGGCGGCAACGACGCAACGCGTAATTCGCAATGCCCGGGCGCTCGGGTTCGAGTCGGTCAATGTCGATCTCGTCTACGGTCTTCCGCTTCAGACCGTGAGAAGGATCAGCGAAACGATGCGATCCGTGATCGAGATGCGGCCCGATCGCATCGCGATTTACGGTTATGCGCACCTCCCCGACCGCGTGCCGCACCAGCGCCGGATCGACTCCACGACAGTACCCGATATGAGGCTACGCTGGCGGCTCGAAGAAGCGGCCCGGAGTCAACTCGTTCGCGCTCGTTACGTTCAGGTCGGTCTCGACCACTTCGCCCTACCGACCGACCCGCTGGCGGAGTCGGCGCGGCGTCGTACCGTCCACCGGGACTTCATGGGTTACACGACGGAGCGCAGCCCGACCCTGATCGGTCTCGGTGTGTCCTCGATCAGCGAGTTACCGCGTGGCCTGGCGCAGAACGTCAAGAAGCTTTCGTCCTATCAGCAGGCCCTCGACCAGGGCCGCTTACCGGTCGAAAAAGGATGTCTGACGGATTCGGATGATCTCGTTTGCCGGCACGTGATCCAGCGCTTGATGTGCGACCTCGAGCTGCGGTTCGACGAGATCGAACGGACGCATGGAATCTGCTTCGCCGAGTACTTCGAAACGGAGATGCGCGAGCTTCGGGTCCCCGGTGGGCTGATCTCTCTCGGAATTGCCCGCGAAACGTCCGTAGGTTTGGCCGTCGAGCCCACGGCGCGCAGCCTGGTTCGCAATGTCTGTCGGGTGTTCGACCGGCGCGGACATGCACTGAGCGCCCAACCCACGGGAATGTCCAGCGCTCTATGACCGCGACGGGAGCGGGTGAACCTTGATCGACATGCGGCATTCCTCCGGTCCTCCGTGGCACGTGGAGTGCCACATTCAACGGATCGGTGACGATTATCTGTGCAGGATCCACGGCGGAGATCGGCACATCGGTGCAGTCGCCCTGTCCGAGTGGAGCTCGGGTCGGGCGAAGACCGAAGTCCTCACCGCATCCGGGCACAAGGAGCGGGCCATCGCCGCACATGCCGCGCACGTGATCTGTGCGGCCACCCGACAGCGTGTCAGCTGTATCGCCGGTGTTCACTACGATTCATTGAACCGGATCCAGATCGAGGAGATCGTCCAGACCGTTCACGAGCTGACACGGCGAGTCGCCGGGAAACTCGAGCACCTGCGACTTGAAGAGGCGCTCGCGGCTCCGGCCTGTCCGCTGTCTCGCATCAGGCCGAAGACTGCCGCGCTGTCGCGTGAGATCGAAGAGTTCTTGACGTTGCCCTTGAAGCAGGCCATGAACATCGCGCGCATCCCTGCGGCGGCGGCCCTGGCGGACAATTTTGGCAACCGAGTGGGCCTGTTCACCCCGCTCTATTTGTGCAGCGCCTGCTCCAACGATTGCGTCTACTGTGGATTCCGCAGGAGCGCGCGCTTTGCGCGGACGCGCCTGTCGATCGAGCAGGCGGTCCAGGAGGCGAGGCACTTGACGGCGGCCGGACACCGCACGATCGATCTCGTTACGGGAGAGGTCGCGACCGATCGTTTTGTCAACTACGTCTGCGAGGCGACCCGGGCGATCCTGGAAGCCACCGGCATTCGCCGCATCAACCTGAATCTGGGAGCCCTGTCCACGGAACAATTCCGGTGTCTGCGAACTGCCGGTGCGAGCGGCTACCACCTGTATCAGGAGACCTACGATCCCCGCACCTACTTCGAGGTTCACGACCGTGGATTGAAACGCGACATGGCCTATCGTCTCGACGGACCGCGTCGGGCGGCGAGTGCGGGTTTTGAGTCCATCGGACTGGGCATCCTGCTCGGCCTACACCCCGTTCGCGAGGACCTCGCGGCCCTGGCAGCACACGCCCGAGTCCTGACCGAGGACTTTCCCCGACTTCGAATAGGCTTCTCCCTGCCGCGGCTGCAAAATGTCGATGCTGACTGTGCCTACACCGCCACCGCGGCGGTAGGCGATGAGGAATTCGTCAAAGCCATGCTGTTCCTCAGGCTCCGGTTCCCGCATGCCCACCTGACCGTAACGACACGTGAGCGTCCGGAGGTCCGGGATCGACTTGTCCCGCTGGGTGTGACGAAGATCAGTGCGGGTGTCTCGACGGCGCCCGGCGGGTACACGCTCGACCGACCCGGCGCCGTCCAGTTCGACATCTCCGACCGGCGCGCGCTGCCCGACATCGTCGAACTCGTCCAGCGCTCCGGGATGACTGCGACCTATGAGTGAACCGTACGACGTAGTGGTCATCGGTGGCGGGCCGGCCGGCACGACGCTGGCCACTCTGGTTCAGCGCGAGGGATACCGCTGCCTGATCCTGGAGCGTGCCACCTTCCCGCGCTACCACATCGGCGAGTCGCTGATCCCCCACACCTACGACACCCTGGAGCGTCTCGGCTTGCTGACCGAGCTCAAAGCCTCGAGCTTTCCGGTCAAACACAGCGTCCGGTTCGTCGCACCGGATGGCCGGCGATCGACGCCGTTCTATTTCTCCGAGACGATCGAGCGCGAGCGCGCGCGGACCTGGCAGGTCGAGCGCTCGGAGTTCGACCAGATCTGTCTGGACAACGCTCGACGAAACGGCGTGGAGGTCCGCACCGCCACGTCGGTTGAACGCGTTCGGTTCGAAGACGGCCGGGCGGTCGGGGTTCGCGCACGGACAACGCGAGCGGATCCGGACGAGATCGACTCACGCGTGGTGGTCGACGCATCCGGCCAGGCCACGGTCATCGGGAAGCAACTCGGCCTCCGAGGCCCTGTTCCCGGCCTC
>Ga0255049_10001988_pt1 | contig 10950 bp, 15 predicted proteins | sample JV7_2_3_MG_FD_183615 | JGI IMG/M metagenome (GOLD analysis project Ga0255049, IMG submission 183615) | Seawater microbial communities from Jervis Inlet, British Columbia, Canada - JV7_2_3 | ecosystem: Environmental > Aquatic > Marine > Inlet | place: Canada: British Columbia | collected 2016-10-06
TCTACAAAAAAATATACCTACACGAAAACCCCGGAAAACCCTGCATGGACCTATGGGACGACATATATTCAATCGCCCAAGGCAAAGAGACGCGCAAATATCCGACCGCCAAACCCATCAAGCTCATAGAGCGCATCATCAAAATGACCACTGACGAAGGTGATGTAGTCCTAGATCCCATGGCTGGCTCAGGCACCAGCGGACAGGCCGCTAAACAACTAAAAAGAAAATGCATACTTATCGACCAAAACCACGACGCAGTTAACATTATGAAGGACAGGCTACACATACAATAACTAGTCCGATATCACCACCTTCGGTGGAGACCCCACCACACAAACCGCATGAGGAACCATTCTTTTTAATAAGATATCCACTCCATCCTGCTGAATCTTCACCGTAGGTATACTCACCTTATTCGCTTTACTCATGCCCAATAAAGCCGTTACTCCATTGTTCAAGGCATGACGAACCCTCAAATGCGTATTGACTGTATCCTCGCCGTCGTTGCGCCTCCAGATCGACCGCGACGTCTTGGCGCGTGTCGCCTTTAGCTCATATTTCCAACTATCCTCAAAAGGATACTTGGAAATCTCTTCAAAAGCCTCATCTCGATAGCACAGTAGAGTCCTTTGCTTCACATTATTGATGATTACCAACTCAGGTGTCCTCTTTTTGATGTTCTGCAGTAGCCGCCGTAGCGCTTCAGATGTCCAATGCTCCCAACATCCCTCAAATACCGAATTTATCTCCTTACGCGCCTGCGGCAGATGCTCCGCTTTTCCATAGAATTTATCCTTGATATCGCGCAGCGAACTCTTTAAGTGTGCATCCAGCTCAGAAGGCACATAATCCGCCACCCGCGAAGTGTTTATATGGTCAAACGACCCATTTGAGTGATTCTTTATTGATACTCCCGCGATAAAAGCGTCCGTCGAAGCATCGCGAACGACCATATCTGCTACCTGCTGAGTGCCTCCCGCGTGAACGAACTTTAAAGGGCGCCCCCCAAACAAAGGCATCAACTTCAAGACGTCCCGGCCAGAGGCCATCGCATCATTCAACAAAGCTACAATCTTGCGCTCATTAATTACTCCTACTCGGTGACAAAGGCCAGTAGTTACGTATGTCATTTAGTTGCCTCTCAGCCCAATCCTGCCGAAACGCTTCAATTTTTCCGCTTCCGAGTCATCCTGCCGAATACTACAGCATCACACACCGCCGCATAACGAATTTTTCTCTTCCTCACCTTACATGTTCTCCTACGATTCGCGAAAAACGTATTGTTGAACATGACAAAATTCTGTTTTGTACCGTTTCTCTCCACATCACGCTTCACTTTGCCAAGCTGTTTCCCAGTATAATACCCCTTATAACCTTTTTCTCCGTGAATTCTGATATAAGTCGCATCACTCGTCCGCGGAGGCACATGAATCCCCGTCGGTAGGTTCCCTAACCAATACCTCTTCGTAGGCCTTCTAATCGCGGTGCCTCCTAAGCACCAATTATTCGCTTTCATCACCCCATAGACATCGTCATTGAACCACGACTTGTCCCGGAACTCGAAAACCAACACCGGTCCACTCCGCGGTAAATACTTTTTCATGGCCTTCACTCTCGCGATATTCACATCATTATACTTGAATGATGGAGGGAGCTGGATGAGGACGGCTTTTAGCTTGTTTCCGAGAAGCTTGGCGCGGCTCCAGAACAGTTTCCACGGTCTTTCGCAGTCCTTCAGTCTCTTGATATGAGTAATATATTTCGATGCTTTCAGAGAGAAATATAGATTAGGAGACAGGGTCTTCCAACGATTCACCGTTTTAGCAGACGGGAGCTTATAGAATGTTGAATTTACCTCAATGCAATTCAAACCCGGCAGCGATAACCACGCAGATTGACTAACCATGAACCCGGAGGTTCCTATAAACCATTCTTTAGATGCAACCATCCTTTCATTATAGAGAGATTAATTCATGTGTAATCTCTCTATATCTCACAAACTTCGGTATCACTATCTGATGAGCTATCCGTTAGATAGTCGTGCTCTGGTGTTTCGTCGATGGGCTCAAGAGAGGCCTCATATTCTCGATCCTCGCAACACTCCTTAAATTTCGATAGCACAGCCCCCATATGTACTCCATGAACAAAATAGTTTTCATGCGTCTCCCCCATCTCCGTGCTCTCCCAATTCAATTACCTGGTCCGACCGCGGGTAGCGCTCCATTACCCTATACCATACCCTACCATTTCTCTCCATGTGTCTCTTATGTTCACTTGATGCCCTTATGGACATCGCGATGCTTAAAACGCTTCCCATCTATATAGGGGCTATATTATTTCAATTCGTCAATAGCCTCCTTGATAGCGGTTTGTTGTCCGACCTGTTTTTTGATTTCTTGCTTATTTTTCTGCCGTTGCTTGTCGTCTACTCCTCCCATAATATTGTGAACTAGCGCATTCCATGTCTCTAGTAGGGCAGGCGTTTCCAAGTAGTTAGGGTTTTCTCTCTGCCATTCATAGAGGGTGTTTATCTGCTTGTTCGTTACATCATCGATGGCCTTCTTTATTTTATTTCCTTCGTCATCTTTCGCCCATTCTTCGTTGTCCTTGATATAAAACTGGAGTCTTTTGTGGTCGGAACAGTGAATAGGTCTCTTCACGGTCGGAATATCCCTGAGATTCTCTAGGAGGATGTTGGAGATTCCTCCGACGTAACCCAGCTCCTTCGTTTTGAGCAGGTTTTCAATGGTCGGGCATATCTTATCTACGAAATCAGTTAGGTTCATTGCCTCTTTGCAGTGCTCGTTCAAGAACACGTTTATGGAAATATTTTGCGTATTGTTGACCACTTTTGATTGGCTGGCTATCAGCTTGTCCCTTATCTCAGATAGCTGTTCATTCTGTTTCTGCGTCGCCGCCAACAGCTCCTTCAACTCTGCATTCTTGGCTTCGCATATCTGTCTATGTCTACTTAGACTAGAACGGTGTTTGTACGTCCTCGCACAAAGGGGACACTCATTATTGATATTACGACTGCCTTTGTTCCTTAGATGCTTCATGGTGCGTAAATGCTTAATGTAGTTCCCTTTTTTGCTTGACGTAAAATTGCAAGATGCGCAGTAAAAATGATCCTGCTCCTTTTTATCCTTTTTGTTAGCATTTGTTAGCATTTTCGCGTTTTGTAGGGGTTTCGTCTCAACTACCGCCGAATTCCTGACGATAACTTGGTATGAAGATTTTTTCTGCTCCTTTTGCTCCTTTTTGTTAGCATTTGTTAGCATTTTTGTACAAGATGGAGAAAAATTCCTAAACCTTTTTCCATGGACCCAATTTTTTTTTGTAGAGGACAAAAACGGAAGACTTCGCGGGATTTGTCCCAATGTTGAAGTAAAACCGGTTTTTCACATTTCTGAGATTAATTATTCTTCGCAAAATTTTTTTTGGACATTTTTAAAATGTCCAAAATCCTGTACGCAATATAGAATCTATTTTTGTTTGTTTTTCGTTGAACCTCTCTTTTTTTTCTCTGTGTTTACACTATATGAGCGACCACCAACCACTTTTAGAGGTTACGGCGCCGGCAGGCACCGACAAGCTTCCCAGCTGGGACACGTTGAGACAGACGTATGACGAGAAATGGCTCGAGGAAAAAGAAAAGTTCCATACTCAATTAAGAGAGAACTTCCGAGCCCTAGTAGGACAGTGGCGATCAGGCAAACAAGAGGTATACGAACTCTCTGAAAATACTTATTCAAAACACTACGAAAGGGCTTTCCGGGAACTCTTCGCAGACACCGGCTACCAGGCCACCGTAGGAGAGACAGAACGCCTAGGCACCGGTAACAAAAAATCCAAGAAGCTGTTTATCACGCTACCAGAATGCTTCGGATGACGCGAACACCGGCGAGCAATGAATCTGTTTCCGCGGCCCGATAGCCCTAACGACTGCCCAGGTTGTTGCGTCGTCGGTTAGTACTTCCTCTAATAAATTCAAATAAAGATAACGGTATACAGTACCCCAGCCATGCAACAGGACACCGGCAGGAAGCGACACACTATCGACAAGTTCTACACGCGCCCGGAAATAGCTAGCCGATGTCTTTCAGTCTTCCTACGTTACGTAGGCGACCTGCAGGGCTCAGTCCTAATAGAGCCTTCTGCTGGTGGAGGGGCATTCTCAGATATACTCCCGAAATCATGCTCCTTGGCCTTCGATATACAACCGACCGGGCATAATATAAAGCAACAAGACTTTCTGCAGCTCTCCCTCGAAGATCTTGGAGAGAAATTGCACTTTATTGGTAATCCTCCCTTCGGTCGACAATCGTCACTTGCTAGGAAATTCATAAAACATATTTGTGCGTGCAGATTCTCTCTAACTATCGGATTTATTTTGCCTAGAAGCTTTAAAAAAGACAGCCTTTGCAAGACGTTCCCGCTGCACTACCACATGGCTTATTGTTCTGATCTTCCCTCGGACGCGTTCACGCTTAACGGTGAGCCATATAACGTCCCCTGCGTCTTTCAGGTCTGGGTTCGCAAGGATTATCCAAGAGAAAATCCTGAATCACTTATCCCGCAGAACTTTGTATTCGTTACCAAGGACCAAATGCCTGACTTCTCAATCAGACGCGTAGGCGTCTATGCGGGAAAAATCGACACGGAAACGCAATCCAAATCGCCTCAAAGCCATTATTTCATACGTCTTAACCATGGCCAAGATATAACCAACTTCTTCGGAAAATTCAGGAACATACAGTTCGTCCATAATAATACCGTTGGACCTCGTTCCATATCTAAGCAGGAGCTAATCAAAGCGATCGCTACATGCATGTAGTGTTCGCATCATCAAAAAAAGCATTTTGTTATCATAAAACGCTTTTTTCTGCGGGATTCTCTACAAGCATGTAAGACTTATGAGGCAGAATGACGGCGACACAAGAACTCGTCGACACCGCATACCTTGCACGATCGAGTAGGTCTTTCGCCATACTCGTCGCCACCGTCGACTCTCCATACATGCATACACACGCGCGCAACCACCTCTGTCTGGCGAGTAATCTCGCCCTCAATACGACATAACTCACTGTATACTAGCCGTTTCATCTCTTGTAGACCCAGCAATTTCTTGACTTCGGTGTCTGCGCTCGATTCCATCTGTGCATGAACTGGCGGCTATCTTATAAGCCATTTTTTCACTATAATTGTTCGTGGTAATCCACACTCAGTATGGGCCTGCGGTTCCTTCTGAAGCACCACGGACAATGTATCCAGACCGCGCACGCAATACCCACGGTTGCGATGATTGCGCATGACGCTACTACTGTTGCACTAAATGGATCCATTCTCTATCAAATTAAAAAGATATATCTCTAAACCGTTCGCCGCGAATCTTCGAGGGAAGTATTATGTCTGTATAAATCAATGGGGGACGATAAAACACCACTTATGCGGCACGAAACTACGCTCGTGATACAATATGACAAGAATCACTACCTGGGCGGCCTAGGAGACAGAATAATAGGGCTAATCTCAATAAAACTAATTAGTAAACTATTGAAGAAGAACTTCTGCATTTCATGGACAAAAGAGAATATTAAAAAATATCTGAACTATGAAAAATACGATTACGAACTGCTGCGCGGCACGGAGAATAATGTGAAAGTATGCGATTCCATAGATAATCAAACGAAATTAAAAAAATACTTGATGATGTCGACGACCCTATTCCCTTACGGAGTTACCGTATTTAGGTTGAATACTGAGGTATCCCAGTATCTGTACAGGAATAGGCTATTCAAAAGAGAGAACTACTTCAGAGACATACTCAACGAGTATAGGAGTCTGTACACTGATATTCTGATACCGACTGACTATTTATTAGACAGGGTCGATAAGTTAGTCGCTGGTAAGAGAAATATCGTAGGCATCCAAGTCAGATGCGGCGACGTCTACATGAACGCGCGGCAAATACACGTCACTGGTTACGCTAAAAATGTCGGTGCAAGGCTGGCGAGCATTAAGTGCATGTGTGAACGGAAATTTGGCGGAGACTATAGTGTATTCTTCACTACTGATAATGCGAAGATTGTGAGCGCCGTTTATGACGCTTTTGGAAAATCGCGGGTGATATACGAAGATAGTTGTATACAACATCTGGATCGTAAATCGGTAGATCCAGACATGGCTAAAGTGTTTATAGACAACTATATTCTCTCGCAAAAGACAATGTTATTGCTAATAAGTACTAACAGCAATTTCGGCAGAGTGGCCGCGCTATCGTCTAATCACAGCAATATATACAGTTTTATAGATTGTAGACCACTGGACAAAAAAGGATTGCTGTCAAAACAGGAGAGTTGGATATGATCGCCGATTCTTAGTGCGTTTTTTTTAGTGCGCTTTTCAACGTTTTTTAGCGCTCGATGCTGCTCTCCAATGAATTTCTTTCGTTTTACATTGCGGCGAAAGAGAGAACGATCCGATCCACATCCTTCGGAAGCGGCTTTTTCTTGAAGACGATTGCGTAATTGCGTGTAGCCGTTTTCTTCTTAAGCTCCCTGAGAACGCGCGCTTTAGCCTCGGCGAGCGCGCCCCACAGGGGTAGCCATGCATAGTCTTCGCCGTAAAGCGGTCCGGGTCCAGGGCATCGCTGGCCAGAACACCCACAGGTTACCGGCGGCAGCGCGGCGAAAGCGTCAACCCACTCCCTATAGGTGGGATTCACCATGAAGAAGGTGCAAGGAAAATAACCTGGTTGTAAAGCAACATGCCCCACGGCCCACTCGGTGGGCTTCCCCCATTGGTCAATGCCTACGGCCTGCATGTCCCACTTTGCTGGGTGAGCAGGCAGGTGAACCTCATTCATGAGCGGCACCCTCCACCCGTGTGAGAACCTCACCACATTGTCTCTGTAGTCCGTGATATTCATCCAGCTTAACTGTATAAACGATTGTTATACTCGCATCAATTTCTCCCCGAAAGTGTTTTTCCTTTCTCGCAAACTAACGCCTGTTGCGTCTGCGACGGGATTTCATGAGGCGGCTTTTGCGTCGCCGTCTTCGGCGTCGCCGCGTTTTACTGCGTCTCCGGCGACGACCTCCTTTTGCTGGGGTCCCTGCCGCAGCCGCCGAACGGACTGAAACGACCGCACGCCTCCATAGTTGTCGTTTGAAGTTAATGACCCTCTGAAGTATCCTCGTACGTGACGTTCCAGAAGGTAATGCTTTTGCTTCTTTTAGCATGTCTTGAATCGCATCTTTGCTTGCCTCCAACAATTCATTGTATTTTTTACACTCAGGTGGTTCCCAACCCATTTATGCATATACTGAATAAAAAAATATAATGTTCGCATTAATTCTTAACACGTTAATTTCTCTCTGATCCACTTTCTGATCTTTGTGTTGGTCGGCGCTAACAACTGCTGCAAGGCTACATGATATTGCTGTTGGTAAACTGGATTTTCCTCCTTCTCAATCAGCTGAAGAACGCTACAAATCACACACAGCAATTTGGGGGAATATAGGTCAGTTATCTGTTGAAAAACGCCATCAATAGTAATCATGTCAGATTCACCGTCTTCCTTAAATATGGTGTCAGCATCAAACTCCAGCATCTTTTTGTAAAGAGCGAGTGTATGAATTATAGATGTTCTCTCCGTTCGATTGTAAGTCTCAATTAATTTGTCCATCCCTTTCTTGGCGAGCCGCAAAATAAACTTGAACATTTGACTGTCTTTAGTCAGGTACCACTTGTAATACCTCCTCATAACGTGAAACAGATAGTACAAATCATCTTTAGTGTCCCCTGAATACCATCGTTGCACCCCTTGATAGAATGTAGGCGGTTGCAACTGGAGTATGTTGTTCGACACACTTATTTTCGTGCCGGTTGGAGAGAATGAAAGTAGCGATAATTCTACCATGACCTGCAATGGCTCGAGAATCATATCATTTTTCTCTTTCCTATTAGACATAAGCGCCTCCATTATATGTATGGCTTTTTTATTCTTATATACTGTTCTTGCTAAATTAGAAAACGCTAACATACTAGGAAACTTTAATAAAGATACATATAAATAATTAGACTATGTCTGTGAAGGTACTGCTTGAACTTCCTACCAACGACGCAACAACTGCATTTTCAGCCCTCGCCGACTGCGATAAAATAAAGGTCATCGAGTTGGGGACGAAGTTCCTAGCGTTAGGGAACAACCAGCTACAATACTGGAGCAATGACGAATGGGAAATGAAGATAAAAAGCCTTAAAGCAGAAAGCGGTGCGGAGCTCGACAAGCTACGAAATGAGCTGAAGTGTTCTGGGCAAAAATATGAAGACGCTATTAGAAAACACGCGGAGGATGGCCGATTGTTATCTATCGAGGTGACTGGACAGACCCGCGCCCGCTGCAGCGCCGAGCTAGAAGAGTTGAGAACCAAAGCGGAGAGATTGGAGACTAAACTAGCCGAAAAGACCCTAGAGCATGGCGAACTATATCAGAGCATTTCGGCGTCATTCCAGGCACAAATGAACGCCAAGGAGCAGCATCGCGAAGAACGAGTCGACAAAATGCGAGAGCATTACGAGGCGCTCCTACTCCACGAGAAGACCATGTCGCGCGACTGCCTAATCAAAACACAGAATTCCACCATGAAAGGACAGGCAGGAGAGAATTTTACTGTGCACGAACTCAACAGACGCTTCCCAAAAGCAGAATTCGAAGATACCCGCAAACAGAGCGGGAGGGGCGACTTCATCATGAAAGAAGAAAACTTCTGCATGCTTATTGAGACGAAGAACTACAAGAACAATGTGACGAAGCCGGAGATCACAAAGTTTTATAGGGATATCGAGACGAATCACGACGTGCAATGTGGAGTACTCCTAAGCCTTGATTCTGGAATATGCGCCAAAGACGATTTTGCTTTTGAAGTCAGAGAGAACAAACCCATAATCTTCCTACACAACGTCTCGAACAATATGAAGAATATCGATGCTGCAATTCAAATCTTCAAACTCGTTTTGAACACCGAGTCAATCGATTTGCAAAACAAAGAGGTCCTAGTGAAGCTTAAAAACTACGCTCAAACAATCAAAAGAAACTGGAATAAGATCAGGCGCGAAGTGCAGAAATTCGAGAAAACAATGATGGAATGCGCACTTTCGCAGGAAAGCGTGGTCCGGGAGGTATTCGGCATGATTAACGTTAAATATTAACCTTGCACCTATATATACGTATGTTCGGACTATGCCGATACAAGAATATCTTCGGACGCCCAGGAGAAGGAGTTCACAGTTTTCGCATCTGCAATATCGCTGTTGTAGATGTGATTTTCACTTTCATACTTGCTAAGGTGCTGCAGCTGTACTTCCTGAGAGGATACGACTACTGGCTAATCCTGCTTTCTTGTTTTATTTTAGGAGTTATCTTCCATCGCATGTTCTGCGTTAAAACCCCAATCGATAAGTTTCTATTTTCGTAGCTTACGAGTCTTCGATCTGCGTGCTAGCCGTCGCTTCTTTGATTTTCTATATTTCATACCCTTACCGTCTTGTAGACATCGTTTGTGCAGACTTTGCAATTTCTTCCACGAAAACGTGGCGATCTTACGCTGGACATTTTCCAGGAGTTCCTGCTTTCCTTTCAGACGCTTTCCAAGCTTCAAAGGGCCAACGAGCCTCTTCGCGCGCGCCGCGTTCGCTAGCCGAAGGCACTGGTCGATTTCTAACCGTAGCCGGCGAGCGAACTCCGCTTCGACTGCCTTTTTCTGTCTCCCTTTCAATAACGGTTCGTTAGGTGTTCCGTTATTGTCTACAAATCTTATCGCGAACGCTGTATCAGGACTCACCTTGTACAAGTATCCGTATTTATCAGCGATTTTCCGCTCTTGCGTCATTACAATATCGTAATATTTTTTTGACGAGTATATATAACGAATGTCCTATAATTACCTTTTCAAACTCATTATCATTGGCGACGCCTCCGTTGGGAAGACCGCCCTCATCAAACGGCTGCTGTCCGAAGGCTACAACGGGCTATACGAGCCTACCATCGGTGTCGACTTCGCCACCACTACAATAACACTGGAGAATGGGGTGGTCGTCAAGAGCCACATGTGGGACACGGCAGGACAGGAGAGTTTTGCGCCCATCATAAAGTCCTACTACAAAGGAACCGCCGGCGCAATCTTGGTGTTCGATGTCTCTAATGAAGAGAGCTTCGAGAGACTGGATTATTGGCTAAAGCAGCTCGAAAACAATAAAGACCATGCGAATCCACTACCAATAGTTCTTGTGGGCAATAAGATTGACACGACGAACAGAACAGTGAGCCGCATCACGGCACAGCGGTATGCCAACAAAAAGGGTCTGATGTACGTGGAGACAAGTGCCCTTCAAGGGATCAACATCAACAAATTCTATCGCACTCTTATCGTGAACATCTATAACAATATGGACGCCCGCGGCGGGGTCGGTATCAAGAAAAACTCGTACCTAGAACCGCCACCGTCTCCCAAACATAGAATGTGCAGTGGGGTCGGAGATGTGAACGGATGTTGCGTACTCTGCTAATTAATACTGATACAATCTTTGAACGATGAGAGAGAACGAAAAATCCGAACAAAGAGGAACTGGATACCCTTTATCATCAAGCAGACGAACACGCAGACGCTTTATTGTGGTCGGTCCAAAGTACGTCCGTGCGTTGTCCAACCCAGCCTCGTTGGGGATCACAACTGGCGCCTGTATACTTGGAGATAGCCGCGCAATCGGAAATCGAAACAAAACGTTCGATGCAGTAGGTGCGAAGTATCTCTGTTGTACTTGAGTGTGCTGGGCGTTCATCATTTGTTCGGCCGTGTATTTCTGCGCCTGCGTTAGATTATTGCTCCCGTCGATGATGGGATTCGGGTTGGGTGTGCCTCTTCGGCATGCCCTTGCGATTAG
>Ga0255049_10001990_pt1 | contig 10941 bp, 9 predicted proteins | sample JV7_2_3_MG_FD_183615 | JGI IMG/M metagenome (GOLD analysis project Ga0255049, IMG submission 183615) | Seawater microbial communities from Jervis Inlet, British Columbia, Canada - JV7_2_3 | ecosystem: Environmental > Aquatic > Marine > Inlet | place: Canada: British Columbia | collected 2016-10-06
CCAGCCTGTGGCAGACGGCGACCGATCCCGGCGAGGAGTTTCTGAACGACGTGAAGGAGATCGTCGTCGGTGAGCTGCCGGGTTTTGCGGTGGGGGGCATGGTGATCGGGAAAGGCGCCGGGAAAGGCGCCGGGAAAGTGGCCGGGATATTGGCCGGGAAAGTGCCGGGTCTCACGATCGGTGCTTCTACAGATCTGCTGGAGTCGGCCCAGGACGCCGTGACCTGCGACGAGCAGATCCACCGCATGGAAAGAGTGACCTTCACCGACGCGCCGTTTTGCCGTGGTGGGAGATACAAGGTGTTCGTTTTCGTCGAGGGCGACGCGCGGATGGGCTCTTTCTCCTGGCTCGGCCTAGCCGGTGGATTCACGGAGATCGACTTCGAGGGCCGGGAGCCCAACCAGTGCGACGCGGGATCCTCCACGTACGGCGCGAACAAGAAACTCAGCATCTCCAACATCCGGTTCACCCAGGGCGGACAGGACCCGCCCGCCATCCAGCGACAACCCGACCGCATCGTGAGTGACTCGGAAGCCGCAACGCCTCCACCGGGTCAGGAGACCGCGAACGTACCGCCGCCGACCGCGATGCTGCGAATCCAAGCGCTCAACGACAGGCCCGGCCCGGTCAAGCTCCAGGTATGGGGTATCGACCCCGCGGGCACGGTCACCGTCGATACTGTCGTCGAGTGGAGCGCCGCCGACAACCGCTACTCGACGGAGTCGATCGAGATCCCTGCCGCTACCAGCGTCGTGCGGCTGACCTTCGTCAACGACTTCTGGCGCGCGGCGGGCGGACCCGACATGGACCGCAACGCGTTCATCGACTACGTGGAATGGGGCGGAGAGCGATTCGAGGCCGAGGGATTCGAGCACACCGGGGGCCGGCCCGGTCAGGGCGCGGGGTGTGGCAGGCGCGAGGAGCCCGGGCGATCCGACGGGCTCGTGGCCGGTTGCGGGAACGGAGGAGACTTCATCGAGTTGCGCCTGTCCGGACGACCCGAAAGGTAAGGCCGCCGAGTTATCGCGGCCGCACGCTCTCCGGACGCCGTTCGATCGTGACGCTCTTTTCGAGCGTCTCGCCGTTACGGAAAATCTCCAGGGTTACCGTTCGCCCGATACCCGAAAGGTAGAGCCATTTCTGGAAGTCGAGGACCGAGAGCAATCGATGCCCGTCCAGCGAGACCAGGCAGTCGCCGATTCTGATGTCCGCGGCGGAGGCGGCGCTGGGCTCGAACACGTCATCGATGAAAACCCCCGTTCGCGAAAGCGAACTCCAGTCCACCTGACCCGTCCGGCGGACCGTGGCCAGTTCGAGGATCGAAAAGCCGAGCCACGGAGAATTGACGCTCTCCTTGACCTTCAGCGCCTCGTAAATCCCCAGCGCCAAATCGATCGGCAAGGCGAACTCCGCAGCTCGCGCAACCCGCGGATCGGCGTGAGGTCGCGGTACGGTCATCCCGACGACCTCGCCGCGGATGTTCACGAGCGGGCCGCCGTAGGCCTGATCCGGGACGCGTAGCGAGGTCTGCATCAGTGTGGCGGACAGGTCGCCCTGGTAGCACTGTCGTTCCGGCAGCGTCGCCAGCGTTCCCACGGCATAGGTGGTTCCCGGACCGACCGGGTCGCCGAGTGCGATCGTCCAATGTCCGACCCGTTGAGAGTATCCCCCACCGGTCTCGATCGGTTGGATCGGGAACGGCTGCACTCGCGAGTAGACCTCGAGTTGCAACACACCCAGATTGATCGTCGGCTCGACGCCGACCACGCGCGCGAGAACGTGCCGACCGTCGTGCATTTCGACGTCCACGGCGTCGACGATGCCTCCATCGGGACCCACGAGCACCTGATGCGTGGTCAGGATGTGACCCTCCTTGCTGACGATGAAGCCACTGCCGCTCCCGACCCTTTCGAACCCGGGGTACATACGGTCTTCGGTCGAGCCTTCGCGCCACGCTCCGGGGTTTTCCGCTCCGGATCCTTCGCCCGTGTCGGCGGGGCGGCGAACGAAACCGCTGACCCCGACCACGCTCGGAAAGAGCCGTTCGGCGACCGCGGCAAACGCGTCCTGAAGACCCAGTGCGAGTTGCAGATCGGGAGAGTCTGCGGCCGAATTCTTCGGGGTCTCGGTAGCAACGGGCGCGAGCAAGTCGGCGGCCGGCGTCGCCGGTGGCACGTTCAAGCGGTAGTAATCGATGTGCGAGACCTGGACATCGGGCCGCGCGCGCCCCACGAGCGCCAGCAACTCCTCGTTGGAGGCTGCCGCAAGATCGCCCGCCGACAGGAGCAGCGGCGGGTACGGCCGACGGGGCTCGAACCCGTCCCGCATCGTCATGACGAAGAACGCCATGTCCCACATGTCTTCCGCGGGTAACGCCCAGCCGTAGGATGGCATCGCCGTCCCCTCGACGCCGAAATCGATTGCCCCGAAAACGTGGTGCGGCGAAAGAACGTTCAGGCGCGCGTCCCGAAACGATGTGGCCGGCGGCACCATACCCGGTGCCGAAGGCCCGTCCCCACCGCCGCTCGGTCCGTGGCACGCCGCACAATCCTCGGCGTACAGTTGGCGGCCACGCTCCAGATCCGGTGCCTTGACGGGGAGGGCCACGGTATCCAGTTCGTCGAGGAGCCGGCGGATCAGCCCACCCGACAGGTCTCGCACCTCGGCCCGTGATACCCGATCGCGGATCCCGCGTTCGAGTTGCCGCAAGGCCACCAGGTTCTCCTCGTCGGCCCCGGCGGTGCGAAATACATTGAAACGCTCGACGAGCAATCGGCTAAAGCTCAGCATCTCGCGATACTCGAAGTTGTCGATCACTTCGCCGCGATGGACGGCGGCCGGATAATCCGCGGCGACATACTGAAGAAGAAACAACAGTCGATCCGCTTCATCACTGCGATCGCTCGGTGATTGCAACGCCGCGACGGAACCGCTCCATGCGAGTAGGATCGACAACGAAGCTAGGATGGCGCGCCGCATCGATCAATTCTATCGCGGATCGCCGAGAACGGTCCTACAATAGTTTGAGGATCAGATGGAAACCGTTCGGCAAAGCGTGTTCCTGTTGGCCGCCCAGATCATCGTCGCCGCGGCGCTCAGCGGTAGTTATGCGATGGCCTGGATCCGGCGGCGCGGTTCGCGAGCACAGCGGGCGACCTGGTTCCGCGCGGCGCGCTCGATCTTGCGGCTCACGCCGCTGGCAGTGTTCCTGTTCCTCGGCGGCGCCGCCTGGGCGGTATGGAGGGATCTGACGCTGCCGCACTTCGGGTTGGTCTGGTGGGTCGGTGCCACGATCCCGTTGACGCTGGGCATGCGTTGGATGCTGCGCGCCGGATCGTTGCAGTCGCAGGCGCGCTCGGTGCCCTGCAGGCGGTTGGCGCGCCTCGGCGGTTGGTATTCCGCAATCGGTGCCGTGTCGGGAACGGCCGCGCTGTTCACCGTTCCGGCGCTGGAACCCGCCGCCTGGTTTCGACCCGTGATCACGGCGCTGTTGCTGATCGCGGGTGGCGGCGGCCTGCTCGGAGGACTCTCCGGCAAGCCGCGCCCGGTGGGGACCATCGGGACGTTGGCGTGGCTCACGGGATGGATCCTCGTGATCCACGAAACGTTGCCCTAGCTGCTAAACTGCCGGTCTTCACGCCGGCCACCCAAGACAATCCGAGGAGCATCATGTCCGAGAAGAATTTGCAAAAATTGGCGGTGATCGGTGCCGGAAACATGGGCAGCGGCATCGCGCAAAAGATGGCCAGCGAGGGATTCGAGGTCACGCTGGTGGATCTGGATGACGAGAAGGTCCAACGCGGCCTGGAGATCGTCCGCACGACGCTCGCCGAGGGTGTCGAGCGCAAGATCTTCAAACCCGATCAGGCCGACGCGATCCGGGCGCGCGTCCGCGGGACCGCCGACTGGACCGACCTCGCGGACGTCGATCTCGTCGTCGAGGCCGTCTTCGAGGACCTGGAGGTCAAGCGCAACGTGTTCGAACGACTCGAAGCGGTCTGCCGGCCCGATGCGATCCTCGCGACCAACACGTCCTCGTTCCTCGTTTCCGATCTCGGCGATGCCGCCAAACACCCCGAACGCATCCTGGGCCTGCACTACTTCTACCACCCGGCCAAGAACAGGTTGGTCGAAGTCGTACCCGGCAACAAGACCTCGCAACAGGCCACCGACGCCGCCTGGACACTCCAGGAACGGATCGGCAAGACCCCGATCGCCTCCGCCGACGCCTCGGGGTTCGTCGTCAACCGCTTCTTCGTACCGTGGCTCAACGAGGCCGTGCGGTTGCTCGAAGAGGGCGTCGCGGACATCGCGACGATCGAGTGGGCGGCGAAGAACACGTTCCGCATCGGCATGGGCCCATTCGAGTTGATGAACGTCACCGGCGTACCCATCGCGCTGCACGCATCGACAACGTTGGGCGAGCGCTTCGGGCGGCTCTACTCCCCTTCCGACAGACTCTCGGCACAGGTCGAATCGCGCGACCTCTGGCCGCTCGACGGCGAGCCCGACGAGGCAAAGCTGAGAACGGTCGCCGACAGGCTCCTGGGCGTTACGTTCTACGTCGCCGCCGCGCTCGTCGACGAAGGCGTCGGCTCGATCGAGGACACCGACATCGGCGCACGCGTCGGCCTGCGCTGGCCCAGGGGGCCGTTCGAGCTGATCAATCGATTAGACACGGGTGCGGCTCTCGAACTCGTCAAGCAAGTTACCGCCCGCTGGGAACTGAAGGTCCCGAAACTGCTCGCCGATCGCGCGGCATCGGGGGAACCGTTCCGGTTCGAACTGGTGCGACGTGCCATCCGGGACGGCATTGCTACGCTGACGATCAACCGTCCCGATGCGATGAACGCGCTGAACGAGGCGGTTGTCGCCCAGCTCCACGAAGCCTTCAAGGTTGCCGCCGCGGACGCGGCGGTCAAGGGCATCGTCATCGCCGGTACGGGCAAGGGCTTCATCTCCGGCGCCGACATCCGTTTCTTCGTGCGCAACATCGATGCGGGCAACCTCGATCGCATCGCGAGCTTCACCGTCGACGGGCACGATTTGCTCCACGACCTGAGCCATTGCGACAAGCCGGTCGTCGCGCGCTTGCACGGATTGGCGCTCGGTGGCGGGCTCGAACTCGCGCTCGCCTGCGATCGCATCGTGGCCACGCCCAAGGCCGTCGTCGCGTTCCCCGAAACGGGCATCGGGATCTATCCGGGACTGGGCGGTACGCAACGCACGCCGCGTCGGGTCGGTACGGGTCTGGCCAAGTGGTTGATCTACACCGGGCAGACGATCCCGGCCTCTCAGGCACTCCAGATCGGCCTGGTCGACGCCGTCGTACCCTACGAGCGTCTCGACGCCACGATCGCCGAGATGATCGCCACGGGGCTCGAGGAAACGCGGCGCGCGGAAACCCCCGCCGAATGGCAGCCGCTCGAGAAACTCTTCGCCGATCACCGCGTAGAATCGTTACGGGCCGGGGAGGTCGAGATCGGCGACGAGAAGCTGGCCAAGATGGCCAAGAAAGTTTCGTTCAAGGCCCCGGTCGCCCTGCGGCTGGCCGAGAAGCTGATCGACGCCGCCGGTATCACCGAACTGGACGACGGACTGACGATGGAACTGGATCACCTCCGAGAGATCTTCTCGACCGAGGACGCCTATGAAGGGTTGTCCAGCCTGGGCCGCCGCCGGCCCGAGTTCAAGGGGCGTTAGGGGTTGAACGCCAACAAACCCAGCCTGCTCGATTCGGTCGTGGAGTGGATCGCCGGGCTGATGGATGCGCTGGGACTCAACGGCAAGCGGTTGGCCTGGAAGTGGCGTCAGAAACGATTCAACCTGGGCGAGCAGAGTCTCAAGACCGAGATGACCTGGCGCTCGGCCAAGGCCCGGCACAAAATGTGCCGCGAGTGCCGCGCGCTGGTCGATCGAGCGGTGAAAACATGCCCCGATTGCGGGGCGTCGCTCTCGAAGGTCAGGACGCCGGGGATCTCGCGGTCGATTACGAACCTCTTCCCCGGAGTCACGGCCGTGACGGGTTTGATCCTGCTGGTCAACGGCTTCAACTTCCTGCTGCTGATGCTGGCCCACGCCAAGGCGGGTGTTGGGATGGGCCTGTTCAGCGGTTTCGATCCGGAGTTGACCGTCCGGTTCGGCAGCGGGTTGAGCTACCCGGTGAGGCTCCCCGACGGCCAGATCGTTGGCGGCGAGTGGTGGCGGTTGGTGACGCCGATCTTCATGCATGCCGGCATGCTCCACTTTTTCTTCAACAGTTTTTTGCTGGTCCAACTCGGGCCGCTCGTACAAGACATCTACCGCTCGAGGTTCTGGGTGATCTACCTGGCTTCCGGGATCGCCGGCAGCATGGCCAGCCAGTTGACGCGGGACGTCAACTCGATCGGCGCATCCGGCGCGATCATGGGCCTGATCGGGCTGCTGCTGGTCCACGGACTGCGCAACCGCAGCCAACTGGGTCAGGCCATGAAGTCGCTGCTTTTCCGTTTGATCGTCTACACCGTCGTGCTTTCGCTCGTGTTCAGCATCGATCATCGGGCCCACGCGGGCGGCTTTTTCTGCGGTGCCCTGCTCGCCTACCTCCTACCCGAGGGCGAGCCCACGAAGTCTTCCGCGTGGATATGGAACGTGCTCTCGTTCCTCGGTATCCTGCTCGTGCTCGTCTCGTTCGGGATGGTCGGCGGCCTCGGAAAATACTTTTAATTCAGTCAAAATGCTCGGCTCTTGGCGTCTGCATTTCGCCGACCTAACTTAGCTTGGACGCGAGAACAGCGCGTCGATTCCGTTAGAATCCGAACTCGAACGACGACCTTCCGCTGCCCCCGGCAGTATCGAGGAGTTTCGAAGATGCGCAAGATGAAAACGATCCTGGCCCTGACCCTGGTGATCGCGCTGAGCGGTTGCGCCGCGCTCACCGGCGGCGACGAGGGTTATACGACCAAGCGTGACAAGACGAAGAAGGGCGCCGCGATCGGCGCGGGCGCCGGTGCACTGCTCGGCGCGATCCTCGGCGAGGGCGATCTCGATGACATCCTGAAGGGCGCCGCGATCGGTGCGGGCGTCGGGGCCGGTGTCGGAGCGTACATGGACGCCCAGCAGGAAAAACTGGCGCGCATCCCGGGTACTACGGTGGAACGCGTCGGCGAGGACATGTTGCTGGTGCACTTCGAGAGCGACGTACTGTTTGCCGTCAACTCCGCGACGTTGAGTTCGCAGTCGAGATCGGCGCTAAACGAAGCCGCCACGGTGATGGTCGATTTTCCCAAGACCGCGATCGTCAGCCAGGGTCACACCGACGCGACCGGCAGCGAGGATCACAACCAGGGGCTGTCGGAGCGCCGCGCCCGGTCGGTGGCCAATTTCCTGGTCAACCAAGGGGTGGACTCGGCCCGGATCGCCTCGATGGGCTACGGCGAGAATCACCCGGTCGCCAGCAACGACAATTCCAATGGGCGCAGCCTCAACCGCCGCGTCGATCTGTTGCTGAAAGCGAAGGCGCGCTAGCGCGTTGACTGCGCTGGCCCGGTCGTAGGCGGATCAAACGCCCGGGTGACTTCCTCGTGGAGTCGCTCGGGCGACACCGCCCCCGCCAAGACGTTCGCGATCGTGCCGTCGGGGCGGATGATGTACGTCGAGGGAAGCGTCTGGTAGGTGTAACGCTTCTCCAGTTCCGTCGCCTGTTCGGCGTCAACCCAAAGGATCGGAAGGGTGAGTTCTTTGCGGGCGACCATCGCCAGCACGCCCTCGGGACCGGCGCCGTACTCGTCGGCGGCCATTCCAAGGACCTTCACCCTGCCGGCGTCGGCCATGTCCTGCAGGATCGGGAGTTCCTTCCAACAGGGGTCGCACCACGACGCCAGAAAACTGACCAGCACGCCTTGCTGGGGGTACTGCTCGCTCAACGTGATCTTCTTGCCGAAGGTCGAGCTGGCCGGATTGATGTCCTCGAACGTGAAGTCGGACGCCTTCTCGCCTGCGTGCGTCGCAGGGACGACCAGGAGGAGCGCGAGCGCGAATGCGGCGGCAAAGCGTTTCATGCGGCACATGCTACCCGCCATCCTGGGCCCTCGCCATCGACCGTCACGGGGCGACCGTGACGGCCACTCCAAAGTCCTGGCGACGGTACAGGCAGGCGCCCTTCTCGCCCAGGCAGACATAGTACAGAGCGTAGACGGGTAGCTGGACGGAGCCGGCTCCGTCGGGAACCTGGACCTCGAACTCGATCCGGCGTGGTTCGTGGCTCACCGGTTCGGGCGGGTTGGGTCGTTCGACGCGTTGCCGGTCGACCTGCCAGCCGTCGGGCGGATCGATCCACAGGGTCATCCCCCCGGCCTCGTTGTTCCAGTGGGCCTGCTCGCCGCGTGGGCGGAACTCGACATGGACCCGTGCACTCTTGCCGGGGCGGACCCTGTGCGGCACGACGGTGGCGTGGGCCACGACGAACTTGGCCTCGTCCCGTAGCGTCTTGCCCTCGGGATCGGGCTCGCCGTTTGCGGGTAACGCGGCATCAAAGCTACGGATCGGCTGCGCGATCTCGGCGCCGCCGGGTTCGGCGATCAGTTCCGCCGGAATCTCCCCGCGCGCCCGGATCTCCTCCCGCGCGGTCGGCACCCAGTCGTAGAACGGGTACGGCTTTTCCAACCGCGGCCCGTACTGTTGGATTCGCCTGCGCCAGATGTACTGGTTGGGGTCGACCGCCACGGACCGGCCCCAGCGTGCCACGGCGCGCTCGAAGTCTGCCGGATCGCCGCCGGCCTCGTCGTAACGTCGCCGGTACAGCACGCCCAACTCGAACGCGGCGCGACCGTCGTCGGGGTTCGCCGCGAGGCGTTTTTCCAACGCGTCAATCACAACGTCGCGTTGCGCCGCATCGCCCCAGATAGCCGGGTCGTGCCCCGCCACCGCGTCGTTTCCCGGGATAGCTGCCGGCGCGGGCTGCGCGAGAAACTCCTCGACGATCTTGCGCGTGTCGCCGCGTCCGACGCGCTTGCGAATGATCCCGTTCTCGTCGATCAGCAATGTGATCGGAACGACGTTGACGTCGAGCCGGTTGAGCGAGTCGATCATGATGGGCCACTCGATTCCCTGCCACTGCAGGTATAGCCGGGCCCGGTCGGGGTGTTGCTCCTGGATCAATCCCACGTTGAGGAGGCGGCCATCGGCTTCGAACTCCTGCGTCGCGGCGTGCCACCCGGGCACGTGCCTACGGCAGCCCGCTCACCACGAGGCGAAGACATGGAGCGCGATTTTTCGGCCGCGGAAGTCGGCGATCGAGAGCTCCGGGCCGTCCAACGAGGGAAGCGAGATTTCCGGGAATGCCTGCCCTGCTTTCAACTCCGCGCTGGCCACGGCCGGCGGCGAAGAAGCCAGCACGGCCAGGGTCAGCAGACTGACTGCGGCCGGGAAAACCCTCATCGACATCGTTCGTCCCCTTTGCTTCAACGCCCGTCTCATAATACCGTGCGGCGGTTCGAGTTATTCCAACGACGCGGAGCATGCATGGATCTGCCACCTTTCGACAAGTTCATGGGGACCGAGTTCTCTGCTCTCGACGACGGCGGCGTCGAGGTGCGGCTGGAACTCCAACCGCACCACCTCAACCAGCGCGGTGTGCCCCACGGCGGCGTGATCACCTCGGTGCTCGACTCCGCGCTAGGCGGCGCGGTGGTGCGTTCGATCCCGAGGGACTGGTGGTGCGCGACGACGTCGCTCACGACGCAGTTCATCAGCGGCGCGCGAGGCGGCACGCTCATCGCGCAAGGCCGCCTCGTAAAGCGCGGGTTTAGCGTGGCGTTCGCCCAGGGCGAGATCCGGTCGGACAAGGGGAAGCTGCTGGCGAGCGCCAAGGGCACCTGGCACCTGTGGCCCTACAAACCCGGCGAGCGCCCGGTGGACCGCGGCCCATGGGTCCGGCTACGGGATAGCGGGGAGAGGCTCCCCGTCGGCAAGATCCTCTGCGTCGGGCGTAACTACTCCGAGCATGTGGCCGAGATGGGTTACGAGGAAGGCGCCCCGCCGGTGATGTTCTTCAAACCGCCGACCGCGCTGCTCCACGAGGGCGACAAGCTGCAACTGCCCGAGGGCGGCGGCGCCGTACACCACGAGGTCGAGCTCGTTGTCGCGATCGGCAAACCGGGCCGCGCGATCGCCGAGGCGGACGCGCTCGACCACGTGCTCGGGTACGGGGTCGGTCTGGACATGACCCTGCGCGAGGTCCAGGCGGCGGCGAAGAAGACGGGCGAACCGTGGTGCGTGGCCAAGGGCTTCGACGGCGCAGCACCGGTGTCGGACATCGTCTCCGTGGCGGAGGTCGGCGACGTCGGCAGACTCGACATCCGTCTCGACGTCAACGGCGAGACCCGCCAGTCCGGGAGCACGGCGCAGATGACCCGTTCGATCGCGTCGGTGATCGCGCACGCCTCCCGTTGGATCACGTTGGAACGCGGCGATCTGATCTACACCGGCACCCCGTCCGGCGTCGGTCCCGTGGTCCCGGGCGACCGCCTCGAGGCGGTCATCGAACGCATCGGTACGTTACGGATCGAGGTCGAGTAGGGCCTTCTACTGCCCGGCCGACTTCGCCAGCGAGCCCTCGATCGCCCGCACCTGGCCGGCATCCGCGGCGTCGGGGCGTAGCTCGAGGTACTTCCTCAGCAATTCCAGCGCTTCCGCCTTGTCGCCCGTACGAATTGACAGGAACCCGAGTTCGCGGATCGCGTCCGCGTGGGACGCGTCGATCGCGAGGCACTTGCGGTAGGCCCCGACGGCCTGTTCGAGTTGCCCTCGGTTCGAGAATCGAGCACCGATCAGGTACCACGCCGACGGATCGGCGGCGGCCGATTCGTCGAGGCGGGCGAGGATCGCCTGGCCTTCCTCTTCCCGGCCGAGCTTGAAATAGAGCGCGGCGAGTTCGGGGTAGACGGAGGACTCATCGGGGAA
>Ga0255049_10001991_pt1 | contig 10936 bp, 9 predicted proteins | sample JV7_2_3_MG_FD_183615 | JGI IMG/M metagenome (GOLD analysis project Ga0255049, IMG submission 183615) | Seawater microbial communities from Jervis Inlet, British Columbia, Canada - JV7_2_3 | ecosystem: Environmental > Aquatic > Marine > Inlet | place: Canada: British Columbia | collected 2016-10-06
AGCAATGTCGGAAAAGTAGAACCATGCGGCCCATCGGGGCCACTGCCACCGGCTGTGGTGGAAGTATTGCTGTTGTGACAGTCGATACACGTAATAATACTGCCCGGCGCGATGATCAGGCTGGGTACGTTAGGATTAACGCTTGGTCCCAGTATCGGATGGAATGATGGATTACCGGTATCAAACTCCATGGCGACATTGGTCTGCTCGTGCACGCGGGCCGTCGGCGGTGCCGGTTTACTGCCGCTGTAACCATGACAGCGAAAACACAGTTGGTACACCTCGGTGATAGGATTTAATTCGCCAAGACCTGACGAGTCGAGTCCCCTGACACCGTTTAGTGGTCCAGGCAGATTGCCATTATCAGTGCCGCTGACCGCATGCGGGTTATGACAGTCAACACATTCGACATGCCGGGACTGGACAACGGCAGACTCGACGCTTGGACTGGGGTCGTGAACATCCGTTGTCATATCAATTGGATGACTGGAGGCCTTGTTAAACTCGGCAGCAATATTGGTATCGGCAACAGTGCCGTTGTGGCATTGCAAACAGGTATCCTCTTCAACGTCCTTAAGCAAGCGTTTCGGTGACGGAGCACTGTGTGGAGCGTGGCAGTTGAAACAACTGTTCTCGGCGACGGTAAAACCACGCCATTCCGCTCTCCTGTTATCCCAGGGTCCGGGCGAACCTGGCGTGTTTCCGGTCTGAGTGGCATGCGATGAAACCGCAAAGTCCCAGGTTGCAAAATCGTGGCACGTAAGACACAGGTCGCCATTCAATGATTGCACATTAAGAAACGGTTGCAGGGTGTTGTCATGTACGTCGTGACAAGTCGTACATTCAAGATATTGCCCCCCCTGCAACGGCAGAGGTGCGATATTCGCGCCATTGATCCCCGGCTGATGCAGACGCGTATCACTGAGTGACAAACTGTTATCGTAAGTAAATGAAACCGGGTGATCGTTACTCAAATCAGTACCCAGCCTGCCCCTGTCACCAACCCCAAATACAAAACCGGTATCTTCCTGGGATGGGTTAATAAAATCTCCCAATGCAATAGTGCCGTCATGACATGAGAGACAGAGCAGGGAATGATTACCTGACCTTAGCTGCGGGTTTTCGGGTGATGCATCAAGAGTGCTGCTGCCGTACAACTGATAGGTTTGTCCGGTGGGAAGTTCGCGGTTCCACAGCGGTGCGCTTTGTGATGAATGGTGAGGCGTATGACAAAAGACGCAGACCTCATTAACGGATCCGCTGGTCACTGAACCCGATCCGGAGATTGACAGATTATGCCTTGTGGCGGAGATATCTGACGCCGTTCCAACGGGCGCGACGCACAGCAAGATAACAATCAAGATCGCCTCGCGCCGCATCAGGTGTCACCCCCGATATATTCAAAAACCTGCACACGCTGATTCTGGGAATCAGCGACGAATATCCTGTTTTCTAATATGTAAATGCCAACCGGCAACCTGAATTGTCCTATGCCACCCCCCATGCCACCAAAAGACAATAAAAAGCGGCCCTCCGCATCGAATATTTGAACGTAGTTTGACAGGGAATCAGCAACATAAAGGTGCCCCTGTTTATCTGCACCCAGCCCTTTTGAGAGGGCAAACTGTCCGGACCCATCGCCGGATTTGCCAAAGGACGCTACAGGAGACCCATCCAGAGTGAACTCCTGAATGCGAAAGTTCATTGTGTCATTCACATAAAGGATATCGCCATGCAGAGTAAGGAATGAGGGAAAGTTGAATTCACCCATCGCTCCACCTCTTCTCCCAATAGCGTTCAGTTTTGCACCTTGATCATCGAATACGACTACCTGGTTTTCGAGAGTATCGGTGACGTAAAGGCGCCGGCTGTCGGCATGAAACGCGATCCCGGTAGGACGCATCAAACCGGAGATAGTATTTTGATGTTCACCTTGCCGGTCAAAAACGAAAACCTTCCCGAGGGCGGAGTCAGTAAGGTAAATGGCGTCGTGCCCCAAGCTGATTCCGATCGGGGATACAAAACCTTCACCATCAGCGTCGCTAATCACCGCATATTTCTTTTGTTTCATCATATACAGGTGAACGACCTTTAGTCCCGGGTCGACGATGGCGATCATGTCATCGTCGGCAGCAATTGCATACGGCCTCAACATTCGCTGACTTTCCTTACCAGTAAATACCTGTAAGAAACGTGAGAACGCCCCGGGTTTAATTCCCAGATCAGTGGGCTCGCTGAAAGAATACAGATATCGGATCCGGGGTTCTTGTGGCGGATCAGGCCAGACAGCCTGAGCTGCAGAAGCAGCGATATCTGCATCCTTCACTCCTGCAGGAGTGCAGCTAACAGCAAGTACAACCGTCAGAATTATCAATGCTCTTGTCAAAGTTTGCTCACTCAATATGCAAGTCCGTCATGTTCGAAGTTGTGGCATGACAAGGAACACGATCCGCTGAAACTTCCACGATCTTCAAAATGGATGTTATTTTCACTATTTGGGAAAACGACCGATGTATCGAAATTAATCAAATGTGAGTTGTTGGCTGTATTTCCCTGTACAGAGCTTATCCCGTGTGGGTCATGGCAGACACTACAGGGGGTACGATTTTCGCTGATGTGTAATCTGTGCTGCTCAAAGCTCTCATCACCGAGAATACTGTTCCGATCGTGACACATATAACACAAGGAATAAGCGCTCGGACTCTCAGGTGTCTGGTCCTGTGTTTGGTAGGCTCGAATTAACAAAGACCGGTAAATCGACCCATGCGGTCCATCAGGCCCTTTCCCACCAAGACTCGAATCGGTATCGCTGGAGTGGCAATCGCTACAAGTGATAGTACTGGTTTCGTTCAACGGTGCTATCAAAGAGGGAACGTTTGAATTAATGCCGGGGCCAACGACCGGATGAAACGATGGATTACCATTATCAAACTGAAGTCGCACATTGTTCTGATCATGCTGGCGTGGCGTTGGCATCGCGGCCTTGCCCTGGCTGTCACCATGGCAGCGAAAACACAATTCATATTCCGCGGTAGCCTCAAATTTCATTCCGCCATTAACATCAACACCACGCAAATTTTTCCAGTTGATAGCGGTACTGTTTGCCGCTGCCGCACCAAGCGAATGCGGATCATGACAATCACCGCATTCGACATGCCTATCCTCTGCGCTCACAATAATTGCTTCATCCGCTGCATGAACGTCGACCGTCTGCTCAATAGGGTGATGCGAGGTCTTATTGAATTCTGCGCTGATATCTGAATCTGCCACATTGCCATTGTGGCAGACCATACAATTGTCTTCTTCGGCATTGTAATTTAGAAGATATCTGCCATTCCCTGCCGAGTGGGGCGTGTGGCAATTGGAACAACCGTGTTTCGCAACTGAACCCCCCAAATCACTGAATGGCCATGGATCCAGTCCTCCATGGTTCCACGTAGCGGATGAATTATTGTGCGGGGATGTATCCCAACCTGCTTTTTTATGGCACGCGACACACAACGCTGTTGAGCTGTTATCCATTACCAGGAAATCACCATAAGTGTCGTCATGCGGATCATGGCAACTTGTACATTGAATCTTGTTTGCCGCGTCCAGCCGCACTTGTTGCGGTAACTTTTTTGGGTCTTCAAGCTCATCGTTCTTGGCCAACAGGTCCGCATCATACGAAAATGAGACGGGATGACCGTCGGACAGATCTGTCCGTTTTATGCCGTTTGAATTACTGATCGATTGAGTACGACTGAGCACATCACCCAATGCAATTGTGCCGTCATGACAGCCAAGGCATACAAGCGACGAGCCCTCCGGTTTACCGGTAGGCGCACCTTCAGTCTGTCTGCCATAAGGGTAGTCAAAAAGATTCTCCGCCAGCACCTCATTCCACAATCCGATCTTCAGTGTCTGACTGCGCGGAGGATGACAGAAGATACACTGTGCATCATTACTCTCGCCTTCGTACCCCGTCGAAAAAACCAGGGCCAGGTCATGGCGGCTGTCTTCCAGATTGAATGTTTGCTGTGCCATGGTCGTGCTCCAGGTCGAACAGAACAGCAGCAAATACAAACAAGACCGGCCTACAAGTTTCATGGTGAATTTCCACCTATATACCGGAACACCTGAATTCGACCATTATAGGAATCGGCCACATAAATTGTGTCTCGATCGCCGATAAAAATACCGGCAGGTAACCAGAATTCTCCAGGACCCTCCCCTCGATAGCCTAATTTAAAAAGAAAATCGCCGGACCGGTCGAAAATCTGTACTGAGTGCGTCATTGAGTCCGCGATATACACATGGCCATGGCTGTCTGTCGCAATACCTTTGGGTTGTGCCAGGTGTCCCGCGCCATCACCCGCTTCACCAAATTGGCGCAAGAAGTTCCCAGCAGAATCGAATACCTGTGTCCGAAAATTCATAGAATCTGAAACCAGAATTTCACCTTCATTGCTCATCCAGATCATAGTCGGATAATTGAATTCCCCTGTACCGGTCCCACGATGTCCAAATTTCTTCAGCAGAGCTCCATCACGTGCAAATACTTTTATTTCGTGGCTGCCCGTATCAACGAGATAAAGTCGTCCGCTTGGAGGATCCAATGCCAGCCCGGTCGGTCGTGCCAATAAGGCCTGAAGAGGCACTTTCACTGCCTCGGTTTTCCCGGGTTCTATCACGTATACAGCAGCCAGACGGGAATCGGTGACATAAACCTCACCGCTCAATCCGGCGGCAAGAGCAACCGGCGATGGCAGTGCTTGACCGTTCTGTCCCTGAATCAAATGGTAGCCGCCTCTTTCGAGATCAAAACGGTGCACACCACGCACGCCGGGATCAGCAACAAACAATATGTTGTCAGAGCTTTCTACAATCGCCACTGGTCGAACCAGGCGAATTTGGCGCGGCCCACCGATCAACTTCCGTAACTGTTGCAAGAAACCCTTTCCAATGCGGAGATCGTCACCACCTGAAAATGACATAACGAAAGCCAGTCGCGGACTGGACGGAGCGGCTGGCCATACCGGCTCTGCGGCTTCCTTTTCGGAGATCGGTTCGTGTACAACCGATACGCAAGCCGAAAGCATAATGGCAATGCAAATAACAATCCGCATTGTGTGCTGGGAATGCTGTTTTACGATAGTCAAAACAATTCTCTTCTTATGCGCAACCAAAACTCGTAGTTTTCACTTTTGATATCTCCTTGCTGTTGCCTTTCATACCTTGCATCCATCGCGAGCAGGATTTTGCGAATGCGCCATTGCGCCTTCAGTTTTGCTTTGCTCATGCTGCGTAATATTGTCCCACCTGTATCCTCATCATAATATCCTTCCGCCCTGACAGTCAGAGTCTTGCTTGCCTGCCAATTCAAATTAGCGTTGAATACGGTCATATCTGCGTCCTCAACCGAGTTCAGATTATCCACAAAGTTGCGTGACGCAGAGAAATTCAGTCTCATACGATACGGCAACGGTGCCTGCACTGAAAAAAGAACGGATTTCTGCTTGTATGGATTTATGTCTTCATCCTGATCAAGATACCGCGCCTCACCATAAAGCTGGAGTCCCATCCAGCGCAGGGGCAGTTGCTCTCGTAGTCCGATTTCCACAGTCCTGACCGAATTAAATGGCAGTGTTGAGAATCCGGATTCCAATACTTGTTTGTTATCGCGGTAACGTAAGAAAATATTGTGGTATTTAGCGAATTTGAAGTCGGCGTTGACTGTCTGGCTTGTTTGTGAGTACTCGAAAGTTCCTCCGGTTTGCGCCTCGTAGTCGACCAGTACAGTTTCTCCATCAAGGATGCTACCGCCGATCATTCGTTCTATCTGGGTCCGGGAACCAATCACAATCAGGCGATAGTCCACGCCCTCATCCAGTATCTGGGTACTGGTTTCATTGCGAACTATCACGCTGTCAACAATGATGAAATCCCGTGACAGGCTTACCGGCACAGTTCCGATTAATACGACTGCTTCCTCGAAAACGCGTATCGTCGTTTCCGAGGACTCCCGGTCCTTGAGTTCGTAACCAAGCCCCAGGGATATATTGAGTTGGCTTGCTCTGAATGTTTTCTTGTAACTGCCACCTGACGTCAAACCGATAGCATTCTGCATAAGACGGTCTTTTTCCTCCGATCGGTCAACATTGGTGCGGATGAAACCATTCAGTGTCGGCGTCGGCGAATAATGCAGTGCAGCACTCGCCGTTTCCGTCCGGATCTTGACCATGGTCTCCGGTCTTTCAGACTGGTTGAATCCATAAACATACCTGGACTCGAGCGTGGACGAGTGTAGCCAGCGAATTCTGGGCGACAAACTGATGTCTGTCACATCCGGGTTATCGCGCCGGTTAAAGCTGGCGGTTTGGTCAATGTGCAACTGATCGCGGCTGCCCAGCCGCCAGTTGGATGTCAATAACATATTCCGCGATCGACGCAGCGTTTCCTGGATTGTTCTGCTGGGGTCTCCATTGCGGGAACTTCGGCTCGCTATTTCGTAGCTCAACGCGATCCGGTCTCCGGAGGAAAAGTCTTTCCTCGACTTTAGCGTGACACGATCAGATGTTGTATCGACGATACGGTCCAGGGATTCCCCATTTAGGGAATCCGTGAATGCGTTTATTGAAAGGCTTACAGGAAGTACGTCTCGCAACTGAAAGTCAACTCCGTATCTTTCTGTTGTCTGCGTAAAGCTACCTTCCAGGCCCGTTCGCACCACCGGATTTGCGCGTAGATAGGTAAAGGTCGTTGGATAGGGTTTGTCCTTCAAGAACTGCAAGGTTGTATTGATATTTAGTAATGTTTGCTTTTGAATACTATCTGTCAGTGTTGTTCCACCGGTCGCCAGCGAGAACTGCTCGCGGCTCACTTCCTGGCGATCGGACAGCACACTACCACCGAGGCTTATCCGTAATAGTCTTGGATGATATATGTAACTATTGGTGGACCCGCCTATCTTGATTTGTGACCTGTAGTCATCAATAGTCGTTTCAATCCCGGTTGCTTGATTATTGGTCTCGTTATTTCGATAAAGCAATTCAATAAAAGCTTGTACATTTGTCAGCCGAAACAAAGCTAATTCGTTCGCTGCGGCCGCCAGTCCCGGCAACAGAATCGATACCAGTGCAACGCAAGAAATAAGCAATTCACGCATTCAGTACATCTCAGCGGTCCGTTTGCCGATGTTTCTCGAGACTTTATACGCAACGAGTGTGCTTACTCGTCTTCATTTGCCATCGACTCATGACGGCCGAAGCCAAAAACATTGACCCTGTTACGACCAAATTGATTGGCAACTGCAATAATATATTCCAGCTCAAAACTCGGATCTGCGTACTGCTGGAAAAAAGAGACACTGTCATAGTCAATATCGATATCTGCAGGCAAGTCCAGACCGCCTCGATGTGTCGACGCCGGCTCGCCAAAATACAATAGCAAGTCGCCCTCACTATTGAACAGCTGAACAGTCTCGAAAGCAGCGTCTACAACGTACAGCCGGCCCATACGGTCCACAGCTACACCTTTGGGGCGGGCAAAGTCACCTGGGGCGGTGCCAACGCCCGCTCCGAAACTTCGGACAAACTCACCGTCCTGGGTGAATTTCTGCACACGGAAATTGCCAGTATCGCTGATATATAAATGCTTGTCCGGCCCAAGCGCAATGTTGGTCGGCTGAAAAAATCTATTTTTCTCTACGCCTGCCCCGCCAAAGGAACTCAGCTCGTCACCCGTATTCTTGTCGAGTACTACCACTTTGTGGCCCTGAATATCGACCACATACAAACGGTCTTCATCAACCACAACGTCCGCCGGTCGGAATTGCCCGCGCTTGCCGTAAGCCATCAGAAACTTGTCATTGCTGTCAAAAGCGAATATCTGGCCTCTGTCAGTGTCCGTTACGTATTTTCTGCCCTCGTTGTCAATTTCAATATTGACAGGTTTCGCCATGACAGCAGACCCGGACCCGAGAATGAAACGATAGTCTTTTGCTGCTACGTCAAAGATCGCATAACCGCCGCCACGAGTATCCACGACGTGGACCTGGCCCTTGCTGATAGTCACCCCATAGGGTTTGTTCAGCACCTCCTCGTCCTCCAGGTTTTCGTCACCGAGAACAAAATCACTTAGCCAGCTGCTTTTCTTTTTCTTTTCTTCTCTTACATCTGCAGCTACCGAGAAACTGGTAAGGAACTGAATGCGTGGTATCTCCGGCAGTGACGGATAGAAAAGCGTGCCAGTATCATCTTCGCTATCCCGCGAATCCTGTGCCTTGGCCGGGACCAGACAGACGCTTAGAAAAAACGGGATGAGGAAAATATTTTTCAATTTTGAGTTCCTGCTTCGCACTAGTCGCATTATATTGTTCCCATTTCCATAATCTTATGATGTCGCGGTACAAACGTTACCTGATCTCAAAATATTAATGTCTCACAAAAAACACCCCCATCCAACCGGAAGGGGGTGTTTTGACTTTCCCTGGCCCCTGTCGGAATAGACAGTGGTTGTGATTATCCCAAAGGCTATTTTATGTGGCAGGTCATGCAGAGAGCACTAGCAGTATTATTAACCCTGAGCAATTTCGGGTTACCGGTGCCATGTACGTCATGACAAGAAGCACATTCCAGCTGGTCGTTCCCGCCACCAAAGAGCGGAATTATGCCACCCACCACGCCGCTTACATTAGGCTGAATTTCTGGATCGCCTGCAGGACTAGTGTCTGGCCAGGTGAAGGCTACCGGGTGGTCGTTGCTCAGATCACCAGTGCCAGCGCTTACCTCACCAATATTGAAGTCTGCATTGACATCGCCAATGAAGACCGAGCCAGTTGCACCGCCAAACGAATCGAGTGCTATGCTGCCGTCATGGCAAGACAAGCACAGTTTTGAAACGCCGGTGGGAGTGTCGCTGAAATTTGTACCATCGATGTCGCTGCCAGGAGTTGTATTGGGCGTGTACATGGCAAAAGTAGCCGTTGAGGTAGCACGGTTCCACAGAGGCCCTTCGGTCGGAGAAATGGAATTATGGGGTGTATGGCAGACCACACAAATTTCCCCTGTTGTATTCCAGGCGTCACCGGCCCCACCACCACTGAGCCCATCGCTGAAATCGTGTGCAGTACCCGCAATCTGAGCCATCGCTGATGTTGAGAACAGGGTTCCCATTCCCATCAATAACCCCAACAACAGGGTCGTGAACAACCGATTCCGTTGGCCTGAGATTAAAGTATTCATTGCCTTACCCCTTCTGTCTAGTTGTATAACTGGTTCGGATAAACATCCGTTTTCAATGGCAACAATATTGTGGGATAAATGTAACTCCCGTATGAGCGACCAATAATTGTTTGTAATGAAATGTAAACGGATGTAAACAGGGCGGATCTCTATATCTATCGCGGCCGGCACGTCGTTGGACATTGTCGCGCAGAACGTTCTACTATTAATTTCCGAACAAGTTACCGGGTAAGAAATTGCCGATTGTTATGACACGGTCCCCCATACCATTATTCCTGTTGATGCTTGTCTGCTGGTGGTCTCTGGCCAATGCGGATGAGTTTTCTGAGCTGAGAGCCGCGGCAAAATCCGGCGACGCCGTTGCCCAGTACAATTTGGGAAGCTTTTACGGCAACAAAGGACGCAAGGGCAAGGGCAAAGTGCGGGACGATGAAAGCGCAGTGCTTTGGTACACAAAAGCCGCGCAGCAAGGTCTTGCAGAGGCCCAGTTCGATCTGGGCAGGATGTATGTCATCGGGCAGGGCATCACACGAGACATTGAATTGGGTGTTTCCTGGCAATTGAAAGCGGCGGAACAAGGTCTTGCAACAGCACAGTTCGCAGTCGGCACGCGGTATTACCTTGGATCAGGTCTCGCAAAAGACCATCAGCAAGCATTTGCCCTGTACTTAAAGGCAGCGGAACAAGGTCTTGTGGGTGCACAAAATCAGCTTGGTGGCATGCATTTCCGCGGAGAGGGCGTCCCTGAGGATAACGTGCAAGCACACAAGTGGTTCAACATTGCGGCGACAAATAACGACAAGATTGCCGAGCGATATATATTGTTTCTTGAAGAAATAATGGATTCGGAGCAAATTGAAGAAGCAGAGGAATTGGCAAAGGAGTGGTTGGCAGAGCACTCACCTGATTAAATCAGTTATTCCGTCGTTACTCTTGCATCCTCCAGAATGACCGAATAAATATAGCCATAACCAAAATCCTTATCCAGTGCGAGTTTCCCTTCGAAAATCACAACATCGCTAGTTGCAACTGTAGCATCGGTGGTAACGGTCAGATCATTGGTGGTACTGCTATCCCTGATATGAATCCAGTTCTTGCCCAGGACGCCGGCGGTGAACTTGGTTACCTGTCCCCGCACACGTATCGTATCCCCGTTAAGTTCGTCTCTTTGCGCATAAACCTCGGCTATCGTATGGCCGCCTTCCACCTTGCTGATATCCTCGGATAATTCCGCAACCGGCTCCTGGCTGATGCTACCGTGTGCAGCCGTGGCGGCTGCACTCATTCTTGTTGCACCATCGTCAGTGATAAAATGGTCCACAAAATAGATGACGGGAAAGTTGCGCTGCAGGGTCTTGCTGTAGAAGTCCCGCATCGGTATCCCGAGCGAAAATGACACCTGGTCGTCGATATTTACCGACGTGCTGGGTACAGCGGCCCAGACTTTGTCATTACCGGTATCAACTTCAACATAGGTATATCCCGGAACATTAATAGATGTCGATACCTTCCCATCAATAGTGCTCGGCACGTCCTGCTGTATTTCCTCTGCGCTATCCTCCTGTGCTGCGTGGCCTGAGCCTATTATGTTTGTAATGAAAAGGCCGACGGATAAACACACGCATAATATCAAAAGGAATTTGATTCGAAATATCATGATGGTTGTTCTCCCTCTACAATGGATCGTGCGTTAGCAATATCTCGAGCTACTT
>Ga0255049_10001994_pt1 | contig 10928 bp, 7 predicted proteins | sample JV7_2_3_MG_FD_183615 | JGI IMG/M metagenome (GOLD analysis project Ga0255049, IMG submission 183615) | Seawater microbial communities from Jervis Inlet, British Columbia, Canada - JV7_2_3 | ecosystem: Environmental > Aquatic > Marine > Inlet | place: Canada: British Columbia | collected 2016-10-06
AATATAACCCTATTTTCTATGAATTTCGGGCTGCTGGCAGAAAAAGTTAATGATTTTTAAGTAATTCTCGTATCAAGTTAAGCTACAGTAATTTCATGCAGAGCCATTTTGTTTAATAATCTAATTATGGAGTCCTGGCTTAGTGCCATCCAATATTAGAGTTTTCCTGCTCATGTTTCAGTCGATATGACTGGTAGGAGGCTGGTTATACAGTCTATCCCTTCGAAGCAAGAAGGATGTGCTGTAAGCGGTAAATTTATATCTGAAAGCGGGGTATAAGCACTCCAAATATAATCAGTTTTTAGCCGCGATTGCTTTTAAACCAATAGACTAACATCAAAGTCAATCCGAGCAGGTAGGTGGCAGTAAATAATATTCCAAAAAATCCCATAAAATCTCCGGTGGGTCAACTCACAAGCTGATTAACCCCGCTTAAAACTTATCTTTATATTAGATCAAGTTGCAGGCTCAATCAGTGAAGTTCGTCCCAAAATTAAAATTTTGGGAAAATAGGCGGACACTAACACCTGTTTCACCCATCAAACGATTCTATCAACCGATAGTCTGCGATAACGTTGTATAATTGGCGATTTCAAAACTTCGCGGAAATGATGGCGAAGCTTTCACCGGGCGTGAGAATAAAAACTCCGCACGATTCATAATGCTGTTAGAGGGTGAATTATGTACTTGATTACAAATAGAGCACTGAATACCAAGGACAAAAAAAAGGGCCTGGATGTTTTCGCAAAGACACCCAATCCGGAGGGGCCAAACGAACTGAGATTAATGCAGATCACCAGAAAAAATAACACCTGGGTTAGTAAAGAAATTAAAGACAAACTCACACACGCAGCCGTTAAAGCCCTGAAAAAGAAACATGGGCTAGATATCGATATTTCCAAACCGTGGTATGGAAGCCTTCAGGTGGCATGCGAACTTTTTGCCCAGGCCCGTGAGCAAAAGAAGTCGATACTATTTTTTATCCACGGTTATAACAATGACGTCGAGGACGTGATGAAAGCTGCCTATGAAATCGACAGGCTTTACGGGGTGATCGTGGTGCCTTTTACCTGGCCAGCTAATGGTGGCGGTAAAATCTCTGGCACCGCGTCCTATCTTAGTGATAAGGCAGATGCACGGGCTTCTTCAGGCGCATTAAATCGTGCTGTCGGAAAGATCCAGCAATTACATCTGATGCTGACTGCAGCTCGCAAAACTCAACTCTTCGATCGCGCGCAGAAAAAACACCCCAATAATGGACAGGACGCGCAATCCCACTTTGTCAAACTAGTAGAGAAGGATTGTCCGGTAACCCTGAATCTGCTGTGCCATAGCATGGGTAACTATGTTTTCAAGAACACGTTAAAAACTGGTGATAATGCAACCTCGAAACTGGTGTTTGACAATATATGCCTGGTCGCGGCTGACGCAAATAATAAAAATCACGCGCAGTGGGTAGGTAAACTGGACGTGCGGAAAAGAATTAATATAGTCATTAATGAAAACGACTCCGCTCTAAAGGTTTCGCGTATCAAACCCGGCGATGAGCAGTTGGCGCGCCTTGGGCATTACACGCGTAAGCTCAACAGTCCAAATGCTCATTACATCGATATTACCGATGCTGAACATGTAGGTTCGGAACACACTTATTTTAAAGGTGATGCTATCGCCAACGAATCGTTAAAATTTATATTTAAGGAAATGTTTAACGGTCGCCCAGTCGAACAACATCTTGAATTTCAGTCGGACAATAAGAGTTATAAACTGGGTAATTCGGGTATTTAAAACATAAAGCCGGGGCTTTCCGTAAGGTCAATGATGAAAAATGGCTGCCTACTGCTTGAAGCATCGGGCATGGAAAAACTGCCGATGGTCGATGCTGACATATCGCTATGCCAGCAGGTAGAACTCGGCCAGCCTTATGATGAATTATTGCACGAGCTTATCGATAACATTGCCTGGCGCCAGGAGGAAGTGACGATATATGGGAAGGCACATTTACAGCCGAGGCTTAGCGCCTGGTATGGCGACAAGGAATTAAATTATTGTTACTCGGGAATTACCATGCATCCTCGACCCTGGAGTCAGACACTACTGAATTTAAAGGCACGGGTAGAATCACTGACTGACCAGGACTTTAACAGCGTATTACTCAATTACTATCGTGACCATCGGGATGGCATGGGCATGCACAGTGACGATGAATCCGAACTCGGCAAACAACCGGTGATTGCCTCGCTCAGCCTCGGCGAAGAGCGAACCCTGGTACTCAGGCACAAATACCGGAAAGATTTAAATACCATCAAACTACCGTTGCCATCGGGTAGTTTGCTGGTAATGAAAGGCGCAACACAAAATTATTGGAAGCACGGCATTAACAAACAAAAACAGCCTTGCGGGCCACGCCTGAATCTAACATTTAGAAATATAATCAAACACCGATAGTGGCGATTCGAAGTACCTGTAAAATCTATAACCAGGCTCTCGCAAAGGCACAGGGGCCGCAAAGGAAAGGCGCAAAATAGGGGACAAGAAGATTTGGAATTGTATTCATCAAGTAACAATTCAGGATCATTTCACAGGGAGTGATTTATTGAAACACATCATTTCGCCTTTGCGTGCTCTGCGTCTTTGCGAGAGCATCAACAAGCTGACCATAGCTGTTAATTCGCCTGGCTTGCATAACCGCTACCAATCGCAGAAAAAGGCAGATTCAGTTTTAGTTCGGGCACTTGCCTGCCGACCCAGGCGGTGAAGGTATTGCTATTAGGGCCTGGGAATACCTTGTAGGTCGCTTTCCATGGATAAGCGCGCGCGGCCTTGTCGACTGCAGCAATCAGTTCATCGACCCCCACTCCCCGGTGCGTTTTTAACACCCGGGGTTTCTCGCCGTACCAGTAACGATCAGGAATGTCCTGGGTAATCCCCAGAACCTGCGAGCCGTTACTGCCACGCCATCCGATCACGTCGTACACGGTATAACCAGTTTCGCCAGTTCGTTTGGCTGCAATCCAGGTGTGAATTGCAAACCAGCCACGCCAACTCCAGGCGTCGGCGCCGTAGACCTGCAACACCGCTTCATTGGTCACCGCGGGGTCGGGCGCAATTCCAGCGGACTCGCGACTGGCAGTGTGCCAGTCGGCATGACTCGAACAGCCAACCAGAAACAGGACTGTAATGACTACGATCAGCAGTGGTTTCAAAATTTCCATCAGTATATAGTTCACTAAAACGTGGTGAAGTTCAATATAGCCTGGACAATATATCGCTGCCACTGATCGACTTAAAGGCTAATAATGAATGACTCTGACAAGCACTTTCTCACCAATTTCCTGGCACAGGAATCGGCTGGTGGTATTTTATTAGTCAGTACTGCCGTGCTTGCGATGCTAATCGCAAATTCTCCACTCTACTCATACTACGTACTTATAATTGATACCCCGGTTGAAGTTAGAATTGGCGCTCTGAGTCTGGCCAAACCCTTATTGCTATGGGTCAATGACGGCCTTATGGCAGTATTTTTCTTTTTGGTCGGGCTGGAATTGAAGCGCGAGGTTTTAGAAGGAGAGCTCTCGGACATCAGGAAAGTTATATTGCCTGGCCTGGGAGCTATTGGAGGAATGGTCGTTCCAGCTGGTATATATTTTTATTTTAACAGTAGCGACCCTGTGGCTCTAAAAGGATGGGCCATTCCGACCGCCACGGATATCGCCTTTGCACTGGCCGTGCTTACCCTGCTCGGCTCCAGGGTTCCAATTAGCCTGAAGGTTTTTCTCACCTCTATCGCAATTTTCGATGATATTGGTGCAATTTTGATTATCGCCTTTTTCTACACCAGCAAAATTTCTTTCACCGCCCTGGTCATTTCTGCAGTCTGTATCTTGTTGCTTTTTTTACTCAACAAGCGAGGCGTGGTGAAGATAAGCGCTTACCTGGTGGTCGGGGTTGTCATGTGGGTCGCCGTGGTTAAGTCAGGTGTGCACGCCACATTAGCGGGGGTCATATTGGCCATGTTTATTCCCATGCGATCTGCAGCCAACCCCGAAAGTTCACCGCTTAAAAACCTGGAACAGGATTTACATCCGATAGTCGCCTCTGCGATCTTACCAATTTTTGCTTTTTGCAATTCCGGGATCAATTTTGCCGGGCTGGATCGCGAGGCTTTGCTGCACGATATTCCCCTGGGGATTGCCCTGGGCCTGTTCTTTGGAAAGCAGCTCGGAGTGTTCGCATTTTGCTGGTTAGGTATAAAACTTCGCGTCGCGCAACTACCGAATGAGATATCTTTTGCATCCCTCTATGGTGTGGCATTACTTTGCGGTATCGGTTTTACAATGAGTTTATTTATAGGCTCACTGGCATTTGAGGAGACCGGCGCCAATTTAATAATCGACGAGCGACTGGGAATAATTTTGGGATCTTTGGCTTCGGGTGTATTAGGCTACTTTGTTTTGCTTAGCAGTCTACATGGCAACAGGAATTAGCACCGGCCTACTAGCCCGCATCTTGCAGGTTAACAGCAATTCAATTTGGTTTAATTTCTTAATTCGAGGTTGGGGTCGAAAACAGTAATCTCGATACCCGAATACCACGCTGAAACATTTTTTATATCTTGCTCGCTTAGCATTTTCGCCACTAAAGACATCTGCGGGTGCGCAATCCTGCCTGACTGGTAATCTTTGAGTCGGGCAACTAAATATTCTTTTTGTTGCGCTGTCAGGTTTGGAACAATTACAGAGTTACCACCTGAAACCGCCTGGCCATACAATCCATGGCAGTTTGAACAGATTTGGATGGCTTTTACCTTACCAGCCTGTGCCTCCGGGGTCAGGTTTTCGTCGATCGAGTCTCCAGCCATTACCGATGACGCCAACTCTTCAGAAAACCAGGGGCTATCAATCTTGATTCTCGAGTACCACTCTGAAACATTGTCGATATCCTCGTCGGAAAGCATCTGTGCAATTAACGACATTTGCGGATGCTCAATCCTGCCCGATTTGTAATCTTTAAGCTTGGCGATCAAATAGGTTTTTTGCTGGGCAGTTAGTTTCGGGGAAATTGCGGAATTCCCACCATTGGTTGCCTGTCCATCAAGGCCATGGCAGTTTGAACAGATCTTGCTGGCCCGATCCTTCCCTGCCTCTAATTCCGGGGTGAGAACTACTCCAGCTTCACCCGCTGATGCTTGTGCTACTACAAAAGAAGAGCAAATGATGAATGGGAAAATAAAGTTAAATACTTTTTTTTTCATTTATTTTGCTGGCGGAGTAAAACTAATAATTTTAGGCTCTTCGGGATAATTCATGGGTTAATACAAAGGTAGTTCTCGCCAAGGCGCGGAGAACGCAAAGGATTTTATCTGCATATTCAAGTAGATAAAGCATTTACCATTTATCTCTTAGCGTGCCTGGCGGCTTTGCGAGAGCATCATCATTTTCAGGTTTACACGTCAGCATTGATTTCTCGATCTTGATACAATAAAAGTCACTTGAAATCATACACTTATCTGTTTTCTCCTGTTCGCCTTTACCCACTAATTTTTCGGACGAGGCTAATTTTAATAGCCTGAATCATCCTGGCTTCGCCCCCGGATCGATTGCCAGCTTCACAAAGCGCTATTCCTTCATTTTTAAGGGATTTTATTCGCTGGAGATTCTCTTCAGTATAAGCGTACTGCTTTTTCCCGTATGCTCTCTCGGACTCTTTCCAGATATATTTTGCGTAATACTTGCAGTAATAATCCGGTGATCTCAGGTAGGCTTGATATTCAGCTTCTGTCTGGCAGTTACCCTTTCCATCACAAACCCGGTTCTGATCTGTTTTACTAGCCGCCTGCGGCGTTCCGAACAATAAACCCAGATGAACAGGATTAGTATTAAATTTTTCACGCTATGTTGAATACTAAAATTAAAAAATGGACCGGTTTTTAAAAAAACCGGTCCATGCCCATCATCAAGTCAATCAGGCTTTACGGACCCTGGTACGATATTCTGTACACTACTCCGGCCTTGTCATCTGATACAAGCAATGATCCATCGACGTATTGTTGAACGTCGACCGGCCTGCCCAGATAAATACCCATTTCCGTCATCCAGCCTTCGGCAAAAGGTTCTGTCTTTTCAGCATTCCCCTCGGAGTCCAGGTAAGTAACCATAATCCTTGCGCCTCTGGGTTTCACAGCATTCCACGAACCATGTTGGGCACTAAAGATCGCATTATGGTATTTCTTGGGAAACATTGATCCAGTGTAGAACATCATCCCCAGGTCTGCCGCATGCGCAATCATTTCTACTTGAGGCGCGCAGTAATTATCCGCGAAAGCCGTAGGAATGGTCTGGTCCATGTACTCGTTGGTTCTGACTTCCCCTCCGCCATAATAAGGGTGTCCATACCAGACATTCGGGCCTAAAGAACAGGCTTTGTTCAACTCGCCTGGCGGTGTTTCGTCGCCCATTCCATCCACCTGGTTATCAGTAAACCAGAGTGACCCATCCTTCGGATTAAAAGCATGACCGACAGAGTTTCTAACTCCAATAGCAACAATTTCTCTCTCTAATTTTCCTGGGAATCGGTTGAATCTTATGATGCCACCTATGCCAATGTCTTTATAAGGTGTAATTTTGTCCGGGCCGGTTACGTTAACCGGTTGACCCAAACTAACGTACAGTTTGTTATCTGGACCAATCGCACAGATCCTGGCAGTATGGTTGTATGATTCTTCCTCGGGTGGAATCAGTTCTCCCTGGCCAATAATAGGTATTGCTGCTGTGTCCGGGCTTTCCATAAAGTATTCAGCCGCCGGGAACCATAAAACTCTGTTTCTCTCGGCAACATACAAATGCCCATCATCCGAATAACAAACACCATTTGGAATATCAAAGCTTACAGTCGGAGCAAATTGCTCTACAGTGTCCGCAATGTTATCCATATCCCGATCGGTTGCTTGCCATACCTTGGTTTTCCTTGTTCCAATCCAAACAGCTCCCTTGTTACGGCTAATGGCTAAATGCCTGGCATCTGGCGCCACGGCAAATAGTTCAATTTTGAACCCGGCCGGCATCTTGATATACGGGATAATGTTTTTCCTGATATTGGCCGCAAATTTGGTATCTTGAGGAATTACTTCCCCTTGCCCACCGCCGGTTTTCTGAAAGTTACTTAACTTTTTGATATTTTCCTCATCCCCGGCTGCGAATGTACTATTGGCAATTAGCGACAGCAGAAATACGGAAATTGATAGCGATAATATTTTTTTCATCTTCTCTCCCCTTATAATTATCTGTTAGACGAACCCCCATTAAAGCACAGCTGCGGTATTAAATACAATCTGGTATACCAGAATTTATAATACCTAAAATCGCGGCACCGCTGAATTTCCACAACCTATCAATGAACGCTAGAATGTGGTATTCCTGTTTCAAGTTCAGAATAGAACCTACCGAGTAAACATAAAATAATTACCCTAACTCAGTAGTAGGGCTTTACACTCATTAGGTGCAAGAATGTTAATAGAAAACCTTCGACCATTTGTTGTAGTCACACTGTGCGTCGTCACATCACCCTTGATTGCGCAAGTATCAAATCTTGAGCCTATTATTGTTAACGCGACCCGGGTAGAGAAGGATACGACAGAAATACCGGCTGCAATCAGTACCATCGGGCAGGATGAAATTCAGCTTGGTAGCGAACAACTCGGTCTCGACGAATCGCTGGGCCGGGTGCCGGGCCTGTTCATGCTCAATCGATACAATTTTGCTCAGGACCTTCGTGCTTCTATTCGTGGGTTCGGTGCACGTTCGAGCTTTGGTATCCGCGGCATCAAGATTATCGTCGATGGCATCCCCGAGACCCTGCCGGATGGGCAGGGATCCGTAGATGGGATAGATATCGGCTCGGCCAGCCAGATTGTAGTGATTCGCGGCCCGACTTCCTCGCTGTATGGCAATGCTTCCGGCGGTGCGATTTTAATCGAATCCGAGCGCGGTCCAGCAATACCCTTCGCCGAGGTTCGTGGCACCGTCGGCGATTTCGGCTTTAATAAATTACAGGTCAAAACCGGCGGTGAAACGGACAAGGTTAACTACCTGATAAATATATCGGATACATCGACCGACGGATACCGGGATCATAGCGAATACGAAAACACCCAGCTAAACGCGCGCTTCGAAACCTCGCTGTCGAGCAACTCCAGCCTGTTGACCACGATACACCATACCGATCAACCGATTGCCAACGATCCTGGTGGCCTGACTGCAGCAGAAGTGGCGGCAGACCCGTCACAGGCAAGGGCGCGAAATCTGGCCTTTGATGCGGGTGAGGCGCTGCAGCAGACACGTATCGGCCTGTTATATAAAAATAGTCTTAGCGACGGTCGTTACCTCGAAACCCGGGTTTACAAAACCGACAGGGAGTTTAGCAACAGGCTACCCCTCGCGAGCCCGCCCCCGCCTTTTAACGGTGTGGGGGATGCTGGTGCTGTTTTCCTGGATCGTAATTTTATTGGGGGCGGTCTCAAGTACATAATTACAGACGATTTGGCAGGTAAGCAAAATCGACTTTTAGCCGGTTTCGATTACGATTACCAGGACGATGATCGCAGCCGTTTCGATAACGTGCTCGGCATTATTGGTGCGCAAAGGTTAGACCAAAATGAACTGGTTACGTCACTCGGTGCATATTTGCAAAATGAAACGAAACTGACCGATACAGCCGAACTCACTGTAGGACTGCGCCACGATAACATACAGTTTGATGTCACCGACCGGTTTCTATCCGATGGAGACGATTCCGGCAAGGTTGATTTCCAGGAGGTCAGTCCTACGGCGGGAATCAGTATTAAGCATGATGAAGACACACACTTCTATGCGACCATCTCCCAGTCCTTCGAAACGCCGACCACCACCGAATTCGCCAACCCTTTTGGCGGCGGGTTCAATCAGACCCTCGAACCCCAGGAAGCGACCAACTACGAAATCGGCATCAAGACGCTGACAGATAATTATCGCTTCGAAATTGCGCTGTTCCACATTGATGTCAAGAATGAACTGATCCCGTTCGAATTGGTGACAGCACCCGGACGAACATTTTTCGAGAATGCCGGTTCTTCCAGTCGCGATGGGCTGGAACTCGCTTACACCCGGCAACTCGACAAACAGGTCAGCTTCTCCATGGCCTATACCTATTCGGATTTTGTTTTCGAGGATTTTACCGACGATAATGGCAATGTATTCGACGGCAATCAAACCCCTGGGATACCGCAGGACCTGTTTCATGTCGATTTATCCTGGTTTGGTGACTCAGGATATTATGCGACCTGGGATACCCTCTACACCGGTGAGCTATTCGCCGACAATGCCAACGCGACCAGGGTGGAATCGAGTAGCGTCTCGAACATTCGCCTGGGCCATAACGGATATTACGATGACTGGGAAGTCTCATCATTTTTGGGTGTCAATAACCTGTTCGACGAGGCTTACAATAGTAATATCAGGATCAACGCATTCGGTGGACGTTATTTCGAGCCGGCGCCAGTGCGAAACGCCTATATCGGAATCACTGTGCGCAAACGCTTTGCTGGCTAAATATTTTTGCAGTAAAGCAGGAATTCAATATGTATGATCAATTTCTGATGTTTCAAATGTCTCACCAAATGTTAAATTAATCGAACTGTTCACAAAAAAGCCGCTGCCATTTTTTACTCGACTCCGGCCTTTCTATAAAATTCTGGAGCTTTCCCGTACCTAAAGAGAAGACAAGGGATCACCCAGTAAATTTGCAACGTCCGGCACGCGCTCAAGTGCCCATTTTAATTGTTTCCGTATCGATCCGCTTAGCGAAGCGGGTGCGACATAGTTGGAAGGAGGAATACCAGCTTCTATATCGAGTAATTGCTGCTGCAATATTACATTGAAGATGATGTGGTGTGCATCGTTAAGATTATCAAAGATCGTGTTCATTTTATCTTGCTGGGCGCGCGCCGCCATTAAACGGTCTGGCGTGGAGTGCTTCTTAATACGGTGTTGAATCGCGAGTACGCGCGCGCAGGAAAAAATCGACATGATGCCTCCCTTTTTCAGATCCATGCGCCCGTCTTCAAGTTTAAATCGACCGAACATCCCAAGCGGTGATCGGTCCTTGCAAGCGTTAATAGACATCAGTTTTAGAAACGCGGTGCTCGCCGAACCTAGCTCAAACGCAAAATCCATGACTTCGTCCGCCAGGCCGATATTGCCGTGCACGCAAACCGCGTCAAAAAAGATATCGCAATTCAGGATGTCATCCGGTGTCTGGCGTTTGATCCAGGACTGAATGGTTTTTTGCCAGTGCTTTACCGAATGTCGCCAGTCGGCATTACTCGCCATGATATCGCCGTTGCAGTAAGGAACCCCGGCGATGTCCAGTATATCTGCCACGCGATTGCCGAGTTTGGCAAACCACTGGTCTTCATCACCATCGGGTTTGCCTTTTGCATATACGATGGCATTATCCTGGTCCATCGCCAGCATACTCTCACCGCGCCCGCCGGAGCCCAATACCAGCATGGCGTATTCACAGGGTGCTGAGCCATGACCTGCTTCGAGCATATCGGTCTCTGCGAGCTTGCAGGCCTGTCGGGTCAGTGCACAGAGTTCGTGCGAAATTACCGCGGCTATGTCGCGTGCGTCAACATCTTCAGCCATCAACCCACTCGCAACCTGGGCAATATGACCCCACACTTCGGCCATCTTCCCGGCGTCCTGAGCATGGTCGATATCATCGCCCAGGGCTACCGCATCATCCGCGCGTTGACGTAGCAGATCGCGCGCCGACAGGGCGCCAATTATATTGCCCTGCGCGTCATGCACGCCCAGATGGCGAAAATGTTTTCTCCGCATACGTGCAATAGCGCGATAAACGAATGCATCTGCCGAGAGGCTATGCAAAGGATA
>Ga0255049_10001996_pt1 | contig 10921 bp, 8 predicted proteins | sample JV7_2_3_MG_FD_183615 | JGI IMG/M metagenome (GOLD analysis project Ga0255049, IMG submission 183615) | Seawater microbial communities from Jervis Inlet, British Columbia, Canada - JV7_2_3 | ecosystem: Environmental > Aquatic > Marine > Inlet | place: Canada: British Columbia | collected 2016-10-06
AACCAGACAATCGCCGCTTTCGCAGTCGTGGGGATGATCCTTGCGGGATGTACGGGCGGCCGCGACGATTCCTCGGCCGATCCGCCGACCGTGGACGATTCGGGAGATTCGGGAGATTCGGGAGATTCGGGAGATTCGGGAGATTCGGGAGGGATCTTCGACGACACCAGCGATGATCGCTTCGCTGACGAGCGGGCGGATGAGGCAGCCGATGACGCAGCGGATGACGCGGCGGATGAACCCGCTGACGAGCCCGCCAACGAGGCGTTTGAGGATGCAGACGTCGACTTCGCTGACAGCGGCACCGCATCACCGAGCATTGCCGCCGGCGACGCCGAAGGTGGCCTGTTCGGTGCCGAACCGGAACAGCTCCCGGCGAGCAACCGTCTCGACGACAACACTTTCGAGGACTATGGCTACCGCGACTTCGTTGACGTCGACGACGATCCACTGTCGACATTCGCACTCGATGTCGATACCGGCTCGTACTCCCTGGCCCGTCGCTGGCTGGACGAGGGGGTGCTCCCGCCCCGCGAGTCGGTGCGTCCCGAGGAGTACATCAACGTCTTCGACTACGACTACGACACACCTCGCAACGGACTCGAGCTCACCGTAGATGGAGGCCCTTCGCCGTTCGATGAGGACAACTACCTCGTGCGGATCGGCGTCCAGGGCGAGGTCGTCGATGATCGTGACCGGGGCGCAGCGGCGCTGACATTCGTGATCGACACATCGGGATCGATGGACCGCGACGACCGGCTCGGACTGGTCAAGGAATCGTTGTCGATCCTGGTCGACGAACTCGACGACGACGACACCGTTGCGATCGTCACATACGACGACCGGTCGGGCGTGGTGCTCGAACCGACGAGCGCACGAAACCGCGACGAGATCCTGGACGCGATCGATCGACTCCGCCCCGGCGGCTCGACCAATCTCGAGGCTGGCCTGCGCGAGGGTTACCGGCTGGCCAACGACTCGTACCGGCGCGACGGCATCAACCGGGTGATTCTCGCCTCGGACGGCGTCGCCAACGTTGGCGTCAGCGACCCCGACCAGTTGGCGCGCATGATCCAGGATGACGCCAACCGTGGCATCAATCTGGTGACGATCGGCTTCGGAATGGGCAACTTCAACGACGTCACGATGGAGCAACTTGCCGACCAGGGCGACGGGTTCTATGCCTATGTCGACACACAGGACGAAGCCGAGCGACTGTTCGAGGACGAGCTCACCTCGACCCTGCTGACGATCGCCAAGGACGCCAAGATCCAAGTCGAGTTCGATCCCGAGATCGTCAAGGCGTATCGACTGATCGGCTTCGAGAACCGCGGGGTGCTCGACAGTGAGTTCCGAAACGATGATGTCGATGCCGGCGAGCTCGGTTCGGGGCACCAGGTCACGGCGATCTACGAGGTCGAGTTGCAGCGCAGCGTCGACCTCGACGACCGAGGCGACATCGGCGAGGTGTTCCTGCGCTGGGAGGACCCCGACGACGGTGACGTGATCGAGATCGACGAGGACATCGATCTGCGAGACGTCGAGCCGAACTGGACCGATACCGCCGACGACTTCCAGCTCGCGATCGTGGTCGCCGTGTTCGCCGAGCTGATGCGGGAGAACCCGTACGCCGACCGGATCGACATCGACGAACTATTCGAAGAGGCCGAGCGGATCGCTGATCAGCTCAACGATCGCAAAGTCGACGACCTCGTCGACATGATCGAGCGAGCAGCTGACCTGAGCTGAGGCCCAGACCAGTTCTGAGCCGGCCCCGACCGAGGGCAGGAAAGTCAGTCGCCCAGTTGATCGGTGAACGCGAAAGCGTTGGCTCTGGCCGCGTTGTCATCGACGTTCTCGTCATCGGGGTCCGCTGTGTCGTGGTCGTGGTCATCGTGGTCGTGGTCTTGGGCATCGGTGTCGTCGGTGCCATAACTGTGGACATGGGTCGTCGCCTGGCTCATCGCGGGCACCGTTAGCGTGGCGACCACGATGGCCGACACCACCATCGCTCGGGTGCAGACGACCGGTGTCGACAACCGGGCCCGACCGAGCCTTGTATCGGCCGACAGCCTCGCCGCCGCACCGGCCAAGGCGATACCGCCGAGCGATGCGGCGACGGCGTCCGCGAACCTGGGAGCCTCGACTACTTCGAGTCCCGCAATGAACCAAACGCCGACAAGGCGGGACGTCAACCAGCCGATGACCGCAGCCGCGTTGACGGCGACGACAGCGGTCGCCGGTGCGCGCCCAGGCCGGACCATCAATGCGATACCCGAGGCGAGTTGGGCTACGGCTAGGGCGACGAAGATGTTGGCCAGCAAGGGGTCCTCGGCGTGGACGCCGATGGCGACGGCGTGGATGGCCCCGGCGCCGATGCAGGCGACGGCGGAGATCGTCGTGAGCTGCTGGACGTGCTCGTCTACTACGTCGGTGGTCAAGTCTTGGACGTTCACATTCATGTCACTCCTTTTCCTTTGTGGTATCGATTTCGCGCCCGGTGCGCTGGTGTTCGAGCGAACCGCGGTGCACGCCTCCGATCAGCTCGCAGGCCATCACCTCGATGACAATCGATGCGGTCGGCGCTCGACCACGAGGCGCGGTTCCTTAAGGCCGAGATCCCGACTAGAGTTGTCACTCGGAACCGCTTCCGAGGCGAAGGCGAGGGCGGGCGCCAAGGCGGGCGCGAAGGCGAAGGCGGGCGCATGACGATGTCACAGCTGGTCACCCGAAACGACGGCGCAGGTCCCGCCGATCTTCGGCGACGACGAGCGCTGCCCCGCGGAGTTGTGTGGTCCGTGATCGGTTCGATCATCACCCTGTGCATCCTCATGGTTGCATCCGTGCGTCTCATCGATCGTGCGGCGACCTCGGTGGCCCTCGACGAGGCCGGCAGATTCGGCTCCGAGTCCGCCAAGCTCGCGTTTGCTCCGTTGCTCACCGATGAACTCGTCGCGATGGACCCGTCGGCACAACAGGCGATCGACGCAGTCGGCAATCAGCTGATCAGCGACAACGAGATCGTCCACATCAAGATCTGGTCCGAAGCGGGCACGATTCTCTGGTCGGACGAGAAGTCCATCGTCGGTGAGACGTTCAAACTCGACGACGCCGATCAGATCCTGTTCGCGTCGCAGGACCGCACCGTCGAGGTTAGCGAGCTCGAAAAGGCTGAGAACAACCTCGAGGTGGCGGCCGGCGAGGACCGACTGATCGAGGTTTACGTCGGCACGCGAACGACCAGCGGGACCCCGCTGGTTCTCGAGATCTATGCGCCGTACACGCGTGTCACCGACAGAGCAGACGCGCTTCGACGTGAGTTCATGCCGCTCATGTTGGTCACCCTGTTCGTGCTTGCCGGCGCACAGCTCTCGTTGGTGCTGTTCCTGGGGCGGCGCCTGGCGCGCTCCGATCGTCGGCACACGAGTCTTCTCGAACGCCTGATCGAGTCGAGCGACGCCGAACGACGCCGCGTCGCCGCCGAGGTTCACGACGGCGTCGTCCAAGACCTGATCGGCATGTCTTTCAGCTTGAACGCGCTCGCCGCGACGACGCCGAACCGTGCTGATTCGTTGTCCGAGATGGCTTCGTCCACCCGTTCGGCAGTGGCGTCGTTGCGAAGCCTGCTCGGTAGCATCTACCCGATCGAAGTACCTCCTGAGGGCTGGGTCGCAGGTATCCAGGATCTGGTCGACTCGCTCGGGCAGCTCGGGGTGGACGTTCACGTCGAGGCGGAGACCGCGCAGCTGACCGCGACGGAAGCGTTGCTCGTGCTGCGCGTCACCCGCGAAGCCCTGCGCAATGTGGCGGCCCACGCCCACGCCACCGAGGCGGAAGTTCGTCTGATTGAGTGGCGAGGAAGGCTCGTGCTGACGATTCGCGACAACGGTTCCGGGTTCGAGCCATCGAGCAAAAAGGTCGGTCACATCGGCCTGCGCCTGCTTCATGACGTCATCCGCGATGCCGGTGGCGAGCTGACGATCGAATCAACGCCGGCCGAGGGGACTACGCTGCGGGTCGAACTGAAGATGGTGCAATGATCCGTGTCCTCATCGTCGACGACCACATGATGGTGCGCGTGGGCCTCGAGCGTCTGCTCGAATCGTTCGACGACATAGAGGTCGTCGGTACCGCCAGCAGCGGTACCGAGGCGATTACTCTGGTGACTGACACCTCGCCGCAGGTCGTGCTGATGGACATGGCAATGCCGGGGATCGGAGGTATCGACACCACCAGGCTGCTGACCGAGGCGCACCCCGAGGTCACCGTGATCGCCCTCAGCACCCACAACGATCCTCAACATGTCGCCGGGGCACTCGGTGCCGGCGCCCGCGGCTATCTCTTGAAGGATGTCGGACCGGAGGTCCTCGTCGCCGGAATTCGGTCGGTGGTCGACGGCGGCGCCCCTCTGAGCCCATCGATCTCGGCGCAGCTCATGCGCAGCGGCTGGAAGATTGACACCCCGTCCATCCAGCTGACGCAACGTGAACTCGAAGTCCTGCGACTCATCGTCGAGGGCAACCAAAACAAGCAGATCGCTATCGCCCTCGGCATCAGCGTGAAGACTGTAAAGACGCATTGCAGCCGTTTGTTCCAGCGCATCGGCGTGTCGGACCGCACCCAAGCCGCCGTCTGGGCCGAGCGGCACCTGCCCACACGCCAACAGGAAATCTGAGCCGAGTCGAGGTCGACTCGACCCGGCGAGCTCGAGTCGGCGCTTCGTTCCAATCACGACCCGGCCAATCACGACAAGGACGGTTCTGGGTGCTTGGGTTCTGGGTGCCTGGTCGGGTGCTTGGTCACACGCCGCACCCACAACCTGTCGCTGCGCAGCACGAGTAGCCAGGCGACCACCACGACGTTGATCAACAACAGCACCACACCGGCATAGATCGCGGCTCGCACGTGGACGCTCAACGTCGACCGCCTCGCCGCACACACCCCGTCGCAGACATCCAAGCCGGCCAGCTCGGCCGCCGCCGCCTCCTCCGCAGCCGTTTCCTCATGATTCAGCTCCGCCATCAGATCGAGGTGGCGCGTCTGAAGGCGGTAGTCGTAAGCAGAGCTGTTGACCACCTCGGCGAGCCCGACGGCACTACAGATCGAGATGATCAACAACGCCGAGGCGCCGACGCGCCTCACCGCGTGCTCGCTCCGCGCGACCCACCGGCGCGCCACCATCAAGGCGAGCCATACCGCACCGACGTAGACCGGGACCATCAGGGTCGAGTCGCGCAGCCAACGATCGAACGGCGATCGGTTGCGCTCAATCGCGCCGACGGCTCCCTGCAGGGATGTCACGACTGCGCCGTCGACGTAGGCGAGCACCACGGCGAACACCGCAACCGTCCTCCACGACACGCGGAGCTGATACCGCTCGTCGATCGGACTTTCGATCGTTTGTTGGCTGGACATCATCGCTCCTCAACTCTTGCGCCGGCGTCGACTAGGTGATTTCCCAGCCGAACATCATGGCGTGATCTTCGTGCGCCAGGTTGTGGCAGTGCGCCACATATGGTCCGACGAAGTCACGGAAGCCGCGGTAGATAATCACATCTTCGCCAGGGTCGAGCGCGATCACGTCTTCTCTCGAATTGTCGTCGGGATGGTCGGCGCCAGCCTGGTTCAGGACAACCTCGCCATCTCGCATGATGTTTTGATGCTCCTCCATGTGGAGGTGCATCGGATGCACCCATCCCCCGCCGCCGTTGCGGATCTCCCACAGGTTGAAGCTCCCCATCGGCTGTTGTGCGAGCGGACGCTTGCCGGCCGGGTTCTTGAGGCTCCTCAGCACGTTCTCGGGGGCGAACGGCTCGCCGTTGACGAGCCACTCGAGCTCGCCGCCGGCGCTGCCTCGCTCGACCTCGAAGATCATGCGGTTGTCCATCAAGTCCTCCCAGTTCTGGGGCACCGGTGGAAGCGCACGCAAGAAGGTCGGGATCTTGCTCACGTCGGGCTCGTGGGGAGGTGGGTTATCCCCGATCACGATCTTCATCATCGGCACCTTGTAGTCCGCGTCGTCCCCGAACCGGTCCGATTTGTCCCACATCCGCCCATCGGTCATCTCCATCGTGTTGGTCAGGTAGATCACGTCCCCCTTGGTGGTGGGCGTGCCGTCCTGATACCTCGTGAAGTCCACGATGACCTCGCGGCGCTTGGCCGGCCAGAGCTCGAACGAGTCGCGTGTGATCGGGTGCGGAAGCAGGCCGCCATCGGAGGCGATCTGGACGAACTGCATGCACTGCTCGCCATCGGGGATGCGGTACTGGCCTTGCAGCTCGTCACCGGAGTGGCCGAGATCCCTCGCAGCCTTGGGCCCCTTGGTCGAGCTCATCAGCTTGAAGTCATAGATCCGCGCAATCGAGGCGTCGAGAAAGCGGAACCGGTACTTGCGCCGTTTGACCTCGAGCACCGGATACGCCGTGCCGTTGACCGTGAACAGATCGCCGACGAAGCCCTTGTTGGGGAAGTGCTTGTAGAAGGACTTGCCCCACCACTCGGGGTGTGTGCGCGGGTTTCCGGCCTCAGGGTAATCGCCCATCCCGTCGTGCATGTCCTGGTGGATCGTGACGCCATCGTCGAGGGCGACATCGTAGAACGCCAGCGGGATGTCGTATTTCACATCGAATGAACCGTCGGGGTTGTCCGTCCGCCTGCCCGGCAACTGGAGGCCGTTCTCGTTCGTTTCGTCGCCCATGTCGAGGACAGGGTCATAGATCGGGTAGAGCCCGACCATGCCCTTGTAGACGTTGGCTCCAGTGCGGTCCATGGTGTGGTCGTGGAACCAGAAGAAGGTCTGCTTCTCGCGGGCGTCGCCGCCGGCGGGCCAATTGAGGTACAGATTGTCGCACCACTGCCCGGGCGAGTATCCGTGGTGCTTCGGGCCCGACACCATCGAGTAGTGCGGATTACCGTCGCTCTCAGGAGCCGTGTGGGCGTTGTGCAGGTGTGTCAAGAACAGGAATTCCGGGTCGCCGAAGTCCTGCCGGTCGAGACCCATCGGGTTCTCGTCGAGCCTGTTCGTGAATCGCACGATTGCTGACTTGCCGTACTCGGCGTTGATCATCGGCCCGGGAAACGTGCCGTTGAAGCCGTAAATGGTGCTGGCCGGGAGCAGCCGCGGTCCGGCTTTGACTCTCCGACCGTTCTCGTCGAACGATTTGGTCCGGTCCCCGCTCTTGTCGATCGGGAGAACCTTCGACGTCGTGAACGAGTGGGCGTCGACCGTCAGGTCGATCTTGTAGACGAGCGGAGACCCGTACCCGACCTTGGGGTCGGTCGGCCAGAGTTGATGTCGCTCGTTGCCGAGCGAGCTCTGCTGGCCGGGGCCGGCTCCGGGCGGGTCTGCCCAGCTGCTGTAGTCCGACGACGGGGCCAGCGCCTTGGGAATCGGCAACTCGTCATCGAAGGGATGAAGGATCAGCGGGCTGGTCGGGAAAGTCTCACGGTAGAGCGAATCAGCCCACGCGATCGTGGCTGCGTCGAAGACGCCGTCGACCGACCAGAGGCCTTTTCGTTGCAGGTCCGGCACCCACAGAGATCCGACGCCGCCCATCGCGATCGCCGCCGTGCCGGCCGCTCCCCACCTCAAGACGGTCCGCCGAGGAACGCCATCCGGGTCGGTGTCGTCCTGTGAGGTCGTGCTTCTCAGTTGCTCTTCGCCGTCCATGACGAGTCGCCCCTTTCCGTTTGTAGTGTTTCGAACCACGCACCGCTATGGCGTGGCCGATGCCGCCTCTCGGCGGCGCATGAGGTCGTACTGCGACTGCTTCCGGTTCGGCACAAAGCAAGACGTTCGCCTGACACCGGCATCTGCACTCTCGACGGCGCATACCGATCGCGATCGAATACTTCAGTTCGTCCGCCCGAGCAATGCCCGCCAACTCCCCGTTTGCTCATGCTCGCCCTCGATAGGAGCGATGTCGATGCCGCCGCATGTGACTACAACACCTGATCGTCAAGCGACAGACAACATGACCTTCCGGACTCGGTCGAACGGCGGCAGTGCGGCGATCGCGGGTACTACAAAGGTCGTAAGACCCATCCACGTGTTATACCGGCCGCGCGTCTGCCCACACGCCTTGTGGTCAACGAGCCGGTTAATGGGGTCCCACGGCTGACGCCGCCGTGATCAACATCAGACATTATCGCATGTGACATTCGTCACACACGTGCGCGAGATCGGTAGGTCCGAGAGGACTTTGCAGACGGCCTCCGTCGAGGGCGCTGCGCCGGGTGTGCGAGGTTCGGTGGGTTTGTATGTGAGCTACATGTGTCACACGTCAAGACTGCGCGAAGTACCTCCGATCAGCCCAACCGCAGGCTCCACCTCGGCGTGACTCTCGTTGTTAGCCGCGTTTTCCGCGTCTGCAGCGAGCCTTCACCCAGAGAAGAGGACGTAGCCATGATCCACCAGTCCGAGTTCGTGCTCCAAGGCCGTTTCGGCCGAAACCTTCCGATGGTGATCAGGTGAGCCTCGCCAACACAAACGGGGACACTGAGCCAACCGGCGGGTCGACCGCGACAGTCCTGATCGTCGACGATCATGCCATCGTTCGCCAGGGGCTGGAGCGATTGTTCGAAACGGTTGCCGACATCGAGGTTGTGGCGTCCGCGACAAATGGGTTCGAGGCGATTGCGCTCGCAGCGGAGCTTGAACCAGATGTCATCCTGATGGATCTGTCGATGCCCGAGCTCGATGGGGTGGAGGCCACCCGGCGGATCGTCGCCAGCGGTTCAACAGCTCGCGTCGTCGTTCTCACCTCGTTCAGCGACGATTCTCGAGTTCTCGATTCGCTCGACGCCGGCGCCGACGGCTACCTCCTCAAACACATCGATCCAGACGCACTGTTTGACGCCGTGAGGGCCGCCAAGGTCGGCGACGCACCGATCGATCCGCGAGTTGGGTGCCTGCTCCTCGACAACCGAAACAGGACGACCGCCAACCCTGGCCACCTCACCCCGCCCGAGGCAGTCGTGCTCGAACTGGTCGGCGAGGGCCTCGCCAACAAGCAAATCGCACGTCAACTTGGGATCTCTGAGCGCACGGTCAAGGCACACCTCACGAGCGTGTACCAGCATCTCGGCCTATCAGACCGCGAGCAGGCAGCACTGTGGTCACAACGCCACCGGCCGCAGCTCTCGAACGAACCATCGGCTCGACCATCGAACCAGCGCCTCCGCACCGTCTCCTGAAGGGACGGTCAGGCTGAGGCCTCGATGAGGATGTCGCTGCGGTCCCCAGAAGTGATCACGATTCGCTCGAGTGCATCGGTTGCCATCGAGGTCGCTCCGGTGACCTTCGCTCGCCCGGTCGGTGTCGGGCCCCACGTCGCGGCGGCGCTCCAGATGCCACCGTGATCCACAGCCCAGAGCTGGTATTGCTCGCGCTGCGGCAACCCCGCCAGCTCGACAGAGATCTCGGTGCCCCATCCCCGAGCGCTCGTGAAGACAGCCGTCGACTCGGCCTTGCTCATCGTGACCGCGGCTGCGATATTCACCGGTGGTCCAGGCTCGGTCGAGGCAACGTTGTTGGCGACCACGAAACCGCCGAGCGCAAGCAGCGCCGCCGCCGCCGTACCGAGCGCGGCTACCCGCCAACGCTTCCGACTCGTCCGCAACCGCCGCTGCTCGATTTGGATCCTCGACGAGATTGCGTCGGCCGTGCTCGCTACGTGATCGAGCTCACTTCGATCGATCTGCGCCAGCAGGCCGGAGATCGGGGCGAACGATCTTACGTCGTGAGAACAGATCGGGCAGTCGTCGAGGTGGCGCTCAAAGGCGCGACGGTCGTCGGGCTCGAGCGCTCCTAATGTGTAGGCGCCTGCCCATTCGCTGAACTCTTCGTGATTCGAGGTCACGTCACAACACCCCTCGCTCTTCCAGCGCGGCCCGTAGGACCCGTAATGCGTAGTGGAGGCGGGACTTCACAGTCCCGTCCGGGATGCCAAGCCGATCGCCGATCTCTCGGGTCGAAAGCCGCTCCCAGTAAGCCGCGACGACGACCGCCTGATGATCCGATGAGAGTGACCGTAGACCGTCGGCGATCAATGAGCGGTCGACGAGTTGGGCGACCTCGAGATCATCGCGTCCGTGGTCGGGCGTTTCGGCCGTGGGGATCGAGCGCAGATGACGACTGCGTCGCCTGTGGCTCGTCGCAGCAACATTGCGAGCGATCCCAAAGATCCATGCCCGTTCTGTGCCGCGCTCGATGTCGAACTGGTGGTACTTGTGCCAGGCCGCTAGCACTACGTCTTGCACGACCTCTTCGGCGAGGGCGTTGTCCGAGAATCGCTGCCTAGCCCAATGCTCGAGCGCTGGCCCATGTGCCTGATACAGCGCATCGGCCAGCGAATCCGAGCCCGCTACCAGAGGCAAGCCATCGTGCGTCACTGGAACCTTATGTTCACAGGTCCCGGTGCAACTGTCGGTTCACCCATCGATCGCGTCACCCGAGGCGGCGACCACATACCAGACGTCACCGACACCTTGCCCATTCGTGTCACCAGCCACAGAGTCGTTGGCGAAGTAATACAACGGCCAACCGTTGTACGTCGCTTGAACATCACCATTGGTCCGCTCCGTCGTACCCAACAACCCAGCATCGAGACCATCGCCAACATCGCTCACCTCACCGATCGGCGGCCAGTTCTCCTCACACTGGTCATAACAAGTGCTGTCACCTTGACCATCAGGCACAAACAAATACAACGTGTTGCCATCAGCATCGGCGACGAACTCACCGAGATCGCCCGCCGCCAAACCGATCACCGCACCAGCGCCACCATCGATCGCGTCGCCCGAGGCGGCCACCACATACCAGACGTCACCGACACCTTGCCCATTCGTGTCACCAGCCACAGAGTCGTTGGCGAAGTAATACAACGGCCAACCGTTGTACGTCGCTTGAACATCACCATTA